>WNEW01000637.1_pt1 | contig 16816 bp, 16 predicted proteins | sample 5399891 | NCBI WGS metagenome assembly WNEW01 (sample SAMN13153336, study PRJNA577476) | soil metagenome | isolation source: 40 cm grassland meadow soil pre-rain plot 5 | place: USA:California | collected 2015-09-08 | reverse complement strand
TGGAGGCCACTGTGGGTCACCGACTTCCCGTTGTTAGAGTACGATGAGGGCGTGAAGCGGTACATCGCCATGCACCATCCGTTCACGGCGCCGTTCGACGAGGATGTGCCCTTGCTCGAGAACGATCCGCTGCGGGTACGGGCGAAGGCGTATGACCTTGTCCTCAACGGCAATGAGCTCGGGGGCGGCAGCATCCGAATCCATCGGCGCGATCTGCAGACCAGGCTCTTCGACCTGCTCGGAATCGGGAAGGATGAGGCCTCGGCCAAGTTCGGATTCCTACTGGAGGCGCTCGAGTACGGCGCCCCTCCGCACGGCGGCATCGCCGTCGGACTCGACCGTCTCGTGATGCTGCTGGGCGGGGCCGAGTCCATCCGCGACGTCATCGCCTTTCCCAAGACGCAGAAAGCCCAGGATCCCATGACTGAGGCCCCGTCCCCAGTGACACCCGAGCAGTTGAAGGAACTGCGGATTAAACTGGATCGAGTGGAATAGCGCCCGCGCTGTTTCTCAGGTGGGCGCAGCGGGAGGGCTCATGTGGGCTCGACGGACAGTGCGTCCAACCATGTGGGCCCTGATCATCCTGGCCGGCTGTCAGTCTGCCACTCTGAACGAGCGAGCCGGAGTCGGCTGCGTTGAGCTCGCAAACCAGATTACCCTGTCTGACCGCATCCTGACCCTCAATCTTCTGTCCGACGCGTTTTCCCAGGGTTGCTATGGCACGGTGATTGATTACGGGGCTAAGGCCCACTCGGCATTCCGGCACAAGACCTTTTCGGTGCTGAAGGAAACCGCCAGCATGTTCATTCCCGATGGCACATTGACTGATTACGTGCTGGAAAGCTATGAGCGCGGCTATTTGAGCTTCCTGCTCTCGGCGAGTTATTTCAAGACACACAAAGCCGACGACGCGAAGGTCGAACTGAGGCAGTTGGATCATGAACTGTTCACGCCGCTGTACAACTATGGCGAGGATCCCGTCAATCTGGTCCTGTCAGCGGTGATGTGGGAGCAGCTGGGAGAACCAAGCGAAGCCCGAGTGGACTGGCTTCGTCTGCGGGATCAGGTCGGAGCCTTGAGGGATCTGAACGTGAATCTTCGAACCTTCGCCGAGTTTCAGATGGACCGGATCGACAGAGCACAGCCGATCCAATCAGGATGGCAGATTTACGGAATTGGGCGATTTCCTCAGGTCGACTGGAATTTGGAGTTCCTCGGCTCAAGCAATGGATATTTTCGCGTCTCGCCGAAGCGAGGGTTCGTGCCGGCCTGCGTGTCTGAGACAGGGGCGCGGATTTCGACCAGAAATTGGTTTCAGAAAATCGCGACCCGGCACAACCATGCCTATCATCCGCTCCTCAATATGCAAAGCTGGATCAGACTGCCTGTCGGGATCATTTACGGCCTGGTGCCTATGACGGCGGGGGCCGGAGTCGTCGTCGGTGGCTGCGTGGCCGATGCAATGCTTTCGGAAGGTCGTGGCGGCGCTCTCTGTCAATTATCCATCGTGGGCGGCGTCGCATTGATGGCGAAGGGACCTGAAGTCATCGAGGGGACCCTTCAACCGGATTTGCGTCATTGGGAGCGAATTCCGGAAGCCTTCGTCGTGACGTGGGCTGCTGATCCGATACAGGAACCATGCCTTTCGGGCATGCGCGGTGCGCAGAGAATGATCTGAACGGTCCGTGCTCCTCCCTTCAGAGCGCACGGTGCCTCCGTGGCAGTGCGTGTAGCCATGGTGTAGAATGAACTCACGACAACTGACGGCACATGGGACGTGCAGGATGAAACCGCTGGTTCAGTTCCCTCTCTCGGGTTTCTTGGTCGTGTTGATCGGATGCTCGCTGGTTGTCCCGAAAGAAACACTCTACTTGCGGGCGGCCCAGAATCTGGCGACGCAAGCAGAGGTTCGTGAGCGGCTTGGCGCCCCGCGGGAGGAGACATCCACGCCGGATGGGGAATCCCAGTGGGTCTATGAGGTGCGGGAAGTCGAGGCAAGCGCTCAGAATACGTGGGCCACGGCTGGGTCGTGGTGCGACCAATATGTCCTCACCTTCGATCGGCAAGGCATGCTGCAAGGGTGGACGCACAAATCGTACTTTCACGGCGGAGAGACGATGCCGATCCGATGTGATTCCGGCGTTCTAAAGTCGGCATTGTAAACAGAGTCTTCAGCTCGGATGGCGGCGAGTGGACACCCGCCGAATGCGGCCTCGACTGCAGCCATGACCGATGCGGACTTCATGCGATTGGCGATTCAGGCGGCCTGGCAGGGGCTCGAGAAGGGAGAGATGCCCTTCGGCGCCAGCATTGTCAGGCGAGGGCAGGTCGTTGCGGTCGCGCATAACAGCGCCAAAGCCAACCTGGACACCACCAGTCACGCCGAAGTGCAAGCCATCCGGGAAGCAAGCCGTCAAGTCAAGGCGCTCGAACTCACCGGTGCGACTCTCTACGCCACGTGCGAGCCGTGCCCGATGTGCTTCACGGCGTGTCTGTGGGCCAAGCTGGGGCGCATCGTGTATGCCTGCCGCATCGAGGACGCGGCACAGTCCGGCATCTGGCAAATTCCGATTTCGTCCGGTCAGATGAAGCAATTAGGGCGCAGCACTGTCAAGCTCGTCGGCGGGGTCCTTCGCGAGGAAAGTCTGAAACTCTTTGAGTCCTGGTCGCGTGGCGGGACTCGGCCGGGAACATAGCACGCCGGATTGGGACACGAATAGCCTTACTGAACTCTCAATCGTTCAAGAGGAGAGGCGATCATGGCCGGCAAGCAAGTCACCGTCGTCGTTCGGATGAAAGCCAAGACCGGCATGGAGGTACGGGTTAGACAGGAGCTTCTCAACCTCTTGAAGCCGACCCGCGCGGAGCGAGGCTGCATCAACTTCGATATGCATCAGGCTCCGAATGACCCCTCGCTCTTTCTCTTCCATGGGAACTGGGTGAGCGAGGAGGATCTCAAGAGGCACTTTGAGACCCCGCATATCAAGCGCTGGATTGAAGAAGCCAAGGCATTGCTGGCGACACCGATGGAACTGACGCGCTGGCGTAAGGTTGATTAGACAGGAGTGATACGATGAAAGCGATCCTTCAGGTCTCCCTCTGGGGTGTCTTGGCGGTGATGATGGGATGCGCGCTGGTGACCCCCAACGAAACACTCTACTTGCGCTCGGCGTTGGACCGAGCGACCCAAGAAGAGGTGAAGCAGCGGCTTGGGCCACCTTGGCGGACGACTGTGACGCCGGCTGGAGAATCGGTGTGGGTCTACGAGGTGCGGGAGCAGGATCCGGGTTGTTGCTGGACGTCGAGGGGGTTGTGGTGCGACGAGTACGTGCTCACATTCGATAACCGCGCCGTGCTGCGGCGTTGGACGCACGAGTCCCAGTTTCACGGCGGAGAGATCATGCCGACCTACTGTGTGACAGGGAGATTCAGGTCGGAATCGTGAACGAGAAGGGCTGAGGACAGCCGTCCCGTGATCCTCAAACGACATGGCGAGTAACGAAGCCTTACAAAGGCGTGACACGATGGGGACGAAGAAGCTGTTGGGTGCCGTGGTCCTGGGGCTCACCCTCCTGGCCGCGGCCTGTGCGAGCGGTTCCCAACCCGGAGTGAGCGGGCCGTATCAGACGTGGGATGCAGTCATCACCAGGTGGGTCGGGGCCAATAAGCAAGACCTGTACTATGAACTCGGGCCTCCGAACCTAATTCCGAAACAACTGCCTGACGGGACGACCGAGATGGTCTGGGACATGACGATCGATCGCATGCCTGGCCAGGCGGATGAGTACAATTTGCTTCCGCTCTACAACACGTCGGTGAATTGCCAGCTCGTCTTTTTAGCCGATGCCGACGACATCATTAGGTCCGGGCACCGCATTGGCTGCGACTAGCCGGACTCCACCACGAGGACAGGTACGATATGCAATCATTCCACTGGTTGCTTGTGGTGAGTCTGCTGTTTGTCGGATGCGTTCTGTTCGAAGGGAAAGAAACCGTGTACTTACGGTCGGCGCAAGGGCGGGCCACACAAGAGGAGGTCAAGCAGCGTCTTGGGCCTCCGGCTCTGACGAGATCCACTGAGGAAGGGGAATCTGTCTGGGTGTATCAGGTGCGGGAGGAGCAGCCCGGCAGTCGCATCACGGCGCCTGGCACGTGGTGCGACGAATACGTGCTCACGTTCGATGGGCAGGGCATCCTGCGAGGCTGGACGCACCGGTCGCAATTCCACGGCGGGGAGCTGATGCCCACCTATTGCGTGTCAGATGGATCCAACCCTGCCTCCTGATCTCCAATCTTGATTCTTTCTGAATACCGCGATGCCGAGCGCTAGAGATCTCGCCGCAAACATCCCTTGGCGCATAAAGATCGGAGCAAAGCTCGTGTTGTCTCGCCTTCCCTTGGACTACGGCTTCTGGCGACGGGTGGGGTGGTTTCGGCTTGGGGATATGGATAACCCTGAGTACGCCTTTGCGGTGGTCAAGCGACATTTTGAGAGGGCGAGCGCCTCACGGAATGACGAAGGTCTTGTGGCGTTGGAGGTCGGACCGGGAGATTCGGTCTGCTCAGCAATGATCGCATTCGCATTCGGGGTAAGGGCTACTGTTCTTGTTGATGCCGGACGGTTCGCTCGGCAAGATTCTGAGGCATATAGGGCCATGGCGGTATACCTCGAAGAGCGAGGCTTCGCCGTTCCGCGTCTTGAGGAAACAACCACCATGGAAGACGTGCTGCGGAGTTGTCATGCCCAATATTTGACGGACGGTCTGGCGTCGCTTCGAGCGCTACCAAAGGAATCAGTTCATTTTGTATGGTCACATCACGTGCTTGAGCACATCAAGCGTTGTGAGTTTGTTGACGTCATGCGCGAAGTGCGGCGTATCCTGCGTCCTGATGGTGTTTGCTCACACAGCGTAGATCTCAAAGATAACCTGAGCGATGCATTGAACAACCTGAGATTCTCGGAACGTGTCTGGGAATCGCCATTCATGGCACGATCGGGCTTTTATACGAACCGATTGAGATATTCGGAAATGAGAGACATTTTTAGAAGAACAGGCTTTGAGGTAGACGTGATCGAAGTGGCAAGATGGGACGAGTTGCCCACCCCAAGAGAGAAGATGTCAGACGAGTTCAGACGCTTTTCGGATGAAGATCTGCTCGTATCTGAATTCGATGTCATCCTACGTCCGGAGTAGAGATCCGAGAAGAGCCGGATCGCTGTGAGTCCGGGGTTGAGAAGCCAGCCCTGTGAAGGCTCGGTCACCCTTCGCAGGGAACTCTTGCAGGCATTTCAGACTCATGGAAGGCATGCCATGACGGCAGTGCGTCAGGCAGGTAGATCCAGTGGCTTCAGAGTGACCAGGTTGGTAGTCCTCAGCCTGGCTCTCCTGGGAGTTGGCTGCTCCCTGTTCATCCCCAAGGAAACCCTCTACCTGGAATCGGCGAAGGACCGCGCCACCCAGGAGGAGGTTCAGCAGCGGCTGGGAAAACCGATGTTGGTAGCGTCCACGAAGGCTGGGGATCGGGTCTGGGTCTATCAGGTCTGGTTCGAGGAGTCGGGATCCCAGAACAAGTGGGGAGCACCAGGAACCTGGTGCGACGAGTATGTGCTTACCTTCGATAATCAAGGCGTCCTGCGTGCCTGGACACATAAGTCCGAAGGGCACGGAGGAGAGCTGATGCCGAAGTACTGTGTGACGGATGGATTCAAGCCTGCGTCGTGAGGCAACAAGTCCCACCTCGGCTGAAAACAAAATCGAGACATCGCACGCTGGCTTTCAATAAGCCCTACGGCGTGCTGCCTTGCTTTACCGATGCGAAGGGACGCCCGACCTTGGCCGAGTATGTGAAGGCTCCCGGCGTCTATGCCGCCGGACGGTTGGACTTTGACAGCGAGGGGCTCATGGTGCTGACGTCGGATGGCGCGTTGGCGCATCACATCACGGACCCGCAGCATAAGCTCCCGAAGATCTATCTGGCGCAGGTGGAGCGCATCCCGAACGACGAGGCGTTGGCGCAGCTGAGAGCAGGCATCTTGCTGAAGGGAAAACGCACGAGGCCTGCTGAGGTGCGCCTGCTGTCAGACGCTCCGGAGCTGCCGGAACGTCCGGTGCCGATCCGGTTCCGCAAGAACGTGCCGACCGCCTGGTTGGAGATCACGCTGCGCGAGGGCCTGAACCGACAGGTGCGGCGCATGACCGCCGCCGTGGAGCATCCGACGGTGCGACTCGTTCGGATTGCCATCGGACCGATTATGCTGGGAGATCTTCAGCCCGGCCACTGGCGGGAATTGGCGAACAGTGAAATTGACCAAATTTATCGGACAGCAAAGGCACAGCGCAGCCCTCCAACGCACCGGTCACGATCCCATCCTGCGCCCCCTCGCCGGTGAGTCCGAGGCATAAGTCAATACGCATGCTCTATTCTTGCGCGTCGGATGCGACGGCATCGCGGACCGCAGGCGATCCCGCACTTCCATCCCACTCAAGTCTCGGCTGGGGTGGGCGGGATGAGCCTCGAAGGCAGCCACGATAGCGGGAATGCAAGGGGGTGAGCCTTTTCGGAGTTGACTTGCAGAACTCTCAAACAGCCTGTCCGGCTAGGCCGCAGGAAGCGGTTTCGTTCCTCGGCAGCGGCTCAAAAAGACCATCGTTCTCACCCGCCCGACCCCGGCGCGCCGAGACGCGCCCTGTCCCAGGCGCGGCCGCAAGGAGTGAGGACCCCGAGGCATACTGAGGTAGCTATGTTGAGGGGTTCGACGGGTACCCATTGCCTGACCTCGTCGGGTACCCGTTGCCAACCTTGGTGCAACGGGTGCTGGTGATGAGAACAAAGCTGGGGGTCTTTTTCAGCCGACTGCCTCAACGTCCGCGATGATCGTGTGATACCCCGAGGCGCCGGCAGGTTGTGGCCGCACCAGCTCGGCAATCTGAAGATTACCCTTCGCGTCGGTGGCGCGCACGGCCACCTGATACTTGCCCGGCTTGGGAGGGTGCCAGCGGTAATTCCAGATGACCCAGGAATAGGGCGAGAGCGTCGGCTCTAGTTCGGCTTCCTGCCAAGTCTTCGCCCGATCGAAGCTCAGTTCCACCGTTGAAATAGTATGGGGCCCGCCGAAGGCGATGCCTCTGAATACGTGCTCCGGTCCTCTGAGCGGCTGGTAATGGCCCGGGCTGTCGATGCGGGAAAAGATTTTGATCGTGCCATCGTCCGTCCAGCCCTTCCGTTGCCAATAGCCTTGATAGTCCCCGTTGTAAACCTCGATTTCAATAATCCATTTGACGTTCTTAATGCCGTATAGGCCGGGCACGACGAGACGCAGCGGGAAGCCATGTGCTTTGGGCAGTTTTTCGCCGTTCATCAAATAGGCCAGCATGACATCGTCCCGCATGGCGCGGGAGAAGGGAATGCTGTCGTCATAGCCGTCGGCTGCCCGGAACACCACATCCCGCGCGGTTTCTTCATCCGCTCCCACGTCTTGCAATAGCTTTTTGAGGGAAATGCCTCTCCATTGCGCATTCCCGAGGCTGTCCCCTCCGGGGAGCGTATCAATGCATTCCAGCGTCACGACCTGATCAAACGAATCCCGGTTCAGGATGTCCCGCCAGCCGAGGGTGACCGGCTTCTTCACCTCGCCCGTGATGGCCAGTCGCCACTGTTCCACATCGAGGTCTCTCGAGACGTTGAACGGCGACTCCATATAGTTGACGACATAGAATGTGTCATTCGGGGTGAAATAGAGGGTTTCCCTCGGCGGGACAGCAAACATGCGGCCCAACACGCCGCCGACGGAATCGCACCCTCCGGTCAGGCCGGCGAGCAGGCTCAATCCACCCACTTGCAGGAGTGTCCGCCGCTTGACTTTCATTCCCTCCACCTTCACCACGACTCGACGGCCATTATCATACACGGGTTCTTTGCCCCGCAAGGGGATTCCGCTCCTCTTGACAATGACGTGGCTGCGTTCTATAAATAGCCTCTGCTGCGAATCATTCTGCCTGTTCTTATCCCTGCTTGACATCATTCTTTATGGTGTAGTAGAGTGAGCGGCTTTCACGGATTTTCTTGTTCTTTGACAACTGAATAGAGCGAGCAAGGTAAGGTGTATTGAGGTGGTGGCCCTTGGATCCAATTCCATGACACCATAACGAGAGTTTGATCCTGGCTCAGAACGAACGCTGGCGGCGCGCTTAACACATGCAAGTCGAACGAGAAGGCGTAGCAATACGCTTGTACAGTGGCGAACGGGTGAGTAATACGTGGGTGACCTACCCTCGAGTGGGGAATAACCCGCCGAAAGGCGGGCTAATGCCGCGTACGCTTCCATCTTTATGGAGGTGGAAGGAAAGCCGTGCCGTGGGCACGGCGCTCAAGGATGGGCTCACGTCCTATCAGCTTGTTGGTAGGGTAACGGCCTACCAAGGCTCCGACGGGTAGCTGGTCTGAGAGGACGATCAGCCACACTGGCACTGCGACACGGGCCAGACTCCTACGGGAGGCAGCAGTGAGGAATATTGCGCAATGGGCGAAAGCCTGACGCAGCGACGCCGCGTGGGGGATGAAGGTCTTCGGATTGTAAACCCCTTTCGGGAGGGAAGATGGGACGGGCAACCGTTCGGACGGTACCTCCAGAAGCAGCCACGGCTAACTTCGTGCCAGCAGCCGCGGTAATACGAAGGTGGCAAGCGTTGTTCGGATTTACTGGGCGTACAGGGAGCGTAGGCGGTTAGGTAAGCCCTTCGGGAAATCTCCCGGCTTAACCGGGAAAGGTCGGGGGGGACTGCCTGGCTAGAGGACGGGAGAGGAGCGCGGAATTCCCGGTGTAGCGGTGAAATGCGTAGAGATCGGGAGGAAGGCCGGTGGCGAAGGCGGCGCTCTGGAACGTTCCTGACGCTGAGGCTCGAAAGCGTGGGGAGCAAACAGGATTAGATACCCTGGTAGTCCACGCCCTAAACGATGGACACTAAGTGTCGGCGGGTTACCGCCGGTGCCGCAGCTAACGCAGTAAGTGTCCCGCCTGGGGAGTACGGCCGCAAGGTTGAAACTCAAAGGAATTGACGGGGGCCCGCACAAGCGGTGGAGCATGTGGTTCAATTCGACGCAACGCGAAGAACCTTACCCAGGTTGGACAAGCAGGTAGTAAAAACCTGAAAGGGCAATGAGCCCGCAAGGGCATCCTGCTCAGGTGCTGCATGGCTGTCGTCAGCTCGTGCCGTGAGGTGTTGGGTTAAGTCCCGCAACGAGCGCAACCCCTGTCTTCAGTTGCCATCGGGTCAAGCCGGGCACTCTGAAGGGACTGCCCAGGAGAACGGGGAGGAAGGTGGGGATGACGTCAAGTCAGCATGGCCTTTATGCCTGGGGCTACACACGTGCTACAATGACCGGTACAAAGGGCTGCAAACCCGCGAGGGGGAGCCAATCCCAAAAAACCGGCCTCAGTTCAGATTGGGGTCTGCAACTCGACCCCATGAAGGCGGAATCGCTAGTAATCCCGGATCAGCACGCCGGGGTGAATACGTTCCCGGGCCTTGTACACACCGCCCGTCACACCACGAAAGCCCGTTGTACCAGAAGTCGCTGGAGCCAACCCGCAAGGGGGGCAGGCGCCCAAGGTATGGCTGGTGATTGGGGTGAAGTCGTAACAAGGTAGCCGTAGGGGAACCTGCGGCTGGATCACCTCCTTTCTAAGGAGTACCAACTCCTTCAGAAATCTGGATTCAAGGACCACCTCTTCAGTACACCTCCATGACTTGTGAGGATGAGTGCCGCGCCGTCGTGTGATCACGCCGGTCGGTGGCCGAAACAGCAGACGTCGTCAGGTTGCCCGGTTGAGGATCTCGGCTGGGCCTATAGCTCAGATGGCTAGAGCGCACGCCTGATAAGCGTGAGGTCGGTAGTTCAATCCTACCTAGGCCCACCATCTGAGTGGTGATGACCGGCGGTTCCGCCTGCCTCATTCCTATTCGGCATCATTCGCTCACAAGCGTTGGGGCTGTAGCTCAGTTGGGAGAGCATCTGCTTTGCAAGCAGAGGGTCGGCGGTTCGACTCCGCTCAGCTCCACCAGCTGCTCGCTCATTCGGTTTCGGAGGGTTGAGGTCGCGCCTCAACCCGATCGTTCTTTGACAATTGAATAGGTCTCGAACAGACCATGTGTGTCAGGAGCAAATGTGTTGTTAAGCTACTAAGGGTGTACGGTGGATGCCCTGGCATCAGGAGGCGATGAAGGGCGTAGCTAGCTGCGATAAGCCCCGGGGAGCCGCAAGCAGGCCGTGATCCGGGGATGCCCGAATGGGGAAACCCAGGCGATGAATGCCGCCTATCCTCCGCGGAATCCATACGCGGAGCGAAGCCCACGCAGGGAAGTGAAACATCTCAGTACCTGCAGGAAAAGAAAGCAACCGCGATTCCCCCAGTAGTGGCGAGCGAAAAGGGAATAGCCTAAACCCTACATATGCCAAGTCCGTATGCGTTGTATGTGGGGGGTCGAAGGCCTTTGCCGGATAGCGATACGGCGCTGTCGGCGAGTCACAAACCAGGATCTTAGCTGAACGGTCTGGAAAGGCCGGCCGCAGCGGGTGACAGCCCCGTAAGCGAAAAGACCCTGGCTCGCTTGGCGAAGGTCCTGAGTACCACGGGGCCCGAGAAACCCAGTGGGAATCTGGGAGGACCACCTTCCAAGGCTCAATACTACCTGATGACCGATAGCGCACCAGTACCGCGAGGGAAAGGTGAAAAGAACCCCGGTGAGGGGAGTGAAATAGAACCTGAAACCGTACACCTACAAGCAACGAGAGGGCTATGGCCCGCAAGGGCAATGCCTGATCGTGTGCCTTTTGCTTAATGAGCCGGCGAGTTATTCTGCGCAGCGAGGTTAAGCCGGAGAGGCGGAGCCGTAGCGAAAGCGAGTCCGAAACGGGCGTTTAGTTGCGTAGAATAGACCCGAAGCGAGGTGATCTACCCATGGCCAGGATGAATCCGCCGTAACAGGCGGAGGAGGTCCGAACCGGTGTTTGTTGCAAAAAGCTCGGATGAGCTGTGGGTAGGAGTGAAAGGCTAATCAAACCTCGTGATTGCTGGTTCTCCCCGAAATAGCTCTAGGGCTAGCCTCGTCTCAGCCGTAGCGGAGGTAGAGCACTGGATGAGCTAGGGGCGTTCCAACGCTACCGAACTCAACCAAACTCCGAATGCCGCTACTGGACGGACGGGAGTCAGACTACGGGCGCTAAGGTCCGTGGTCAAAAGGAGAATAGTCCAGACCGCCAGCTAAGGTCCCGAATCGTGAGCTAAGTGGAAAAGGTTGTAGGGTCGCTCAGACAGCCAGGAGGTTGGCTTAGAAGCAGCCACCCTTTAAAGAGTGCGTAACAGCTCACTGGTCGAGCGAGCCTGCGCCGAAAATTTAACGGGGCTTAAGTTCACAACCGAAGCTGCGGACTTGCGCCGCAAGGCGTGAGTGGTAGGGGAGCATTCTCTAGGCGGTGAAGGTCGACCGACAAGGACGACTGGAGCGTAGAGAAGAGATTATGCCGGCATAAGTAGCGATAAACGATGTGAGAATCATCGTCCCCGTAAGCCTAAGGTTTCCTGGCCTATGTTCGTCAGGTCAGGGTTAGTCGGTCCCTAAGCCGAGGCCGAAAGGCGTAGGCAATGGAAAACAGGTCAACATTCCTGTACCACCGCGTGGACGTTATCAGCGAAGGGGGGACGCAGGAGGGTAGGTACCGCCGGGTCCCTGGAATACCCGGTCCAAGCACGTAGGCGGGGCTCGTAGGCAAATCCGCGGGCCCGTTACCGCCGAGATGTGATGGGGAGGCCGCAAGGCCGCAAACGGACTGATCCCACACTGCCGAGAAAAGCCTCGTAGCGAGTTCGCGTGGTGACCGTACCGCAAACCGACACAGGTAGGCGGGTGGAATACACCAAGGGGCGTGAGAGAACACTCCCTAAGGAACTCTGCCATCTAGCCCCGTAACTTCGGAAGAAGGGGTGCCTCGAGTAGGTGAGGCCGTACAGGCTGAGCCGAACGAGGTCGCAGTAAAGAGGCTCTAGCGACTGTTTACCAAAAACACAGGACTCTGCGAACACGCAAGTGGACGTATAGGGTCTGATGCCTGCCCGGTGCTGGAAGGTTAACCAGAGGGGTTAGCCGCAAGGCAAAGCTCTGAAGGGAAGCCCCAGTAAACGGCGGCCGTAACTATAACGGTCCTAAGGTGGAATGAACGCTGCCTTAGTAAAATCTGGCCATATGCTGGGACGTCTGAGCATCTCCGGCTACTTCTCGGCAAACCGAGAGTCACAATGCCAGGAGTGCAGATAATCAGCAGGAAAGACCGCATGCGCTCGCGCATGCGGAATCCTCAGAGACTTTACGCCAGACGATCTGATCCAGGATCGGATCGAAGAGAAAGTCCGATCTGTATGGCGACATACAGAGGCCGGCAGAAATGGCCGGCTCACACAGCGTCAACGCTGTGGAGTAACAATGTGAGCGAAATTCCTTGTCGGGTAAGTCACATTGCCCGTGGCGGGAGCAATCCCGGCCAAATGACCGGCTCAAATCGGTGAAGCCCTTCCGGCGTCTGCAGGGACGCCGTGGGTAATACCGAGGGTAAGATCGTTCAACAGAACGATCCCCGTAACGACTCAGGGATTGAGACCCCTGGATGGAGCCATAGGGCGCCATAACACGCCGGCCCTGGAATTTGCCGATGGATCTCGCATCCTATATCTCAGGATTCGTCGATGGAGAAGGGTGCTTCTGCGTATCGTTTCATCCTAGTCGGAGACACAGATTCGGCTGGGAAGTGCGACCCAGTTTTTCGGTCAGCCAGAACGCAGACCGTGCCGAACTTCTCTATACGATCCGGAAAAGATGGGGATGCGGTTTCATCCGTCCGGATCGATCAGACAAGACCATCAAGTTCGAAGTCAGAAACGTTCGAGCCTTGGTGGAACAAGTCCTTCCGCATTTTCAAGCCTATCCGCTGGCATCGTCAAAACAGGCCGATGTCGAACGGTTCGCGATGATCTGCCGGTTGGTTTACCAACGGCGGCATCTAGAGCGGGAGGGACTCGCCGAGATCGTCAGGATTGCGATGGAGATGAATCCGTCAGGCAAACGAAGATATCTCGAGGGCGACATTCTCAAGTCGCTTTTCCCAGGTGAACGTATAGTCTATGCCGCGGGAAACCGCGGAGCGACATGAAGTTCCGACCTGCATGAATGGCATAACGACTGGAGCGCTGTCTCGGGGAGTGACTCAGCGAATTTGTTGTTCCGGTGAAGAAGCCGGGTGCCCGCAACTAGACGGAAAGACCCTGTGCACCTTTACTACAACTTGACATTGGGTGTTGGACGGGTATGTGTAGGATAGGTGGGAGGCTGTGAAGCGGGGGCGCTAGTTCCCGCTGAGCCAACCTTGAAATACCACCCTTACTTTTCCGATATTCTAACCCGGCCCTGTCATCCAGGGCGGGGACAATGTCTGGTGGGTAGTTTGACTGGGGCGGTCGCCTCCCAAAAGGTAACGGAGGCGCCCAAAGGTTCCCTCAGGCTGGTCGGTAATCAGCCGTCGAGTGTAAAGGCATAAGGGAGCTTGACTGCGAGACTGACAGGTCGAGCAGAGACGAAAGTCGGGCTTAGTGATCCGGTGGTTCTGTGTGGAAGGGCCATCGCTCAACGGATAAAAGGTACGCCGGGGATAACAGGCTGATCTCCTCCAAGAGTTCACATCGACGAGGAGGTTTGGCACCTCGATGTCGACTCATCGCATCCTGGGGCTGAAGCCGGTCCCAAGGGTCGGGCTGTTCGCCCGTTAAAGCGGTACGAGAGTTGGGTTCAGAACGTCGTGAGACAGTTCGGTCCCTATCTGTTGTGGGCGCAGGAGATTTGAGAGGGGCTTTCGCTAGTACGAGAGGATTGCGAAGGACGGACCTCTAGTGTGCCGGTTGTCGCGCCAGCGGCAGCGCCGGGTAGCTATGTCCGGTTGGGATAACCGCTGAAAGCATCTAAGCGGGAAGCCTGCCTCAAGATGAGATCTCCCGGAGGGTAACCTCCCTAAAGGCCACTCGTAGACTACGAGTTTGATAGGCTGGGTGTGGAAGGGCCGTGAGGCCTGAAGCTAACCAGTACTAATCGGCCGTGAGGCTTAACATCATTATTTGCTCCTGATAGACATGGTCTTGATTTTAGCGAATAGCGAGTAGCCAATAGCGGGTAGCTAGGAAATCCGGGCTATTCGCTACTAGCTATTTGCTGTTAGCTAACGAAGTTCCCGGTGGCCATACCGGAGGGGCCACACCCGTTCCCATCCCGAACACGGAAGTTAAGCCCTCCAAGGCCGATGATACTGCCATCGTGAGGTGGTGGGAAAGTAGGTCGCTGCCGGGTTACAAACAAAGGCCCGCTGGTCTCAAGCCAGCGGGCCTTTTTGTTTTCGGAGCGATCATGAGTCGAGCGGGGCGGCTGGGGTGGCTCCTTTGCTCGCGCGTCGCGCACACAAGATTGATCGTTCCGGGCATGGGTGGATAGTGTGCTCGCCGGACGCGCGCAGTTGGACCCACCCCAGCCGCCCCGCCATCCGCTACTAAGGACCTGCTGCGTGGCCAAACGAGGAAAGCCCCTGGTCAGGAGCGGCCCAGTGGCCTTTGGATTTACACGGCAGCGTTGAAGGAGGAAGGATAGGCGGTCGCTATTCGCTGTCGCATGAAGACCGGCTCAAAACAGATGTCAACATCTGCCGTGAGGGTATGAAGTTGACATGATGCGACACAAAAAGTAGCCTATCCCCATTTCATAACTCGTCACCGTTCGAGGATGACCTCAGAAAGGAGATTCACGATGAGAGCGGCAATCGTGCCATCAGTCAATGGCGCATGGGTCGTCAAGGACATGCCAACGCCGCAGCCGGGACCGACACAGGTCGTCCTCAAGGTCAAGGCCAGCGGCATTTGCTACACGGATGTGCATCAAACGAGAGGCGAACTCCCTGGGGCGTTTCCACGGATACTCGGTCACGAGCCGGTCGGTGAGATCGTCGCCGTCGGCTCTGCGGTCACGAGCTGCAAGGTGGGGGACCGCGTCGGCGTACCGTGGTGGCAGGCGACGTGCGGACGATGCGAGTGGTGTTCGCGCGGCAAGCCCATGTTTTGCGCCAACGGGATCGGGACAAGCGTGCAAATCGGCGGCAGTCACGCCGAGTACATGTTGGCGTACGCGGATGCGACGATGCTCATACCGGAGGGTCTCGCAGATGAGCAAGCCGCGCCGATTTTCTGTGCCGGGTACACCGTCTGGTCTGGACTCCGCTGGGCCGAGCCGCAGCCGGGCGATCGGGTTGCGGTCCTCGGCATCGGCGGCCTTGGGCACCTGGGCATTCAGTTCGCCAAAGCGATGGGTTTCCACACGATCGCCGTATCGCACTCTCCGGACAAGGACCGCCTGATCCGCGACCTCGGCGCTGATGAGATCGTCCGCGACGGGAACAGCCTCGCACGTGTCGGAGGCGCAGATGTCGTGCTTGGTACGAGTAACTCCTCCGACGCCACGGCGGATGTGATCCAGGGACTGCGGCCGGACGGGCGGCTCGTCGTCATGGGCGTGGAGGCGAAGGCTCTGGCTGTTTCCCCGATGGAGCTTATGTTCAAACGGATCAGAATCATCGGCAGTGCGCAGAACAGCCGCGAGCATCTGTACGAGGCGCTCGCGCTTGCGGCCACCGGGAAGGTTCGCGTCGTGACGGAAACGTATTCGCTCGATCAGATTCGCTCCGCGTACGAGCGAGTCGAGAGGGGCCAGGTCCGGTTTCGAGCAGTGGTGACGATGTAATTGAGGCACTCAGACATGGAAATCAAAAAGAAGGGCTCACAGCGCCCAACAAAAGGGCCGACGGAGTATTTCACGGGCACTGTGCGGATTGATCCGCTATTCCAAGCGCCCCATCCTGCCCGCGCCGTTGGTGCGAGTGTCACGTTCGAGCGCGGTGCACGGACCGCCTGGCATACGCATCCGCTAGGTCAGACCCTCATCGTTACGGAAGGCCGTGGCTGGGTGCAAAGCGAGGGCGGCCCAAAACATGAAATCGGCCCTGGTGATGTCGTGTGGTGCCCACCTCGTGAAAAGCACTGGCATGGTGCAACACCAAATAGCACCGTGACTCACATCGCTATTCAGGAATCACTCGATGGAAAAGTGGTCGAGTGGATGGAAAAGGTTAGCGATGAGCAGTATCTCACGAAGTAGACGTGGGCCCAATGCCGAAGGGAGATAGTAATGGCGACGAAGGATGACACCGGCTGCTTCGCAGGAAAGGTTGCCTTTGTGACCGGGGCAGCGAACGGCATCGGGCGTGCCACGGCGTTGGCTTTCTCACGCGAGGGCGCGCGGGTGGTCGTGGCCGACGTGTCCGAGACTAAAAATCACGACACAGCGCGCATGATCCAGGAGCTTGGCGGACATGCACGCGCGGTCACGTGCGACGTCAGCCGAAGCGACGACGTACAGCGCGCCCTGAACGCGACGATCGATGCCTTCGGGAGGCTGGACTTCGCGTTCAACAATGCAGGAATCGAATACGCCATCAAGCCCGCTGCCGACGTCACGGAGGAGGAGTGGGACCGAATCATCGCCATCGACCTACGCGGCGTCTTTCTGTGCATGAAGCACGAAATCCCATTGATGCTCAAGCACGGCGGCGGCGCCATCGTCAACACCTCTTCGGGAGCCGGGATCAAGGGATTCAAAGGCGGCGCCGCGTACGTAGCGGCGAAGCATGGCGTGGTGGGCTTGACGAAGGCCGCGGCTCTCGACTACGCGCGGTC
>WNEW01000634.1_pt1 | contig 16830 bp, 17 predicted proteins | sample 5399891 | NCBI WGS metagenome assembly WNEW01 (sample SAMN13153336, study PRJNA577476) | soil metagenome | isolation source: 40 cm grassland meadow soil pre-rain plot 5 | place: USA:California | collected 2015-09-08 | reverse complement strand
CGACCGCCGCTCCCGCGGCAGCGCCGCCCGCCGAGAAGAAAAAAGAGGAGAAGAAAGAGGAAAAGAAGGAAGAAGAGAAAGTCTCCGAGGAAGAGGCGGCCGCGGGCCTGGGTGCGCTCTTCGGCTAGGCCGAGGGCCCGCCCGCACCCTTTTCCATTTCTTCGAGCGCGAGCGGGAGCGCTGGTCCCTCAGGCCGCGCCTCGCTTCGCGGCTTCCTGCGCCCGCTTGCTCCGCTCCTTCGCCGTCAAGCCGGTCGCCTTCTCGAGGAACGTGTTGTACGCCTTGATCGTGTCGGTGGCGATGTGGTCCGCGACACCCGTCTTCATCGACGTGTCGACGAAGAGTTTCTTCCCGTCGGTCCATGCGGCCATCTTCTCGAGGGCCCCGTACGACACGATCACTTTCGAGCCATCCGTCCCGACATCGCCGAACACCTCCGCGGCGATCTTTCTCAGGCCATCGCCCTCGAGGATCTTGCCCGTGCCCCTCTTCAGCTCGTACTCGCGCATTCGGATCGGGATTCCCGAACCTCGGGCCTCGCATCAACGTTACGCTTCGAGTACCGCGAGCGGATCGGACGACGTCAGCATGAACGGCTGGACCTCGCAATAAGTGCGCCATACATCCTGGCAGGAGCACGACAGGTCGGCGAAATCGTCTCGGAGGCCGAGGGAGAATTCCTCGATCGCGTTCACGACCCGGCGATCGCAGGTCCCGCAATTGTGCGCCCCGCGGACCATTCCGCCGGCGGTCGGATGGCTCTTCACGTGCGCCTTCAGGTCTCGGGTCCGTTCAAGGACCTCGACGACGGACCAGAGCCACGGGGGGCGGTACTCGCCGCGGCGGAAGAGGCGGTCGACGATCGTGCGGCTCTGGACGTTCACCGGGTTGAAGGAGACCGTGTCGCTGTACGGATCCGCCTCGTGTCCGGATCGGACCGCGTCCTCGATCGCCTCTCGCTCCGTCAAGAAAGGCGGCTTGATCAGGAGGTACGTCTTCACGGTCGCGCCGAGCTCGTGCGCGAGGGACGCCGCCCGGGCATGCTCCTTGAGGCCCCACACTTTGTTCACGGCGTGCTTGAGGACGTTCTCGTTCGTCGATTCGAGCCCGAGCGCGATTTCGAGTTCGTCGACGAATCGCAGGGCGTGTTCGAGCTGGTCTCGGCGCAACAGGTGAGCGAGGGTCTCGACGATGACCTTGTCGCAGCGGTCACCGAGCTCCTTCAAGATGCGCTCCCGAACCTCGGCGGAAACCTCGTGGTCGTCGAAGAAGTTCCCGGACGTGTAGACCTTCACCAGGGGTTGGCCTTGATGTTTCTGGAGGACGACGTCGAGCTGATGGCCGATGTCTTCGGGGGCGACCTCCTGGGCCACATCGTTCACGTAGCCACACATCGAGCAACCGCTCGCGCGCGCCCAGTAGCAGCCGCGGGTTCGGAAGATGATGACCCATGCGTCGACGACCTTGTCGTGGAGGAGATCCTTCTCCGTCCACGTGGAGATGTATTCTCGCGGATCGAACTCGCGGGGTCGCCGTTCGTCCTTCACGATCTGCTGCAGCCGCATGGCCCGGCGTCGAACGTCGGGGCCCGGAAAAACCTTTGCCGGCTCAGCGCCGGTCGCGCACCGCGGACAAGCCCATGATCGCGCCGAGCGCGACGAAGACGAACGCGAAGAACCGGAGGCCGAACGCGAGGTCCGGCGCGACCGCAATTCCCGTGGTGTAGGAGAGGACCCCGGGCAGGTCCACGAGGAGCTCGTACAACACGAACAGAGTGATGCCAAACCCCACGAGGCCGATCCCGCTCCCGGGGCTCCGGTGGCGATGTGTGATCGTGGGCGTCGGATAGGCGGTCGCGTAGGAGAGCGGTTTCGCGACTTCGGCGGGCGTGGCCGTGGCGACGACCGCGGACTCGGGCTTCGGGAGGTCCGCGGGAGCGTACCGTCGGCAGGAATCGCACCACCATCGTTCGTACTGCCCGATCCAACGCAGGGCCGCGCCGCAGTTCGGGCAGGCGTATTTCGACTGGCTGACCGGCGCGTACGCGCGACAATGATAGCAGTACCACCGGCGATATCGGGCGATGTACGTGAGCTCGCGGGCGCACGTCGGACACGGATGGAGCGACTTCGTCCCCTCGATTGCGGGAGCCGCGGAAACGTCCGGTTGAGATTCCGGGACCGACACGAGCATGGGAGAGTCAATCCGTTCCACGGCGGATTCCTCCGGGGGACGGGTCTCGATGACCTCCGGGGCGGTCGTTGGCGGGGTGGCCGCGGTGGGCTCTCCCGTGGCCGGTTCCTCCCCGACGGACGGGGCCTCGGCGGTCTCGCTCGAACTCGGCCAAGACTCTCTCTCGACCTCGCCGACGGGCTCGGTCGGGGCCGGTTCGGTACTCGATTCCGGTTCCTCGACGCCTTGCTCCACTTCGGCCTCGCCTTCGAGGGTATCGAGATAGCTCAGTAGTCGTTCGCGGAGTTGCTCTTTCGTCCCGGTTGAATCGAGGTTGTACGCTTTGCAGAGATCCATGAGCGCCGGCTTCTTGGCCTGAAAGACCTTCAGACGGACGATCGGCGGTCTCGCGCGCGGTTCCGTCGCTTCCTCGGGAGGGCGCTCCTCTTCGACGATCTCTTCGGGCTGCGGAATCGGAGTTGCCGGCACCAGGGCCACGGTCACCAACGGCTCCACCGACGGCTCCGCGGCCTTCTCAGGTTCGACCTTGCTCGCAACTTCGGCCGGCTGCTCGGCCACCTGTATCTTCTCGGGTTCTGTCACCACAATGCTGGGCTCGCTCGCTTGGGGTGCAGGACGGATGTCGACCGGCATCGTGGCTTCGAGCGACTGAAGGACCGCGTCGTCCGCTGGGTACGCGTTGCACCGGTAGCAATACTGGCGGTCGTACTGTGCGACGTAGGACAGGATTCCCCGGCACGTCGGACAGATTTTCGCGCCTCGGTCTCCATACCCTTCCGGCGCGTAGTTTCCGCAGGTGTAGCAGTAGTGCCGCTGGTACTGCTCGAGGAAAGCGAGTTCGCTACCGCAGGTTGGACAAGGAAGGCTGATCACGCAAACCTGGCGGAGGTCGAGGACCGCGAATAAAGGCTCTTCCATGATTTCCAAAAATGAGACTCTTCACGTCGCGATGCCGCGGACTCGCGCGGAAACCCTTTTACCGAAAGGGACAATGGGCTGCGCGCGCCACCATAGCTCAGTCGGTAGAGCAGCCGCCTTGTAAGCGGCAGGTCGGGAGTTCAATTCTCCCTGGTGGCTTCGCTTGCCGGCATGAATCGCACTCAGGAGGAGGACATCAGTGAGATCGGGCAAGTCGTCGGTCCGCGAGTCGTTGATGTGAGTGCTACTCCGACTTTCAATCGCGCCGGCCCGTTCCGCGCCTTGAACGTTCCTTGGCTTCGAACAATAACTCGATGACGATGACGATGCTAATCGAGGCGCTCACAGCGATTATCAGGAGATACGGGATCTCTCGACCGCTGGGATTGCCGATTCCACCCGACGGGGGCATCGGCCCGATGATGCTGTAGGTAGTCACCCCGGTGAGGCTCGTGAGCGGCTGCATGAGGTCGACCGAGCCGAATCCCGTGGCGTTCGTCACGAACGGAGCGTCGACGTCGGTCGGCTCGCCCCGCCCCGCGAGGTGGTAGTCCGCATTATTGGCCAAGTCCGCCCAAGACCAGGATATCGGCACCGCTCCGCTCGGTGCACGAATCCGCAGGGGCGACGCCAGGTCGGTCAGCATCAGGTCTCGCGGGGCGCCTCTCTCTCCGTTTAGGCTCAGCTCTTGGAGGGCCACGCTTGAAAAAGTCGTGTTGACGATGTGCGTGCCGCTGACATTTCCGATCGAGATACCGGTGTCCACGTTCGAGATGGCATTGTCTCGGATCGTGGTGTTACTCGCGCCGGTAATCGGTCCAAAGACGTCCCAAGGATCTATCGCGGCACCGATCACGATTCCGGTGACTTCGACGCGGATCGTGTTGTGGATCAGGCTCGCGTTCAGGGCGCTCTCGCGCACCGTGATGGCCCGTGGCCAGCCATACTGCAGACTGTTCAGGTCCGTCTGGTATACGAGATTGTCGCGGACCAGTGTGAACCGGGAGGACTCGACATGAATTCCGCCGGATGCATCGATGACCGTGTTGTTTCGAGCAACGAGCTGGGACGCTCGGCGCTGCTCACTCACATAGTAGTCGCTCAAGTGAATGCCGATCGTGATGTACTGACGGCTCGCAGCATTGACGAGATTGTCCTCGATGGAAATCGCGTGGGTATTCCGAGCCGCGTTGATCCCATAGATCCAGTCTCGGCCGCTGACGTTGTCCGGATGGATCGTGATTCGGTTCCCCTTCACGAGGACATTCGACGAGCCTTCCGCGATTTGAATGCCGTATCCGTAGCGACTGTCGATGTCATTGTTCAGGAACGTGACATTGCTCGTCAGGTCGATGTTTGGGGGCGCAATCGTCGGTGTCTTGATCTCGCCGGGATACTTGCCCACATAGAACGCTTGGTAGTGTTCTCCGACGGTGTCAAAGTGGACGACCTGGCAATTCTGCACGACTACGTGCTTATCGGTGTTCTCGATCCAGGTCATCTGGCTGGAATTCGGGTAGAGAGCAGCGTCGAAGAGCCAGTCGGAGATGATGTATGGGTCCGCAGCGGTTCCGGATCCGCTCCGAACACAATTGGAGGCGTTGAACCCTCCGTTGCCCGTGATGTGAATCGGGTCATGCGGCTGAAGCGCAAGGGGATTCGTCAGGCCCACCGAGCGGGTCCCTAGCGCCAAACCGGTCGCGGGGGCGCTTGAACCCACCACCGTCCAGATTGAGGCCGCCAGGACCAGGACCAGAAGCAAAGCTCGGGGCTTGCCGAGGTTGCGAACTCCCCCTTCCGGATGCATTGGCTTTCAGAGTAGTCGCCACATCAGGCTCAAGAATCTGTCGCAAAGGCCGTGTTCACTTGTATACGAGTGTAACCAAACGGTTGCGGACTACCGGTGGCATTTCGTCCTATTCGAGGAGGAATCCTGCTCGGTTCTTTTCGCGTGGGACCTCCCGGAATTCGACATCGAGGTCCGACGAAAGGCGTAACGCCTCCGCATGGAGAGGGACCAGGTGGGGCGTACGGACGCGATACTCCCCAAGCATCTGGCGGATCACGAGTTGGGAGTCGCCGCAGATGAGATAGGCCCCTTTCGAACCTCGTTCGCGGTCGAGGTCCCGCAACTGCTGCAGCAGAAAGATCAGACCGTGGTACTCCGCGATGTTGTTGCTGCGCATCGGACCGTCGGGAGTTTGCAGGTCCCGTACGTCTCGAACGAATTCACGGTCTCCGATCACGAAAGCCGCTTTCATGGGCCCCTTCTGGGCGAACTGATTGCCGGGGCAGGCGCCGTCGAAGAAACATACTGTCCGGGACCGGCTGGGAGCTGGGTTCGTGGTGACGGGTGAGGGGCCGTCGGGGACTTGAGGATTGGCCGTCCGACCGCGGAGACCCGGGTTCGGTTCCGGCGATTCGCTCCTCGGGTGGGGCCGCGATAATCGGTCGAAAAGGGTTAGGTACCCCAAGGGCCGGTACGCCGGTTTCGGCAGGGTCGACTCGATGCGTTTCCCTTGGCGGAAGATCAAAGATGGCGAGTCGTCTCGCGCTCGGCCGCCGCAGTCGCTTCACATTCTGTCGGAGTACATCCTTCATATGTCGGTCACGTGCCTCGGGGACCAAGACGTCACGCCGCTCTACGAGGAGTACATCCTGGATTCTCGACTGGGGGATGCAGAGAAGGCGGAGCTGACCGCGATCTACCGAAGCTTGCACTCGGTCCCCTCGTTTCTCGTTCCGGGTTGAGTCGCCGAGTCATCCCGGGTGTCGGAGTGTGAAGGACGAGGCGATCTCCTCCCGAGATCCGGCCTGATGCGTCGGTTTTCAGCCGCCACAGCTGCAACAGTCGCCGCCGCAGCACGGCGCGCCCCCGCAGCAGCCCTCTGCCCAGAGATCCTCCGCAAGCGCCTTCGCCAGCGTTATTTCCATCGGAATCACGTACTCACCTCCCGCTCCGGTTTTCTCGCGGTGAGGGTCACCGCGGATGCGTCGATCCCCATTGGACCACTCCGCCACGGTCGGTCTTCCACGATTCGGAGTTCCACGAATCCCGCGGCTCGGATCGTTTCCAGGTAGTCGGCTCGGACCATCGCGTTTCCCACGCAGCCGCAATCGTCTTCGATGGCTCCGAGGTCCCGTTCTTGGACGACGTCTGAGATGACGAGTCGTCCTCCCGGCTTGAGGATCCGAAACGCTTCGGCAAACACGGCCGGCTTGTCCGGGCTCAGATTGATGACACAGTTACTCAGGACCACGTCGGCGTGTACATCCGGGAGGGGCAGTTTTTCGATGGGCGCGAGAACGAACGAAGCGTTGCCGACAACGTGCGATGCCGCCGCGGTCGAGGCGCGCGCGACCATCCTGGGGGTCATGTCGACCCCGGTGGCGCTTCCTCCCGGGCCGACGAGGCTGCTAGCCAGGAACACATCGATGCCGCCACCGCTTCCGAGGTCCACAACGGTCTCGCCCGGCCTGAGTTCCGCGTGTCGCACCGGATTCCCACTCCCGAGCCCAAGTACCGATTCGGCTGGGATCCGCGCGAGCTCCGCCGAAGAATACCCGCTCGCACAACATGCGTCGTCTTGGCAAGATCCGCGGCCGGTCGCCGCGATCGAGTAGCGCTCACGCACCTTGGTACGGATTGCCTCTCCGTCTGTTTCCATGGTATCTACTACTGAATAGTAGTAGCGAACATTAAATACTCTCTCTCCCTTGGCCTACCAGATGTCGGAAGTCAAGGCCCGGGCGAACGCCCTTCTCCAAGAAACGCTCGGACCGACGGCCGAGAGAATTCGCAGCACCCTCCGTGATCTCGGGTTCTCCGGCTACGCCGCGGAGGCGTTTTGTGCGCTGGTCCGGATCAGCGATGCGACCGCGGGCGATCTGGTCGTCAAGACCGGGATTCCGGATTCGAAGATCTATTACGCCCTCGATGAGCTGGCCGAGAAGGGACTCGTCGAGGTCCAAGAAGGAAAACCGAAGACGTACCGGGTCGTCCCGGCGAAGGAAGTGGAGATTCGTCTGAACCGTCTCGTGGAAGCGGAATACGATCGGCGACGAGCCGCGACGACGCGTCTCGGTTCCCTGCTCGAGCCCCTCCGCGCGGCGACGAAGTCCCCCGGGACGGACGTCGCATACATTGTGAAGGGCCTCCCGAACATTGTCGCGCGGGCGAAAGCGCTCGTCTCCTCCGCGCGCAAAGAGGTCGTGGTCCTCGCCTCCGACGAGGAAATCTTCCGCAAGCTCGAAGACGACCTCGCTCGGTCCGCCCGCCGCCGCGTCCGCGTCCGGCTCGCGGTCCCCGAGATCCCGGTCATGAAGGATCTCGAGAAAGCCGCCGAGATTCGCGCGATTGTCTGCGGGTGCGTCCTCGTGGTCGTCGACGGCCAACAGGTCTTGACCATGTCCCGGACGGCGGACGGCGACGCCTATGCGATCACGTCCACGGACCCGACCCTGGTCCAGCTCGGTCTCGATTATTGGGAGAGTCCGCGCTGCTGCGTGACGTGATTCGGGTCTCCTGTGCGAGTCGTTCTCTCCATAGAAAATGCGATTCGCCACAAACGGGGAATGACCGGGAGGAAGAGGAAAAGGGACACGGTTAAATACGATGTTATACTGTATTCATGTCGGTCCCAGACGGGCCGGGCGCGCTGGATGCTTCAACCGCAAGAACTCGTGGTCGCGAGGCTGCTTCCCACGATCCGCGCGCGGTTGGCTCGGGAGTTGTTGCACACTTACAAGATGAAGCAGGTCGACGTCGCTCGGTCGATGGGAATCACGCAGGCGGCGGTGAGCCATTACAACACGCAGAGCCGCGGCGTGGACCAAGAGATGCTCCGCCTCTTCCCGGAGATCAAACCGTTCGTACACGGGCTCTCCGAGCAAATCGCCCACGGGATGACCCTCTCGGACGAGATTGCGAGCGTGAACGAGTTCTGTTCCGGGCTCATGCTCACGGCCCGATTCTGTGAGTACCACAAGAGCATGGGGGACATCGACCCCCACTGCACGGCGTGCTTCCCTTCCCCACCCCGGCCGTAGCGGGTCATTTCCGCGTGCGGGATTCGTTGAGGCTCTCGATGTCCGCCTCGACCATGATTTTCGCCAGGTCCTTGAACTTGGTCTTCGGTTGCCATCCAAGGACGCGCTTGGCCTTCCGCGGGTCCCCGCGGAGGTTGTAGATCTCCGAAGGGCGGAAGTTCTTCTCGTCGACCTTCACGTGCGCCTCCCAATCCGAGATGCCCGCGACCCGGAACGCCTCTTCCACGAACTCGCGAACGGAATGGGCCTCGCCCGTCGCTCCGACGAAGTCATCCGGTCCCTTGTGCTGGAGGATCCGCCACATCAGGTCGACGAACTCCGGGGCGTATCCCCAGTCCCGCCGCGCATCCAGGTTCCCGAGGGTGATCATCTTCGCGAGGCCGTGATGGATCTTCGCCACGCCGTTGCTCACCTTGCGTGTCAGGAATTCGAGGCCGCGTCTCTCGGATTCATGGTTAAAGAGGATGCCGTTGGAAACGAACAGGTCGTGGGCCTCGCGGTAGTTCACACAGGCCCAGTACGCGTAGACCTTCGCGACGCCGTACGGACTCCGGGGATGAAACGGTGTGCTCTCGGCCTGCGGCTCTCGGTCGACCTTCCCGAACATCTCGCTGGATGAGGCCTGATACACCCGGGCGTCGGGCGCATAGGCACGGATCGCCTCGAGGACGCGCACCGCGCCGAGACCGGTGATCTCACCGGTGAGCACGGGTTGCACAAACGACGTTCCCACGAAAGACTGGGCGGCGAGATTGTACACCTCGTCGGGCTCGGATTCTTTCACGGCGGCGTTCAACGAGGATTGGTCGATTAGGTCACCGTCCAGGAGGGCCACCCGGTCCACGAGGTGCTGGATGTTGCCGATGTTGGGGATGCTCAAGCGGCGGACGAGCCCATGTACCTCGTACCCTTTCTTCAGGAGGAGCTCCATCAGGAACGAGCCGTCTTGGCCCGTAGCGCCGGTTACCAGGGCGGATTTCGTCATCGCCCGCAGGAACCCGTTCGCGGTCCTTTAACGCTATCGACTATCCGGACACGGCCCACATCTTTTGGATGAAGTCGGATTCGTCGAACTCGCTCGCCCTTGCCGCGCAGTCGTCCTTCATCGCGCGCAGGGTCGAATCATCCAGTTCACGGATCTTCGCCGCAAACCGGTCGGGATCCGGCGGCAACAGGAAGCCGGTCTTGCCATCGACGACCGTCTCTCGATACCCGCCCTCGTCGGTGGCGAGGACGCATTTCCCCGCCGCCATCGCTTCCACCGGCGTGATCCCGAAGTCCTCGTCGACCGCGGTCGTCAAGAACCCCCGGCAACGGGCATACAAGTCTGCGAGTCGTTCGTCCGGAATTTCTCCGAGGAGCGTCACGTTCGGCGGCGGTCGAAGGCGGGCAACGTATCGTTCCGCCATGTCCCCGCGGGCGTGCCCGCCGACCAGGACGAGTCGCTCGGCGGGAAGCCGACGGAAGACCTCGAGCTGGAGCTCGATCCTCTTCTCCGGGTACAAGCGGCTCACGGCGAGCCAGAAGTCCCCGAGCTCCCGGAACCGGAATCGGCTCGTTGCGACAGGCGGATGGATCACCTTCGCGTCGCGCCCGTAAGACCGGCGGATGCGAGCGCGCACGGTCTCGCTGATCGCGATGACGTCGTCGCAATGCCGAATCGATCGGCGCTCCAATCGGCTCTGCATTCCGATCCATGCCCGAGCCGCCAGACGGCCCGTCCAGGAGAACCGGGAGAGCACCGCCTGTCTCTGATCGAAGAACGCACGGGTGGGCGTGAGGCAATAGTACACGTTGGGATGATGGCGCTTGGCGGCATAGTGAGCCCAGTTCCCGACGAGGAAGTGGAAGTCATAATCGTCCAGGCGAGCCCGTGCGAACTTCCAGCTCGCATCGATTTGCTTGAGGGGCGGCCGTCGTGCCAGAGGACCGAGGGAGATGACGTTGACGCCGGCCATGTCGAGTCGCTGGAGGATTGCGGGATCGAAGTCCGTGGTGATGAGGTCGGCGCCGAGGTGTTTCGCCAGGGTCAAGGCGACGCGTTCCCCGCCTCCGATCGTCTCGAGGAAATCGTGCAGGACCGCGAGCTTCACGACCGTTTCGACCTCATTGTCGCGGACAAACTTCCGGCGCGAGATGAATCCTTCGTTGCGAACGCCAGGTGAGACGGTCCGTGGGGATCCGGGGGGCGGCCCCACCGGAACGTGGAATCACGCGAGGACCGCATCTTTCATCGAGACACGGTAGGTGCGAATCCATCCCCCGATCGTCCGGACATCCACGCGGCTCGTCGCTTCCCGTCCCCGTCGCTTCGAGAGGGCACGCGGCAGTCCCGCGTACGCATCGAGGCGGGCACGAGCCATCGCGGCCGTCGTCTTGCCGAATCGGCCTCGGGTCGGCCCTCCCGCGGTCACTCGCGAGCCGTTCCACGGCAGAGGGCCCGCCATCACCCGGACCAAATTCCACGGGATTCCCGTCGTCACGTACCGCCACGGATAGTTCTGGACGAGGTTCCACACGCGATTCCGTTCGCAGAGATACGTCTTCATCGGATTCCCCGATCCGTACGAGGCCGAGTATTTGTGGTGTACGATCGCCCGCGGTGCGAAGCGCGCCTCCCAGCCGGCAAGGCGCGTCCTCCAAGCGAGGTCCAGGTCCTCGTAGTACGCGAGGAAGTCCTCGTCGAAGAGGCCGACGGAATCCAAGACGTCCCTCCGATACAGCGCGGCTCCCGCCGAGGGCCCGAACACGTCCAACGCGTGATCGAACTGACCCTCGTCGACGGAATTCCAACCGCGGTCCATCGCGCTCCCGTCGGGACCGATGCACACCCCGGTCGAGTTCAAGACGTTCGGGCGGTCGAAGAACACCATCTTCGATGCGACCATGCCGACACGGGGGCCCGCCATCCGGACAAGTTCCGCGAGCCACTCCGGGTCGACGCGTGTGTCGTTGTTCAGCGTCGCGATGAACGCGCACTCCGGATCCCGGAGCGCTTCGCGCAGCCCGGCATTCGTGCCGCGGGCGAAGTGGAGGTTCTCCGGAAGGGGGACCAGGGTGACATTCGGAAACTCGTCCCGAACGACGTCGCGCGAACCGTCCGTGCTCGCGTTGTCGACGACGACGACCCGATATGAGCCGTACGTTTGGTGCAGGACCGACTCGAGGCACGGCCGGATGGAGTCGCGTCCGTTCCAATTCAGGACGACGACGTGGCAGCGGCCCGCCATGCCGCCGCGGTACGCGCCCGGACGATTAGAAGGTGATGTGGACCGAGACGGCCCGATGGCCTCCTCATGCACGATATCTTTTTTGCATCCGGCGGAATCCCCGGAAGAGGCGACGGCCGTGGTAGGATCGACGGGCCTTCGGAGACCAAAGTCGTGAATTCGCCGGTCGTGGACAACGGCGGCGTCCACGTTGTGGAGACGGCGCTGTGTCCGCTGTGTGGAGCCTCCGGTCGGGTCCGATACAGCCAGCTTCGAGACAGAAGCTGGAGCGCGCCGGGCACCTGGTCGTTTCGCGAGTGTATCGCATGCGGCCACCTGTGGTTGGATCCGTGCCCCGTCGCCGAGGAGATCGGGCGGCTGTACGCGTCGTATTACACGCATGGCGTGGAGCGCGGGTCACCTCTCCTGGGAGACGGGTTCTGGCCCAGGTGCCGGAGGGGCGTGCTCGAAGCCTACGGCTACCGGGGACTCGCGCACGATTCGACGGAGCGGTTCCTGGGCCAGGCGATGCGGTTCGTCCCGCCGGTATGGGAGGAGTGCGAAGAGATCGTCCATTCCGTAACGGGCCCGCCCCGCGGTCGCCTCCTCGATGTCGGATGCGGGGACGGTTACTTCCTGCGGATCATGCGTGACTTGGGCTGGACGGTGCAAGGTGTCGAGCCCGATCCGAAAGCCGCGGCCTTCGCTCGCGCGCACGGCCTCGACATCATCCAGAGTCCGATCGAAGCCGCGTCCCTGGCCTCCAACGCGTTCGATGTGATCACGACGAGCCACGTCATCGAGCACGTCCTCGAGCCGGTCGCATTCCTCTCCGTCGCCCGTCGCGCGCTGAAGCCGCATGGTCTGATGTACGTCTTCACGCCGAATGCGGAGAGCTGGGGGCATGCGATGTTCGGCGCGTCCTGGTACCCGCTCGAACCGCCCCGCCACCTCCATATTTTCCGTCCGAGGAATCTCGTCGCATGTGCGGAGCGCGCCCGCCTCCAGGTCGTCGACGTCCGGACAACGGGTCGGCTCCATCTCTTCTTCGATGCAAGTGTGTCGATCCACAAGACCGGCCGGTATCGCTTCGATGATTCGACGATCCAAGCGTCCATCTTCGACCGATTGTTTCGGGTGGCGGAGAACCTCCTCGTCCGCGTGGATCCCTACGCCGGCGAGGAAATCGTGATGCGCTGCACGAAGCCGGCGCCGGACTAGCACGATCGGATCACGCGGCGCGCGCCTGTCCCGCCAGGGGTTCGATCAGCTCGCGCATGCGGTCCACGAATACGCGGACATCGAACTGATGGGCCCTCGCCTCGCACGCGCTCCGCATCGCCGCGAGGGCGTCGGGTGTCGCTTCCGCCACGCAAGCCGTCAGCCCCTCGGAGGTTGCAGGCTGCAACCATCCCGTCGTTCGATGGACCACGCTCTCGCGGTAGCCGCCTTCGTCGACCGCAACGACCGCCTTCCCGGAGGCCATCGCCTCGACGGGTGCGAGTCCAAAGTCCTCGTCTTGAGAGGTCGCGATGAGTCCGCGGCACGTGGCGTAGAGGTCGCGCAGCTTCGCGTCATCGACTTCCCCGAGGAATTCCACGTTCCGCGGCGGGTCGAGGGATCGGACGAACCGTTCCATGCGCACGCCAGTCTGAGGACCCCCCGCGACGACCAACCGCTCCTGGGGCAGCCGACGGAACACCTCCATCTGGAGGTCGATGCGCTTCTCATGCGAGAGCCGGTTCACGGACAACCAGAAGTCGCCGACGCGGGAGAATCGGTAGCGCCCCGTGTCGACGGGCGGATAGACGACCTCGGACGATCGCCCGAGGAACCGTCGGATTCGGTCCGACACATTTCGGCTGTTCGCGACGATTGTGTCGACCCCTTGAACGGCGGCTTCGTACTCCGGCCGTCGTCGTTCGATCCATCGGCGCGCGGCCGCGCGTCGGACCGGCGAGAGCGATTCGAGAACGGAGTCGCGGAGGTCGTAAAACACCCGGACGGGCGTGTGGCAATACCAGAGATTCGGCCGGAGTCGAGGTGCCGCAAAGACGGCCCAATTCCCCGAGAGGACGTACATGTCATGGTCGGGAATCGAGGCGTCGCGGAAGGCGCGCGCCTGCGCGTTCTGTCGCATCGGTGCTTTCCGAGGCACGCGCGCGATTTCGGTCACCCGGACGGCCGGCATGCCGGCTCGCGCGGGGAGGCTTGGATCGAGGTCCGTCACGTATAGGTCCGCGTCGAAGGCGGATGCGAGGGTCAGCACGACGCGCTCGCCTCCGCCGATGAAGCTCATGTGGTCGTGGAGGACCGCGACGCGCATGGACCGGCGGGATGCGATCGCCGGCCATAAATGCGTGCGGCTCAGCACGTTGGAGCGCAGCCCCAGCCGATCCAATAGAGCCGCGCGTATCCGTTGTCGAAGACCTTGATGAACGGCGCGGAGTCGAACTTCGCGATCACCGCCGGATCCATCGGGGCGGCCGTTTCCCAGGGCGTGAGCCGCACGCCCGCTTCCATGTCTCGGTCGATCCAGACATACGTCCCGTTTTTCACGCCGGAAGGCGAAGGGATGTCCGAGAGGCCCGCATAGGGAACGTTCGCGAATTCCGGCAAGAACGGATCCCGCGTCCGGTCCCAGGTCGCGTTGATCCCGCCGAATCCGAAGACCGTCGTGGATCCCTGGTGGTCCGACACGACGAGTCCGCTCACATGGTCCCTCGCCCAGTATGCGGGGTCCACGGCGGAGGGGATCGTCCCCTCTCTCCAGCCGGCGAGCGTCGACGGGGGCGGGATGCCGGCGACCGCATTGGCGGCGAGGAGGACGCCGCACACGCCGAGGGCGAGGGTCCGTTTCCCACCGCGAAGGCCCGCGAGGTCCAGCAGACGGAAGAAGCCGATCCCCGCGAAAATCGCGAGTGGGATCATCAGGTACTCCGTGTGTCGATACGGAATCAGGACGCGCGGGGCCGCGACGATGCCCACGACCGCGGAGCCCAGGAGCGCGACGAACCAACCGTTCACCTGAAGCCCGTCCGCGAGGAAATCGACGAATCGGCGGCCCGATGCCGCGAACGACAACAGGAGGACCAGCGGGACGAAGTAGAGGAGCCCGGTCGCGGGCACGCGAAACGTCGTCCCCGGAACCCCGAGGACGACCGAGACCACGCCGATCACGAAGATGGTCCCCACCGCGGCCGCGTACGCCGTGGCGGGGCGGCGGAGGGCGGGGTACGTCGGCCGGTATCTCCAGACAATCCGGCCTCGTGCGAAGATGATCCCGGCGAGGAGAACGAGGCCGGCGGGAAAGAGGGCGAGGAAGGCCCACCACGGCTGGATGTTCACGTCCGGCAGGATCGATTCCCGAAACGTCGTCGCGTATCCGAGCCAGTACACAAACGTGCCGACGAGGAGGACGCACGCGAACATGACCTCGCGCTTAGCACCCGCGGTCCATCGCCACGGACGCGCGAGGCCCTCGAGGACGATCGCCCCGAAGACCATGATGAGGAAGAAGTACAGGGAGAGGTGATGAGTCGCGATGAGGGTCGCGGTCACGAGGAGGAGCGGCACGATCGCACGACCGTCCGTTCGAAGCCGCACGAAGCACAGGAGACCGGCGAGGGCCAGGAGCTCCCCGACGGTGGCGGGCGCCGTGTGCGCCGTCGTGTAAGCGACCGGAATTGCGCCGGCGAGGAATGCGGCCGCAAACAGGGCGAAACGGTCGTCGGAGGTCGTCCGATGAGCGACCAGGAACATCGGGAGGACCCCGAGGGCGCCGAGGACGGGTACGAGCAGGTTGATCGTCGTCGGCACGTCGAGTCCGCCGAGGGCAACGAAGCCCGCTTGGGCGAAGAACATGCCCGGGAAATACGGATAGGTGACGCCCCATCCGTAGTACGTCGTCGAGAGATGATTGCCGCGGACGAGCGCTCGCAAGATCGAAAAGTACTCGCCCGTGTCGGAGCCCCAGTACAGGAACGACCAAAGGGGCGAGAGCCGCACCGTGATCGAGACGAGCACGACCGCGGCCAGCGCGACGGCGGTCGACTTCCTCATTCGCTCGCGAACCGGCCCCCGCTACTAAAGGGTTTACCGGAAAAATGGGAAGCTCGCTACTCCTCTGCGGACAGGGTTAACCCCATGAAGACAGGCCGCGTCAGGCTTCAGCGGACAGTTCCGTTTTCATTCTCGCAGTCCCGAGGACGATAAGGCCAGCGACGAGGGGAACCGCGAATGGGAAAAGGCAAATTGTACCCACCACCGTGTCATAACCTGTTGCAGATCTACCTAGTGTAAAGATCATCAAGCCAAAAACTACCGGCGGCCCACTAAGCACAAGCCAACTGAAAATGGCGGGAAGCCGTTTTAGTTCTCCACTCCGACGCAGGCGTCTGAAGAAAATGAGGAGTACGACCAGGATGATCATCCAAGCAACCGCAACATAGAAGACCCATCCTGCGCTCGAACCTAGCCAATTCCCAAAATTCGTCCAAGTTGTGTCAAAGCTCGCCCAAGCCGTCGGCATCTCAGACGGGGCTCTCAACTGAGGGCCGGGGCTTAACGCTTTCGCGTCCCATTGTTCCTGAGGCCACACGTCGCCGGGTGTTTACGATTCGGATGCCGCACGGACCGGGCCGTTTGGCCCGGCATGACGGGAACGCAACCGAAGCTAGGAACCTATCTGGGGGGTCAATCCGACTATCGTCACAGCGTATAGTGCCCCCCAACCAAAGCGGTGGCCCTCGCCTAGCATCAACTCTCTTGTAGTAACTGTTCGGGGACGGTGACTAAAGGGTTATCCGCGGTTCGTCGCGCGTCCGGAAAACATTGACGCAAACTATTTCTCCGCGGCGCTTGTGTCCCGCGCGATGGCGCGCCGTTGCCCCGAATGTTACGCGGAGCTGCCCGACGACGCCGTGTGGGTGTGCCCGACGTGCGGCTACACCCTCCGGACTCCGGGGGCCGCGAAAGCGGGGATCGTGTTCATGGTCCTCGGGTTGGCGTTCCTCGGGGTCTTCGTCCTCGGCCCGGAACGGGTCGGCCTGACCTCGGGTCTCGTGCCGACGGACCTCGCCAACATGGCGATCGCGAACTTCCCGCTCCTCGTCGTCGGCACGTTCGGGATCGGCGCGTTCCTCGTCACGGCGGCCGCGCTGAAACTCCGATCGGAGCACGCGCGGGTCGCGGCCGCCTAGAAGAAATCGTCGAGCTTCAGGTCCTGCGTCTTGTCGTTCGTGAACAACGACGTGATCGCGTCCTCGATCAGATCGATCCGCTGGCGGAGATAGTTCGACACCTCGAACTGCTGACTGATGCGCTTCGAGATCTCGAGGTATTTCTTCACGGAGCTTTCGTGGACCGTCAGGGTGAGATTCCCGCCGCAGGCGAGGCATTTTCCGCGGAGCGGGATCCGGCGGTACTTCTCCCCGCACTTCGTGCAGCGGACCTGTTGGCT
>WNEW01000632.1_pt1 | contig 16836 bp, 17 predicted proteins | sample 5399891 | NCBI WGS metagenome assembly WNEW01 (sample SAMN13153336, study PRJNA577476) | soil metagenome | isolation source: 40 cm grassland meadow soil pre-rain plot 5 | place: USA:California | collected 2015-09-08 | reverse complement strand
GGATAATAGTTTGTGAATACTCGAATATTGCCCAAGAAAGGCTCTCCAGACTGACGCTGTCAAGAAGAGAGACGGAATGAGAGTGATGATGCGCCCCGACATCCCTTGTTATGCACATTCGGGCTTTGCTGAGTGAAAGTGAAAAATGGTCATCTCTCCAATACAAATTCTGGCTACGCACTTGTTCAGACTAGGTGCGATGGTTGAGCGAGGCTGAGCCTGGTCCTTATGAGAAGATTGGGCGTTTCAGAGCTGAGGAGAGAGCTAAGATGTTGGATAAGATGAGCGAACTTATCGAGGATGCCCAGAAGAGGGCCAAGTCCCGCAACACTCTCAATCGTGATAGGGCAAGATGGACGAACTTAGCGGGGAAACTGATCTGGTACAGGGACCAAATTTTGAGAAGCATGAACTATGAAGCTCTGCACAAGGAAATGGAGGAGCTGAAGCGTATGTTCGAAAAGAAGTTTGGACCACAGGCACAGCAAGGGCCGAAGAGACTCCCCTCAGTCACCGCTGCAATAGACGATACCCCGGACAAATCCAAGGTGAACCCACCATCACCCGACAAGAATGCTCAGCAACAAACAAGCTCAGAATCGCCACCAAATGCAAAAAACGCTGAGAAATCGGCTCCAATCTCGAAATAATACCCGAGCTTTCAGTCCCCTTCGGCCGCGCGGCACCTCCAAGGGGACTTTCCCTCTCCCAGCCAAGCCCATTTCAGGCACCAGGCCCAGAAAAACGCCCATTTTAACCCCAAAAAGGAGGAAAGTTCTCGCAAAATGAAAATTGTAGGAGGTAGGTATCCCGTGACGTGGAGTAGCTTTCCTGGAAGCGTTCCTATTCAGACCTCTTCTCTTCGCCCGGGGCCTCATCCGGCTGCGCCAAGCCTTCCAAGTTCTCACCCTTCACATCCAACACGTTCTTGATCTCCCGCTTCATTGCTGCCGTGTCGTGGGGCAGGTTGAAGTAGTCAGCAAACGTCCCCGTCGTCCGCAGAATCCTAGTCCTCCCAACCCGGTCATCAGTGATCAAGTCCATCTGCCTCAACTGCTTCACATGACCATAGGCCAGCTTGCCGCGTACCCGGACCACGTGTGCTTGGGGCACCGGCTGTCGCAACGCGATAAACGACAACGTCCGCAAAGGACCCGGAGTCAACAAGGGCCTAGTTGCCAGCTTCTTTACAGTCCGGGCAAACTCGCCCTTCAACTGCATCACAAAACGACCATCAGGCAACTCTAAGACCTGAATCGGACTATCGGCACCACGGTATCTTTCAGCAACCGCCTGGGCAATAGTCCTGATCTTGTCCTCAGACCGAGCCCCAATTACCGACCCCAAAGTCTTCAAGTCCAACGGACGACCCGACACGTACAACGCGGCCTCGCAGAGCTGCTGCTGAACCATCGCACTCTTGTGGACAGTCGCTTGTTCTGGTGGACTAGTAGTTGCCTGGGCTTCCAGTGTTCCTCAGCTCAATACCAATATCTCCGAACTCGGCGTCCTGAAATAAAGCCACCTTGCCATCCGCAACCAAGAACAAGAGCATCAGAAACATTCTAACAGCCTCCAGCACGTCGCCCTTACCCAGCAGCTCCAAGAAAGACAGGCGGTAACGCTTTCTCCCCTCTTCCAACAACCTTGCAAGGAACGCTTTGATGTTATCCTCAATCTTCACCATGAAGTCATCAATCTGCTCGAATACCTCAGGCGTTTTCGAAGCCAAAGGGACATTGCTAGGTAACAATCGTTCGGCTCGCAACACGTCCAGCAATCCCTTCAACACCTCGTCAAGGGAAGTGGTCGTGTATTCATACCTCAGAGGGAAAGCCAGAGGTGGAGGCACATAATCGGTCGGCCTAGCAACCGGTGGCTTTGGAGGCTCTTCCATCTTCAAAATGAGCTCCGATTTCATTCTCAATAGCACTGCGGATGACAACAACGCAGTACCTGAGACAGAGAAGTCGATGAAGCCCCGGGTTCTCATCTCGCCCATCAGTGAGCTCAACAGACCGGCGAGGTTGACGTCCCACGGCTTCACCCGGTGCAAGTGTAGTAGGTCGAAAAGCACTGCGTAGGGTTGTTTGAGCCAGAACTGCTCCTCGCTGATCGACAAACTAGTCAGGGGCTCCTCTTGCCGGCAGGGATATCACTTGGCTCATGCCCTTTTCTTGGTAGACCCCGTAGACACGTTCCGCACGGGAGATGGTGGTATCCTTCAACGATATGACGATGAACTGTGAACCTTTGCTTCTCGACCGGACCAGCGTGGCCAGTCGTTTCGTGTTTACAACGTCGAGATGTGCGTCAATCTCGTCCATCACATAGAACGGCATTGGGTGAATCTGCTGCAGCGCCAACAAGTAGCAAACGGTTGCAACGGATTTCTCACCACCACTGGCGCTATTCATTGTCAGCTCAGGCTTGCCCGGAAACTGCAACAACACATCCAGCCCACCATCAAACGGATTGTCAGGATTCTCCAAAACCATCCTACCATTCCCCGCCTCGGTAGTCATTTCACGGAACAACGACTGGAAAGTGTCGTTCACCTTGTTGAACGCGGTCATGAACGTGTCGCGCTTCTTCCTCTCAAGCTCATTCATGAAATCGACAATTGCCAGCTTCTCCCTATCCAGCTCGTTAATCCGGACTGACAACTGCTTGTAATTTCCCTTCAACTCCTCGTACTGCTCCACCGCCAACTGGTTCACCGCCCCAATACCATCTAGCTCCTCCTGGAGCGCCCGCTTCAACTCCTCAGCCTCACCAAGCATCTCAGCCGACACACCGATCTCAGGCTCTAATCCAAGGCTTCCAAGCTGACCCTTCCAGATCGCAAGTTGAGCCTCCAACTCCCGAAGCTCAGCTTTCAACTCAGTAGCTGCCGAATTAACCGGGTCCATCCGATCCAACAGCCCACCCAGCACCTTCTCAATCTCACTGAACTGGTCCTCATACTTCGCCCGTTCAACATTGACAGCCCCCAAACTAGCGACCAAGCGAGACTTCTCAGCCTCCAGCTCCTTCATCTGCACCCCTAACCGCTCCATCTCCTCATTAGCAGTGTCCACCCTCGCCTCTTCTTTTCGGATCTCCGCCTCCAACGACCTCAATGGAATCCGGATCTGATCAAAGCTTGGCCTCAAAGTATCAAGAGTGGCCTGGTGAGACGCGAGCTTACTTTCCAAGTCCAGCTTCTCCCTTAACAACGCCTCCATCTGCGAAACAGCGCGATCTCGTTCCCCCTCAAGGTCGGTTACTCGGGCACGTCTCGAGTCTACCCTCAACTTCGCCCTCCCATCCTCTAATGCAGAGAGCCGGCGCTTCATCTCAGCCTGTTTCTCAGTCATATCGCCGAGAAGCTCCTTTTCCCTACCCATCGACCCTTCCAACGATTCAATTCTACGCCGCGTCTGCCGCAGGGCCGTCCTAGTTCTTTCAAGGCTCCTCCTCGCTACGTCCACCTCCCGCGCCAGCGCCTCTCTAGTCTTGCTGGCTAGAACTCGGTCCTCCCGCAACTTTCCAACCTCCGCCTCAATCCGATCCACCTCACTACGCTGCTTCTGAACAACAGACTCTAGCGATTTCACAGTCTTCTCCAGACTCTCAAGAGCGGTAGGCCGCGGAACTATTGTCGAGATGTCGAAAGGGGCACGGTAGTAACCGCTTTCGAGTCCCCCGCCCGGCTCGAACAAGTCACCGGTAGTAACGACACATCTCTGCCCGGAAGCAGCGGTCAAAAACGCGGTCCGCGGATTCGTCGCCAACAAAGTGTCCCCAAACACGAAGTGGACCGCAGGCAGCATCACTTTGTCAGACCGGATCATATCAGTAAGAGGTCCAATAATCCCCGGCGATTCCTTACGGTCATAATCCATCTCTCGGACCTCCAGATCTTCAAGAGGTATCATCTTGACACGACCCAGCTTCGTCCTCTTGAGACTCTCAACACACTTGATTGCAACACTCAAGTCCTTAACGACAAGAGCCCTCATCCACCCGCCGCTTGCCGCCTCGACAGCTTTCCCATATTCATCGCTGAACTTGACAAGCTCATGAAACCGCCCGACCACACCCTTGATCGCGCCTTCATCCGCCATATCCTCGATCTTTTGCAGCGCACGCTCCTCGGCCTGCAGATTTTCCGCTAGGCTCTTTTGCGTGTTGAACTCGATAACAGTAACTCTTGCTTTCTTCGCCACCTCCAATGCGTCCTCAATGTCCTGCTGACGGGTGATCTTCAGCTGAGCGTACTCGCCGGCTCTCTGCTCAATGGTCGCGAGACGTTTCTCTTCCTCCTTCTCCAGTCTCTCCATCTCACGAATGCGAGTCTTCATCTCCTCAGAAAGCTCGCCGAACTCCTTCTGCCTTGACACTAGAGTTTGCAGGTGCCCCGCTGTCAGTTCCAGCTTAGTCGAGCTGCCCTTGCTCGATGCACTGATCCTCGCGAGCTCTCTCTGCAAGCCGTCTATCTCCTCCTGTAGACCGTTGAGCTTCTTGTCGTCTTCACCTAGCGATTCTCTTGAGGCCTTGAGCTCTTGGCTGAGCTTGTCCACGGAGGTTGTCGACCTTGTGAATTCCTCTTCAAGCCGAGACTGTCGAACCGATAGCGTGCGAATCGAAGCTGACAACTCCTTGACCTGCAGCTCCTGATCGGCAACCTCTTTCGTTAGTGACGCGTGTTGCTTGATCTGCGTGCCGAGAAGAGTCTTTGCCGTCTCAGCCTGAGTCTTGGCCCTGACGACCTCGGCGCCAGCCTCCCCAATTTTCCTCTCGATATCGAAAAGCGCCTGGTTCCCCTTGTTCACTGTCTTTTCTTCAAACTGTCGCCTCTCATCCTCTACCCTCGCTCTCTGTTGCGTGAGACTGTCTCTCTCCTTTCTTATGTCATCCAGCCGTACCGTTTCCTGCTCCAACGAACGGAGAACCTCAGAACGCTTGGTCTCCAAAGTGGTGATTTGACCTGCGAGAATGCGGGCGTGCTGTAGTGAGACTCCATTCTTGAGAAGATTGTATCTCAGAAGATTGTTCCGCTCTAGCTCCAACTGTTCGATTCGGGTTCGAACCTCGTCGACCCTAGCGGCGGCAACCTTGAGATTGAGATCTGCCGCCTGAAGCTGCTCTTTGGCTTCAGCCTTCTTTGTCTCAAAGACCCCAATTCCGATAAGGTCCTCAAGTATCCTCCTCCTTTCGTCTGTCCCTATCTCAGCAAGCCGGGTTATCGCATGTTGAGCTATCAGGTTGAACCCTGTAACCTGAATATCGGCTGAACTCAGAATGTCCTGGACCTGCTTCCTCGACAGCCTCCTCCCGTTTAGCCTGTAAACACCCTCACCTCCTCTCGAGAACTCCCTTGAAACAGTGACTAGATCAGAGTCGACCGGGATCTTATGGTCGCTGTTATCGAACTGAACCGCGACGTATGCCGACCGCGCTCCCTCACCCTGTCCTTTGTGAACGAGGTCTGATAGGCTCTGGCCACGAAGCTCTCTGGGGCTCAGCTCGCCGAGCGCGAACTTGAGAGAGTCGAGAATGTTGGATTTCCCAGAACCGTTGGGCCCGGTCACTACCGTGAACCCACGGTCGAGGCCTATGGAGACCTTCTTGCTGAAGGTCTTGAATCCCCTAATGTCGATTCTCTTAATGAAGACCAAGGCACAGTGCTCTGGATCTCAGTGGTTCCCCGAGTGTAAACCGCTCAGGATTAAAAGCCCGTTCTAAGTCAGAGATTCTAGCGACCGAACCGGCGGTTTCTTCTCTGGTATAGCCGGATAGCCCGCAAAAAGTCGATTCTTCGAAACTCTGGCCAGTAAACGTCCACGAACACAAGCTCGCTATACGCGGATTGCCAGAGGAGGAACCCGCTCAGTCTTTCCTCGCCGGAGGTTCTGATGACCAGGTCCGGATTCGGGTTGGGAAGATGAGCCGTGTAAAGATATTTCCGGAACGTATCTTCGTCAATCTGCTTCAATGTAATATTTCCCTGGGTGACGTCCTCCACAATCTTCTTTGTGGCATCAATGATCTCCGCCCTTCCGGTGTAGGCAATTGCTACATTTAGAAAGTGCCCATCGTAGTCCTTGGTCTCATTCTCAAGGTCGGTGAGGACACCTCTCAGTCCTTCCGGGAGAAGATCGATTCGCCCGAGAGCCTTTACTCTAACGCGCTGAGAGTGCAGCCTCGTGTCACCCTTGAGCTTTCTCGCTTCCTCCTCGACAATTTTCAGAACCGCGTTGACTTCTTCACTCGGCCTTTCGAAGTTCTCCGTTGAGAACGTGTAGAGGGTCAGAGTCTTGATTCCATACTCGAGGCACCAGTCCAGCACCTCCTCGCCCACTCTTGCGCCCACCGAGTGCCCATCTTTCGCCTTGAGCGCCCTTTCCCATGCCCAACGACGATTCCCATCCAGAATGATTCCGATATGCGCGGGAACAGAATTCCCTTTCACCTGTTGCGCGAGCCATTTCTCATATGCCGTGTAGACCCCCGCGACGCGGAGTAGACTATCGAGCAGTGTTTTCTCCCCCCAATTTTTCCATGTCCTCCTTGCCGAGCTGAGCAGAAGATAGTGCTCGGCTGCAGGTGCACCCTTTTCTGCTGTCGGGAATATTCTCCACGGCTTCTATGATAATCTTGTTGAGGATTTGACCGGAATCCCTGCCTCGCTCCTCCACCTCCTGAGCCGACAGCGTCCGTTGTAGACCTGCTGCCATGTTCGAAACGAAACAGACCGAGCCATAACACATCTCCAGCTCTCTAGCCAAGAATACCTCCGGAGCAGCCGTCATCCCTACGACCCCTCCACCCAACGTTTTCAGCATCCGAATCTCGGCAGGCGTTTCGTAGCGGGGACCTTCAGTGCAGGCCATCACAATTCCGTCCTTCCCTTTCTTTCCGATACCGGCCACAGAATCTGAAAGAGTCTTCACTATCGTCGGGCAGTAGGGGGCTGAAACGTCCACATGTGTAACAGGTGAACCTTCGTAGAAGGTGTTCTGCCTTGATTTAGTAAAATCAATAATATCCAAGGGCACAACGATGCTTCCCGGCTGCAACTCCTCGTCGATAGCACCTACGGCGTTAGTCGCGATTATTCTCTCAACTCCAAGCTCCCTCAGACCCCAAAGGTTAGCGCGATAGTTCACCTTGTGAGGCGGAAGCGTGTGCCCCTCGCCGTGCCGGGGGAGAAAAACGAGCTGTTTCCCCTTCACCTCTCCGAAGGTTAGTCTTGGAGTTGGACCGTAAGGAGTTCCAAGGATTCTCTGATCTCCCTTGAGTACTGTGCTGAACCCCGACCCTCCGATTATTGCTATCCGGGGCCTTATTGATCCTCGTCCCCCATGAGTGCACTCAATTCTTCTAGCGAAACTTTGCCACGCCGGTCCAGCTTTTTCTTGGCCGTTTCCTTCAGGTTTTCCTTGTACACTTTCTCCTTCTCTCTCTGAGACACCCTATCGGATTGGATCATGCTATTTCGCAAGGACGTGTATTTTCGACCTATTTCCATGGACTTAGCCTTGACTTCTCCTAGAGACTTCCTGAGCTCGTCCTGTTTCTGTCTCAGCTTGTCGAATCCTTCGCTGAGAGAGACCACCTCCAAGTGATATTGCTGACTCTGAGCAGCCAGCTCTTGGAGCTTGTTATGAATCTCATCTGCCTCAGCCCGGTACTTCCCAACTTCCTCTGATAGCTTTCTCGACCTTCGATGTGCCCCAACCTTCGCCTCCAACAGGCGGACCCTGTTCAGAAGCCGCTTTTCCTCGTCCTTCTCAAGAGTCGATGTCTGAATCTTCCACTCAAGATCGGCAAACTCCCTCTCGGCACGAGACCCCTCGTCCGTGCCGCGGGTAAGCTTGACCAGTTCTCTCAGAGAAACAAGACTCCGCTTCGACGAATCTCGCAGTTCGTCTCGAGACTTCTTAAGAGCACGAACAGTCTCGTTTAACTCGTCACGAGTCTTCCTCAACTCTTGAAGCTCAGGGCGAATCTTCGCCAGTTTCGCTCGTATCTGTTCGATACTCGAGAGAAGGCTCTTCTCTTCTTCCATCAAACGATCCCGCTCGTCTGCCAGCTCGTCAAGACTTCCCAAAGTCAATGAGCCCTCTCGAACATGATTGGAGATGTAGAAAGGCTGAAGGCTCCGTCCTTATAGACATTGAAGACGTCCTTCGATGTGCGGACACGCCGAAGTTCGAAATGTCGGAAAACGGATTGTTCTAGTTGGCACAATACACGTGGATCCAGACAGCACAACCCTCGTGCGTCAAACAATCCAGAAAACGATGCCAGATATAGTTGCGTTGGAACTGGATCGAGAAAGATTACACGCGCTACAACATCATGAGTCCCAGCGAACCAGTCTGTCAGCTGGTTTTTCGTTCCTCACCATGGCACTACTCGAAAAATTCGCGGGTCAACTAACCGGGTCGTCTCCAGGCCTAGAGATGCTGGAGGCAGCAAAAACCGCTCGGGAAGTCGGAGCCACTATCGAAACGGTTGACAGACCGATAGGAATAACGGCAGCAGGAATCAGGAAAATACCACTAAAGGAGAAAATCAGGCTCGGTGCCGATGGAGTAGCGAGCCTCTTTCTCTTACCTTTTGGAGTGTCCGACCTGTCCGAGCTTACGGAGGACATAGAGAATCAACTCAAAATCTTTCGGTCCCGCTATCCGAGCCTCAGCAAGTTGTTGTTGGATGAACGTGAAAGGTACATGGTGGACCGTTTCAAGACCATTCTTGCCGAAAACAGTGGAAAAGTTGTAGGGGTTGTCGGCTTCGGCCATCTAGCAACAATTGCCAAGGCTCTTGAGGTCTACGAGGCACGCCCCGGTCATTCTGCAATCCTCAATTGGACCATCGGCACAGGTTGAGGCGCCCGCACTGCCAACTAGTCTTGAGACTTAGCTGAGGACTTACTGAGCCGTTCTAGTAAGAACACGGCGGCATCTCTAACAGTCTTTTCATCTCCTTTCCCTACCGTGTAGATATGAAGTTTGATCAGAGATCTTACGCCTGTCTCTCTCCCCATTGGATGCGACTTCCAGTAGAGAGTCGAGTACTTACCACGAACGCTATCCAAGATGGGAGCCAGAGCAGATTCTACTATGCCAACGATCATGATATACAGTCCACTTGGAGGCGGAGCGCCGGATCTTCGCAGAATAGGGATTACGTAGGTCTTGAAGATGGCTTTCAACTCCGTCGGAACACCTGGGAATGATATTATGGTAGTCCGTCTGGCTCGGACCATCACTCCGGGGGCTGTCCCGGCTGGATTAGGCAAAGGTTTAGCCCCTCTGGGAAGCGTTGCCATTTTCTTGCGATGAACAGTAAGGACAGCGGGCTCCTCCAGCGTCCTGTACTTCATCATGACCATGGCTAGGGCGTCCCGGTTGAGAGTCAGGGGCTTTCCGATCGCTTTCGACAGGCCTTTGATAGTCATATCATCATACGTCGGACCGAGCCCACCCACCGTGAGTAGTAGCTCAGGGCTTCTGTCAAGGGCTTCCACGACAGAGTCACGTATCGACTTCAGGGAATCTCTGACAGTCGTAATCCTTTCAACCGTCCATCCTAGAGCATGTAACCGTTGCGCTAGCCAGTTAGAATTTGTATCAAGCGTCTGTCCGATCAGGAGCTCATTACCGACAGCGAGAATTTCCGCACTCGTTCGCGACATTGCTTAGGTCACGAGGCGAGGTGCATTATGATCCTGTAATCGTCAGGACGGCGGCTAGAGCACCAGAGAGTGAACGTGGTCTGTTACCGGCAAATCCTATAACGATAAGATCGTTCTCGGACAGGTCGAAAATTTCGCGGAGCCTTTTGTCTTCCTTGGGCGACACTTCGGCGGCCTCTCTGTTATCCGGGGGCAACACTAGTCGGCCACCGCGAAATCCTATAGTTACTGACCCCTGGGCTCCGGACCGCACGGCCTCATCTCGCTGCGGGACCCCCGTCATTCCCGGTCTGTATTTTCCTGTTAGCTGAATTGCCGTTACAGATTTTCCTGGGACAAGCTCGCAGGCATCAAGAAATTCCACCTTCATGATATTCAGCTCGCTCAGATGTTTTCGCAACCTTGATTTTCCTTGACCCGTGAGGACAGCTCCCGATTTGTTAACTTGAATGATTCCATGTTCTGCGAGCCTTTCTAGGAGCCCTCGAACCGTTCCGTCACTGATTTCTAACTCTTGGGCCAAGATCCTTCTGCCGACAGGCGCCCTCTCATGGATCAGCATAAGCGCGTGTAGAAGCTGGAGAGAGGTCAGATGCGGGAGAGGACCCGTCTGTCCTCTGCGCCATTTCTCAAGAACGTCTTCCAGCATGTAACTCTATTCAAGCATGAAGCGAGGCGAAATAACTTTTCCGAATTCCGGTTATTTCTTAGTGAGCCACCATTTGAGATACTCCTTCTGCCTCCGCTTCTTCTCTTCATCAGCGGACTCGTGCGACTGGAGCATCCGTTCCCTGCCTTGAAGGAGATCCTGCTGCGTAAAAGTTAGACCGCAACTCTTGCAAGTGTATTGCTTGATAACGGGGTCATATGTCAGATTACCGCCGCATTCCAAGCAATAGTTCGGCATTTCTCCCTGAAGTCGTCGGAGCCGCCGCGAGCCAGATAAGGTTTCGTGTACTTAAGGTCGAAATCATGGCCAACGAGTAACCGTTAATATGTAGGCCCATTTGTTGAATCGCTTTTCGGAGACACGGAGTTGCCTCAGACACATAGGAACCTGCACAAGAAGAAACCGACCGGCGGTAAGAAAAGGATTTGGAGGGGAAAAAGAGCATACGAGGCAGGACGTGAACCCGTAGAGACCGTTATTGGCGAGACTAAGAAGAGATGGGTGCGAGGACTGGGCGGAAACATCAAGGTCAAGCTAGCGCGGACTGACTGGGCAGTTGTCACAGACCAAGCATCCGGAAAAAGCTCAAAATCAAAAATCATTCGAGTCGTCCGAAACCCCGCGAATATTGACTACCAGCGAAGGGGGGTCATAACAAAGGGTGCAATTGTCGACACCGAACTTGGACAGGCAAGAGTCACATCACGCCCCGGCCAGCATGGAGTCATAAACGCAATTCTCGTAGCCAAGTCCGGAAACGCTTGAAAAATTCCTTAGCTGATCAGCCCTGAAGCGTTCAGGCTTCATGGTCGTCTGGCCGATGAACCTCGATGGTGGAAAGTCGAGGAGTGCGGGAAGAAAGCTCTCAGCATCCAAGGCGGTTCGTCAACCGACGATAAAAGAGATAGTTCAGGTTGCAACAGCACTAGGTCTATCGCCCGAGATTGCGGAGAAGGCAGCCTCACCAAGCATAAACTGGGAAAAGCTTGGCAGCGTCACCATCAAGAGGTCAGGGACGAAACAGTCAACTCTGAAGTCAATCGCGTCCGAGATTTTGAAGGCCCGCCAAAGAGATGCTCGGGCAACTGAGCAAAAACGGGACAAACGATAGACCATTCCTTAGTCTCTAGCAGGTTTGCCGTTGGGGTACATTATGATCTTGCCTGATCTCCCAGACTTCATCAGCTCAAACGCTTTTGCGAATTCTTCCATGTCGAATCTGTGAGTTATGACTTTTGAAAGATCGACCATGCGAGACTTGAGTATCTCCGCAGTCTGATACCAAGTACTGAACAACCGCCGTCCAAACACACCTTTGACTCTCGCATCTTTGAACACGATCCAGTTGGCGATGTCCATCTCAATATTCTTCGAGGGAAGACCGAACAGCACTGCCGTCCCTCCCGGCCTGAGCGCGCGGAAGCCTTGCTCGTACGAGGGTTGTGCCCCGGACATTTCGAAGAACACATCCGCGCCACGACCATCGGTCGATTTCAGAATTTCTGCTTCGACTTTCTCTTTAGACGCGTCGAGCAGGCGTGTGGCGCCCATATCCTTAGCAAGTTTGAGCCTGTAATCAACAATGTCGACGGCGAATATATCGGAAGCGCCGTATGATTTGCACAGCCCGATGAGGCATGTTCCGATGGGGCCGCAGCCGAACACTGCAATCTTCTTCCCTGCTACGTCTGCAGCTGAAGCCGTGTGAACAGCGTTTCCTAAAGGTTCCTGGGCTGATGCGATCTCGACAGGTATCTTTCTATCATTGAGCCATGCCGTGCGCTCGTCCAGCGAATGGTATTGGGCAAAGCATCCGTCAGTGTCGACTCCCCGCAGTTTCATCCGTTCGCAAATATGCGCGTTTCCGGTCCGACACTGGAAGCACCTACCACAGAAGATGTGCGTCTCGCCAGATACAATGTCTCCTTCGCGAAGGTCCGACACCTCCTTTCCAGCCTCGACTATCTTTCCTGCGAATTCGTGGCCCATTACGAGAGGCGGTTTGACCTTGTCTCTGATTGATTCATGCCAGTCGTAAATGTGCATGTCTGTGCCGCAAATCGAGGTGGCCTCGACCTCGACAAGAATGTCTCGGAGGCCTGGCTTCGGCGTAGGCCAATCGTTGTAGACCGCGCCGGCACCACGACTCTCCTTGACGATACTGTGCATCTGTTGATTCAAGTTGCCTTGATGAACCTTCGAAACAGGGTCCGTGAACTCGAACTGTAAAACCCTTTACATAGTATGATCCAGTTTGCTCAACTCATGGTGCAAGAGTCCGGCTTTCAGAGAGAACCACTTATCGACGCACTGAGGAACGAGCTTAAGGTTCTTGACAAGCAAAAACTTCTCTGGCAGGTTAGGACTCTTCAGACTCCCTCCGCGCCCCATGCCAGCGTTGACGGCAAGAACGTGCTTGTTCTCTGTTCCAACAATTACCTAGGTTTGGCCAACCATCCCAAGCTTAGACAAGCTTCGATTTCAGCAACAAGAAAGTACGGTGCTGGATCAGGCTCCGTTCGCGTCATTGCAGGCACCATGGACATCCATCTGAAGCTAGAAAAGGCACTCGCTAAATTCAAGCGGTCGGAGTCGTCTATAACGTTCCAGTCCGGCTATGCCACCAATCTGGGAACCGTGTCGGCATTAGTTGATGAGAGAGACCTCATCATCAGCGATGAGCTCAACCACGGCAGCATCATTGATGGCTGCCGCCTGACTAGAGCAGAGAGACGTGTCTACAAGCATCGTAGTATGAATGACCTGGAAAAACAACTTGCAGACACGGAAAAGTTTCGACGAGTCCTTGTGATCACTGACGGAGTCTTCAGCATGGACGGCGACATCACGCCGCTGAAGGACATCGTGAAGCTCGCGAACGAGAACCAGGCGATTGTCTATGTTGACGACGCTCATGGAGACGGGGTCCTCGGAAAGAACGGTCGAGGAATTACGAACCACTTCAACCTAGAGGGAAAGGTTGACGTTGACATGGGGACCTTCTCCAAGGCGTTCGGCTGCGTCGGAGGATACGTGGCCGGTTCTAGGGAACTCTGCACTTATCTCGAGAACAAAGTCCGTAGCTACCTGTTATCAGGGTCCCAGCCCCCTGCGATCCCGGGCGCGTGCATTAGAGCCCTTCAGCTAGTTCAGGACCAACCGTCGTTTCTAAAACGGCTCTGGGATAATACACACTACTTCAAGAAGGGGTTGAAGGAATTGGGCTTTGACACGGGAAATAGCGAGACGCCGATTACACCTGTTATGACAGGAGAGAGCGGCAAGGCACGCTTGCTGGCTGATGCTATGTTCAGTCTAGGAGTGTTTGTTCTTCCCATTGTATATCCTATGGTGGCGCGCGACGGAGCCAGAATCAGGACCATCGTCACTAGCGCTCACACAACGCGAGACCTAGACACTGCCCTCAGCGCTTTTGAGAAGGCTGGGAAGAAGCTGGCGCTGATCTAACCGCGAGCGTTGGCCTTTCGTCTCGTTAGGTGGGCAATCCCCTGTATCTCCACTCGCATTCCGAGAAGCAGGTTTGCAACCTGCACGGTGGCTCTCGCCGGACGCGGCTCTCTGAAGAAGCTGCAATAGACCTCGTTCATGCCAGGAAAATCAGCTAGGTTCTTGAGGTAAACGGTTGTCTGCAGGACCTTGCTCATGTCGGAACCAGCGTCCTCCACGATTCTCCGGAAATTCTGGAGGGTCAGCCTGGTCTGGGTCTTGATGTCAATCCCGGTCACCTTTCCCATCTTATCGGTAGCTCCTTGTCCAGAGACGAAGAGGAGGTCGCCAAATCTGACCCCGGGGGAGAATGGAAGTCCTAGTGGCGCCTTTCCCTTCTGAACAGCTATTTTTCTAGCTGCTGACCGACTCGTACTGGCACGCATAGTTTTCAGCTCAGTTTGAACGACTGAATGCTTAAGACTTTAGCGCGTGAAGGGTTTCCAATCCTGGCAATGACGACCCTAGGGTACGAAACAGCGGGAAGAATTACCGGGCCAATCTCTCTGGAGGAAATTAAGGCAGCTCGAGCCCGTCTCCCAGCTTCAGTCCTCAGGACCCCATTAGTACGACTGAACGTTGAGGATTCACTTGTTGAGATCTTCCTTAAGCTGGAGAACCTTCAGCCTACAGGCTCCTTCAAAGTTCGAGGAGCCTCAAACTCCATCGCGTTAGCCGGACCTGAGGCCAAGGCGAGGGGCGTCTACACTGTTAGCGCTGGAAACATGGCGCAAGCTCTAGCCTGGCAGGCTCGGGAACGAGGAATAGAGTGCACGACGATAGTGCCTGATAATGCACCCGCGACAAAACTTGATGCGATAAGACGGTTCGGCGCTAGGATAATTCAAGTCTCATTCGACGAGGTCTGGCAAGTCGTAGTCGACCATAACTATCCTCCATTGAAGAACAGCGTGTTCATTCACCCGTTTGCCGATTCGGGAATGATTGCGGGGAACGGGACGATAGGGTTGGAGATAATGGAAGACCTGCCCCAAGTCGATTCCGTCCTCGTCCCCTTTGGCGGAGGTGGACTCTCAACAGGCATTGCGTCCGCAATACATGCTCTGAATGAGAAAGTAAGAGTTTACGCTTGTGAGCCGGAGACCGCTGCTCCCCTGGCCGCGTCATTCGCGGCCGGCTCGCCTAGAGATGTCAATCGGGTCCCGAGTTTTGTGGATGGTGCGGGCGGAAAGAGCGTACTCCCGGAGATATGGCGGTTGGCAAGTAAGCTTCTAACGGGTTCATTTCCAGTCTCTTTGGAGGAAACTGCTGCTTCCGTAAGGCTGTTGGCGGAGCGGCACCGGATCATATCTGAAGGAGCAGGCGCGCTGGCTGTGGCTGCTGCCGTGGCGGGGAAGGCTGGAGGCGGCCGCATCGCTTGTGTGATATCTGGGGGCAATATCGACCATTCGAAACTGTCCCGGATTCTAGCTGGAGAAGTCCCATAGTACCGCGATTGCCCCTCGACTCCATAACTAGGGTTTTATCCTTGAAGCTGTGAAGTCCTCGGCGATGACCCTTCCGAAGCCAGGTGAGACGCTCAAGGTCGTGTTGAGAAACGGAGAGACTGTTGAGGGAGTCGTTGAGTGGATTGATGGTAATGGTGCCTGGGTCAAGAACCAGGATCGCTCTAGGTGGGTCCCTGTTGAGACCTTCACGCTGCAAGCCCCTGAGCCATCTGCGAAGAAGGAGTCGAGTTCCGAGGAATAGCCGTCTGGCCGGCTAGGTGAAGAGTAGCCCTTTGCCCGGTCGTATCTCAAACTCTTCAGGCTTGACCTTGGACAAGGCTCCGTTCACCTTCTTCACCCGTAGCTGACCGCCATTATGACCGTCGCCTTGAAGCTCTATCACACATGTCGCGATCTCCTCAAAGGAGGCCATGGTATCTTTTGGCAGCTTTGCTGAGTCAACTGTAACGATGAAGGTCGAGCCAAGGTCCCTCAACTTGTCCGTAAGCGTGCGAAGTTTTGCTAGAAATTCCTTGGGAGGGGTCCGTGACGCAAGGCTGGTTATTGAGTCTACAATTATCTTGACCTTGCTCGTCATCATCATCTGCGTGTTTCTCTCAAGTGCATCTGCCAGCTCGCCAAGATCAAAGGGCTTCCCGATACAGTAGGGCTCAATGCTCAGCGAGTCTGTCTGACCAGAAAACGCGTCGAACATGAGAAGGTGGAATCCTGACTCATACTGGCTTGCGTCCCACCCTGAATTCTTTATGGCGTCCCGCAGAGATGAAACCGATTGATCGTAAGATACGAAGATGCAGTCAGTCCCGGCCGCCAAGTACTTGCCCGCGGCGTTGAAGACCAGACTAGTCTTGCCAGAGCCCTGCGGGCCTGTTATCAAGACTAGGCCGGGTGACTCCAGCCCGCCTCCAGCCATCTCCGAGAGGGGGTAGGTACTCGGCTCTTTTCGTGGAGACGTTTCGACCGTTCTTTGTTTGAACTCAGGCCTGTCCGGTTTGTCGGGCTTCGATGGTTTGCTTGTTTCTTGCGCCAGCACACTGCTCTTCTGAACGGGCGGGATTGCTTGTTCATGGGTTAGACTTTGCCGCGTAAGTTCTTCATTCTCTTCCGGAGCAGATTCAGAGGCTTGGGAAAATGCGTAGAATCTAGGTTGGTCGGGCTGGACGGGGGCGAGTTTTTTCTCTCCCTTGTCGTCCTCAACTATCACCATTTTTCTACTTGGTGGAGAGGTTAGGGGAGGAACCCATTGGAACGTGCTCTCTCTCAGAACGTCCTTGGTTTCATACGAATTTGTCGATGTGAGCGGGACATCTTGAAGTAGTGATTGGAGAAGTTGATTTAGGGAAGTCTCACCGGGGTATGATACTGGCTCCGCATTGTACCTTTCCTGGACGGGTGCTGTAGGTGTAGTTGGAGCGTTCGTTTCTGGGGGTGTTGGTGGAGGTGGTTGCATTGGGGTCGAGGGGGGCTGTTGGGTGGATTGACTCTTCTCATTCTTTTCC
>WNEW01000626.1_pt1 | contig 16894 bp, 12 predicted proteins | sample 5399891 | NCBI WGS metagenome assembly WNEW01 (sample SAMN13153336, study PRJNA577476) | soil metagenome | isolation source: 40 cm grassland meadow soil pre-rain plot 5 | place: USA:California | collected 2015-09-08 | reverse complement strand
GTAAGCCGTTGAATCCGCACTTCGAGGGGAAGTGAAAATCGGGACTTAGGCTGTGGTGGGATTGCCTTCTTTTGGGGCCAAATATACGGAAGTTTGACACCGGATTGCCAGGGGATGATGTTGCCGGCTCTTTCGTTACATCGAATTAGGGGAGTGTCATATGCGTGACCGGAGCCTGCCCGAAGAGACGCGGAGGGGAACGGCGTTCACGAATCGATAACCATGATGATTTCGCCCATCTCCACGACTTGCCCGGGCTGGCAGCGAATCTCCGCGATGCGCCCGGACTGAGGCGCGTAGAGCGCAGTTTCCATCTTCATGGATTCCATGATCGCGACGGTCTGTTTTTCCGAAACCATATCGCCTACAGCGACTTCGATGCGGAGCAGTTTGCCGGGCATGAGGGCTTTGATCTCATTTGCCGCCGCTGGAAGAGGCGCCCCGGCGAGAGAAGACTTGCCGGCTCGTTGGAGGTGATATTTGCGTCCATTGAGCCATACAGTGCAGGCGTTGCCGTCGCGTAGCACGTAGAAGCGAAGACGACGGCCGCGGACTTCAAGCGTATTGCGGTCGAGGATGCGAAAGGGAATTGCTTCTCCAGCGATGTGGAAAGTACCGGCGCCCTTCGATTCTTCGATGCGAACCGCGATTTCTTTGCCCGAGATTTCCCAGTGTAATTCGCGGGATATCATGAGTTGCGCCACGGACCAGAGGTCCAGGCGTCAGAGAATGCCGCACCTGAATCCTCACTCGCCGCCGCGGCGTCGGCCCTCTCGCCGTCCTTTGAAGATGGCAGAGGGAGGGATGCGGCGAGAATAGCTTCGACTGGAATGTCCTGAGGCGGGTTAAATAACCCGGGGTGACGGTCGAGGAATCCAGTGTCGACCTCACCGAGCGCGAAGTCGTCCGTCGCCAGGATGCGGCGCAAGAATTCGATGTTGGTGTGAACTCCGAGCAGAACGAAATCGTCGAGCGCGCGTTTCATACGATCAATCGCAGATTGGCGAGTCGGTGCCCAAACAACGAGTTTTGCCAGCATCGGGTCGAACTGGTAGCCGACGGAAGATCCGCGGGCTACACCGCTATCCAGCCGGACGCCAGGTCCCGCCGGTGGTTCGTAGAGTTCAATGGTCCCCGTTGAGGGCCGAAAATCCTCTTCAGGCACCTCTGCATAGACGCGGCACTCAATCGAATGACCGGTTTGGCGAAGATCCGCCTGAGCATACGAGAGCTTCTCGCCGGATGCGATCCGGACTTGTTCGCGGACCAGATCCAGGCCGGTCGTCATCTCCGTCACCGGATGCTCGACCTGCAATCGCGTGTTCATCTCCAGGAAATAGAACCGTTCCGAAGGATCAACAATAAATTCTACGGTTCCCGCGCCGCGGTATTTGACGGCACGCGCAGCCGCTAATGCGGCCGCCCCCATTTGCGCGCGGAGTTCTGGAGTGACCGCCGTCGATGGCGTTTCTTCAATGACCTTTTGATGCCGGCGCTGGATCGAACATTCGCGCTCGAAGCAATGAATGTAGTTGCCGTGAGAATCGCCAAGAATTTGAAACTCGATGTGCCTCGGGTGCCGAACGTATTTCTCGACGAATACCCGGCTGTCGCCGAATGCAGCAGCGGCTTCCCGGGACGCCGACCCGATAGCAGCGTCCAGATCTGCAGGACGTTCAACAAGGCGCATGCCCTTGCCGCCGCCTCCGCCTGTCGCTTTGACGAGCACCGGATATTCAGAATCCGGTGGTTCACCGTCCCACGTTGGAACAACGGGAACGCGAGCGTTCTGCATCACGCGCTTGGATTCTAACTTGTCGCCCATCCGGCGAATCGTCTCGGGAGCCGGCCCGATGAAGACAATGCCGGCTTTCTCGCACGCCGCCGACAACGCAGCATTTTCCGAGAGAAAACCATATCCGGGATGAATCGCGTCCGCCGATGCATCTTTGGCCGCGCGCAGAATCTCGTCCACATCCAGATAGCTCGCGATCAGATGCGCTTCCTTCGCCAGGCGCGCATGAAGCGCGCTTTCGTCCGCTGCAGTGAAGACCGCAGCGGCTTCGATTCCCATTTCGCGCAAAGTGCAGGAAATGCGGATGGCAATTTCACCGCGGTTCGCGATCAGAACTTTGCGGATCATGACACCATTATCGCTTCTGAGGCGGCCAATTAGAGCCAGCTTCAGTTAATCGGATTTGAAATCTTATTTAGAATCTGAAATTATTTAAGATTCCTAAGTGTCCTGTCACGGACGGACCGGCCATTCGAAATTTAGGTTTGCGGGTCTGAATTTGTCTCAAATGATTTGAAATTTCCAGATTCAGTTCCCGCCAGAGAAGCCTTATTAGGACATGCAATTAATTCGACCGAATGCCGTGTGTGCCGCTATAGCCGTCTTTTTCATGGTCGGCGGCGCCGGAACCGTGCATGGGCAGACTCCCGCCATCGAAAGCGAGAAAGATCCTGTCGTCCTGACGGTTCTGGGTCCTGCGGCCCGGAGAGCGGATCGGATTGCCGCCTACCTCCAGCGCGTTCAAATCGAAAACCTGCTGAAGACATTTGTGGATCCGGACGCAAGCCGGGTGGCGCGAGAACAAGCTAGACGGCAGCTTATCGAGGAAATCAAAAAACGCAGGGGCAAGGAGTTGCTGCTCGAACTCATCAAGAACCGCAAGGACCTGGAGGCCGCGGCGGTCACACTGTTTGCAGACGCACAGCCTGAGCTGTCTGAGGTTCAACTCGTGCGTGAAGTACTCCTGTCTACGCTGGTCAGCGCCAGCGCCGGCGAGATCGCGATGTCAGCCGCGGTCGGAATCGTCCGGCAGGCACAGGAGGCCTATCTGTGGCGCGGGGTGGATTCGACCGTCGATACCGCCTCGTTAGGCCATGCACTCATTGGGCGGATCCAAGGCAGTACGGAACGACATTGGCGCGATGGTGTTTTGAAAAAGCTGTATGACGAAGCATCAACCCGCCGGAAACACGCAACAGATCCAACCGAAGTAGACTTTTTTGAAGCCATCCTGGCTGACCTTCACGACTATTCGCCGCCGCCACCGATTCACGAGGATCGGAAAGAGCAGGAGCCGCCCCAGAGGCGCGGTCTCCGTGCCGTCGTTCGCGCGCTGGCGATTGCAGGGATAGTTGTGCTCGGTGCCTGCGGCATCATACTGCTGAAGAACGAGTTGAACAATAAACCGGACAGAGCACCGAAGCGCATCAGGGAAACGGTGTTAGATGTCAGACCCCGAGAAAAACTCCAGTCACTCGTCCCCGTTCTCACCGATCTTCCGCGCGAAGAGATCAAAGGAAAGAGGGCGCTTGTACGCGCTGATTTGGACTTTCTTGACGAATGGGGGAAGCTCTTGAGCGATGCCTCTTTCGAGCATGTCCTGCCGACGATTCGGCTTCTCCAAGAACAGGAAGCCGAAAAAATCATTCTCCTTGGGACAGCCCAGCGGGACTCGGAGCGTGTCAAGGAGCTGTTTGACATGCAGCGAATTGGTGAAGTGCTGCAAGAGCAGTTGAAGTTGCCTGTACGTACACTGAGACATTGGAAGGGGGCGGATGCAGCAACGGCGGTGGACCAGGCACCCCCGAGCCACATTGTCCTGCTGGGAAACATCGGGGCGGATCCTTGGGAAAAAGAAGAGAATGAGAAGAAACGTCAAGGCCTCGCCAACGAGTTGGCGGCGCTAAGAATCGATCTGTACATTAATGATGCGCCCCGCGCCTCCAAGCACGCTTATGCGTCAACCGTTGAGCTTGCCCAAAAGGTGTCCAAAGCGGTGGCTGGTCCGTTGCTGAATGCGGTCGTTTCGGGCCAGGGTACGTTTTCCAAGAAACAGCAACAATCGGTCATCAGCAAACTGCCGGGGGCGCAAGCGCTCCTCGGAGCTGCAACAATCAATTCGACAGTCGCTCGCACTGGGACATTCTTTACATGATTGCAACCTTTCCGAGAATGCGCTAAGGTCGAAGCTTCCGAACGGAAGCGTATTCGAAGTTATGTTGCGGGGTGCTAGCGCGGAGGCTTTCAAATGCGGGCAAAGTACGTAACGGCCCCACTCATTGGGATTCTTTTGCTCGTTACCGGTTGCCACAAGCGCTCACCCGTCACGGTTTCCACGTCACCTCCAGTCGCCGCTGTTCCAGAGCCGCCGGCCGTGGCCGTTCAGCCAGCGCCCGTCGTACTTCTTCCGGACCGCTCGGTTGTGGTTCCGCCGCCGATTGCAAGTCCGTCGCTTTTTGTGCTCGAGCAAGCTGATCGGTGGTTCAAGGCCGGTGTTTATGATGAGTCTGCTCAGGCGTATGAAAAATATCTGCGGCTCCAACCCACCGGCTGTCCGTGTGAACAGGAACTGCTTCGTCTGGCACTTTCCTACGTGTTGCGACGCAGTCCAAGGCCTGACTGGCAGCGTGCAACTTCTGTACTAAAACAGCTGGTAGAGGAGTATCCCAACAGTTCATTCACCGCGTCGGCCAGTCTGATCCTCGCTCTTCGCTCCCAACTCGATCACCTCACGGTAGACGCGGCTGTAAGCACGAAGCAGCGCGATGAGCAAATCCGCCAACTGAGTTCTGAACTCGACAGGTTGAAGAAAATAGACTCGGACCGCATGAAGCGTCCCTGATCCCGCAGGCCTTATTTCGAGTCGATGCGCTCGAGCTTTTCCGTCTTTTCGTTTTTGTCGATCCAGGGCGGCTTTTTACGTTCGAGAAAAGCCTGCATGCCGGCCTGACCTTCCTCGCTGGTCCGGGCCCGCGCGATCGCATCGGCGGCGAATTCGAGCGAGCTTTCCAGCGTGCGTGCGGCCACACCGAAAATCAGTTCCTTAGCCGCGGCGATCGCGCCGGGAGCGGAGGTGAGGATTTGAGAAATTTTGGAATCGATGAGTCCATCGAGGGCAAGTTCATGGGCGGCGACATGCTGAACCAGGCCGATATTCAAAGCAACCGGGGCCAGGAACCGTTCACCGGTAATGAAGAATTCACGCGCGCGCCCCGGCCCGACCCGCGCGATGACAAATGGGGCAATGATCGCGGGAATAATGCCAAGCTTGACTTCCGTAAATCCGAACTGGACGGACTCAACAGCGATGGCGATATCGCATGCGGCAACCAGTCCGGCTCCACCGCCTAACGCCGTGCCGTGCACGCGCGCGATGACCGGCTTCGGACATTTGACGATGGTCAAGTACATGCGGCCGACTGCACGCGCATCTTCGAGATTTTGCTCTCGCGTGTAGTGAACCATGCGCTTCATCCAGTTCAAATCGGCGCCGGCGCAGAAAGATTTTCCGTTGCCCCCGAGTACGATCACGCGGACATCATCGCGCGCCCCCAACTCCTTAAACGTTTCGGTAAGGAGTTTAATCAACTCGTCATTGAATGCATTGTGGATATCCGGCCGGTCGAGAATCACCGACGCGAGGGGCTTTTCGACAGTCACCTTGAGCATATTTTTTTAGCGTCGGGCATTATATTTCAGCTGCGCCCTATCGGGCTTGCGCTTCGCGCGGCCAGCCCATTTCGGTACACCGCTTCGCGGCCTCCTGGAATGGGCATTGGCCGGTCCCCCCACGCCCTCTACATCCTAAAGACGCCGAAGCGAGTTTCTTCCGGTGGAACGTTCATCGCCGCAGAAATTCCGAGAGCGAGTACCATCCGGGTGTCGGCTGGATCGATGATTCCGTCGTCCCAAATCCGGGCAGTGCTGTAATACGCATTGCCTTCTTCGGCATACTTATCCAAAGTCGGCTTCATGAATTCCTGTTGCTCTTGCGGGCTCATTTCTTTGCCGTGAGAGCGCAACTGATCCATCTTCACTTGAAGCAAAACATGCGCCGCCTGTTCGCCGCCCATGACTGAAATTCGGGCGTTTGGCCACATCCAGAGCTGACGGGGACCGTAAGCTCGACCGCACATTCCGTAATTTCCGGCGCCATAGGATCCTCCGATAATCACGGTGAATTTGGGCACGGCGGCGTTCGCAACGGCATTGACCATTTTGGCGCCATCCTTCGCGATGCCGCCGTGTTCGAATGTCTTTCCAACCATAAAGCCGGTGATGTTTTGAAGAAAGACGAGCGGAATGTCCCGCTGTGCGCACAGCTCGATAAAGTGGGTCGCCTTCAACGCGCTCTCGGAAAACAATACACCGTTATTTCCGATGATCCCGACCGGATTCCCCCAGATGCGGGCGAATCCGCAGATGACAGTTGGCGCGTAAAGCGCTTTGAATTCGTGGAACCAGCTCGCGTCGACAATCCGGTAGATGACCTCTCGCACGTCGTAAGCTTTCCTCGGATCCGGCGGCACAATGTCGTAGATCTCTTCAGGATCGTGATGCGGATCTTCGGCTTCGGCAGTCTGCCGGCTGGTTCTTGCGGGTGTTGGAATTGAACGAAATATGTCTCGCACGATGCGCAGCGCATCGGCATCATTTTGCGCGTAGTGATCGGCGACTCCGGAGATCCGGCAATGCACGTCGGCTCCCCCGAGCTCTTCAGCGGTGACTTCCTCGCCGGTAGCGGCTTTGACCAGCGGCGGCCCGCCCAGAAAAATCGTGCCTTGATTGCGAACGATGATTGCTTCATCGCTCATGGCCGGCACGTAGGCGCCCCCGGCAGTGCACGAGCCCATAACAGCCGCCACCTGATACAGTCTTTCGGCAGACATTCGGGCCTGATTATAGAAAATCCGGCCAAAGTGGTCGCGATCCGGAAAGACTTCGGCCTGCATCGGCAGGAATGCGCCGCCGGAATCAACCAGGTATAAACATGCCAACCGATTTTGCAGGGCAATTTCCTGTGCTCGGAGATGTTTTTTCACGGTGATCGGCAGATAGGTCCCGCCCTTGACAGTCGCATCGTTCGCGACAATGACAGTCCGATGACCCTGGATCACTCCAATGCCGGTAACGATGCCGGCCGACGGCGCTTCATCGTCGTACATTCCATTTGCAGCCAGCGCGCTGAACTCGAGAAAAGGCGTGTCCGGGTCGATGACTGCTTCGATGCGATCGCGGACGAACATCTTCCCGCGGTCTTTGTGCCGCTTGACAGCCGTTTCACCCCCGCCTTTCTTGACGGCCTCGAGCTTCGATCGAAGCTCGGCGACGAGATCTTTCATAGCCGCGCGATTCGTTTGATTCTCGGTTTGGGTGCTCACTTCTTGCGGACGTTTTCACGGATATAGGCGATGATGTCTTCGGTAGACGCGCCGGGTTGAAAAACAGCGGACACACCGGATTCCTTCAGCTTTGGAATATCCTGGTCCGGGATGATGCCTCCGACAACGACGAGAACGTCGTCGAGCCGTTCTTTTTTCATGAGTTCGGTGATGCGGGGGCAGAGGGTCATGTGGGCCCCGGATAGAACCGACAGGCCCACGACATCGGCATCTTCCTGCAGCGCGGCGTTGACGATCTGTTCGGGAGTCTGCCGTAAACCGGTATAGATGACTTCGAATCCCGCATCGCGGAACGCGCGGGCGACGACTTTTGCGCCGCGGTCATGCCCATCGAGTCCGGGTTTGGCAACGATAACGCGAATCTTCTGTTCCATCAAAACGCCGGCTCCTCGTACACGCCGTAAACATCGCGCAGCACGTCGCAAATTTCGCCCAGTGTGGCGTATGCCCGGACACATTCCAGGATGCCGGGCATCATATTGACGTTATTCACGGTCGCCGCGAGGCGCAGGTCTTCAAGCGTTCGGCGAACGCGTGCGTTGTCGCGCGTCTGACGTAATCTCTTCAGTTCATCGATCTGACGACCGGCCACCGATTCGTCGATCAGGAGAATATCGATCGGCGGCTCGTCTTCCATGACGAACTCATTCACGCCCACGATAATCTTTTCCTTACTCTCCACTGCCTTTTGATATTTGTAAGAAGCGTCGTGAATCTCGCGCTGGGGGAATCCCTTCTCGATGGCAGCCACCATGCCGCCCATCGCATCGAGCCGGTCAAAATAATCCCAACAGCCTTTTTCCATATCGAGCGTCAAGCTTTCGAGGAAATACGATCCGGCGAACGGATCGACGGTATTGGTTACGCCGGTTTCGTGAGCCAGGATCTGCTGGGTCCGAAGGGCAATCCGGGCAGCATGCTCTGTCGGCAATGCGAGTGTCTCGTCCAGTGAGTTCGTGTGGAGCGACTGCGTCCCGCCAAGTACGGCTGCCAGCGCCTGAATGGCCACCCGGACAATATTGTTGTAGGGCTGCTGGGCGGTGAGCGAGCATCCCGCCGTCTGGGTGTGGAATCGAAGCATCGCCGAACGCGGGTTGTTCGAATGGAATCGCTCCGTCATCACCCTGTACCAGACTTTTCGAGCGGCTCGATATTTCGCGATCTCCTCGAACAGATCGTTGTGCGCGTTGAAAAAGAACGAAAGGCGAGGCGCAAAATCGTCCACGTCGAGACCGGCGCGGCGGGCCCATTCGATGTACTCGATGCCGTCGTACAAGGTAAAGGCGAGTTCCTGCAACGCGGTGGAACCGGCCTCACGAATGTGATAGCCGCTGATTGAAATCGTATTCCATTGCGGAACGTGTCTGGTCCCGAACTCGAACGTATCCACGATCAGCTTCATCGAGGGTTTCGGCGGGAAGATGTACGTCTTTTGCGCGATGTATTCCTTCAAAATGTCGTTTTGAATGGTGCCGCGCAATTTCCTCCAGTCCACACCTTGCTTTTCAGCGACCACCAGATACATCGACCAAAGAATGGCGGCAGGCGCATTGGTCGTCATGGACGTGCTGATGTCGGCCAGCGGAATACCTTTAAATAAGGTCTCCATATCGGCCAATGAATCAATTGCAACACCGCACTTGCCGATCTCGCCTTTCGACATAGGGTGATCGGAGTCGTAACCCATGAGAGTGGGAAGGTGGAATGCTACCGACAACCCGGTCTGGCCGTGTTTGAGCAGGTAATGAAAACGGGCGTTGGTATCGGCTGCCGTGCCGAAGCCGCTGAATTGGCGCATGGTCCACAGCCGGCTCCGGTACATATCGGGATAGATCCCACGCGTGTAAGGAGCATAGCCGGGATCACCAAGATCGTCGTCGTAATTTAAATCCCGGAGATGTTCCGGTGTGTATAGCCGTTCAACCGGAACACCGGACACGGTGGTAAAAGATTCGCTGCGCTCAACGGGCTTTTTTGTCGGATCAGAGACGTCTTTCGCCATTACCTGCCGCCCCAAAAACCATTATACGCATAGTGCTATGATTGGCAGATTATGGCCGAATCAAAGATCACCAAGCGCAGCGAGGACTATTCCCGGTGGTATACCGATGTTATTGCCGCTGCCGAACTGGCCGACTACGCCCCTGTCAAGGGCTGCATGATCATTCGGCCCAATGGCTACGCGATCTGGGAAAAGATGCAGCAGGCGCTTGACCGTATGTTCAAGGAAACGGGCCATCAGAATGCATATTTTCCCCTGTTCATACCCGAAAGCTTCCTTCAGAAAGAAGCTGAACACGTGGAGGGATTTGCCCCGGAAGTGGCCGTGGTGACTCACGCCGGCGGTTCGAAACTCGAGGAACCGCTCATCATCCGGCCAACGTCGGAGACTATTATTTGGAATACGTACCGGAACTGGATCCAGTCTTATCGGGATCTGCCGCTGCTGCTCAATCAATGGTGTAATGTTGTTCGATGGGAAATGCGCACCCGCCTGTTTTTGAGAACCACGGAATTCCTATGGCAGGAGGGCCATACCGCACACGCTACCGATGAGGACGCTGAAGAGGAAGCCTTGCGGATCCTGGCCGTTTATCGGCGGTTCGCCGAAGAATACATAGCGCTTCCTGTTATTGAAGGATTGAAGACAGAGGCGGAAAAATTTGCGGGAGCGCACCATACCTATTCCATCGAGGGCATGATGGGCGATGGTAAAGCGCTTCAGGCCGGTACTTCCCACCATCTGGGACAGAATTTTGCGAAAGCCTTCGATGTGACCTTTCAGACTGAAAAGGGAAATCGCGAATATGTCTACGCCACCAGTTGGGGCCTGTCGACGCGTATGGTGGGCGCGCTCATCATGGCTCATGGGGATGATAACGGAATCGTCATTCCGCCCCGGCTTGCGACAACCCAGGTGGTTGTCGTACCGATTTTCCGAAAACCGGAAGAGCGCGAGCGGGTCATCCAGGCCGTCGAAAACTTTACCGCGCCCTTCAGTGCCGCCGGAATCGGCTTCAAAATCGACACGCGCGAACAGTACAGTCCCGGGTGGAAGTTTAATGATTGGGAAAAACGCGGGGTGCCGCTTCGCATCGAGGTGGGCCCAAAAGATCTGGAGAAGAATCAAGTCGTTCTGGCGCGGCGCGACAACGGACAGAAGAGCCCGGCTTCGCAGGACGGTCTCGCTCAGGCGGTTTTGAATTCTCTCGAGGCAATACAGAAGTCACTCTTCGAGAGGGCACGCGACTTCAGAGAAAAACATTCGTACCGGACCGACGATTATTCCAAGTTCAATGAAATTCTAGATGGCGAGGGGGGCTTCATCTGGTCGCACTGGTGTGGTTCGCGCGAATGCGAAGAACGGGTGAAGGACGAAACGAAGGCGACTATCCGCAACATTCCGATGCACTCGAAAGCCGAGGAGGGGAAGTGCATCAAGTGCGGATCTCGTTCCGAACGCCGCGTGATCTTCGCGAGGGCCTATTGACGGAAGAGCGCGAGATCTGGATCCGCCATTTTTTTTACCTCGCCATTTTTGCGGGAGGGTTTCATAGTCTTCAATTTTTAGCATCGGTTTTATTGTGGTCGTCCACCAATTCCGCGGCGCTGATGTCGTTTGGTTTTGACGCGGCCGTGAGCGCTGGGGCAGCGCTCGTGCTGGCGACGAGAATTCAACGTGATTGGCGGAACCGATTCGTCGCCTACGGATACATGATGGCGGCGGCCGGCAGTCTGTATCTTGGTGCATCGGCATTGTGGCTGGGACGGTGGCCAAAGGCAAGCGTGCTCGGCATCGTCGTCGCCGCGATTTCGATGCTGGTGATACCCGTCGCCGGATCGTATATGAAGACTCTTGCGGTAGAGTTGCGAAGTCAGGCGCTGAAATCGGCAGCAATTTTCACGTTCGGCAATTCCTACCTGTCGCTGGTTCTGCTGATCGCGATGTTGATGAGCTATGCCATGAACTTACGCTGGGGAGACCCGCTTGGCGCGCTGGTCATGTTTCCATTTATTGCTCAAAAAGGAATCCAGATCCTCGTTGAGGAAGGCAAACATGAATACGTGGAAGATTAGTTTCGTCCTGTCCTGTGTATTGCTCACGTCTGCGGTATTTCTGGCCTCACAACAACGGGCGAGCGGCATCGTTGTCATACAGGGAGCCACATTAATTAATGGGACCGGGGGGCCTTCCATTCGAAACAGCGCCATCGTCGTCGAGGGCGGACGGATTCGCGACATTGGGTCGCGCAACGAAGTTCGAGTTCCGGGAAATGCGCAGGTCGTGGACGCGCGGGGAAAATGGGTAATCCCGGGGCTTATCGATGCCCACGTGCACTTCTCCCAATCCGGAGGCATTTATACGCGTCCGGATATTGTGGACCTTCGCCAATGGCGATCCTACGAGAAGGAAATGGAATGGATCCAGCAGAGGCTCCCATACACCTTCGAGCGATATCTCGTCTCGGGCATCACGGGCGTCGTCGATTGTGGCGGACCGATGTGGAACTTCGAGATGCGCGAGATCGCCTCTCATACCAGAAAGGCTCCGCGCGTTGTTGTTGCAGGTCCTCTGATCTCCACTTACCTGCCGCCTACGACCTCGGCCAATGATCCCGATATCGTCAAGCCGGATTCTCCGGCTCAGGCCCGCGACCTCGTCCGCCGGCAGTTGGAGCGCAAACCCGATCTGATCAAGCTCTGGTGGGTTCGGCGACAGGGCGACAATCTCAATCAGCAGGTCCAGATCATGACGGCCGCGATTGAGGAAAGTAAATCGCGCAGTGTGCGGGTCGCTGTCCACGCAACAGAGCTGGACACTGCCAAGGCGGCCGTGCGGGCGGGGGCCGACATCCTGGTTCACAGCGTCAGCGACCGGCTCGTTGATACGGAGTTCATCAACCTTGTCAAGAACCGCGACGTCCTCTACATCACCACGTTGGCGGTCGAAGATGGATACCGAATGGTCGTGGATCGGCAAGTCGCCTTAACCGACATCGAGCAGAAACTCGGCGACCCGGAGGTCATCGGGACCTGGTCGGAGCTTGCGAAGATTCCAGCCGGTGAAATTCCCGGCGGTATCCCGCACATCCCTGCGCCACCGAAAAAACCTGCCGCTTACGACAACCTCATGCTTTTAGAATCCGCGGGCGTGCGTATCGTCGCTGGCACGGATGCCGGCAATATCGGTACGTTGCACGGTCCCTCGCTTCATCACGAGATGGAGCTGATGTCAGCAGCCGGTTTGCGGCCGATGGACATCATCATTGCCGCAACAAAGAACGCTGCTGCTGTCATGGGGCTTCAGAATGACACCGGAACACTACAGAAGGGCAAATTCGCTGATCTCGTCATTCTGGATGCGGATCCACTCGCCGACATCAAGAACACTCGAAAAATTTTTAGAGTGATGAAAGCCGGCGAATTCGCCCAATAAACTCCCCTCCTAAGTTAGGAGGGGTGGCTTCTTCCAAAAAAGCCTCGCCGCAAAATATCCGCTCGTTATAGTATTTGCCCACCTTCGGGGAGCTAGATAAAACCAGCAATCGCCGATAATTTTTTGGGGGGAGGTATGGTGAATCGTAAATCGATCGTTTCAAGTGTGCTCCTGCTGGTCTTTTTCGCCTCGTTTTCATTTGGTCAACTCGATACAGGTACGATATCCGGCGCAGTCGCCGATCAGACAGGCGCGGCTGTTCCCGGGGCTTCGGTCGCAATCAAGAATGTTGAAACCGGCATTGTCCGGCGACTGGTGACCAATGAAGCCGGCCGCTATGAAGCCGTTGCGCTGCCGGTAGGAACCTACGAAGTGACGGCATCACTCGCGGGGTTTCAGACGTTTGTACGAGGCGGCATCGGACTGACCGTCGGAAGAAATGCGGTCGTGGACATCGCTCTGCGCGTGGGCGACGTCACGGAGGCCATCACGATTACGGCGGAAACATCTCAGGTGGAAACCACCACGGCAACGGTGACGCAGTTGATCGATGAACGAAGAGTCCTGGACATTCCGCTTAACAATCGGGACCTGACGCAGTTGGCCTATTCTGATGCTTTCGTGATGAGGACACCGACAGGCGCGGGAGGAGGACGAAACGCCGGAGGCGGCTTAGGCGACCACCTCTCCGTTGCGGGAATGCGCGGAAGCAACAACATGTACCTGCTCGACGGCGTGAACAACGGGGATTTCACCAATAACGCGCAATCGGCCACCACCGGGTATACGGGCGCCGAGACGGTGAAGGAATTTCAAGTCATCACCAACAATTATTCAGCCGAATACCAGAGCAAACCCGGCGCGATTGTGAGCGCGGTTACCAAGTCAGGAACCAACTCGTTCCACGGCTCCTTGTTCGAGTTTCTGCGCAATGACAACCTGGATGCATTCAACTGGGCTGCCAAGGCAAGGGGCGGTGCTAATCCGGTAAAGCCGGAGTTCAAGCGCAACCAGTTCGGCGGATCCTTAGGTGGTCCCATTGTTCGCGACAGGACATTCTTCTTTACCAGCTATGAGGGGACGCGGGAGCGGAAGGCCGAGACCCTCGTCTTGACCATACCGACGGCGAGCGGCCGAACCGGACTGCTGGGTCCGAACCGCTACGATCCGCAGCGCCCCGAGCGATTCAATCGGGCCGAATACGACGCCGGGATCACGCCCATCAAGGTGGACGCGAGAGTCGTCCCGTATTTAGATCTCTTCCCGCTGTCGGGTCAGGGAGGAACCGTTCTGTTGGAGGAGTTGCGCGACCCGGGTTCAGGTCTGCTGGACGGTTTGGCGCGCGTTTCCGGTCCCCGTCGCAATCTGGCCAATGAAAACTTCGGAGCCGTGAAGATTGACCATCAATTCGCCAGTCAACGCAAGGGTTCGCTTGCGGTGACTTACAACGTAGACAGCTCCGAACACAATCTCATCGATCCGATCCCCGGTCTGTCCACCGCGGTCGGCGAGAGGTCTGACAAGACTGTCATTTCTGTGCGGCACACCAGTATCCTCAGCCCGACGAAGCTGAACGAGTTTGCGTTCGGATTCAACCGCAGCCAGCCGGCGCAGTCCTATCCGAACAACGAGCCGGACTGGAAAAATTTCCATGGCACGGACCTTGTTTTCATGGCGGGCCGTGAACGCATGGGACAGCTCAATTACAGTAACGGCGAAAATGTTGCTTCCATGGGATTCCCGAGGGATCGCGCCTTATTCTTTCAGGATTACTACACCTATCGCGACAACCTGACAATCACGGGAGCCAAACACACGTTCAAAGTCGGAGGCGAGTTCAATCCGATGCGCCTCATCATGGATCAGGTCGACGGCAGCTACAACGGCGTTTATCAGTTCAATACCTTCCATGCTTTTCTGACTGCCGATCCGCAGCAAATAGAAGCCGACCTCCCACCGGGATTCGCGCTTAGAGGTGGACAAACGCACCAGGCCATCAAGGTTTTCTATTGGCGCCAGAAGCAGATCAGCGGTTACTTCCAGGACAACTGGAAGGTGGCTTCGTCGCTCACCTTGAATTTGGGCTTGCGGTATGAGTTCATGACCATACCCAAAGAAGATTACGGTCATGTCTCAAACCTGGTGCACATTACGGATCCGGTGCCCACAATCGGGCCCAATCTGGAGTTTAACAATCCAACCGGGAAGAACTTCAGCCCACGATTCGGATTTGCCTGGGCTCCTGGACGAAGCAGCCGTAGCGCGATTCGAGGCGGCTTTGGCGTTTATTACGATCTGCCCAGCGCGCAATATTGGAGATCCCATTCACAGGAAAGCGTTCCGTTTGTGGTCGCGGGATTCTTCAATAAATCGGATTTGATCCGCCTGCAGGGGCCCAACTCTGTTATCGATTTTCCGAGAGCCCCGCAGACCCAGACTGCTTTCCTGGCGCAGGTGCCGAGCTATCGCACCTGGGAGTTGAATAACAAACCTTCCTATGTCTACCGCTGGAGCTTGAGCATTGAGCGCCAGTTCGGGAGCTGGTTCGGACAGATTGCATACAACGGATCGGCGGGCCGGCATCTCTATACTCAATCAGATGCCAATCAGGCGAAATGGATCGGCTATCCGGATTATCCGACTCCGGGACAGCGTGAATTGCAATGGGCGCCGACGCCGACCAACATCCTGGGCGACGCGATCAATCCGGCATTTGGCAACATCTGGGTGCTTGCGCCGCGCGGCAGCAGCTACTATAACGGTCTCTCCGTCAGCGGGCAGCGGCGGGTGGCACGCGGGCTGCAATTTCAGGCAGCCTATAATTTTTCGAAGAACATCGACTATGGGTCGGGTTCCTCCAACATGCAGGACAATCTGCCGCAAAATCAGCGCATCAACATGTACTGGGACTGGGGCCGAACCAAGAGCCTTTCTCAGTTGAATGTGAAACACAACTTCGTCACCAGCTTCGTGTATGACCTTCCACAGATTGGCCGGAACGGAGTGCTGGGAGCCGTGATCAACGGCTGGCAGCTGAACGGGATGATGACCTTGAGTAGCGGCACACCGTTCACTGTGACCGACAGCAACACTGCGCAGGCCAATGCGATGCGACGGCAGTCGAACACGGCAAATCTCATCACCAACGGAAATCAGAATCCGGTAACTGGAAACCCGGACGCCTGGTTCGACGTCAATCAGTTCGTCCCGTCGGTGTGCCGCACTGGCGTGTACTGCATTGGAAATACTCCGGGTACGGCTAATTACAATCCGAGTCTGTCTATGGGTGCAACCGTGCCACGCCCGGATTTGGGATACCAGGTGGGATTCATCGGCATGGTCGCACGGAACAGCGTCATTGGTCCGGGGTTGGCGCAAGTCGATTTTTCCGCGAGCAAGAATTTCAAAATCACCGAATCCCAGCGGATTCAGTTCCGCGCGGAGTTCTTCAATCTGCCGAATCATCCGAATTTCCGCATTCCGAACGCAGCGCTGTTCAACAATAACGGCACGCGGAGAGTCGAAGCCGGCCGCGTCGATGCAACGCGAGGGCCGGAGAGGCAGATTCAGTTTGGATTGAAATACGTTTTTTAAGGAGGGTAGCCATGTCGTACACACGGCTGAAGAGATTGCTGCTGGGAGTGGGCGCTGGGGTGATTCTGTTATCCGAAGCGGCCTATTCTCAACATGTTGCGTATCAAACTATCGAGAACTGGTTCAAGCTTCCCGAAGGCAGAAAAATCGGATCCACAGCCGGCATTACCGTCGATCGAGACGGTACGAGCGTCTGGACTTTCGACAGATGCGGCGGACAATACTGCGCCGGTTCGAACCTCGCGCCCATCATGAAATTTGATGAATCGGGAAAGATGGTGAAGAGCTTCGGCGCCGGAATGTTCGTGCGACCGCACGGGATCCGCATTGACCGGGAAGGCAATGTGTGGGTTACCGACGGAGAAGGACCCGATGGGAAGGATCCCAACAAAAACGGAAAGGGCCATCAGGTTTTCAAGTTCAGTCCGGAAGGCAAGGTTCTGATGACGCTCGGCAAGGCCGGTGTTGCTGGAGATGGTCCGGATACGTTCAATCAGCCCTCCGCTGTTCTGATTGCGCCCAATGGAGATATTTTCGTCGCGGACGGGCACGGCGGGAATTCGAACGCACGTATCGTGAAGTTTTCAAAGGACGGCAAGTTCATCAAGACCTGGGGAAAGAAGGGGACTGCCCCTGGTGATTTCGATACGACCCACAATTTAGCCA
>WNEW01000624.1_pt1 | contig 16904 bp, 19 predicted proteins | sample 5399891 | NCBI WGS metagenome assembly WNEW01 (sample SAMN13153336, study PRJNA577476) | soil metagenome | isolation source: 40 cm grassland meadow soil pre-rain plot 5 | place: USA:California | collected 2015-09-08 | reverse complement strand
AACCGTCACGTTCGTCACCCGGCCACTTTGCGGTTGTCAGCTTTTCGAGCTCGTGGGTTTCACCGTATGTACGGACGTCGGCCAAGCAGTGCTTCACGTTCTCCAGGATCGAAGGGTTGTCCCATGCCCAGAGCCAGGTGCCGCTATGCTTCGAGGTTGAGCCAACGATGTGGATATCGGCGAGCACCTCCACCTTTCCGTTCGCAGAGAATGACAGGGTTCCGGCTTCTTGGTCGTAGTCGTAGCGAGGCCAACTGCCGAGCTGGAACTCTGACTTCAGCCGGGCCTGTTGGCGACTTAGGTACTCGACCGCCATGTCCAGAAAGGGTTCCCACATCGCCTATCCGCCTAACACCGCCGGTGAGCGGCCCGCCGAGGCGGGTCCGCTCCACTGGGTGGTTCGCCATCATGTGCGACGCTGCCACCGACGCGGGATGCCGTAGGGGAAGCGCCGAGGGATTAGAGCACGTCGAGTGTTGCGATGCAGGATGGGAAACGCTTCGGGATGTTCGACGATCCGATCGCGGATCGCGTTGAGCGCAACGAGGAAGTCTTCGCCCAGACCTGGCTGCTGCGACTCGTACCATTGATAAGCGTCCTCGATGTCGGCGGCGGCCGCCGGCCGGACGACGACCCGCTTCACTGGTGCCGATTGCGAATCCGGCTAAGGACCTCCTCCCACGGAATGCCGACCGGACCTTCGCGGTCCAGGTCCTCCAGGCGGCGGTCGAGTTCCGCGCGTTGTGGCTCAGTGAGCGGAACCGCTTCGGGCACAGCCGCCAAGCTGTCCCAGAGCTCTTCCAGGAGGCTTAGGCGCTCCTCCGGCGTCAGGGACGCGATATCTAGGCCTCGTCTGCTCATAGCAGAAGTATAACCTTGCCATCTGCCCGTCGGTCCGATGGCGAACGTGCAGCCGCTTCAGCCGCCGCAGCGAGCGAAGCGAGCGAGGGAACCGCGAGCCGGCAGGGCGAGCGGCGTCGACGGAGCGCTGGTTCGGCGGCGCACCGCAACGCGCTGCGTTTAGTGATTGTGCTCTTTGGAGACAGCATGGGCGTAGACTTGCTTCGAAAGTTCACAACTTCGTACGCTGGTTTCACATACTTTCGTTTGAACGCCACGCGAGAGACGAACATTGCTCGGGTGGGGACCATCGAAGAGAAACGCCCAGACGCCTCGTTCGGAATCAGCATTGAGATCGGCAAGGAGCGCGGTGAAGAGTCGCGTTTCTGTATCTAGCACTGAGCGGGTCGCATCCTGCAGAGCGCCTGTCTGATCGGCCTCCCACTTGGCGTTCACGGACAACCGAACGAGCTTCCGCGCGTAGTCCTGGCGGGGGACAACAGAGGCGATCTTCGGAAAGAGGAAGTGGAGCTGCGGATCCGAGTACAGCGGTGCGGCGCCGCCCATGACGGCTCACGCAGACGATTGTCCCGCCGCTCGCCGGTCGTCTTGCGCGAAAAGCCGTTAGCGCGTCGTCACGGAAGACGCGGTCGTCGATCCTTCCACGGCTGCGCCGTCTCGAGCTGCGAGGCCAGCCGGAACAGCGTCGCCTCGTCGCCGAAGCGCGCGACGAATTGCACGCCCAGCGGCAGCCCGCTCCGCGACATCGCCAGCGGCACCGACATCGCCGGGTGGCCGGAGGAATTGAACAGCGAGGTGAACCCGACCGAGGCCGTGCGCGCGGCGATGAAGGCGGCCGAGTCGGGGTTCGAGAGGCTAAGGACGCCGAGCGGGTGCGGCGGCTTGGCCATCGTCGGCGTGATGAGGACGTCGTACGTCTCGAGGAACCGGGCGACGGCGCGGCCCGTGCGGTGCACGGTGTGGATCGCGCGCGCGTAGTCGGCGGCGGAAAAGGTCTTGGCTTCCTGCACGCGCTCCCAGGTGATCCGCTCGAGGTCGTCCTGGCTCAGCGCGCGTCCGAGCGCGGCCGCGCGCGTCTCGAGCACGAAGGTGAGGCTGGCGACGACGATGACGCGACTGGCCAACGCCCACGCGGCCTCGTCGATCTCCGGCCGCGCCTCCTCTATATGGTGGCCGAGACGCTCGCAGAGCTTGGCGGCCGCCCGCGCGGCATCCGCGCACTCGGGATCGACGGGCCCCTCGATCCACGGCTTCACCGTCAGCGCGACGCGCAGGCGTCCCGGATCACGCCCGACCTCCTGCAAGAATGGCCGCGCCGGCGGCGGCGCCCAGTACGGATCGCCGACGTCGGGCCCGGACGTCGCGTCGAGCAGCGCGGCGCTGTCGCGCACGCTCCACGTCACGGCGTGGCCGATCGAGGCGCCGCTCCAGCCCTCGCCGGCGTCGGGGCCGGCGGGGTTGCGCGCGCGCGTGGGCTTGAGGCCGAACAGGCCGCAGGCGGAGGCCGGAATGCGGATCGAGCCGCCGCCGTCGGTGGCGTGCGCCATCGGCAGCATGCCCGCCGCCACCGCCGCGGCGGCGCCGCCGCTGGAGCCGCCCGCGCTGTGGCCGAGGTTCCACGGGTTGCGCGTGGGCCCGAACAGCCGCGGCTCGGTCGAGGGCGCGATGCCCATCTCGGGCGTGTTCGACTTGCCGACGATCACGAGGCCGGCGCGCTTCATGCGGGCGACGATCTCGCTGTCGTGATCGGCGAGGTTGCTCGCGAAGAGCGAGCTGCCGGAGGCCGTGATGACGCCGCTGTACAGGGCGCCGAGGTCCTTCAGCAGATACGGCACGCCCTTGAACGGCCCGTCGGGCAGGCCCGCCCGGATGGTCGCGCTGGCGTGATCGTCCATGCGCGTGACGACGGCGTTGACGATGGGGTTGCGCGCCTCGATGCGGTCGAGCGTCGCCGTCAGCACTTCGTCCGCGGTGACTTCCTTGCGTCGGATCAGCTCGGCCAGGCCGAGCCCGTCGTACTGCTCGAACGTGTCGGCGAGCCGGCTCACGCCGAGACCTTCGCGCTCCCGAACACGGGATTGTCGGTGGTGTCCACCAGCGCCTCGGGGCCTTCGGTCGGCAGCCGCTCGGCGTAGTTTTGCGCGCCGTCGATGTCGTGCCCCCAGACCTCGCGCGGCAGCTCGTAGAGGACCTCGATGCCGTGGCCGTCCGGATCCTCGATGTAGACGCTGTGGGTCATGCCGTGGTTCACGCGGCGCAGGAACTTCACGCCCTTCGTCTGCAAGAACTCGAGCTGCTTGAGCCACGACTCGCGGTCGGGCCACGCGATGGCCACGTGATTGAGGCCGATGCGCCTGGGCTGCATCGTCCACGAGTCCTGCCCGGCGGCCTCGGGCGGCGCTTCGGCCAGCGCCAGGTCGTGGTGGGAGACGTCGCCGTGCTCCGAGACGCCGCTGTAGAAGCGCATCTTGAACGGCCGGTTCTTGAGCTCGGCCACCTGGCGAAAACCGATGATCTCCGTCCAGAACTTGTGGGAGACCTCGAGGTCGCGCACGTTGAGGACGAGGTGATTGATCCCGCGCGGCGTCACGGCCCGGTCGCTCATGGGTGTCTCCTTCGGCTGGCGGCTTGCTGCCGATGGTCGCGCCAGCGCGGCGCGCCGTCAAGAGGCGTCTGCGGTCGGCGACGTTGACTTACAATCCATTGATCGATAGAGTTTTCGTAAGTCGATGGACACCGTCACGCTGTCCAGCAAGTTCCAGCTCGTCCTGCCACGCGGGCCCCGAGAGCGGCTGCGTCTGCGTCCGGGCATGAAATTCACCGTCCTCGACAAGGACGGCGTCATCTATCTCGTGCCCGAGCGCCCGATCCAGGCCTTTCGCGGGATCGCCGCCGGCACCACGCCGCGCGGCCTGAGGGAGAAGAAGGACCGGCTCTGATCCTCGTCGATTCGAGCGGCTGGATCGAATACCTGGCTGATCGACCGCTCGCGCGCCGCTTCGCGGCCTATCTGGAGAGCCGGGAACCGCTGCTGGCGTCCGCCCTCGAAATCTACGAAGTGTACAAGGTCATTCGGCGCGATATCTCCGAGGAACGCGCGCTCGCCGCCGTCGCGGCGATGCGGCGCGCGATGATCGCGCCCATCGACGAGTCCCTCGCCCTCGAGGCGGCCGACATCTCTCTCAGGCACGGGTTGGCGATGGCCGACTCGTTGATCTATGCCACCGCGCGTCGCCATGGGGCGAGGCTCGTCACCGCCGATACCGACTTCGAAGCCCTGCCGGACACGGTCATCATTCGCTAGCCTCGCCCCGATCCGTCACCTGTCGGCTCAACCGCCTCCGTTATACTCCGGCCACCAGGAGGCGCCCATGCCCACCACCACCCGGCTCGACGTCCAACCGATCGCCGGCGCCCTCGGCGCGGAGGTCTCCGGCGTCGATCTCGGCGCCGAGCTCGACGACGGCACGATCGCGGAGATCCGCCGGGCGCTGCTCGCTCACTGCGTGATCTTCTTCCGCGACCAGGACTTCGACGCCGAGCAGCACAAGCGGCTGGCGCGGCGCTTCGGCGAGATCTTCGTGCACCCCAACTACGCCGGCATCCAGGCCGACCCCGAGATCGTCATGATCCACCGCGAGCCGGGCGACACCCGCGTGGTCGGCGAGGACTGGCACACCGACACGACGATGATGCCGCGGCCGCCGATGGGCGCGATCCTCTACGCGATCGAGGTGCCGCCCTGGGGCGGCGACACGCTGTTCGCCAACCAGTACCTGGCCTACGAGACGCTGTCCCCGGGCATGAAGCGGCTGATCGCCGGGCTGCGCGCGATCCACAGCGACCGCCTCGTGGCCGGGCCGCAGTCCACGGCGAGCGTCGGGCGCACCACCAAGGCGCGCCACGACGACGCCTGGCGCGAGACGGTCACCACGCACCCCATCGCGGTCACGCACCCGGAGACCGGACGCACCGCGCTCTTCGTCAACGTCTCCTACACGGTGGGCATCGAGGGGCTGAGCGACGACGAGAGCCGCCCGCTGCTGCGCTTCCTGATGGAGCACGGCCATCGTCCGGAGCTCACCTGCCGCTTCCGCTGGACCAGGGGCGCCGTCGCGTTCTGGGACAACCGCTGCGTGAAGCACCTCGCCGTCAACGACGCCGGGCCGTTTCGCCGGGTGATGCGCCGAGTGCAGATCGCGTGAGCGCGACGGCGCCGCCGCGACGCCTGTCGATGATCCGCGGGTTCCACCTCGCGGACTTCCTCACGCTCGGCAACGCCGGCTGCGGTGTCCTCGCGATCTTCGCCGTCATGGCCTATCTGGAAACGCACCACGTCGGATGCCTGCTGGCCGCGACCATGCTGCTCCCCCTCGCCCTCGTGTTCGATATCCTCGACGGCCGCATCGCCCGCGCGCGCCGCGCGCACTCGGCGCTGGGTCGCGAGCTGGACTCGCTGGCCGACGTCATCTCCTTCGGCGTGGCGCCGGCCGCCCTCGTGTACGGGGCCGGCATGAACGGCCTCTGGGACGTCGTGATCCTGATCTACTTCGTGTGCTGCGGCGTCAGCCGTCTCGCGCGGTTCAACGTCACGGCCGAGACGCTCTCGTCGAGCGGCGACAAGGTCAAATATTTCGAGGGCACGCCGATTCCCACGAGCCTGCTGCTGGTCGCGATGGTCGCCATCGCCGCGTGGCTCGGCCGCCTCGGCGACGCGCTGCCGCTCGGCGCGGTGCGCCTCGGCCCGGGAGCGCTGCATCCCCTCGCGCTCCTGTGGGCGGTCTCGGGCTCGCTGATGATCAGCAAGACGCTGCGCATCCCGAAGCTATGAAATCGAGGAGCGCCCCGGGTTCCCCGGGGCGCGACGAGCGTTGGGGGTTTGGGGGCCATTTCGGGGCCCCCAATCAATCAGAAGCGGTACGAGACGCCGAGGAGGATGTGATGCGTGTTGAACGTCGTGTCGGCGTCCGTCTTGCCGCCGAAGACCTCCACGCGCCACGACGGCGACACGTGCGTGAAGCGATATTCGGTGAAGGCCGCCCAGTTCGCGTCGATCCGGAAGGCGAGGCCGGCGCGGACGTCGACGCCGATGTCCGTGCTCGTGTCGTCGACCTTCTGAAACCCGACGGCGCCGTCGGCGTTGGAGATGAACAATCCGGGGCCCACTCCCACGTACGGCTGCAGACGCCCGCCGGGGAACTCGTCGTCCTTCAGGAAGCCGTAGCGGGCCATCAGCAACAGGCTGAGCGGCACGGTCTGCACGTCCGTCGCGGGCCGGAAGTACGAGACATCGAACGCAACGCCCAGCCACGGCCAGTTCACGTTGTCGAGCCAGCGGCCGGCCCGCAGACCGAACACCGGCGAGCTGCGGCCGCCGAGATTCTGCTCCTGGTCCTGGTTGAACACCGTGAAGTTGAGCGTGCTCCCGGTGGTGATGGCCGGACCGAGGTACGCGTCGAGGAACCATTCGGCCGAGGCCGCCGGGGCGAGCGCGAGGACCGCGAGCACGACGACGAGGGGAACCGTCAGGCGTCGCATGGACGGCTTATACCACATGACTGACGCGCACACGATCTCTCCCGCGCGGCGGTGGGCCGTCACGATGTCCGTGATGATGGTGACGGTCATGCAGGTGCTGGACACGAGCGTGACCAACGTCGCCCTGCCCCACATGCAGGGCTCCATGTCCGCCGGCATCGAGGAGATGTCGTGGGTGGTCACCTCGTACCTCGCCGCCAACGCGGTCGCCATCCCGGCCACCGGCTGGCTCTCCGCGCACTTCGGGCGCCGCCGCTTCTTCCTGATCTGCACGGTGCTGTTCACCGTCAGCTCGTTTTTGTCGGGCATCGCGCCGAATCTCGAGTTCCTCGTGGCCATGCGCGTGTTCCAGGGTCTCGGCGGCGGCCCCGTCATCCCGATGGCGCAGGCGATCATGTGGGAGATCTTTCCGCTTCGGCAGCGCGGCACCGCCATGGCCGTGTGGGGCGTCGGCATCATGCTGGCCCCGATCCTCGGGCCCACCCTCGGCGGCTGGATCGCCGACAACTGGTCGTGGCGCTGGATCTTCTACATCAACCTGCCGATCGGCGCCCTGGGCTTCCTCATGGTGAGCGCGTTCCTGTTCGACTCGCCGTTCGCGAGCAAGCCGCGCCGCATCGACGCGCTCGGGCTCGTGCTGATGGTCTTCGGCTTCGGCTTCCTGCAGCTGGGGCTCGATCTCGGCGAGAAGGAGGACTGGTTCGAGTCGCGGCTGATCATCGCGCTGTTCGTGCTCGCGACATGCACGCTGGTGAGCTTCATCGCCCGCGAGCTGACGACGGCGGAGCCGATCCTCGACCTCACCGTGTTTCACGACCGGAACTTCGCGGTGGGAACGATCTGCATCGCGCTCGTCGGCCTCGCGTTCAACTCGAGCATGCTGCTGCTCGCGGTGTACACGCAGAAGATGCTCGGCTATGACGCGTGGAACGCGGGGCTCGTGCTGGCGCCCGGCGGCCTCGGCACGATGATCTCGCTCATGATCTCCGGCCGCCTGGTGTCGCGCATGGACCAGCGCCTCATGCTGACCGGCGGCTGCCTGCTGAACGCGTTCTCGGCGCTCCTGATGACGCAGCTGACGCTCGGCATGGACTACTGGAGCCTGGCCTGGCCGCGCTTTCTGCAGGGCTTCGCGATGGGTTTCATCTTCCCGCCGTTGCAAACGCTGACGCTGGCCACCATCCGCCTCGAGCGACTGGGCAACGCCACCGCCGCCTACAACGTCGTGCGCAACGTCGGCGGCAGCGTGGGCGTGGCGCTCGCCACCACCCTGCTCGTGCGGCGCAGCCAGGAGCACCAGACCACGCTGGTCGCGCACGTGGACGTCTGGAGCGCGGACACCGCGCGGCGCCTCAAGGAGTGGACCGCGCACTTCATGAGCCAGGGCGCGGACTCGTTCACGGCCGGCCGCCAGGCGCTGGCCATGCTGTACCGCCGCACGACGGAGCAGGCGCAGGTGCTGGCCTACGCCGACGACTTCTGGCTGATCTCGATCGTGTTCGTGGCGATCCTGCCACTGATCCCGCTCATGCGCCGCGTCCACGCCGAGCAGAACGAGCGCGCGCGCGAGAGCTCGGAGCGCGCCGGCCGCGTGGAGCCGCTGCCGGTGCCGGAGGAGTGAAGAGCATGGCGACGATCGAAAAGTACGGCGCGCCCGGCGTGTACGATCCGCCGGGCTACAGCCAGGGCATGAAGGTCACCGGCGCCCGCACGATGCTGTTCACGGCCGGGCAGGTGCCGTACGATGCCGACGGCGGCGTGAAGCATCGCGGCGACTTCAAAGCGCAGGCGCGCGCGGTGTTCGGCGCGATCAAGGCGCTGGTCCAGGCGGGCGGCGGCACCCTCGACAGCGTGGTGAAGATCACCACCTACGTGACCGACGTGCGCTTCCGCCAGGACTTTCGCGCCGTGCGCGAGGAGTTCTTCGGGGCGCGCGGGCCGGCGTCCACGATGGTGGAGGTCAGCGCCCTCGCGCACCCCGACTATCTGATCGAGGTGGAAGCGATCGCGGTCATCTGAATCCGTGATGCCGGAGAGGACAGCATGAGCGACGAGGCGACGCTGCGCACGCTGGCGCTGAAGGTCCGCAACTGGGGCCGCTGGGGTCCCGACGACGAGATCGGCACGCTGAACTACATCACCCCCGACGCCATCGCCGCCGCCGGCCGGCTCGTCACGACGGGCAAGGTCTGGGCCCTCGGCATCCCGCTGGACCGCCAGGGACCGCAGAGCGGCACGCGCCAGCGCTTCAATCCCATTCACACGATGTTCCGCGACGGCGGCGACGCGCCGCGCACGCCGGCGCAGGTGGCCGAGATGCAGGGGTACGGCGGCTCCGACGACTGGATCGTGATGCCGCTGCAGTGCGCGACCCAGTGGGACAGTCTCGCGCACATCTTCTACGAGGGCCAGATGTACAACGGCTACGACGCCGCGCTGGTCACGAGCGGTGGCGCCGCGAAGAACAGCATCGACAAGACGCGCGACAAGATCGTCGGCCGCGGCGTGCTCCTGGACGTCGCCGCCTACCGAGGCGTGCGCGCGCTCGAGCCGGGCTACGCGATCACCGTCGAGGATCTCGAGGCCACCGCCGCCGCCGCGAAGGTCACCGTGCAGCGCGGCGATCTACTCTTGATCCGCACCGGCCACATGTCGCGCTATCTCGACCGCAAGGACTGGCGCCACTTCGACCTCGACCCGTTCCCCGGCGTGTCGGTGCACACGGCCCTCTGGATGCACGACAAGCAGATCGCGGCCGTGGCCAGCGACAACTACGCGGTCGAGGTGCGGCCCTCGGAGCTGCCCGCCTTCCGCAATCCGTTCCACGTCGTCGCCATCCCCAACATGGGGCTGACGCTCGGCGAGATCTTCTTCCTCGACGACCTGGCCGCCGACTGCGCCGCCGACGGGCGCTACGCGTTTCTGCTCGTGGCGCCGCCGCTGCCGGTGACGCGCGCCGTCGGCACGCCGATCAATCCCTACGCGATCAAGTGATGACCCGTCGGGAGCGCGTGCTGGCGGCCCTGCGCGGCGATCCGGCCCGCCTGCGGCCGGTCGATCCGCGGCAGGGCGCGCTGGGCGAGCAGCTCGCCGCGCTTGCCCGGATCCGCGCGCGCGTCGGCCCCGACACGCCAATCATCTGGACGGTGTTCGCGCCGATGATGGTGATGCCCTATCTGCTGCGCGGGGGTCGGGAGCAGGCGCTGGCCATCGCGCGCGCCGAGCCGAAGGCGGCTGCGGGCCTGGTAGTCAGGCGCGCAGGCGGACGCCGGCGCGGAAGAGCAGCCACATCACGACCCACCACGCGAGGACGTACGCGACCGCGTACGCGAGCGACGCGTCGATGGGCGAGGCCCACGGGGCGAACACGCGGTCGAAGATCGTTCGCTGCAGCGTGGCGCCGTCGACGTGGATCAGGGTCAGCACGCGCGCCACGAGCGTGGAGAGGAAGAACAGCAGCAGCGCGTTGACGCCGAGCACGACGAACGGCGCCGCCCAGCGCCGCCAGCCGCGGAGCTCGATCGCCGCGTAGCACGCCGCGAACACGAGCAGCGCCAGCCCCGCCGTGAGCATCGCGTACGAGCTGGTCCACAGCGCCTTGTTCACGGGGAACACGAGGCCCCACACGACGCCGACGAGGCAGGCGACGGCGCCGGCGAGGACCATCCCGACCACGGTCACACTGCGAGCGCGGGCGTTCGTCAACCACTGCCCCGTCAGCACGCCGAGCAGCGTCGTGGCGACGGCCGGCACGGTGCTCAGGATGCCTTCGGGATCGTAGACGCGCGTGAGCCGCAGAACGTGTGGCCCGAGCACCGCGCGGTCGAGCCACGCCGCCAGGTTGCCCTCGGGCCCGAGGTCGCCGGCCCCGTGACCCGGCACCGGCACCAGCGTCATCGCGGCCCAGTAGCCGAGCAGCAGCGCCGCCGTCACCAGCGCCTGCGTCCGCAGGCGCGTTGTCAGGAACAGGAACGCGGCCACGAGGTAGCAGACCGCGATGCGCTGCAGGACGCCGGGGATGCGGATCGTCGCCCAGTCGAAGGACGGCAGGCCGTTGAGCACGAGACCGAGCGTGAAGATGATCGCCGCGCGGCGCACGATGCGGCCGGGCGTCGGCCGCGACAGCGCAATCGCGACCCCGACGATGAAGAGGAAGAACGGGAAGATGACGTCGGTCGGCGTCAGACCGTTCCAGTCGGCGTGCTGGAGCGGCGCGTAGACGGCGCGCCACGTCCCCGGATTGTTGACGAGCACCATCGCGGCCATCGTGAGACCGCGAAAGGCGTCGAGCGAGTGAAGGCGGGTCTCGGGCACGACGCCCAGCGCGTCAGCGGCCCTTGAACACCGGTGCGCGCTTGTCCTTGAACGCGGCGAGGCCTTCGCGAAAATCCTCCGACGCGGCGCCGATCTCCGCCCAGCGCGTCTCCAGCCGCTGCGCCTCGTCCGGCGTCTGCCAGTACTGGGCGCGGATGGCCTGCTTGATCGCGCGGAAGGTGATCGGCGCGCCGCCCGCGACGCGCGCGGCCAGCCGCGCGACCTCGGCGTCGAAATCGGCGGCGGGGATCGCGCGCGAGACGAGACCGATCTCGCGCGCGGCGTCCGCACCCAGGTCCTCGCCGAGCATCAGCATGTCGAGCGTGCGGTTGCGACCGATGTAGTGCGCGAGCCGCACGAGGCTCATGCCCCAGGACGGGACCACGCCGAGATAGGCGTCGCCGGTGCGGAAGGTCGCCGTCGAGGAGGCCAGGCGCACGTCACACGCCATCGCGATCGCGAAGCCGCCGCCGATGCACCAGCCGCGGATGGCGGCGATCACCGGCTTGCCGATCGTCTCGATGCGGTCCACCACCTGGCGGCCCAGCTCGCGGAAGCGCGCCGCCTCGTCGGCCGTCCGCGGGCCGCCGGCGAGGTCGGCGCCGGCCGAAAAGGCCTTGGTCCCGGAGCCGGTCAGCACGATGCAGCGTGTGGCCTCGCGCGCCTCGAGGGCGGCGAGGGCGGCGAGCACGTCGCGCATCAGCGCGGGCGAGACCGCGTTCACCGGCGGCCGGTTGAGGGTGAGCGTCGAGACGGAGCCGGCGTGGTCGAGGAGGACCGTTTCGTACGTCATCGCCCGACCATACAACAGGAATCAGCTCACTTGCCGAACCCCCGGCGGTCGAGGTAGCGGCCGAACTCGGCCAGGTACGTCTGACGACTCGTGGCGACGGAGTTCATCACGTGATCTGCGAGGAATGCGAGCAGCGCGCGAATGATCGCCATGTACCCAGCGTACGGCGTACCCCCGCCGTTTCGGGCACGATTTCGCAGCCTGTCCATTCGGGCGATTCCCTGGGCCGAGCGCCCCGCGCATCCTGGGGGTAACGATCGAAGGCACAGGAGGCGCCCAATGGATGGATTGCTGGCTCTCTCCAACGACCTGGCGGCGGCGGTCGAGCACGCCGGACGCGCCGTCGTCGGCGTCAACGGCCGACGGCGGCTCGGCTCGACCGGCCTGCACTGGCGTGCGGGGCTGATCGTCACCGCCGACCACACCGTGGAGGTGGACGAGGACGTCACCGTGACGGCGCCCGACGGCCGGACGCTCACGGCGACCGTCGCCGGCCGCGACCCGGCCATCGACCTCGCCGTGCTGCGGGTCGACGCCGGCGAGCTTCCGGTCGCGGAGATCGCGACGGAGCCGGCGCGCGTGGGACACATCGTGTTGGCGCTCGGCCGCGGCCCGCGCGCGAGCTGGGGCGTCGTCAGTGCCCTTGGCGACGGGCAGCGACGGGGCGCGGAGGCCGGCGAGCTCATGAGCCTGGACCTCACGCTCTATCCCGGCTTCTCGGGCGGGCCGCTGGTCGACACGCGCGGACGCGTCGTGGGCGTCACCACGTCGGGCGCCGCGCGCCACTTCCAGGTCGCGATTCCGGCCGCCATCGTGAATCGCGTGCTCGACGAGCTGGCGCGTCGCGGCCGGATTCCGCGCGCCTATCTGGGCGTGGGCACGCAGTCGGTGCGCCTGTCGGACGCGCTCCGCCAGCGCCTCGGCACCGATCAACGCGCCGCCGTCATCATCGTCGACGTGCAACCCGACAGTCCGGCGAGCGCGGCGGGCCTCCTGATCGGCGACGTCATCGTCTCGCTCGGCGGCGCGCGCATCGGCGACCCCGGCGATCTCCGCGCCGCGCTACGCCCGCAGCAGGTGGGCGAAACCCTGACGGTGTCGATCGTGCGCGGCGGAGAGCCGCGCGACGTGCGGCTGACGGTGGGCGAGCGCTCCCGGCGCGCGTGATGCCGACGACGCTGGATTTCGCGGCACTGGCCGAGACGGTGCGGCGGGTCACCGTCGAGGTCGCCGGCGACGGCGCGGCCCTGGGGTCGGGCGTGCTGTGGCCGCGCGGCCACGTCGTCACCAACGCCCACGTGGTCCGGCGGGCCCGCGTGGCGGTACGCTCGGTCGATGGCGATGTGCTCGAGGCCCGCCTGCTGGCGCGCGACCGCGACGCCGACCTCGCCCTCCTGTGCGTCGACGGCGGCGACCTGCCGACGGCGACGCTCGCCGACTCCGCGATCGCGCGGGTCGGCTCCCTCGTCGTCGCGGTCGGCCATCCACTCGGCGTGCGCGGCGCGCTGAGCGCGGGCATCGTTCACGCGATCGGTCCGATCGTGCGGGGTGGCGCCCCCTGGATCCACGCCGACGTGAGGCTCGCGCCCGGCAACTCCGGCGGCCCGCTCGCCGACGCCTCGGGCGCGGTCGTGGGCATCAACGCGATGGTCGTCGGAGGGTTGGCGCTCGCCATTCCGATCGCGCGCGTGATCGACTTCGTGCGTACGGCCCGGCTGGCCGCGCCGTGACCACCGTGGGCCCCTCGCGACGCGAGCCCGAGCGCCCGCCGATCATCGTCGTGGCGGACGACGCCCTCGTCGCGGCGCGCCTGGAGGCCCTGCTGCGCGAGGTTGCGAGCGCGCGCGTGGTGATCGCCGCGACGCGGCAGCTTCCGACGCTCGCCGCGGAGTCGGCGCCCGGGATCGTGATCCTGGCGATGTCCGCGCAGGCGACCGCCCGGGCGCTCGCCACGCTGCGCAGCGCCGGGCGCGCGCTGCCGGCGATCGTCATCACCTCGGCGCCGCACGCGGCGTGGACGGCGCGGGCGCGCCGCGACGGCGTGCGCGCGGTTCTGCGTCACGATGCGACCGCCGAGGAGCTGGCCGCCGCCATCGCCGCGACGCGCGCGGGGCTGCTGGCGCTACATCCCGATGCCGTCGACGGAGCACCGGCGGCGGCCGCCACGCCCGCGGCCGGCGCCGCCGCCGCGCTCACGCCGCGCGAGCACGACGTGCTCGAGATGATGGCGGAAGGCATGAGCAACCGCGCGATCGCGGTCCGTCTGAAGATCTCGCGTCACACCGCGAAGTTTCACGTCGCCTCCGTCCTCACGAAGCTGGGCGCACGGAGCCGGACGGAGGCGGTGACCGCGGGCGTGCGGCAGGGCCTGATCTCGCTCTGAGGTCTCAGCGGCCCTTCAAGAAGTCGCCGAGCGTCATTCCGAAGCCGCCCTTGCGGGCGGCGTCCTTTATATAGGCCTGGGTCTCGGCCTGCTCCTCGTGCGCCAGCGCCTTCTCGCGCGACAGGCGAATGCGCCGGCCGCCGTCCTCGATGGCGAGCACGAGGACTTTCAGCTCGCTGCCCGCGGGAAACATCTTGCGGTGATCGGCCCCGCGCGCGGTGCCGAGCTCGGCGTTGGGCACGAGCCCGGTCTGGCCCGGGCCCAAGCGGACGAAGACGCCGAACGGCTCGACGCGGTCCACCGTGCCCGGCAGCACGGCGCCGACGGCGACCGCCGATTCCATCTGCTCGCCGACCGCCGCGCCCTCCGGCGCCAGCGCCAGGGCGACGCGGCGCTTGGCCGGATCGACGCTGACGATCATCACCGCGATCTCGGCGCCCGCGGCCACCGCCTCGCGCATCGCCCCCGCGCGATGGCGCGGGATCTCGCTCGTGTGCAGCAGGCCGTCCACGCCCGGCAGCAGCTGGACGAAGACGCCGAACTCCGTCGCGCGCAGGGCACGGCCGCGCGTCACCTGCCGCTCGCGCAGGCGCCCCGGCACGGCCGCCCACGGGTCGCCCTCGAGCGCCTTGAGGCTGAGCGTGATCTTGCCTTTCGCCTCGTCGATGCGGAGCACCTTCACCGTGACGTGCTCGCCCACGGTCAGCCGGTCGCCCGCGCGCTCGACGCGCGCGTGCGAGAGCTCCGACATCGGCACCAGACCCTGCACGCCGCCGAGATCGACGAACGCGCCGAAGTCCGCGAGCGACACGACCGTGCCCGGCAGGACCGCGTCGGGCAGGAGCTTCTTGCGCGTCTCCTCGGCGGCCTTCGCCGCCTGCTCTTCGAGCAGCGCGCGGCGCGAGAGCACGATGTTGCGACCGCCCTCGGCGAACCTCGTCACCCGGAACTCGAGCACGCGCCCGACGTAGTCCTGCTCGGCCTCCACGCGCCGCAGCTCCATCTGCGAGAAGGGGCAGAACGCGCGCAGCCCGCCGACGGTCACCTCGTAGCCGCCCTTGATCACGCCGGCCACGCGGCCCTCGACGGGCACGCCCGTCTGCGCCGCCACCGCCAGCGCGTCGCGCGCCTGGCCGCCCTGACGCAGCCGGTGCGACAGGCGGATCTCGTCGCCGGTCGCCACCACCGTCGCCTCGACCTCGTCGCCGACCTTGATCTTGAGGTGGCCCTCGTCGTCCGTCAGCTCCGCGCGGTCGATCCACGCCTCGCCCTTGCCGCCGACGTCGACGAACACGTGCTCGTCGCTGATCTGGATCACGCGACCCTTGACCACCTGGCCGCGCTCGACGGCACGCCGCGCTTCGTGCCGGGCAAAGAGGGCGGCGAAATCTTCCTCGGACTCGGACTCACTCATGACGTCACGGCCTCACGGATTGCCGGGCGGGTCGCCGCCTGACAGGATGCGGCGATTATAACGGCAGTGGGAACGTCGGCGGCCGCGCGAGAGGGCCGGCCGCCGCGCGCCTACTCGTCGACGACCGGACGGCCGTCCACGGGGGCGGTCGACGCCGGGATCCCCATGGTGAGGCGCCGGCACTCGTCTTCCCAGATCCGATGGCAGCGCCCGTGAAAGCGAACGATCCGACCATCGGGGAATCGGTAGGCGACCTGGGCGCCGTGCGTGTCGCACGCGGCGCACGTCACCACGCCGATCGACGTGTCGAACTTGATGTGTCCCGTTGGGGAGGTCGGCTTCCCCGGCGCCGTCAGTGGCGGGATGATGCGCGGCAAGGTGCCGGCCGCCATGCGCTGACGGATCTGCTGTATCACGTTCTCTCGGTCCATCTTCGCCTCACCTCCGTATGGCTCAGGACGAGACGGCCACGGTCGTCATCCCCGTGGCTCGCACGACGCCGGCGCTGGCGCGGCGGGACTCGCCGCGCACCGGCTTCGTCTGCCCTTCGAAGACCGCGCTCTCTTCGATGATGAGGGCAGGCGTCTCCAGATCCCCGCGGACGCGGGCCTGCTCGCGCAGCTCGATGCGCTCGGTGGCGACGATGCTGCCGACGACCTCTCCTTCGATGATCACGATCGGGGCGCGAAGTCGCGCCTCGACGCGCCCGGCGCGCCCGATGCTGAGCGTGCCCGTCGCGTGGATTTCTCCCTTCACCTGGCCATTGATCACGACGCCGCCATTGAAGGAGCACGTGCCCTCGAGCCTGGAGCCTTCGCTGATGAGGGCCGTGGAGGCCTCTTCCGACACGGTCTGGTTGCGACGATTCCAGCGCATGCGTCCACCGCAGGCAAGGGCCGCGCCAGATCGGGGTGTGTCGTGAACCCGCGATTTTCCGATGCTCGCGTGTTGCCGGCCGCCGCGCGCGACGTGCGCGTTTGTCATGTCCGGTGACATCGGCCATGACAGCCCGACATTCGAAACCGCCGTGCCGCGTGTCACATCGCCGCGCCCCCCAACCGAACGCGTGTAGAGTCGCGGACTTCCGTTTGGCATAGCCTTTGAACCCCACACGCCGCCGGTCGCGCCCCTATCCGGCGTGGGCCGGATGCTGTTGGACAACACGGGACATGACGGAGGCGTGAAGTGGGCGAACGTCGCATGGTGGTGTCGCTGGTGGCCCATCGGGAGCGACTCGTACGCCGAACGCTGTCGTCGCCGGCCCACGCAATCGCAGCCGTGCACTCCAACCCGACGAAAGGAGTCCAGCAGTGCTGAACGACACAGAAGTCAAACGAATCATCGACGCGATCACGGAGTATCGCGAGCTCGTCCAGCAGTCCAGCGAGATGCGCGACCAGCTGGAATCGCTGCAGAAGCGGTGGTCCGCCCTCAAGGCGGAGCGCGACGGGCTGCGCACCAGCGTCGATGCCCTGCACCAGACGCTGGCCCAGATGAAGGTGGACTACCAGGCGGTCATGAAGCGGATGACGGATCTTTCCTCAACCGAGGACACGGTGCTGGACAACGTCAAGTTCCTGATCGACGAGCTCAGCTCCGTC
>WNEW01000622.1_pt1 | contig 16913 bp, 18 predicted proteins | sample 5399891 | NCBI WGS metagenome assembly WNEW01 (sample SAMN13153336, study PRJNA577476) | soil metagenome | isolation source: 40 cm grassland meadow soil pre-rain plot 5 | place: USA:California | collected 2015-09-08 | reverse complement strand
CACCTTGCCCTTCCACTTCGGATCGAGCAGGTCCGTCCACTTCCGCGGCGCGTCCTTGTCGGCGACGAGGCTCGTGTTGTAGTTGATCAGCACGAGCCCGGCCGCGGTGGCCACGAAGGTGTCGTCGGGATCGTTGAACGGCTTGAAGGCGGGGATCTGCTCGCCCAGGGTCTTGGGACGGTAGGCCTGCAGCCAGCCGTCCTTCTTCATCTTGCCGTGGTGGCTCGTGTCGGTGGAGGAGATCACCGAGGCGATCGCGAGCCCGCCCTTCATGTCCTGCGACACGCGCTGGTACGCCACCTGGGCTGTGGTGCGCACGTAGTTGCACTTCACGCCGGCGTACTTCTTCTCGAAGCCGTTGCACACGGCGGCCGCCGTTTCGGAATCGTAGTGCGCCGTGTACCAGGTGAACTCTTTGTCTTTCTTGGCCGCTTCGCGCAGCTGCGCTTCGCCCTCGAACGCGGCGGCGCCGCCGGCGAGCGCCAGCAGCAGGGTCAGCGTCATCGTCACAACGCGGGAGGTCATGGGCGGTTCACTCCTCGGCAACAGAGTGGCTGGAGTATAACGACGCGGGGCTTGAAAGGCGAGGTACGCTGAGGCGGTGGATCTGCGGCGTCATCGCGCCATCGCCGTCGGATGCTTCTGCGTGCTCGTCCTGCTGGTGGGCGCCGAGCGGCGCCTGGCCGAGGTGCATCTCAATCGCCTCGCGTCGTGGCCGGCGTTCGAGAACGACGATCTTCTCGACGGCGAGGAGATCCGCATCCGGCTCGCGGCCGCCGGCGCCGCCGTCCAGGCGCCGGATCTCACGGGCGTCCTCCGCGTCGTGTGGCGACCCGCGCCGACGGCGCCGAGCGCGACCGTCCCGGCGCCGCCCGTCCACTGGTCGTCCTCCCGCAGTCCTCCGTCCGCGATCCTCTGACATCGCACACCACGTTTCGAGGGTCGATCACGCACCACAGGAGGACTTCGTCTATGACTCGTCTACTGCGTTTCGCGTTCGTCGTCGTGCTGCTGGCCGTTCCCGCGATCGCGTTGTCCGCCGAGATTCAGGGCAAGGTGAAGACGGTCGACACCGGTGACCGCGTCGTCACGCTCGAGGACGGCACGCGGATCTCCGTTCCCGACGGGATCGCGCTCGACTCGTTGAAGGAGGGCGCGGAGGTCACCGTGTCGTACGAGGAGCTCGACGGCAAGAATCAGGCGACCAACATCGAGATGAAGTAAGCGCTGCCCGGGGCTCCGCGGACGCGTCCGCGGAGTCCCGCTCTTCAGCCGATCCGGTTCGCGCGCTCCCGCAACGCGATCCACATCTCGTGACACTCGACGTGAAAGAGCAGCCGGACGGCTTCCACCGAGAAGACCTCCATCGCCTCCGCGCCGGTGTCGAGCGGATCGCCGCAGGTGATGCAGGGATCGCGCGTCGGGCGGACCAGGTGCGTCGACCAGACCTGGACGTCCGGGATGTGACCTTCGCGCAGCCGGCCGGTCGTGCGACCCATCCGGGCTGCCCGCGCACGCCAGTCCTCGTAGACCATGGCCCCCAGCCTACCAGACACTCAGCCGCGCGCCGACAAGAGCCGTTCGAGCTGCTCGGGGTCGACCGGCTTCACGAGGTGCACGTCGAAGCCGGCCGCCAGCGCCCGCTCGCGGTCTTCCGGCTGGCCGTAGCCGGTCAGCGCCACGAGCCGCGCGCCGGGGACGTCCGCGCGGATCCGCCGGGCGACCTCGTAGCCGTCGATGCCCGGCAGGCCGATGTCGATCAGCGCCGCATCCGGCCGCAGCCGCCGCGCCTGCTCGATGCCCGAGGCCCCGTCGCACGCCTCGTGGACTTCGTGACCGAACAGGTGCAGCAGGTTGCGGAGCATCTCGCGGGCGTCGTCGTTGTCCTCGACCACGAGCACCCGCCGCGCGGGCCCCGGCGCGGCCGGCCTCGCGGCGTCGCGGGACTCCGGCGGGGCCGCGAGGATCGGCAGGCGCACGGTGAAGGTGCTGCCGCGCCCCGGGCCCGCGCTGGCCGCCTCCACCGTCCCGCCGTGCAGCTCGACGAGCTGGCGCACGAGCGTGAGCCCGATGCCGAGCCCGCCGGCGCTCCGCTCGAGTGAGCGATCGCCCTGCACGAAGAGGTCGAACACGCGGGGCAGCAGCTCCGGGCGGATGCCCACGCCGGTGTCGCGCACGGTGAGGACCGCGCGATCGCCGTCGCGCCGTACGCCGACCGTGATCTCGCCGCCGGCGGCCGTGTACTTCACCGCGTTGGCCAGGAGATTCGTCAGCACCTGCTCGAGACGCGTCGGATCGGCCGAGATCCACGTGGGCGTCGTGTGCACGCTGATGACGTGGCGGGCGCCGACCGGGCCGCCGTGCAGCGTCGCGACGCGCCGGGCGATCTCGCCGAGGTCGACGGGCTGCACGCGCAGCACGACCTTGCCGGCGACGACGCGCGACACGTCGAGCAGGTCGTCGACGATCCGCGCGAGGTGCTGCACCTGCCGGCCGATGATCTCGCTCGCCCGCGAGCTCGCGCTGTTGCCGCCGGCGGTCCGCGACAGCACGTGGGCGGCGCTGCTGATCGCGCCCAGCGGGTTGCGCAGCTCGTGGCCGAGCATGGCCAGGAACTCGTCCTTCGTGCGGTTGGCGGACTCCGCTTCGGCGCGCGCCGCCTCCTGCTGGCCGAAGAGCCGCGCGTTCTGGATGGCCACGGCCGTCTGCTCGGCGAGGCGCACGCAGATCGTCTCGTCCTCGTCCGTGAACGAGCGCGGTGTGCGATTGGTGAGGTAGAGCAGCCCGACCGCCTCCGTGCCGACGAGCACCGGCACGACCATGGCCGCGGTGGCGCCCGTCTCCTCGGAGGCCGCGCGCAGGTCCGGCGGGACGCGGGCATCCGCCTGATCGTCGTCCGTGCGGACGGGCCGACGGCTGCTCATGGCGACGCCGCCGATCCCGCGCCCCGGCGTGATGCGCAGCGTCTCGAAGTCGCGCCACCACGGGCCCACGCGATGCCGCGGCAGCATCGCTCCCGACTCGGGATCGCGCAGGAGGATGGCGGCGCTGTCGCTGCCGGTGAGCGCCTGCACGCCCTCGACGACGCGCCGCAGGACGGTGTCGAGGTCGAGCGACGAGGTGATGGAGCGCGCGATCTCGCCGAGGAACGCCACGCGGGCATCCGCGCGCTTGTCGTCGGTCACGTCCGCGCACACGCCGACGAGCCGGTCGGGCCGGCCGGCGGCGTCGTAGAAGGCGACGCCGCGCCCCTCGACCCAGCGCACGGCGCCGTCGGGACGCACGACGCGGTACTCCGTGCGGTCCTCGCCGCGCTCGAGCGCGGCGCGGACCGAGGTGCGCAGCCGCTCGCGGTCCTCGGGGTGAACGGCCGCCTCGAACGCCTCGAGGGTGCCGCCGAACGTTCCGGGCGCCAGGCCGTGGATCGCCTCCAGCGAGGACGACCACGTGATGCGCCCCGTCGGCAGCGTCCATTCCCACGTGCCGAGGCCGCCGGCTTCCAGCGACAGCCGCAGGCGCTCGTCCCGCTCGCGCAACACGGCCTCGACGCCCCTGGATTCCCAGATCAGCGCCGCGATCGAGAGCGACGTCACCGCCACCGTGCCGAGGAAGAGCTGCAGGAGCAGCAGGGCGCCATTCGGCGACATCGCCCCGAACGCCCCGCGGGCCGCGCTGGTGCCGCTCACGGCGATGGCCGCGATCAGCACCAGCAGCGCGGAGGTCTCGCGCGCCCCGAAGCGGAAGGCCGACCAGAGCAGCGGCGGCAGACACAGGAAGGTCAGCGGATAGTGCGCCGGGCTGACGACGAAATCGTGAAACACGCCGGCGGCGACGAGCGCGCTGATGCCGCCGAGCAGCAGCGCTTCCAGCGGCCGATCGCGCGCGCCGACGGCGCCGGCGGGCTTGCCGCGAGCGGCGAGCAGCAGGAACGGCGCGACGACGAGATCGCCGGCGGCGTCGCCGAGCCACCACGTGAGCCAGATCGGGCCGGCGTCCGCCCAGCGCGCGTGGCCCGTGAGCACGAGCGTGGTGACCCCGATGGTGGCGCTGATCGTGGTACTGAAGAGGGCGGCCGTCACCACGAACTTGAAGATGTCCTGCGCGCGGTCGAAGGCGGCGGCGCCGCGCGCGAACCGCTCGACGAGCGCGGCGCCGACGAGCGCCTCCAGCGTGTTGCCGGCCGCGATCCCCAGCGACGAGAGCACCGTGCCCGCGGTGCTGACGTTGACGAAGAACGCGCCGGCGAAGATCACCGGCCAGATGCCGCGGCCGAGCAGCAGCACGGCGGCGAGCGCGATGCCCGTCGGCGGCCACACGGCGGTGGCGTTCGCGTGGACGATCGCGAACGCGAGGCCCAGCTTGCCGGCGCCGAAATAGAGGACGCCGACGCCGAGCGCGGCCGCGAACCTGACCGCCCGCCCTTGCATCCCGTGCCCGGGGCTAGGCGCCGGGGCCGCGCTCCATCGAGTGGGGCTGCCAGCGCTGCAGCCCGCTCCGCTCCAGCACCGCCGGGTTCACGCAGCTCATCGGCCAGCGGCCGCCGAGCACCAGCGCGATCTCCTGGCCCACGCGGCGCAGCCGCACGGGATCGAAGCGCGCGGAGGCGGAGGCGACGTGCGGCGTGAGGATCACGTGGTCCATCTTCAGCAGCGGGTTCGACGCCGTGACCGGCTCCTCTTCGAGCACGTCGAGGCCGGCGCCGGCGATCCAGCCCTCCTGCAGCGCCTTGATGAGCGCGGGCTCGTCGACGGTGGGCCCGCGCCCGGTGTTGACGAAGAGGGCCGTGCGCTTCATCGCGCGGAAGTGCTCCTCGCGCAGCATGTGGTGCGCGCTCGGCGTCGACGGTGCGTGCATCGAGACGATGTCGGCCTGCGCGAGCAGCTCGGGCAGGCTCACCGGCTCCACGCCGTAGCGGCTCATCATCAGCTCCTCGACGAACGGATCGTAGGCGATCAGCCGCAGGCCGAACGGCTTGGCGCGCACGGCCACCGCGCGCGCCACGTGGCCGAAGGCGACGAAGCCGAGCGTCTGGCCCATCAGCCGCGGGAACTGGTAGAGCAGCGGCCGGCCCTCGCGCCAGCGCCCCTCGCGCACCATGCGGTCCATGGTGGTGAGCCGGCGGAAGGTGGCGAGGATCAGCGTCATCGCGTGATCGGCGACCTCCTCGATGAAGGTGTCCGGAACGTTGGTGACGGGGATGCCGCGCGCGGTGGCGGCGGCGACGTCGACGGAGTCCACGCCGACCGAGCCGAGCGAGATCACGCGGCAGCGCTCGAGGCCGTCGATGATCTTCTTCGTGATCTTGCGTCCCTTGGCGTAGAGCGCGTCGGCGTCGCGGGCGGCCGCGACGAAATCCTCCTCGCCCTTGGCGTCGATCTCGACGATCTCCGCGCCCAGCGGGCGCAGCGCTTCGAGCTCGAGCGCGTAGTCGGTCTTGGCGCCGTACGTCGGTCCGGTCGGGGTCGCCACCTTGAATTTCGCCACGGCCGCCTCCCAGCGGTGGATTCGAAAACCTTGCCCAGAATGCCCGAAGCGGGCGATTTCGTCGAGCGCCGCGCTCAGCGGTCGAGCAACGCGAGCGGCAGCAGCGAGCGCAGTCTCATCGCCTCTCCTCCCCTGCGGCGTCGCGGCATTATACTCGCGCCATGGACACCACCCGCGTGCTCGACCTGCTGCAGGCCGGCGACTGGAAGGCCGCTCACGAGATCGTGCAGAAGGAATCCTCGACGCTGGCCGCCTGGCTGCACGGCATCGTGCACATCCTCGAGGGCGATCTCGACAACGCGCGTGGGTGGTACCGGAAAGCCGAGCGTGAGTTCCCCGGCGCCGGCGCCGTCGAGCAGGAGATCGCCGCCGCGCGCCGGAGCGCCACCGGGTGACGGCGTCGTCGCGCTACCAGCGCTTCACGCGCTCCGAATGGGCGGCGCTGCGTGCGGACACGCCGCTGACCCTGACCGAAGACGACCTCACGCACCTGCGTGGGCTCAACGATCGCGTGTCGCTGGACGAGGTCGTCGACATCTACCTGCCGCTCTCGCGGCTCCTCAATCTCCACATCGGCGCCAGTCAGGCGTTGCACGACGCGACGGCCACCTTTCTGGGGACGCGGGGGGCGCGGGCTCCGTATCTCGTCGGGCTGGCCGGCAGCGTCGCGGTCGGCAAGAGCACGACGGCGCGGATCATGCGGGCCCTGCTGGCCCGCTGGCCGAATCATCCGAGCGTCGACCTCGTCGCGACCGACGGATTCCTGCATCCGCGACGCGAGCTCGAAGCGCGCGGGATCCTGCACCGCAAGGGGTTTCCCGAGAGCTACGACCTCCGCGCGCTGATCGCGTTCCTGTCGGACCTCAAGGCGGGCCAGGCCGGCGTGGCCGTGCCGGTCTACTCACATCTCACGTACGACATCGTCCGCGGTGAGTACCAGCGCATCGACCGGCCGGACGTCGTGATCGTGGAGGGTCTGAACATCCTGCAGGCCGGCGACCGTCCGGCGCTCTTCGCGTCGGACTTCTTCGACTTCACGGTCTACGTCGACGCGGAGGTCGGCCACATCCGGCAGTGGTACATCGAGCGGTTCTTCGCGCTACGCAAGACCGCCTTTGCCGATCCGTCCTCGTACTTCCACCGCTACGCCGATCTCAGCGACGAGGACGCGGAGACGGTCGCCGCGCGGCTCTGGCGCGAGATCAACGAGCCGAACCTCCTCGAGAACATCCTGCCCACGCGCGAGCGCGCGCACCTGATTCTGGAGAAGGGGCCCGACCACGGTGTGCAGCATGTCCGGTTGCGCAAGCGATAGGCGGGTCTCGCTCGTCGTCGCGGTTCCGTATACGGCGTATCGTCAGGCCACTGCCGGCAACATCAGCTGTACACCTCGTCCGCGATGGCCGCCCGACCCGCGCGGACCGCGTCAGTGACAGGTCGGAGCACGGACGTGCCGCCGGGACGGCGCTACTTGTAGTCGAGCCCCGCCGCGGCGAACTTCGCGCGGAAGTCCGGGCGCGCGAGATATGCGAGAAACGCCCGCGCCGCCTCCGGCGTCGGACTGGACGCGAGCAGCGCGCCCGCGTAGGTCGTGACCCTGTTGACCTCGGCCGGCAGCGGGCCCACGAGCGTCACGCCCTTGACCGGCAGGATCTCGCTGATCTGGTGCACGCAGAGCTCGGCCTGACCGTTGACGAGCGCCTCCGCCGCGTAGCCGCCCTTCCACAGCACGGTCTTCGGCTTGACGGCCTCCGCGATGCCGAGCCGCTCGAGGACGGCCGCGAAATGGATGCCGCTCGTGGCGCCGATGGCCGGGTCGTTGTAGACGATCGACTTCGCTTCCAGCAGTGCGCGCTTGAAGGCGTCCACCGTCGAAATGTCGGGCTGCGGCGCGCCTGCGCGCACGGCCACGCCGATGGCGGTCTTCGCGAGGTCCGACCGGGTGGACGCCACCGCGTGATTCGACTTCACGAGCGCGTCCATGGCGGCGTCGGGGGCGACCAGGACGTCCGCCTTCTCGCCGCCTTCGACCCGTTTCCGCAACCCGCCACCCGTGTCGGAGGTGATCGCGACGGTGTGGCCCGTCTCCTTCTTGAAGCCCTCGCTCAGCTCGCTCACCATCGCCTTCATCGCGCCCGCGCTGAGCACGCGGACCTCCGCGGCGGCGGCGGACCCGACGCCGAACACGCACAGCGCGAGCAGCCCGACGCCGAGCGCCGGCACGCTCATACGGTGTACATCGAGAAGTCGACGGCCTTCTCGGTGATGAACTCGAGCAGCGCCGGCGTGCCCTCGCGCGTCTTGGCGATCGCGCGCCGGATGGCGGGCACGATGTCGTCGGGCTGCGTCACGCGCTCGCCCCAGCCGCCGAGCGCCTTGGCGAACTCCGCGTAGTTGCCGCTGATGTCGGTGGAGCGGTACTTCTCGGTCGCCGTCGCCATGACCTTCAGCTCGATGGCCATCGAGAAGTTGTTGAGCAGCACGGACAGGATCGGGATCCGCTCGCGCACCGCCGTCTCGAAGTCCATGCCGGTGAAGCCGATGGCCGCGTCGCCCCAGACGTTGATGCAGAGCTTCTCCGGCTGCGCGAGCTTGGCGCCCATGGCCAGGCCGAGGCCATAGCCGAGCTGCGTCGTCTTGCCCCAGCCGATGTAGGTGAGCGGGGCGATCGGCTCCCAGAACGGCGAGATCTGGTCGCGGGGGCTGCCGGCGTCGTGGGTGATGATCGTGTTCGGCACGTCGACCGTGTGCAGCAGGTCGTAGATCACGCGATACGGCGAGAGCGGCGTGCTCTTCGCGGTGAGTCGCGGCATCCACTGCGCCAGCCATTCCGTCTTGAGCCGGCTGATCTCGGCGCTGACGCCGGTCGTGCGCCCGCGCGGCCTGCCCTTCAGACGATCGCGCACCTCGCCCAGCAGCGCGTCGAGCGTGAGCCCGGCGTCGCCGACCAGCGCCATCTCCGCGGGCACGTCCTTGTTGATGTCGAGCGGGTCGAGCGTCGCGTGCACGATCTTCTTGCCCTTGGGCATCGGCACGCCGTAGTTGGTCGACGCGAACGAGCAGCCGATGCCGAAGATCAGATCGGCGCTGGTCAGGAAGTGGTGCAGGTGCTTGCTGATCGAGCGGCCGCCCGAGCCGAGCGACAACGGATGCGTCTCCGGGAAGGCGCTCTTGCCTTGAAGGCTCGTGGTCACCGGAGCCTCGAGCAGCTCGGCGAGGTCGCGCAGCTGCGACCACGCTTTCGCATAGTGCACGCCCTGGCCGGCGTAGATGACCGGGCGCTCGGCGGCGACCAGCGCGGCCGCCACCTCGCTCACCGCCCGCGGATCGGGCGCCACGCGCAGCCGCGGCGCCGGCGTGTAGGTCCAGCCGTCGGGCACCTCTTCGCGCATGACGTCGACGGGGATCTCGACCAGCACGGGCCGCGGCCGGCCGTTCTTCACCTGGGTGAACGCGCGGCGCATCGCGTCCGGCACCGCCTCCGGCAGCACGACCTGCTCGGCCCACTTGACGACGTGCTGATAGTTGAGGAACGAGGAGAAGTTCGGCGTGATGTTGAGCAGCCTGCGCGGATAGCCGCCGGGCAGCACGACGATCGGGACGGAGTCGCCGAAGGCCTGCGCGACGCCGCCGAACGAGTTCTCGGTGCCGGGCCCGTGCTGCATCGCGAAGACGCCGATGCGATCGCCGGAGGTGACGCGGCTCAGCGCGTCGGCCATGTGCAGGCCCACGCGCTCCTGCCGTACGATGATCGTGCGGATGTCGGCCTCGGCCGCGGCTTCGATGATCTGATTCACCGGATAGCCGATGAGGAACTTGACGCCTTCGCGCTTGAGGATGTCCGCCACCACGGCCGCTGCCTTCATGCGCTGCCTCCTCTTGCCCGTCCTAGGCGGGCGTGGGGCATAGTATGCACCATCGCAAGGAGGGTCCATGAACCGGGGATTCGCCGTCGCCGCCAACGTGAAGACCGAGGTCATCGCCGCCGCCGCGCGCGAGACGGAGCGCGCCGGCTACACCTCGTTCTGGGTCAACCATCCCGGCCCGTTCGACGGACTGGAATCGCTCGCCACCGCCGCGAAGGAATCCCGCCGCATCGCGCTGGGCATCGGCGTGATTCCGCTGCACACGCGCGGCCCGGCCTCCATCGTCGAGGGCGTGCGCACGCACGCGCTGCCGCTCGAGCGCCTCTGGCTCGGCGTCGGCAGCCCGAATCCGAAATCGCTGGAGCGCGTGCGCGAGGGCGTCGCGGCGCTACGCAAAGAGCTGAAGACGAAGCTCGTCGTGGCCGCGCTCGGCCCGAAGATGTGCCGGCTGGCCGGCGAGGTCGCCGACGGCGTGCTGTTCAACTGGCTGACGCCCGAGCATGCCAAGGCGTCGGCGGCGCTCGTCCGCGAGGGCGCGCAGGCCGCGAAGCGTCCGGCGCCGCGGATCTTCGCATACGTGCGCCTGGCCATGGGCCCGGGCGCGGCCGAGCGCGTGGCCAAAGAGGGCGCGCGCTACGCGGCGGTGCCGGCCTACAAGGCGAACTTCGACCGCATGGGCGTCAAGCCGGAGGCGACCGCCAGCGTCGCCGACGCGCCGGGCGAGATCGCGCGCGCGCTCGCGCGCTGGGACGGCGCGGTGGACGAGGTCGTGCTGCGCGCGCTGCCCGCGGACGATGGCGTGGAGTCCACGCTGGCGCTGGTGCGCGCCGCCAAGCCCTGACGCTCGCGCGCATGACCGAAGAGATGACGCGCTACTACGCGCGGCGCGCCGCCGAGTACGAGCGCGTCTATACGCTGCCGGCGTGGCAGACGGGGATCGCCGAGGTCCGGCGCCGCGTGACCGCACGCTTCGCCGGTCGCCGGGTGTTCGAGGTCGCGTGCGGCACCGGGTACTGGACCGAGCTGATCGCCGCGGTGGCGAGCGCCGTGCACGCCACCGACCTCAACGCGGAGACGCTGGCGCTCGCGCGGGCCCGGCCGTACCCGCGCGGCAACGTGACGCTCGCGGTGCGCGACGCGTACGCGCCGGCCGACGGGCCGCCGCGCTGGGACGCGGGCTTCGCCGGCCTCTGGCTCTCGCACGTGGACGCCGCGCGCATGGGCGAGTTCCTCGGCGCGTTCCACTCGCACCTGGCCCGCGGCGCCGTCGTGATGGCGTTCGACGAGCGCGACGATCCGACGCGCTCGGCCCGCGGCTTCCGTGTCGACGACGCGACGGGCAACCGCTACGAGGCGCGCCGGCTCGACAACGGCGAGCACTACGAGATCGTGAAGAACTTCATCGACGAAGGCCGGCTGCGCCAGGCCCTCGGCGGGCGCGGCGACAATCTCGCGTACGACGACCTCGGCCGGTTCTGGCTGGCGACCTGGGAGGTGCGATGAGCGAGCGACCGATCGTCCGGTATCCCGACGCCGCCGTCCAGATCCTCGATCAGGGCTTCGCGCGCCTGCGGATCAACAACGCGGCGGTCGAGCGGCTGGCCACGGGATTCCGCTGGGCGGAGGGGCCGGTGTGGTTCGGCGACGGCCGCTCCCTGCTCTGGAGCGACATCCCCAACAACCGCATCATGCGCTGGGACGAGGAGACGGGCGCCGTCTCCGTGTTCCGCCGGCCGTCGAACAACGCCAACGGCAACACGCGCGATCGCCAGGGCCGGCTCGTCACCTGCGAGCACGACGCCCGGCGTGTGACACGCACGGAGTACGACGGCGCGATCAGCGTGATCCTCGATCGCTTCGAGAACACGCGGCTGAACTCGCCCAACGACGTCGTCGTCAAATCCGACGACTCGATCTGGTTCACCGATCCGCCGTTCGGCATCCTGAGCAACTACGAAGGGCACAAGGCCACGCCCGAGCTGCCCACGAACGTCTATCGGGTGGACCGCGCGGGCCGCGCCGGCGTCGTCACCGGCGACGTCCCGCGTCCCAACGGGCTCGCCTTCTCGCCGGACGAGTCGCGGCTCTACGTGGTCGCCAGCGGCGACAGCCCGCGGACGATCCGCGTCTTCGACGTCGTGGACAAGGGCACCGCGCTGGCCAATGGCCGCGTGTTCGTGAATTGCGGGCAGGGGGTCCCCGACGGCTTTCGCTGCGACACCGACGGCAACCTCTGGTGCGGCTGGGGAGGCGGGGAGGGCCACGACGGCGTCGTGGTCTTCACGCCCGACGGCAAGATGGTCTTCCGGATCCTCCTGCCCGAGCGCTGCGCGAACCTCTGCTTCGGCGGCCCGAGCCGCAACCGGCTCTTCATGGCGGCGAGCCAGTCGGTCTACGCGCTCTACGTGGACGCGCAGGGCGCCACGCTGAGCTGAGGGCGGGGCCGGCCGACGCCGGCCCCGCGCCCGCGCCGGCTACTTCTTCGCCAGCTTGGTCTCGAACAGCGTGCGCACCTCGGCCACGGCGGCGCGCCAGAGCGGAGTGCCGGGCGCCGCGTACTCGGCGTTGACCTGCGCGCGGAAGTCGTTCATCGCCGCGTCCTGCTTGGCCTTGTCGTCCTTGGGCGCCATGTCCAGCGTCTTGCTGCGGATGAGCGCGGCCTTGCTGGTGGCCGGATGCGCGCGCTCGATCCAGCGGCCGATCTCGTTCCAGTTCGCGTCGAAGAAGACGACGACCGGGATCGAGCGGTAGCCGTTGTTGAGGAAGCAGTCGGTGATGTCCAGGTTCTGGTCGCGCAGGAACACGCGCAGCTCGGCGCCGGGGATCGCCTCGACGATCTTGGCGATCAGCGGGGAGTTGCGGTGCACGTCGCCGCACCAGTTCTCGGCCAGCATCAGCACGGACTTCACACCCTTGACGCCCGAGAAGAACTTCTTCTCGTCGTCGGTCAGGTTGGCCCTGTTGTAGTTCTCCTCCGTGCGCTTCTGGGTGTCCCCCATCTGGGCCATGTAGTCCTTCCAGGTCATCCCCTTCGAGAAGCGCGCGCTGTCGAGCGGAATCTGCAGCTGAGCCATGTCCTCTCTCCTCTCTCAGTTGGCGCGGCCGGCGGCCTGGTACAGATCGGCGAGCGGCACGATCCGTCCGTGCAGCGGCAGCAGCCGGTCGACGGTCAATCCGAGCCGCGCGAGGTTGTCCACCAGGTTCAGGGTGAACGGGCTCGGCGGCATCGGAGGTGGCGTGTTGGCGGGCGGTGGCGTGAAGGTGTCGGCCTGGCTGAGCAGGCGCTCGTTCGGCAGGTACACCATGAGCAGGCCGTCGTCATGGGTGTTGCCGGCGATGTGATGGATCTCGACGCTCCGCGTGCCGTCGGTGAGGACGCGCTTGTCGCGCACGCCCTCCACGGCGGCCGGCTTGCGTCCCGACTTCGCGAGCTGATCGGGCTCGATCATCGCGCGCGCGCCGAACGCGCGATCGAAGTACGGGCGATTGATCTCGTGCGTGATCACGGTGACGCCCTCCGCGGCGAACGCGCGCAGGCCGCCGGCGTGATCGAAGTGGTGATGGCTGTTGATCACGTAGCGGATCGGCTTGGCGGGCGAGAGCCCGCGGGCCTCGTTGAGCACGGCCAACGCCCGCTCGTCGTTGAGCGGCGCCTCCACCACGATCAGGTGATCGCTCATCTCGATCACGACGCTGTGGTGCGTGCCGCCCGTGAGGTACCAGACGCCGTCGGCGACCATCTGCGACGTGACGGTGGCGTACGGCGCGGTGGCGGCGCGCACGTTGTCGGGGACGGTCACGTCGACGGGGACGTTGGGGCGCACCTCGGTCACCGTGAGGTCGAGGGCGGGGAAGCCGCCGGCCGTCTGCTTGATGCGTGTCGGGAACTTCACGCCGCCGAAATCCTTGTAGTCCGCGTACTCGATGACGACGGGGATGTCGCCCAGGACCGGGTTCGGGATCACCGCGTGCACGCGCTCGACGAGATTCGCGCGATCGAGCGTCGCGCGCGCGTGGTATTTGCCCGGCGCCGCGAAGACGATGAGGCGCCCCTGCACGGCGGCGTTGCTGGACTGGGCGGATCTGAGGACGCCATGGGGCGTCGCCCAGAGCTCCAGCTGCCGCGCGGCCAGCGCGATCGGCGCGGGGATGGCCGCGTCGTTGACGACGTTCCACGCCCGATCGCCCGAGACGACGAAGACCTGCCGCAGCTCGCCGCGGACCGGCTGCGGCCCGCCGCCGCGCGGCGGATCCTCGCCCTGCGTGCGCACCCAGACGTCGCGCAGCGACGCCGTCTCGTAGTTGACCGAGCGCGTGAGGCTTCGGACGACGAAGCGCGGCCACGGCGAACCCGGCGCGGGACTCTGACCCACCGCCCAGCTCTCGCCGCTCGCCGTCATCTCGAACGACTTGAGGCTCGCGGCGCCGAGCGCCTTGGTCGCCGCGTCCAGCGCGGCACGCGAGTCGTGCGCGGACGCGGCCGCGGCGGGCAGCGCCGTGACGGCGAGCGACAACGCAAGGAGCAGGCGTCGCATGCGAAAAGGCTCTCCTCGCTTAGATGGGGAATCGGGGCCGGAAGACTCGTCGGATCAGATAGGGGTTGGCGCCGAGGTCGTAGAGCCGGCGGATGTCGCCGGTCAGCAGCGCCGATTTCTCGGCCTCGCTGAGGTCGTGACCTGCAATCTCGGCGGCGCTGAGCTGGTCCCGGGTGACGTGGGCCTTCGCCAGGCCGGTCAGGACCTTGTTGAGCGGATACGACACGGCGATCACGCGTGCACCCACACCGCGCCGCAGCCCGTGATCCACTCGGGCACCGGCTCGTAGGCGAGCGACTCGCCCTTCCAGCCGGGGACGGCGCCCATCAGCGCGACCCAGTTGCGGATCTCCTGACCGCCGTTGCCGCCGTCACGCTCGATCTGCTCCCATGTCAGCCCGAGCAACGGCTCGACGTCGCCGCGCTCGATGTGATCGATCACCCAGTGATCCCACTGCGGATTGATCCGTCCCGTCTCGGGCGTGCCCACCCAGTGCGAGATGCCGCCGGTGGCGACGAACGCCACGCGCGACGCGCCGGGATGCGAGCGCGCGAAGCGCCCGACGAACGCGCCCATGTCGTGGCAGCGGCGCAGCATTGGCAGCGGCGGCGCGGCGCAGTTCGTGTAGACGGTGGCCACGGGAATGTCGCCGTCGGGCGTGAGGAAGTGCAGCGGCACGGCCAGCTCGTCCCACGACTCGATCTCGTACGAGTAGGCGAAATCGAAGCCGCCGGCCAGCCCCGCCTCCAGCAGCGCCATGCTCCACTGCGGCGCGCCGCGAAGCGTGCGCGGCGGGATCCGCATGAGCGTGCTGCCGCCGGGGCTCGGCGCGTCGTACGCGTCGACGAGCCCCACGCAGAACGCGGGCAGGTTGCTGTAGGGGAAGTTCTGCAGGTGGTCGTTCACGAACATCACGAGCAGATCGGGGCGCGCCGCCGCCAGCCGCCGCCGCATCTCGTGGAAGCCGGCGTAGAGACGCTCGCGCTGCTCCGGACGCGCGATCTCCGGCTTGCCCGTGATGAGGGGCGCGTGCGATGCCAGCGCTGCCGCGACGATCTCGGCCATAATGGGCCTCCGGTGGGCCCTAATGGCATCACCGCGAAGCGATGCTGTCAAGGCGGAGGCTCCGGATGCGACCCGGCTATTTCGGTATGCCGCTGCACCCACCGGGCGCCGATCCGGCGCGAACGATGGACGACGATCTCGTGCAGCTGGCGACGCTGGACCGCCTCGGCTACGAGGAGGCGTGGATCGGCGAGCACTTCACGGCGCAGTGCGCGAAGCTCTCGGACGACGTCGGCGGCTTCGGCACGCTGCTCGTCATCGCGCACGAGTGGACGCCGCGCGGCGCCTGGGAGCGCTCGATGCGGCTGCTGGCCGAGGACGTCCTGCCGCGGCTCAGCCGCGCGGGATCTGCGAGATCCCGGGCAGCCGGCCGAGGAAGTTCCCGCTCACGGCGCCGTCCACGACGAGGTCGTGGCCGTTGACGTAGCGCGCGTCCGGACCGAGCAGGAACGCGACGACGTCGGCGATGTCCTCCGGGGTGGCCACGCGGCCGAGCGGCACCAGTCCCGCGCGCTCCCTGGCGACCTGCTCGTTCTGGTAGGCCTTCTCCGTCATGCCGGTCCGCACCATGCCCGGCGACACGGAGTTCACGCGGATGCCGTCGCGGCCAAACTCCTGGGCGAGCACGCGCATGAGCATGATCACCGCCGCCTTGCTCGGCGCGTAGGGGCCGAGATTCGCGTGGGCGTTGCTGCCGGACATCGACGCGGTGATCACGATCGCGCCCTTCGTGGCGGCCAGCGCGTCGTGCGCGGCCTTGGCCAAAAGCCACGTGGCGCGCGTATTGACGTTGAACAGCGCGTCCCAGTCCTCGACGGTGTAGGTGAGGAGCGCGCCGGGACGGTTGATGCCGGCGTTGCTCACGAGCGCGTCGAGGCCGCCGAAACGGCCGAGCGCGTCGCCGACGGCGCGCCCGGGCGCGTCGGCCGTCGCCATGTCCGCGTGGACGGCCAGCGCCTCGGCGTCGAGCTTGCGCGCTTCTTCGGCGACCGCGTCGAGCCTGGCCTTCGCCCCGGCGACGTCCACCAGGGCGATCTTCGCGGGCCTGCCCGCCGCCCGCGCGTCGCGCGCCAGTCTCAGCACCGTCGCCCGCCCGATCCCGCTCGCCGCCCCCGTCACCAGTGCTCGCATGGCGTTCTCCGTCATGAGCGTTTGTCAACCCCGGCGCGAGTATCGCACGGCTCGCTTGGTGGGCGGCATCGCTCGGGGATATGATCGTAACGTTCGATGAAGCGCATCACTCATCCCCTCGTCCTTCCCATGCTCGTCACGCTCGCCACGGCGTGCGCGACCCAGGGCCCCGCGACGGCGCCGCCTTCGTCGGTCGCGGTGCCGCCGTCCGTCGCCTCGACGCCGGCCGTCGCCTCCGAGGCCACGCGCGCGCTCGAGCAGGGCCGCGCGCTCATGGCGCGCGGCGAGATGATCGCCGCGACCGTCGCCCTCCGCCAGGCGCTGCAGCTGGCCCCCGATTTCGCCCAGGCGCGCGCGAGCCTCGGCCTGGCGCTCTACGCGATGGGCGACCTCGACGCCGCCGTCGACGAGCTCCGCGGCCTGCTGCGGGTGCGGCCGGATCTCAGCGAGGCCCGGCTGACCCTCGCCGCGGCGCTCGTCGCGCGGCAGGACTGGCCCGCCGCCCGCACCGAGCTGGAGCGCGCGCTCGCCGCCCAGCCCGATCTCGTCCAGGCCAACTACACGCTCGGCGTCGTGCGCTACGCCCAGGGAGATCTGGTCGGCGCGATCGATGCCTATCGTCGCGTGCTCGCCCGCGAGCCGCGCGCCCAGGACGCCCGCTACAACCTGGCACTCGTGCTGAAGCTCGCGCGCCGCGACGCCGAGGCCACGCCCGAGTTCCTCGCCGCCGCCGCCGCCGGCCTGGCGCGCGCCCAGTACTTCGCCGGCGCCGCGTACGCGAGCGGGGCCGGCGTCGAGCGTGACCTCGTCGCGGCCATCACGTGGTGGACGC
>WNEW01000618.1_pt1 | contig 16962 bp, 15 predicted proteins | sample 5399891 | NCBI WGS metagenome assembly WNEW01 (sample SAMN13153336, study PRJNA577476) | soil metagenome | isolation source: 40 cm grassland meadow soil pre-rain plot 5 | place: USA:California | collected 2015-09-08 | reverse complement strand
GCGCGCGGAGCTCGGCGGCCAGTGCTGCGCCTTCGACGGTGCGCTGCGTGATCAGGTCCTCGAGCGCGCGCCCCAGCGTGTCGGCGACGAGCGGCCACAGCGTCGCCGCTTCGACCGGCGTCGGCTCGGCCACCTGGACGACACCGGGCTGATCGAGCACCCAGGCCAGCGGGGGATCGTCGTCGAGACCGAGATCGCGTCCGAGCGTGCGCGCCTGCTCGACGTACCGTCGCGCGAGCGCGGCATCCACTCGAACCTCCTGCGCCGCCCGCCCGGCCGCCGGGCCGAGCTGCGCGGTGACGTCCACCCGTCCGCGCTCGACACGCGCTTGCACGAGACGACGGGCGTCGAGATCGAGACTAGAGAGGGCCGTGGGCAAGCGAAGCGCGACGTCGAGATGCCGATGATTGACCGACTTGATCTCTACCGTGAGCGCATAGCCTTCCGCCGAGCCTTCGGCACGGCCGAATCCGGTCATGCTCCGGATCATCGACAGGCGCTCATCGCCAAAGGATAGGCAAATCCCCCAGTAGTGTCAATGTGTTGCGGCGTGAATCGGCGCGATCAGCGGCGGCGCGCGAGGTTCGCCACGACCGCGATCAGCTCGGCCGGCTCGACGGGCTTGGGCAGGTGCAGATCGAATCCCGCCGCGACGCTCCGGATCCGGTCCTCCACGCGCCCGTACGCCGTCACCGCCACCGTGGGCGTGGCCCCGCCGCGGTCCGGAGAGAGCAGGCGGAGCCGTCGCACCAGGCTGTAGCCGTCCTCGTCGGGCATCTCCACGTCGGCAACGACGAGGTGCGGGAGCCAGTCCTCGACGAGCGCCAGCGCCTCGGCGGCGGACGTGGCCATACGGACCTCGGCCTTCTGCTGACGCAGCAGCGTCGAGAGCATGTCGAGACTGTCGGGATCGTCGTCCACGACGACAACGCGCAGCCCCGCGAGGCGCGCGTTGGGCCCGACGCTCGTCCCGGCCGGCTCGCCACGCTCGGGCGCGGTCCGCACGCTGCTGACCATCAGCGGAAGCCTGACGATGAACGTCGCGCCCTTACCCTCGCCGAGGCTGTCGGCCTCGACGGTGCCTCCGTGCAGCTCGGTCAGATGCTTCACGAGCGCCAGTCCGAGCCCGAGCCCGCCGTGGGCCCGCGTGCTGGAGCTGTCGCCTTGCCGGAAGCGCTCGAAGATGTACGGCATGAGCTGGGCGTCGATGCCGACGCCGGTGTCGGCGACCACGATCTCGGCCCGAGCCGCCACGCCGCGCAGGCTGACGCGGACCTGGCCCGACGCCGGTGTGAACTTGATCGCATTGGCGACCAGGTTCCAGACGACTTGCTGGAGACGGTCGGGATCGCCGAGGACAGGGCTGGCCCGCGGATCGAGGACGGACTGGATCTGGATGCTCTTGGCGTCGGCCGTCGGCCGCACCGCGTCCAGCGCGGCCTCGATCACGGGCACCAGATTGATCGCCCGCGTGTCGAGCCGAAGCTTGCCGCTCACGATGCGTGACACGTCGAGCAGGTCGCTCACGAGCTGGGCCAGCGCCCGGCCGTTGCGATCGATGGCGTCGAGCGCGCGCGCTGACGTGGCCGGCTCGAGGCTCATCGAGCGCAGCATGCCGACCCAGCCGATGACCGCGTTGAGCGGCGTGCGCAGCTCGTGCGAGAGGACGGCCAGGAACTGGTCCTTGCTTCGATTGGCCTCCTCGGCGACGGCCAGGAGCCTCTCCCGCTCCTCCTCGGCGCGCTGGCGCTCGGTGACGTCGCGCGTGATGCCGATGACGCCGACGATCCGACCCGTCGCGTCCCGGTACGGCGCCTTGGTCGACAGATAGCTGCGGACGTGGCCGGCGGCGGTGGCCACCGAGAAATTCTCGTAGGTCCGCGGCTCGCCGGTGACGATGACCTCGCGGTCCTGCGCGGCGATGCGCGCCGCCGAATCGGCGTCGAAGAGCGTCGTGTCGTCGTGATCGACGATGTCCTCGACGGGCTGGCCGATCAGCCGGGCGCCGGCCTCGTTGATCATGACGTAACGACCGCCGAGGTCCTTGACGAAGACGCCGTCGGTCGTGCCGTCGAAGACCGCGCGCAGCAGGCGATGGGCCTCGGCCGCATGCTGCTCCGCGCTCTCGCGGTCGTCGGCCGCCGTCTTCAGGGCGGCGAACAGGTCGGCGATCTCGCGCGCGCTCGATCCCGGCAGCGCCACGCGCTCGCCCCGGACGACGGCGGGGGCGGCCGCCGCCAGCGCCACGAGCGGATCGGCGATGCGGCGACCGATCACGAGCGCGGCGCCGAGCGCCAGCACGATCGAAAGCACGCCGGCGGCGGCGACCAGGAGCAGGGAGCGTCGCAGCGACGCCTCGACGGCGTCGAGCGGCACGCCGACGGTGACGACCCATCCCGACAGGCTCGGGCGCGCAAAGCCAGCGTAGAAGCGCTGCCGGTCCGTCGTGCTGATCTGCGCGACCCCGGTGGCCTTCCGCGCCACGGCGTCCAGGATCGCCGGGGTCGCGTGCCGGCCGAGGCCCGCGCGGTCGACGTCGGACGTGGCGAGGACATGGCCCTCGCGGTCGTAGATGGTCGCGGTCCAGCCTGGTGGGAAGGTGTGCTGGGCGATCAGGCTGCCGATGCTCCTCCGCGCGACGCTCGCGACCAGGACCGTCGCGGAGCGACCGGCCCGGAGGATCGGAGATCTCACACCAATCAGCAGGTGCCCATCCGCCCCGGCGTCTCCCCGCTCGCTGACGAGCGCGTGGCCGTTTTCCAGCACATCGCGAATCAGCTCCGGCCGGGCCAGTGGCGGCAGCGGCTCGCCGGCGGGAACGAGCACGTTCATGAGTTGCCGGCCGCTCGCGTCGGCGAGGAGGACGTACTCGAGGCCGCCGTGCGCGAGCACGACGGCGGCCGCTTGGGTCCGGAAGCGCTCGAGGTCGCCAGTGTGCAAGCTCTCCGACGTCGCGAGCGTCTGGAGCGTGCTGATCCCGCGGTCGATCTCGCGGTCGACCGCCGTGCTGAGCGCCTCGGCGGTCTCCTCCAGTCCGTGCTCGAGCTGCGCCCGCTCCTGCGCGTTCCCGCGGAACACGAGCCACACCGCGAACGCGAGCACGGGCGCGAGCGTGACGAGGACGAGCACGACGAGGTGCCGTCGCAGCGGGGGGAGACGGGCCATCTGGGGCAGAGCATACAGGGGGCGCTCTCGACTGGCATCTCCGAATGCGATGGTGGTGGAAAAACTTTTCCCACTCCGTGACGAGGCCTCAACGGCACGGTTTTCCGACGAAAATCAAGGGCTTGTGATTTGACAGTGCGCGAGCCCGGGTCCTACACTCAGCCGCCGGTTCGACTTCGGGAAGGAGGATGCTCGGGAATGACGTGGACTCGGCGTGACGTTCTCACCACGAGCGCGCTCGCGGCGGCCGCGTTCGCCGCGGGCCGGCCGCGCCCCGCCGGTGCGCAGGGGAAGCCGATCACGGTGGCGCACAGCGTCTCGACGTTCGTGTACGGCCAGCACCTCGTCGCGCGCGAGAAGAAGTTCTTCGAGGAGGAGGGGGTGAGGGTCGCCAACTTCATCGTCCCCGGCGGCGGCGCCCGCGTGGTGAACGCGGTGACGGCCGGCCAGGCCATGTTCGGACTCGGTGATTCGAACCATCCACTGAAGGCTACGGAGAAGGGCAAGGAGACCACCATGCTCTTCGCCACCGACACGCGCTGCTCGTACGCCAACATCGTGGTGCGCAAGGAGCTCCACGACAGGGGCGTCAAGAGCGTCGAGGCGCTGGCCGATTTGAAGCTCGTCGGGCGCAAGGCGGTGATCGCGGCCACGGCGGTCGGCTCGGGCACGTACGTGTACGGCGTGTACGTCCTGAAGCACGCGAAGGCGGCCGACGGCCGACCCGTCAACGATCACGTCGAGTGGGTGGGCGGCGGTGCGTCCACCACCATGCTCGGCGGCCTCAAGGCGGGAAAGTTCGACGCGATCATGGCCGTTCCCGAGTGGCAGTGGGCGGCCGAGGAAGAAGGCTTCGGCCAGGCCATCTACGACGTGCTCGACGAGAAGGCGTGGACCCGAGTGTTCGGCGGCCCGATCCCGGTGACGGTCGGCTATGCGCTGAAGGACACGCTGGAGAAGTCGCCCGACCTCGTGCAGGCCTACGTCAACGCCTGCTATCGCGCCCAGCAGTGGATCCGCCACGCGAACAACGAGGAGATCGTGGACGTCGTCTACAAGCCGTACATGGACACGTTCAAGCGCGACATCGTGCTCCGGTCGGTGAAGTACTACAAGACGATCTTCGACTGGGACTTCGCGATCGCCCCCAAGGATTACGACAACGGCATGAAGGTGTTCATCCCCGAGGCCGTCGAGAAGCCCATCCCGTACGCCCAGGCGGTCGACATGGCCTTCGTCCGCAAGGCCCACCAGAAGATCAAGTCCTGAGCCGTCGGCCGCGCATCGTCGTTCGCGATCTCGCGAAGACCTTTCGCGAGGCGGCGCGGACGGTGGAAGCCGTCAGCGACGTCTCGTTCGAGATCGGCGACGAGGAATTCGTGGCGATCGTGGGGCCGTCGGGCTGCGGCAAGTCGACGATCCTCAACATGATCGCCGGCCTCGTCGAGCCCTCCGCGGGAGTCATCGAGATCGACGGCTGGCCCGTCACGGGTGTGCCCGCCAACGTGGGGTACGTGTTCCAGAAGGACACGGTGTTCCCGTGGCGGACCGTGCGGCGGAACATCGCGCTGGGCCTCGAGTACCGCGGCATCCGGGGCGACGCGCAGGAGCGGCGGGTAGCGGCCGCCGTGAGCATGGCCGGCCTCGAGGGTTTCGAGGACGCCTTCCCGGCCACGCTGTCGGGTGGAATGCGGCAGCGCGTGGCGCTCGTGAGGACCCTGATCCTCGAGCCCCAGATCCTCCTGATGGACGAGCCCTTCGGCGCCCTGGATCTCCACACCAAGCTCGATCTGCACGGCGAATTGCTGACGTTGTGGGGCCAGCGGCGCCAGACCGTCGTCTTCATCACCCACGACCTCTCGGAAGCGATCACGCTGGCCGATCGGATCGTCGTCATGACGCGACGACCCGGCCGGATCAAGATGATCTACGACGTGAAGCTGACCCGGCCGCGCGACGTCATCCGCTTGCGCGAGACCGACGAGTACTTGCGCGCCTACGGCGAGATCTGGCACGTGCTCGGCGAGGAGTTCGCGCGGGAGCGGGCCCGGTGAGGCCTCGCGGCTCGGTCCTGTTCTGGCAGCTCCTCCTCCTGGTCGTGCTGCTCGCCTCGTGGGAGTGGCTGACCGGCATCAAGGCCATCTCGAAGACGCCCGGCCTCTACTGGATCGATCCGTTCTTCATCAGCCGGCCGACGCTGATCGCCCGGCGTTTCGCGTACCTCCTGTCGGACCGGGTGAGGCTGAGCCTCTGGCAGATGACGCTCTCGACCGTGCAGTCGACGTTGTGGGGCTTCGTCGTCGGCGTGTCGACCGGCTTCGTGGCCGGCCTGGTGCTGGGACGGAACGATCGGCTGGCCCGCATCTTCGAGCCCTATATCGTCGCCTTCAACTCGCTGCCGCGGATCGCGCTGGTGCCCCTCATCACCATGATCTTCGGCTTCGGCCTGGTGGCGAAGATCGTGCTGGCGTGGACGATCGTGTTCTTCATCGTCTTCTTCAACACCTTCCAGGGGGCGCGCAGCGTGGACGCCGACCTGATCCACTCCGCGCGCTTCCTGGGGGCGAGCGAGCACCAGGTGATGCGGACGGTCATCATCCCCTCGGCGCTGGCGTGGACGTTTGCGTCCCTGACGCCGTCCATCTCGTTCGCCCTCATCGGCGTGGTGGTCGGCGAGTTCCTGGGCGGCGAGTCGGGCGGAGGCCTCGGCTACCTGATCATCCAGTCGCTGGGGACGCTCAACGCCACCGACATGATGGTGGCGCTCCTCACGCTGGGCCTCATCGGCATCGTCATGGCGCTCGGGATCAAGCAGGTCGAGATGCGCCTGCTCCGCTGGCGGCCGGAGTACCGGAAGGGCGCGTGACCCGCTTCACCGTCCTCACCCTGCTGCTGATCTTCTTCGGGGGCGCCCTGGCCGTCGGCATCGCCCGCTTCTTCGGCACGTCGGGCTCGCGCGCGTCGGTCGTGGTCTCGGTCGTCGCCCAGTGGCTTGGCGCCTACGTGCTGTGGACGTTCGCCGGAGGCCTGCTGCTGTACTACGGCGTCGTGACCCGCTACGACGGGACGCTCTTCGGGGTCGTCGCGCTCGTCCTGGGATTCCTTCATTACCGCACGCGCGTCAGGGCCGGCCGCGAACAGGCCGCGCTCGTCTTCGTCGGCGGACAACTCGCGTGGCTGGCGATCGTCCTCGTGCAGAATGGCCTCTTCGGCACGCCGAAGTGAGTGACGGGAATCGTCGTGGAAAGATTTCCAGCGTCAGCCGCGCAACTGACGCTGTCCGGCCCAGAACGCTCTCGCCGCGCGCCGCCGCTTCGTAACGCCCGCATTTACGGCCCAATTCGAGCATTCTCGGACTGGCGGCTACGTTGCAAATACGTGGTCGGCAGCAGCCAACTGTTCGAGGGAGGCAACCGGTATGCGGAGACGTAGCACCTTTGTGGCCGTGACGGCGGCCGGCCTATTGCTGAGTGGCTGCGCCACCAAGGATTGGGTGCGGGACATGATGGGCAAGGCCGCCGCGGACACCGACAGCAAGATCGGCGAGCAGAAGATCCGCGTCGAGGGGATGGGCTTCCGCATGGCCAAGGTCGAGGAGCAGGCGACCAAGGCCGGCGAGCGGGCCGATGCCGCTCACGCGAGGGCGGAGGCGGCCCACGTGCGGGCCGACGGCGTCGACGAGCGTCTGACCCGGCTGTGGAGCAGTCGTCACAAGCGCCAGGACGTGGAGAGCATGGACGTCACCTTCGGCTTCGACCGCTGGGAGCTCGACGACGGGGCCCAGACCACGCTGCTGGGCTTCATCAAGGAGCTCCAGGCGAACCCGAACCTGACGGTGGACCTGACCGGATATACGGATCCGACCGGTGATGTTCCGTACAACATCGGACTGAGCCAGCGGCGGGTGGAAGCGGTGCGCCGCTTCCTCGTATCCAAGGGCGTGGCCCTGCCGCGCATTCAGGCCATCGGCCTCGGCGTCCTGGACGACGGTGCGCTGACCGACGCCCAGAAGCGCCGAGTAACCGTGCGCCTCATGACGCCCACAGAGTAATCCCTCCCCCAACGACCGACGCCGCGCGTGCGGTACGATGACCTCGACCGGCGCGCGGCGCTGGCCGGGAGGGCGGGATGGATGTCGTCGACGTGTTCGAGCATCGCGGAGAGTTCTTCACCGTCCTGCAGGAGACCACGCGAAGCCAGACGGGAGTGATGACCATCGCTCCCGGCGCCGACGCCGGGCCCGAAGAGCGCCACGAGGCCGATCAGATCATCTACGTCGTCGAGGGCGAGGCCGCGGTACGCGTCGGCGAGAAGGAGCACCGCGCCCGCGCCGGCAGCCTGGTGACGATCGCGGCGGGAACCCGTCACCACGTACGCAATACGGGTCGGACCCCGCTCTTCTTCGTGACGGTGTACGCTCCGCCCGAGTACTAGCCCGCCGAAGGCTTGCCGATCTGGCGCGCGAGAGATGCCCCGGCTGGCACGCCGGCGGCCCCTCCCCCCATTGCGTGACGCCTACTTAGATTTGGCTCGGTCCTTGCCGATGACCCACCCTCATGTCACAGGACGAGGTCTCCCAGGAGCCTGAGGTTCCCGAGGGCCCACCGGCGCCGCCGGATTCGCCGGCCGCATCGCCGTCGAAGCTCGACACGATCCTTCACCAGCCGCTGACCAAGATCCAGGCGATGGTCGGCGTGGCCGCCGGACTCATCACCATCACTGGCAGCATCGTCTCGCTGGCCGGCCTGCACGAACGGCCTCCGGTGCTCGGCGAGATGATCGCCGTGATTCAGGACATGCGCGAACGCGCGCCGCTGCCCGAAGCCACGGTGGAAATTCTCACGCCGCAGGACGCGCTGGTCACCACGCTGACGGCCCCGAGCGACGGCCGTGTGGCGCGGCGACTCAAGGAAGGTAAGTACCGCGTACGCGTGAGCCATCCGCAGTTCATGCCGCAGGTCCGGCAGATCGAGGTGTCATCGGGCGAGCGCTCGGAGCTCCGCGTTTCTCTCGCGCCGCGTCCGGCCCCGCCCGTCATGACGACCGCGTTGCCACCTGCGCCGGTTGCGCCGCTCGCCCCGGTGGCGCCGGCAGCACCCGCCGAGAAGACGCCTCCGGTGAAGAACAAGGCCACGAAGCCGGCGAAGGTGACGAAGCCTCCGAAGGCTCACGAGAAGGCCCACGAGCCGGTGAAGGCCGTCGAGCCCGTGAAGAAGCCCGCGCCCTCCAGCGCCGTTCAACCTCAGCGTGGCGACTCTCCGTAAGGCCGACGCGTGAGCGAGCTCGCGGCAGAGCTTCCGGCAGAGCGGCCGCCCGCACCGGCGCGCCCGGCGCCGGCTTCGACGAGGTCGCGCATCGGCGCGGTCCTCCACCAGCCGATGACGAAGCTGCAGACCGTCGTCGGCTTCGGCGCGGGGCTCGTGACGATCGTCGGCACCGCGCTGTCGCTCGTGGGAATCACGTCACCGGTCTCGAGCAAAGGGGAGGTCGTCGCCGTCGTCCAGGATCGTGCGCGCCAGCCGGTAGCGGCCGCGACCGTGGAGATCTACACACCGCAGGACGCGCTCGTCACCACGCTCACGGCAGAGCCGGACGGGCGCATCGTGCATCGGGTGAGAGAGGGGCGCTATCGCCTGCGCGTGACTCACCCACAGTTCAACGGCGAGAGCCGCCACGTGGAAGTGCATGCGGGAGAGCGCTCGGAGATCCGGATCCTGCTCGCCGCCCGGCCGCCCGGGCCGGCCGTGAAGACGGTGATGGCTCCGTCACCCGGGCGCATCCAGAAGTTCTTCAGAGACCTCGGGTTCTAACGACCTCAGGCGTCAACGTCTCGGGAGGGCGAACATGCGAAGAGAGATCTGGCTTCCAGCGGTCGCGCTCGCGAGCGGCCTGGTGCTCGGTGCGGGGACGATCGCGTTCACGGCCGACACTCCACCGGGCAGCACCTATGGGCAATCGGGCGGCGCGTATGGGCGCGGAGGCAAGCACCCGCACATCGCGGCAGCGACGCGAGCGCTCACGCACGCCGAGGGTCAGCTCGAGCGCGCCGCGCATCACTATGGCGGGCACCGCGTCAAGGCACTCGAGCTGGTGAAGCAGGCGGAGAGTGAGCTGAGACAAGCCGTCGTGTACGCCGACGCTCATCCGGACGAGTTCAGGCCGAGCGCCGCCGCACCAGGCGCCCCGGCCCGCAAGTAACGAGGCCAGGAACTAGGTCACGCGACTGCCGGGCTTGACCGCCTGGCTTCCCGCCTTGCAGAGCGGGCAGGCCTCGGGCGGGTAGTTGATGGCGCTGACGGTGGCGAGGGCCACCCGCTTGACCGCGAAGCTCGCCGCGCCGCCGCTGCGATCGATCAGCGACCCGACGCCCACCACCACGCCTCCGGCGCGCTCCACGCACTCCACCACTTCACGTGTCGAGCCGCCCGTGGTGATGACGTCCTCGACCACGAGGCACCGCTCCCCCGCCTGCAGCGCGAAGCCACGACGGAGCGACATCACGCCGTTGTCGCGCTCGGTGAAGAGCGCGCGCACGCCGAGCGCGCGGGCCACCTCGTGGGCGACCAGGATGCCGCCGATGGCCGGCGCCAGCACCGCGCTCACACGTGCGTCCTTGAAGGGCGCGGCGAGGTCGGCACCGAGCGCGGCCGCGTACTCGGGGTACTGCAGCACCAGCGCCGACTGCAGATAGATCTCCGAATGCAGGCCGGAGGTGAGGCGAAAGTGGCCGCGCATGAGAGCGCCGGTCTTCTCGTAGAGGGCGAGCGTTTCCTGTTCGGTCATCCGGAGAGCTCCTCGAGCACGGCCTGGGCAGCCGCTCTGGGATTCGGCGCCGCGGTGATGGGCCGGCCCACCACGATGTAGTCGGCGCCGGCCTCGATGGCCGCAGCGGCCGTGGCCGTGCGCACCTGATCGTCGCCGCTAGGAGTGGCGATGATCGCTTGACTGGGGGGACCCGTTTTCTCATGGGGGGACCCGTTTCCGCTTCCCCCCATACCCCCCTCTTTGCTGGGCGCGCGAATTCCTGGCGGCCCCCCAGCCGGTCGAATCCCGGGCGTCACGATCACGAATTTCTTCCCGAACTGGAGCCGCAGCGGGCCGATCTCGCGCGCCGAGGCCACGCAGCCGTCGAGCCCCGCGGCTTTCGCCAGTCCGGCCAGACGGAGTACATGGCTCTCGACCGTCGACACGATGCCGAGCTCGGCGTCGAGGGCGTGGCGATCGAGGCTCGTCAGCACCGTCACGCCGAGACAGATGGGACGGGGTACCGCGAGGTCCTTGGCCGCTCTGGTCGCGGCTTCAGCAGCGGCGCGCATCATGGCGAGGCCGCCGCCCGCGTGGACGTTGAGCATGAACACGCCCAACCGCGTCGCCTCGCGCACCGCGCCGGCCACCGTGTTGGGGATGTCGTGATATTTGAGATCGAGGAAGACGCGGAAGCCGCGCTTGCGGGCTGCCTCCACCGCCGCCGGGCCCGCTGCCGTGAAGAGCTGGTTGCCGATCTTGCAGCCGGTCACCACGCCGCTCACGTTGTCGAGGAGCGAGGTGGCCTGATCCAGGCCATCCACGTCCAGCGCGACGAGCAGCCGGTCGGAGGGATCACCCACGGTGGTACTCCTGCAGGCTCGTCGCGCCCTGCTCTTCCTTCAGCAGCGCCTCGATGGCCCCGATGGCGGCCTGGATGCCGTCGACGGTGAGGTAGTAGGGGATCTGCTGCGCGACGGCCGTGCGACGGATGAGCGCCGAGTCCTTGCGGGCTCGCCCGTCCTCGGGCGTGTTGAAGACCAGCGCGATCTCGCCGCGCTTCATCAGGTCGACCACGTTCGGCCGATACCCCGCGCCCACCTTGTGAATGACCTCGACGGTCATGCCGTGGCGCTCCAGCACGCGCGCGGTGCCCCCCGTCGCCACCAGACCGAAGCCCATCTCGGCGAGGCGCTTGGCCAGCGTCATGACCACGCGCTTGTCGCGGTTCTTCACCGAGATGAACACCTTGCCGCTGGTGGGCAGCGTGGAGCCGGCCGCGACCTGCGCCTTCAGATACGCCTTGCGGAAATCGCGATCGATCCCCATGACCTCGCCGGTGGACTTCATCTCGGGCCCGAGCACGACGTCCACGCCGGGGAACTTGATGAACGGAAAGACCGACTCCTTCACCGCGATGTGGTCGGGCTCGCGCGCCTCGACGCTGGCGATGGCGCTCACCGGGTGGCCCAGCATCGCGCGCATCGCCACCTTGGCCAGCGGCACGCCGATGGCCTTGGACACGAAGGGGATCGTGCGCGAGGCCCGCGGGTTCACCTCGAGGACGTAGACGGCGTCGTTACGAATCGCGAACTGCACGTTGATGAGCCCGACGACGCCGAGCGCGCCGGCCAGCGCTTTCGTCTGCGCGCGCAACGCACGCACCTGCTCCTCGCCCAGCGAGTACGGCGGCAGCGCGCACGCCGCGTCGCCCGAGTGGATGCCGGCCTTCTCGATGTGCTCCATCACGCCGCCGACCACAACCGAGTGGCCGTCGGCCACGGCATCGGCGTCGACCTCGATGGCGTCCTCCAGGAACTTGTCGATCAGGATCGGGTGCTCCGGACTGACCTTCACGGCCTCGCCCATGTAATTGCGGAGGTCCTCGTCGTCGTAGACGATCTGCATGGCGCGGCCGCCCAGCACGTACGACGGGCGCACGAGCACCGGATAGCCGATCGACGTCGCGATACGCTGGGCCTCGTCGAACGAGCGTGCGGTCGCGCCGGCCGCCTGCACCAGCCCCAGTTCGTCGAGGAGTCGAGAGAAGCGCTCGCGGTTCTCGGCACGGTCGATGGCATCGGGCGAGGTGCCCAGGATCGGGACGCCCGCCTGCTGGAGCGGGACCGCCAGCTTCAGCGGCGTCTGGCCGCCGAACTGCACGATGACGCCGAGCGGCCGCTCCTTCTCGACGATGTTCAGCACGTCCTCGAGCGTGAGCGGCTCGAAGTAGAGACGGTCGGAGGTGTCGTAGTCGGTGGAGACCGTCTCCGGATTGCAGTTGACCATGATCGCTTCCACGCCGAGCTCTTTCAGCGCGAAGGCCGCGTGAACGCAGCAGTAGTCGAACTCGATGCCCTGGCCGATCCGGTTGGGACCCGAGCCCAGGATGACGACCTTCTGCCGGCCGGTCGGCGGCGCCTCGTCCTCCTCCTCGTAGGTCGCGTAGAGGTAAGGCGTGTAGGCGGCAAACTCGGCGGCGCACGTGTCCACGGTCTTGAACGTCACCGTGATGCCATGACTCTTGCGGACTGCGCGCACGGTCGCCTCGGTCGCTCCGGTGAGGGAGGCGATGCGCCGGTCGGCGAAGCCCCACTGCTTGGCCCGGCGCAGCAGGCGCGGATCGGTCAGGCCCGCCCGCGCGATCTCGGGCTCGAGCTCGACGATCTGGCGGATCTGCTCGAGGAACCAGGGATCGATCTTCGTCAGCGCGTGGATCTCTGACGTCGAGAAGCCGGCGCGGTACGCGTCCCCGAGGGCGAAGAGACGATCGGGATTGGGCACGCGCAGGAGCCCGCGCAGCCCGTCGTCGTCGATCGGGCGATCGAGCGTCAGGCCCCAGCGATCCTGCTCGAGCGAGCGCACGGCCTTCTGGAGCGCTTCCTTGAACGTCCGCCCGATGGCCATCACCTCACCGACCGACTTCATCTGGGTCGTCAACGTGCGGTCGGCCTCGGGGAATTTCTCGAAGGCCCAGCGCGGGATCTTCACGACGCAGTAGTCCAGCACCGGCTCGAACGACGCCGGCGTCTCGCGCGTGATGTCGTTACGGATCTCGTCGAGCGTGTACCCGACGGCCAGCTTGGCCGCGATCTTGGCGATCGGAAATCCGGTGGCCTTGGACGCGAGCGCGGAGGAGCGGGAGACGCGCGGGTTCATCTCGATGACGACCAGCCGGCCGTCGGCGGGATTCACGGCGAACTGGATGTTGCTGCCACCGGTCTCCACGCCGATCTCGCGGATGATCGCGGCGGCCGCGTTCCGCATGAGCTGGTATTCCTTGTCGGAGAGCGTCTGGGCCGGCGCGACGGTGATCGAGTCTCCCGTGTGGACGCCCATCGGATCGAAATTCTCGATCGAGCAGATGATGACGATGTTGTCCGCGCGGTCCCGCATGACCTCGAGCTCGAACTCTTTCCAGCCGATCACCGATTCCTCGACCAGCACGGTGCCGACCGGTGAGAGCTGCAGGCCCCAGCGGATGGCGTCTTCCAGCTCGTCGGGGTTGTAGGCGATCGAGCTGCCGGAGCCGCCGAGGGTGAACGACGGCCGGATGATCACCGGGTAACCGATCTTCCTGACGACCTCGCGCGCTTCCTCGAGCGAGCGGACCTGGCCGGACTTCGGCAGGGCCAGCCCGATCCGCTCCATGGCCACCTTGAACTGCTGGCGGTCCTCGGCCTTCTTGATCGCGGGCAGCTTGGCCCCGATCAGCTCGACGCCGAAGCGGTCGAGCACCCCGTCCTCGGCCAGCGCGACGGCGAGGTTCAGGCCCGTCTGGCCGCCCAGCGTCGGCAGGAGCGCTTGCGGACGCTCGCGCTCGATGACCTTGGCCAGGAGCTCGGACGTCAGCGGCTCGACGTAGGTGCGGTCGGCCGTGTCGGGATCGGTCATGATCGTGGCGGGGTTCGAGTTGACGAGGACGACCTCGAAGCCTTCCTCGCGCAGCGCCTTGCACGCCTGGGTGCCGGAGTAATCGAACTCGCAGGCCTGGCCGATCACGATCGGCCCGGACCCGATCAACAAAATCTTGCTGAGATCGGTGCGCCTGGGCAACGCCCTACTGTTCCACGACGCCGTAGACGATCGAGGTCTCCGGCGCCGCCTCTTCACGGCGATAGAGGACGTCGTCGAGCCGGCTCGAGCCGATCCATACCACGTCGCCGTTGCCCCACAGCTGCTCCCCGAGCACGCTCATCCGCTTCTCGACGCGCTCCTTGATGGCGTGCGCCTCCAGCGAGCTCTCGCTCGACGTGGTGAACGACGCCCAGTCCGGCTTCTGACCCGCTCCGTCGGTCTTCCGGTAGGAGATCAGGTACAGGGGCATGTTCGGACGAGCCTCCTTATCGGCCGCCGGCCATGAGGGCGGCGAACCGCTCGAACAGGTAATTCGCGTCGTGAGGACCTGGCGAGGCTTCCGGATGGTACTGGACCGAAAACGCCGGCAGCCCGCGATGACGCAGTCCCTCGCACGTGCCGTCGTTCAAATTGACGTGTGTCGGCACCCAACCTGCACGCTCGACCGATGCCGGCTCCACCGCGAAGCCGTGGTTCTGCGATGTGATCTCGACCTTTCCGGTGGCGAGATCCTTCACCGGATGATTCGCCCCGTGGTGGCCGAAGGGCAGCTTGTACGTCCGGCCGCCTGCGGCCAGACCGAGGATCTGGTGGCCCAGGCAGATCCCGAAGACGGGCAGGCGCCCCAGCAACGCGCGCACCGAGTCCGTGAGGTAGGGAGCCGCCTCGGGATCGCCCGGGCCATTCGAGAGGAACACGCCGTCGGGTTTGCGTTCGAGCACAGTGTCGGCCGGCGTCGTGGCCGGCACGACGGTGACGTCACAGCCGACGGCGGCGAGCTGGCGCAGGATGTTGAGCTTGATCCCGGCATCGTAGGCGACGACCTTGAAGCGCGCGGCCGCCGGGCGCGTGTAGCCGCGGCGCACATCCCACGGGCCCTCGCTCCAGCCGAACGGCGCGTCGCTGGTGACCTCGCGGACCAGATCTCTGCCCACCAGACCTGGCAGCGCGCGGGCCTTCTCGCGCAGCCGCGCTTCGTCGACCTCCCCGGAAGCGATCAGGCCGTCCTGCGCGCCGCCGTCACGGAGGTGGCGCGTGAGGGCACGGGTGTCGATGCCCTGCAATCCCACGATGTCATGGGTTTTCAGATAGGCGTCGAGCGAGATCTTGCCCCGCCACGACGAGGGGACCGGCGATGCCTCGCGCACGATGAAGCCGTTGACCCACGGCCGGCGTGACTCGACGTCCTCCTCGTTCAGGCCGTAATTGCCGATCAGCGGATACGTCATCATGACGAGCTGGCCTCGATAGGAGGGGTCGGTGAGGATCTCCTGATACCCCTGCATGGCCGTGTTGAAGATGACTTCTCCCCACGCTTCTCCCACGGCGCCCAGGGCTTCACCCCTGAACACCCGGCCATCGCGCAAGACGAGGACTGCCGGTGTCACCGGGAGACCACCTTCCCGTTCACGATCGTCATCCAGGGCCCACCGCGGAGACTCCACCCCGCAAAGGGCGTGTTGCGGCTTTTGCTGTGAAACCTCGCAGGGTCCACCGTGAGTTCCCGGTCCAGATCGAGAATCGTCACGTCGGCCGGCGCGCCGGCCGTCAGACTGCCCCCGGGCAGGTTGAGCAGGCGGGCGGGAGCGCGGCTCATCCGCGCCACCAGCGTGGGCAGCGGCAGCAGCCCCGGCCGCACCAGCCTGTCGAGCAGGACGCTCACCGCAGTCTCGAGTCCCACCACACCGAAGGCGGCCTGGTCGAACTCGCCCTCCTTCTCGCTGAGGGCGTGGGGCGCGTGGTCGGTGGCCACGCAGTCGATGGTACCGTCGGCCAGCGCTTCGATCAGCGCCTCCACGTCGCGCTTGCTGCGCAGCGGCGGGCTCATCTTCGTGTTGGCGTCGAACGCCCGCACGGCGTCTTCGGTCAGCGTCAGGTGATGCGGCGTGACCTCGGCCGTGACCTTGACGCCGCGGGCCTTCGCTTCGCGGACCAGCCGAACCGCTCCCGCGGTGGAGAGATGAGCGATGTGGACGTGAGCGCCCGTCAACTCGGCGAGCAGGATGTCGCGGGCCACCATCACGTCCTCAGCCGCCGCCGGCGCGCCGGGGATGCCGAGCTCGGTCGAGACGACGCCCTCGTTCATGGCGGCATCCTTCGAGAGGTGCTGGTCCTCGGCGTGGCTGATCACCGGCGTGCCGAAGGGCAGTGTGTACTCCATGGCACGGCGGTAGAGATTGGCGTTCATCACGCACTTGCCGTCGTCCGAGAAGGCCACGCAGCCGGCCTCGGCCAGCTCGGCAAGCTCGGCCAGCTCTTCGCCCCGCAGTCCGCGCGTCACGGCGCCGATCGCGTAGACGCGCACGCGGCCTTCGCTGCGCGCCTTGTCCAGGATGTAGTCGGTGATCGAACGGTTGTCGTTGACGGGCTGCGTGTTGGCCATCGTGCAGACGGCGGTGAAGCCGCCGGCCGCCGCGGCGCGCGTCCCCGTGCGGACGGTCTCCTTGTACTCGAAGCCGGGCTCGCGCAGATGCACGTGGATGTCGATGAGGCCGGGGCAGACGATCTTGCCGGTCGCGTCGACGGTCTCGGCGCCCTCCGGCGCGGCCAGCTTGGGCCCAACGCGCTTGATCGTCGCGTCCTCGATCAGGACGTCGACGATCGCATCGACCTGGTTGGCCGAATCGATCACGCGCCCGTTCTGGATCAGCAAGCTCATGCGCTCTCTCCTGCCCCTTTGCTGCCGGCCAGCAGGAACAGCACGCCCATTCGCACGGCGACGCCCTTGGCGACCTGGTCGAGGATCACCGAGTACGGGCCGTCGGCCACCTCCGGCGACAGCTCGATTCCGCGGTTCACCGGGCCGGGATGCATGATCAGCACGTCGGGCCGCGCGTGCGCGGCCAGCTTGTCGAGCGTCAGGCCCCAGTAGTGGGAGTACTCGCGCAGCGAAGGAATGAGGCCGGCGGCCATCCGTTCCTGTTGCAGGCGCAGCATCATGATCACGTCCACGTCGCCGATGGCGTCCTCCAGGCG
>WNEW01000613.1_pt1 | contig 17000 bp, 12 predicted proteins | sample 5399891 | NCBI WGS metagenome assembly WNEW01 (sample SAMN13153336, study PRJNA577476) | soil metagenome | isolation source: 40 cm grassland meadow soil pre-rain plot 5 | place: USA:California | collected 2015-09-08 | reverse complement strand
CGGCCGACGCACGGACGGCGTCGAGGTCAACAGGTTGTCCGTAGAGATGCACGGGAATCATCCCAACGGTGCGCGGCGTCGCCTTGGCGGCGGCGTCGCGCGGATCCATCGTGTAGTAACGGTCGGTGTCGACGAAGACGGGTGTGGCGCCGACGAAGCAGATGGCTTCGATCGTGGGGAACGCCGTGTGCGACGGTACCAAGACTTCGTCGGTGGCCTTCACGCCGAGCGCACGCAGCGCCAGCCACAGACCGGCGGTCGCGGAATTCGTGAGGATACAGTGACGGGTGCCAACATAGCGCGCCAGATCGGCCTCGAACTCCCGGCATTGAGCGCCGAGGATGTACTGGCCCGACTCGATCACCGCCAGCACCGCCTGCTTCACGTCGTCGTCCACCAGCGGTCGGGACAGCGGAATTTGCCTCACGTGTGTCGAGCTGGTTGCCATCTGTCCTCCTCAAACAAGGGCTCCAGCTATCATAGACAGACGGCCCTGAAGGAAGGCTTAGCCGAGTATTAAGTTTTCTTCAGGGAAGCTCCCGGTCAGATCGAATCTCGGGGTGCGGCCAAGGGCTGGGGTCGTCTACCGCTCGATCGGCAGCTCGGGGCGGTTGCCCCACTCGGCCCACGAGCCGGTGTACGCGACGACGCGCGGATAGCCGAGCAGGCGCAGCACGAAATAGGTGTGCGCCGCCCGGTGGTGCGTCTGGCAGTACGTCACGACCGTCTTGTCGGGCGTGATGCCCTCCGCCGCGTACATCCGGCGCAGCGCGGCCGGGGGCTTGAACGTCCCGTCCGCCTGGAGATGGCGCTTCCACTCGATGTTGACCGCGCCGGGGATGTGACCGCCGCGGCGTGCGCGCAGATCGCGCCCGGTGAACTCGTCCCAGGAGCGCGCGTCCACCACGGCGACGTCGCGCCGCTCGAGCCGCTCGCGGACCCACGAGGCGCCGGCGATCCGATCCGACCTCGGACGCGGCGCCGGCCCATCGCTCGACGCGGGGGCGCGTGGCACCTCGGTCGTCCACGCGCCGCCGCCGGCGCGCCAGCGCTGGCTGCCGCCGTCGAGCACCGAGACACGCGGGTGGCCGAGGACGTCGAGCACGAGAAAGAGCCAGGCGGCGTGCAGCCCGCCCTCGTCGTCGTAGAGCACGACGGTCGTGTCCGGTGTGATCCCGAGCCGCGCGAACAGCCGGCGCCCCTCCTCCGGCGTCGGCACGCGGAAGACGCCCTCGCTCGCCTGCATTCGCGTCTCCCCGATGTCGAGATGCAGCGCCCCCGGAATGTGGCCCTTCGCGTAGTCCTCCGCGTCGGACAGGTCGACGATGCGCACGTCGGCGCGTCCGAGTCGCTCGGCGAGCCACGCGGGGGTGACGAGCAGCGGAGCGTCGCCGGCGAGCGCGAGGCAGGCCAGAGCCAGCACGACGATGGCGGCGAGCGCGGCGTGTTTCATGCGCCCATGCTACCTCACGTGCGCCTCGATCAACGCCGGCGCCTTGCCCCGCCACGCGCGCTCGAACGCCGCGCGAAAGCCCGTTTCGTCACCGGCGCTCAGCGCCTCGATGCCGGCGGCGCGCGCGGCCGTCGCGACAGCGCCCGAACCGGCGTGATCGAGCGCGACGGCGACGACCGCGGCGCCGAGCCGCGCCGCCGTCGCCCACTCGCCGGCCATCGCTTCGAAGCCCGCCGCGGCGCCGATGGCGATCACGCGTGCCGCGTCGCGCGCCAGCGCCGCCGCCAGCGCCGCGGGCAGCGCAAAGCCGGGCGTGGCGACGCCGTTGGGCACGAGGCACTCGCGCGGCGCGACCGACGCCCACGCGGCGGCCAGCGGCACGTCGAGCGCCAGGATCGTTCCCGCGGGCGTCATCTCGCGGGCGATCTCGACGACGCGGCGCCGCGCGAGGCCGGGTCGCGGGGCCGACGCCGTCAGCGCGCGCTTGAGACGATCGAGCGCCGCCACGTCCCAGTCGGCTCGCATTCGGCCACGCAGGCGAGGCGCCAGCTCTTCGAGCACGAGCGCGACGTCGCCGACGACGGCATCGTCCTGCGGCGCGCGAGCGACGCGGGCGATCGCCACGCCGGCCGGCCACACGCGCGGCGTCAGCTCCACGGCATCCACGCCGAGGCTGATCAGCAGATCGCTCTGCGCGAGCAGCGGATGGTCGGCGGCCAGCAGTCCGAGCGCGAGCGGATGCGGATCCGGCAGGGCGCCCTTGCCCTTCGGCGTCGTCAGCACGGGGGCGGGCAGCGATTCGGCGAGCGCGCGAACCCATGTAGCGTCGTCGGGAGCGATCTCGAGGCCCGCCACCAGCACGGGACGTGACGCCCGGGCGATCGCCGCCGCGAGCGCCTCGAGCGCGTCGCCCGGCGGCGCGGGCGCCGGCGCCCGGCGGACCGTCGTGGCCGCGGCCAGCGCCGGCGCCGCCGCGACGCCGGCCCCGAGCGCGAGATGAACGGCGCCGCGCGGATGGGCCATCGCGGCCTGCGCCGCGTGAGCGATCCAGTGCGCGGCGGAGGCGGGCTCGACCGATACGCTCGCCTTCACGACGGGCTCGAGCAGCCGCGCGTCGCCGCCGCCGTCGGAGATCACGATCACCGCGGCGCGGTCGCGACTTGCATGGGCGACGCCATCGACGACCGGCGCCAGGCCACCGCCGAGAGACACGAGCGCCACACCCGGGGCATCGCCGCGCTCGGCGGTCACGGCGGCCATGATGCAGGCGGCGCTCGCGCCGGCGGTCTCGACCACCGCGAGGCCGCGGGCGCGCGCCGCGTCGATCACCTCGGCAGGCGCGCCGGGCGCGGCGAACACGCGCGGGACGTCGGCACGTACGAGACCGTCGGCGACGACCGCCGCGACACTGCTGCGGCGGCTCACGCCACGTGCCGCGACGTATGGCGGATGAGCGCGAGCGTCTCGTTCAGATCCGGCGCCGTGGCGGGCGACCACGCCAGCGCGTCGTGGACGAGGCCGCTCCAGCGCGGGTCGAGCGTCTGCAGCGTCCAGCGGGCGGCAGCCCGTTTGGAGACGATCGCGCCGTGCGAGAGCGAGTACAGCATGCGACACATCGTGAGCACCGCGTAGCACCGATAACCCCAGGACTGCAAGCGCGCGGGATCGTCGAGCATCGGCACCCACCACTCGCGCAGCACGTCGGACACCGCTCGACGGAGATCGTCGGGATGCACCGGATCGATGAGCGTTCGCGGCTCGGGCCCGGCCAGCACCACGCCGTGCTCGCGCACCACGTGGCCATGAATGACCCAGTACCCGCGCTCCTGCCGAACGATCTCGAGACGGCCGGTGCCGCGATCGATGTAGGGATGCGCGGCCGGGCGTGGATCGTGGGGGCGGATCGAGTGTCGGGGAACGTAGGAGCCCTCGAGCTCGAGGCCCCACTTCGGCGCGTCGGCGGCCAGCCGCGCATGCAACGCCTGGAGCGCGACAAACGTCTCGTGCGGCACATCGCCCGCGGTCACGGCGACGAAGTCGATGTCACTCCGGTCGGGCTCGAACTCGCCGAGCGCGATGGAGCCCTCGAGGTACAAACCGACCAGGCCTTGCCCGAGGATCGGCTGCACGGCGGCCAGAAAGCGATCGAGCAGCGCGTCGACGTCGGGGTGCCGCGTCGGGCGAACGCTCAGCGCGTGAACGACTCGAAGACCGGCCGCATGCGCTCGAGCGCCGTGCGGAGGTTGGCCTCGGAGTTGGCGTAGGACAGGCGCAGATAGCCCTCGCCGTGGACGCCGAAGGCCGCGCCCGAGAGCGCGGCCACGCCGGCGTCGTTCAGCAGCCGCTCGGCGACCTCCGCCGACGAGCGCTTCGTGCCCGTGATGTTCGGAAACACGTAGAAGGCGCCGCGCGGGCGCAGGCACTTCACGCCCGGCAGCTTGTTGAGCCCGTCGACGATGAGGTCGCGCCGGCGCTTGAACTCCGCGACCATGCGCCCGGCCTGCTCGCCCTGCAGCGCGGCGACACCGGCCAGCTGCACGAACGACGCCGTGCACGACGCCGAGTTCACCATGAGCCGCGTGATGTGCTCGACCAGCGGCGCCGGGAAGATGCCATAGCCGAGCCGCCAGCCGGTCATCGCGTACGACTTCGAGAAGCCGTCCAGGATGATCGTGCGCTCGGCCATGCGCGGCCGGTCGTAGATCGAGACGAACTCGCCCTCGTAGAGGAACTGCCGGTAGATCTCGTCGGACAGCACCGGGATGTTCCGCGCTGCCGCGAGTCCGGCGATCAGATCGACCTGGGCGCGATCGAGCACGCCACCGGTCGGGTTGGCCGGCGAGTTGATGATGATCAGCTTCGTGCGCGGCGACAGGCTCCGCTCGAACACGTCGAGGTCGAAGCCGAACTCGCTCGCCTCGCGCAGCGGGATCGGCACCGGCGTGGCGCCGACGAAGTTGATGACCGATTCGTAGATCGGAAAGCCGGGGTTCGGGTAGATCACCTCGTCGCCGCGGCCGGCGAGCGCCATGATCGTGAAGAACATGATCGGCTTCGCGCCCGGCGTCACCACCACCTGCTCGGGCGACACCGGCACGCCGCGCGTCTCCGTGATGTGTTTGGCGATCGCCTCGCGCAGCTCCGGCAGCCCCGCCGAGGGGCCGTAGTGCGTGGCGCCCGCGTCGAGCGCGCGCTTGGCCGCGGCCTTGATGTGCTCGGGCGTGTCGAAGTCCGGCTCGCCGATCTCGAGGTGCACGACCTGCTTGCCCTGCCGCTCCAGCGCGCGGGCGCGCGCGAGCACCTCGAAGGCCGATTCGGTTCCCAGCCGTCCCATCCGCTCGGCGACGTTCATGGGGCGCATTATATCCTCGTGGACTTCGTCGAGGTCGCCGCGGGCGAGTTCCTGATGGGCGACGCCGGCGGCGCGCCGTGCGAACGGCCGGTGCACCGCGTGCACGTCGACGCGTTCGCGTTCGGCGTCACGCCGGTGACCAACGCGGCGTACGCGCGCTACCTCGCCGCCACCGGGGCCGAGCCGCCGGCCTTCTGGCAGCACGATGGCTTCGACGATCCGGAGCAGCCGGTCGTCGGCGTGTCGTGGGCCGAGGCGAGCGCGTTCGCGGCGTGGGCGGGCGCGCGGCTGCCGACGGAGGCCGAGTGGGAGAAGGCCGCGCGCGGCGGCGTCGACGGCGGGCGCCTGCCGTGGACGGCCGCCGCGCCGGCGCGGCGCCTCGCGCGGCCGCCGCGCGTGCGCGCCACGCCGCCCAACGCCCTCGGTCTCTTCGACCTGTCCGGCGTCTGTCACGAGTGGTGCGCCGACTGGTACGCCGACGACTACTACGCGCGCTCGCCGGCCGCCAACCCCCTCGGCCCGCCGGCCGGCACGCGGCGTGTCAGCCGGGGCGGCGCCTGGCGCCACGCCGATCCGTGGAGCGCGGTCGGCCACCGCTCGTCGCTGCCGCCGGCGCTGCGCTACTCGGATTACGGCGTGCGGCTCGCCTGTCGGGTGGCCCGGTAGTCCACGACGACGACGTTGGTACAATCTGAGACGAGGCCGGCATGAACCGACCCACGAGCCAGCCCGACGGGAACCGACCCACGAGCCCGCCCGACGCCGTCAAACGGGCCCGCGAGATACGGGAGCGCGCCCGGGAGATCGCTGAGATCGCCCGTGAGATGCGCCGCCTGGCCCGGGAAGCCATCGAGCAGAATCGCACGCCCGAACCGGGGATTCGGCAGGACGAGCCTCCTTCGACCTGAGCCGGTGCTACCATACGCGCGAGAACGGCCATGGCGGGCGAACCACGCTCGGGCCTGCGCGAAGGCATCGTTGCCGGCCTGATCGGCGCTGCCGTCGTCGCGCTGTGGTTCTTCGTCTACGACATCGCCCGCGGCACTGCTTTTCGCACGCCCACGCTCCTCGGCGCCTTCGTCTTCTTCGGCATTCAGACGCCGACCGGGCTCGACCCCGCCCCCGGTCTGATCCTCGGCTACACGGTGCTGCACGGGCTGGCCTTCATCGCCTTCGGCGTCATCGCGGCCAGCCTCATGGCGATGAGCGATCGCGAGCCGGCGCTCTTCATCGGGTTCATCATCCTGTTCGCGTGCTTCGAGGCGTTCTTCTTCGCCATGGTCCAGGTGTTCGGGTTGTCGAAGACGGGCGAGCTGACGTGGTGGTCGGTGCTCGTCGGCAATCTCCTGGCGTCGGTGGCGATGCTCTGGTATTTCTTCCGGGCGCACCGCGCGCTGCCGCAGAGCCTGGTGGGCTCGTGGGGCGCCGTGGTCCGCGAGGGCGTGCTGGCCGGCCTCATCGGCGCGGCCGTGGTCGCGCTCTGGTTCTTCGCCATCGACGCGATCCACGGCGAGATGCTGCGCACGCCGAAGCTGCTGGGCAGCGCGCTGCTGCGGCAGCAGACGCCGCTGGCCGCCGTCCTCTCCTATACCGTCGTGCACGGCGTCGCGTTCGTGCTCTTCGGCACCATCGGCGCCTTCCTCATCGCGGGCGCCGAGCGGCAGCCGATGGTGATCTTCGCGCTGGTGATCCTGTTCACCTCCTTCGAAATTTTCTTCTTCGGTCTCATCCTGATCGCGGCGTCGTGGGTGATGGACGAGCTGGCGGGATGGACGGTCTTCGTCGGCAACGTGCTGTCCGCCGCCGCGATGCTCGCCTTCTACTTCCGCCGCCACCGGGGCCTCGCCCACCGGCTGTCCGCCGCGTGGGACGCCGACGACAGCTAGCGCCGGGCGCCCCCCACCCGCGCGGTATGCCGGTCAAGGCCGTGATCTTCGACGCCTATGGCACGCTGCTGCGGAACGAGGACATGCTGCGGATCCCGCGACGCATCGTCGCCGACCACGCGCTGTCGGCGCCGGTCCACGACGTCTTCGACGCCTGGATCGACCTCTACTCGGAGGCCATCCAGCAGCCGACCTTCCGGACGTTACGAGCCATCCAGGGCGAGGTCCTGCGACAGCTGTTGCGGCGGTTCGAGGTCGACGGCGACGCGAGCCGGTACGTCGAGCGGATCACGAGCACCTGGCGGCCTGGAACCTCGCCCTGCCCGTCGAGTTCATCCTCGTCTCCGAAGCGGTACGCGCCTACAAGCCGCATCCCGTCGTCTTCCGCCGCGCGCTCGACCGACTGGGACTTCACGCGGACGACGTGCTGCACGGCGACAGCCTCGTGGACGACGTCGCCGGGGCCAAGGCCGCCGGCCTGCGCGTCGCATGGGTCAACCGCGGTGGGCGCGCGCGCCGTCCGGACGCACCGGCGCCGGACTTCGAGATCCGTGATCTGCGCGAGCTGAGACCGATTCTCGCGTGAGGGAGGGGCGCTACCAGAGCGCTTCGGGCAGCGGCAGGCCGGCCAGCGCGTCCATCGGCAGCGGCGCCGGCGGCGTCACGCCCAGCCGCTCGGCGAGCACGTAGAGCTGGCGCAGGTGCTGGCCCGCGTGCCACGTGGTGCGCTCGAGCAGATCGTCCGCGCCCTGCGGCCCGTAGTACGTCTGCACCGTGCGCTCGTACTCGTCGGCGCCGGCGCCCTGGAACCAGCCGCTGAGCCGCGCGCGCACGAGCGCGCCGTAACGCGCGACGTCGCCGCCGGTCACCAGTTCTCCAGGCGCGCGCTCCTCGTACACGGACTCCGGCAGCTCGGCGCGGTCCACGGCGTCGACGAAGCCGAGCGACAGGCGGAAGACGTGGAACGCGAGGTCGCGCAGCGTGCGCTTGCGCTCGGGCGGCACGTGGTCCATCTGGCGCGCGTCGAAGCGGGCGACGAGTGCCTGGGCGGATTCCAGCACCCGGTCCAGGCGCGACGCCAGCTCGGCCGGCGTGAACCGCCTGGCCGCGTGGTACTTCACGCCGAGCAGCGCGGCGTAGCCGTCGGGGTTCCAGCCGTGCACCACGCGATCGCCCACGGCCACGCCGGGCGGGCGCGGGATGCCGAGCCGCACCATCTCTTCGCGCGCGACGGCGTCCGCCTGGACGTCGATGGGGTCGAACTCGACCCCCCAAGACGACAAGAGCTCCTTCGTCTTGGCGCAGGAGGATCAGCCGGGCCGGGTGTAGAGGCGCGCCTTCATCGCGTGTCACTATACCCGACGCGCGATGACGACGCCGCGGCCGCTCTATCACCGCTTCGCCTGGGCGTTCGACGTGGTGGTGCCCGACGCCAGCGCCGGTCGCGTGCGCAGGCTGGCGGCGCTGCTGCGGACCCACGGGGTGCGCCCGCCGGCGCGGATCCTCGACGCCGGCTGCGGCACCGGCAACTATGCCCGCGCGCTCGCGCGTCGCGGCTTTCGGGTCGTCGCCGTCGATCGCTCCCCGCGGCTGCTCGCCGCGGCCCGCACGGGCCGGGCGCCGGCGAGCGCCCGGCCTACGTTCCGGCGCGCGGATCTCCTGACGTACCGTCCCGCCCTGCCCTTCGCCGCCGCGCTCTGCCGCGGGGTCCTGAACGACGTGCTCGCCGGCCGCGCCCGTGACGCCGTCTGTGCGACGCTCGCCCGCGCGCTGGCGCCGGGCGGCGTCCTGTTGCTCGACGTGCGCGACTGGGCGCGGACGGCGGCGCGCAAGCGGGCGGCGCCGGTGACGGAGCGAACGGCGCACACCCGGCGGGGCCGCCTTGCGTTCCGCTCGGACACGCGGCTCGACCCGGCGCGCCGGCGGCTGGTCCTGCGCGAGGAGATCCGGCTGGCGTCGGCGCGGGGCGAGACCGTTGCGAGGAACCGCTTCGTGATGGGCTGCTGGACGGCGACCGAGCTGCGGCGACGGCTCCGCCGCGCCGGCTTCGCGCGCGTGCGCTTCGTTCCCGCGGCGCGCGTCGGGCTCCCCGACGACCGCCTCGTCGCGATCGCCACGCGCTGAGCGCGCGCGGGGCCGTCGGGGCGGGGCGGTACCCCGTGAGACCCGTGTTTCGGGTATCGCATCGGACCCGGCTAGGAATCGGTGCACCGTGACAGGCGCAACGCAGTGTCGATGTGCGTGGTCGAACGGGGTACCGCCCCGACCCGGCGGCCTCGGCCCGCGCACTCAGCGCGTGGCGTCAGCGGCCCTGGAACGGCGGCGGAGACTTCTTGTTCGCGAACGCGGTCACGCCGGCCTTGAAGTCCTCGGTCCGGCCGGAGCTCGCGATGGCCTGCGCCTCGAGCTCCATCTGGGTCTCGAGACTCTCCCACGTCGACTGGTGGAACAGCCGCTTGGCGCCGCCGAAGGCCTTCGACGGTCCCTGCGCCAGCTCGCGCGAGAGCGCCTCCACCGCGCCCTTGAACTCCGCGTCGGCCACCACGCGCGTGACCAGGCCCCACTCGAGCGCCTCGCGCGCGGTCAGCACGCGGTTGGTGAAGTAGAGCTCCATCGCGCGCCGCAGCCCGACGAGGCGTGGCAGGAAGTACGACGACGAGCCGTCGGGCGTGGCCGCGATCTTCGAGTACGCCATGGTCAGCTTCGCCGACTCCGTCGCGATCACCAGATCGCCCGAGAGCGCCAGGCTGAGCCCGCCGCCGGCGGCGATGCCGTTGACGGCCATGATCACCGGCTTGTCGCTGCGGCAGAAGCGCGAGATGGCTCCGTGCAGGTAGGTCGTCAGCTCCTTGATCAGCGCGCCGACGCGCGGCAGGTTGTCGGCGAAGTCCCTGACGTCACCGCCGGCGCAGAACGACTTGCCGCTGCCGGTGATGACGACGCAGCGGACGTCGGGATCCTCGTCGAGCTCGATCGACGCGGCGAACAGCTCGCGCCCGAGCCCGAGGTTCAGCGCGTTGTACGCGTCGGGACGGTTCAGCGTGACGGTGGCGACGTGCCCGGCGCGCTCGACGATCAGGTGCTGGAAGGCCATCGGGTCTCCTCCGGTGGGGCCGGCGGCACGCTGCGCGCCGCCTCGGCCAGGGCATCGAGGATCTCCTGGATCTGCAGGGGCTTCACGAGCACGAGGTCCACGCCGTTGGCGCGGCGCTCCTCGGGCGACAGCTCCACGCCGAAGCCGGTGACGAGGACGACGCGGACGCCCGGCGCCAGCTGCTTGACGGCGCGGGCCACCTGCCAGCCCGAGACGCGCGGCATGGCGAGATCGGTCAGCACGACATCGAAGGGCTCGGCGCGGACGCGCGCGATCGCTTCGGCGCCGCCCTCGACCGCCGTCGCGTGGTGACCGACGGACTCGACGGCATCGGCGAGCATCGCGCGCACCGGCTCCTCATCGTCCACGATCAGACAGCGCAGCGGCCGCACCGGCCCGGCGTCGACGACGCGCGCGGGCGCCGCCGCCGGCGGCTCGACCGTCGCCGCCGAGGGGAAGGACAGGCGGAAGGTGGAGCCGCGTCCCTCCTCGCTGTCGACGGTGATGGAGCCGCCGTGCCGCGACACGATGCCGTACGTCATCGAGAGCCCGAGACCCGTGCCCTGCGGTCCCTTCGTGGTGAAGAACGGGTCGAAGATCTTGTCGCGCACGGCGGCGGGGATGCCGACGCCCGTGTCCGACACCGCGACCTCCACCTGATCCTCGGTGGCCCGGGTGACGAGCGTGAGCGTGCCGCCCTCCGGCATGGCGTCCACGGCGTTGAGGATGAGGTTGGTCAGCACCTCGCGCAGCTCGGCGGCGTCGCCGAGGACGGGCGGCACCGTGGGCAGCTCGGTGCGCACGTCGATGACGACGCCGCGGCTCACCGGCTCCTCGCGCCAGCGCGACCGCGTGATCTCGAGGGCGTCGCGCACGACCTGCGTGACGTCGAGCGGCACCATCGGCGCATCGCGGCGGATGCGCGTGAACTCCTGCAGCCGGCGCACCGTCTGCGCGCCGTCCAGGGCCGAGCGCTCGATCACGCGCAGCCACTGCAGCTGCTGCGGGTCCTGCACGCGGCGCATCAGGAGCTGGGCGCGGCCCAGGACCGAGGCGAGCAGGTTGTTGAAGTCGTGGGCGACCCCCGAGGCCATCTCCCCGAGCGCGCGCAGCTTCTCGGTGCGGACGAGCTGATCCTGGGCCGCCGCCAGCTCGCCGTAGGCGCGCGTGCGCTCCTCGAACAGGCGCGCGCTGCGCAGCGCGAGGGCGGCCAGGTGCGCGATGTTGAGCAGCAGGCGCTCGTCGGCGTCGCCGAACGGCCGCGCGCCGCCGCGCAGCACGATCACGCCGAGAACCTGCTCACCGGCGGTCATCGGCACGCCGAGCCAGTGGCCCAGGCTCGCCGAGCCGTGGATCGGCTCGACGGCGCGCCGCGCGCACTCCGCCGCGTAGTCGTCGGTCCGGAGCGGACGGTTGGTGGCGAACACGACCGACATGAGCCCGATGTCACCGAGCGGATAGCGGCGCGGCTCGCGCGGATCGTCGGCGCCGTCGGTGACACGCAGGGCGATCTCCAGCTCCTCGCGCTCGGCGTCGCGCAAGATGACCACGAGGTTACGCGCGTCCAGGATGCGGGCGACGTGGTGTCGCACCGCCTCCACGACGGCGCCGCGGTCGAGCTGACCGGTGACCGCACGCGACAGGTCGTGGAGCACCGAGAGCTCCTCGAGCCGCTGCCGATTCTCCTCGAAGAGGCGGCCGTTCTCGAGCGCGACGCCCGCCTGGGTGGCGATCGCTTCGATCAGCGCGATCTCGTCGTCCGAGAACTCGCGCGCGGTCTCCCACCACACGGCGGCGAAGGCCGCGATCATCCGGTCCTTGACGATGACGGGCACGAACAGCTGAGAGCGGTGGCGGCCCTCCTCGCGGATGGGCGTGGGCAGGCGCGGATCGTTCATCGCGTCGCTCGTGAACACCGGCCGCTTGCTCTGCGCGGCCTCCGCGTAGAAGGCGTGCTTGAGCAGGGAGATGCGGAACTTCTGAAACGCCGCGAGCCGATCGGGAGGAATCCGGTAGCCCGCGACGGGCTCCATCCGCTCGCCGTCTTCCTGCACGAGCCACGCGCCGACGGAGTCCGCGTCGAGCGTCGTGGCCACCGCTCTCAGGAAGTGGCGCAGCAGCGCCTGGAAGTCGAGCGTGGAGGACAGCGCGCGGCTCACCGACAGGAGCGTCTGCGTCTCCGCCAGCTTCGCCTGGGTCTGGCGGGCGAGGTCGGCGTTCTCCATGGCCAGCCCGACCTGCGCCGCCACGCCCTCCGCCAGCCGGATCTCCGCCGGCTCGAACACGCGCCCCGTCTGCCACCAGACGAGGAACAGACCGCCCACGGGCTGGCCGTGGGCGAGGGTCGGGACGAACAGCACCGAGTGCGGCGGCAGGTTCTCGACCCAGCCGCGATCGAAGCGTGTGTCGTTCAGCACGTCGCTGCTGCAGCCGGCGCGCCCGGCCCGCCACGCGTCCAGAAGCCAGGGAAAGTGCTCGAGCACGATGGGCCGCTCGGCGAAAAAGTGCAGCAGGTTCTCGGGCACGTGGTACCCGCCGGCGGCGACGAGGCGCTCCTTGCGCTCGTCGAGCAGGTACGCGCCGACCATGTCGGAGCCGAAGGCGCGCGCCACCTCGGCCGCCACGCGCCGCATGAGGTCGCCGCCGGCGTCCGGCTGCGAGAGGACCCGGCCGACGGCGAGCAGCGTGGTGGTCCCGCGCAGGCGCTCCTGCGCCTCGCCGTAGAGCCGCGTGTTCTCGAGGGCGAGCGCGATATGCCCCACGACGGCGGTGGCGAGGTCCACCTGCCACGGCGCGAACGGTCGCGCGCGCTCGCAGTAGTCGAGGGTCACCACGCCGATGACCTCGTCCTGCCGCACCATCGGCACCGTCATGTAGGCCTTGAGCCCGAACGCCGCGACCCAGTCGGCCGGCGTCAGCGTGGCGTCGCTGGTGTCCTCCACGATCACGGGGCGCCGCGTCTCGATGGCGCGCGCGTTCACGGGCACCTCGCGCAGCGGCCGCTCGGCCATGGTGAGGAAGTGGTCCCACATGCCGCGCATCTTGCGTCCGTCGGCGAACTGCGACATCAGCGGGACGACGCGGTCGCCCTCCCAGCGCTCGATCGAGCACCGGTCGACGCCGCACACCTGCGCCACCTTGATGGCGAGCCGCTTGAGCAGCTCGCGCGCGTCGAGCGTGGAGTTGAGGATCTCCGCCACCTCGAGCAGCGCGCGCGTCTGCGTCAGACGGCGCGTCGTCTCCGAGTACAGCCGCGCGTTCTCGAGCGCGACGGCGGCCTGCGCGGCCAGCGAGCCCATCAGCGACGAGGTTTCTGGCGTCACCGGCCACGACGTCGCGCGATGGACGGCGAAGGCGCCGAGCATGCGCTCGCCGATGGCGATGGGATAGGCCGTGAACGAGACGAGCCCGGCGCGGACGAGCGCGGGGGCGTCGATGACCCGCGGGTCGGTGGCGACGTCCGTCCAGAGTATGGGCTCGCGGTGCTGGATCACCCAGCCGACGGCGCCCTCGCCCGGCGCGAGCTCCTGGTGCAGCTCCGAGGCCAGCGCGGAGTCGCCGTGGGTGAGGGCGCGCCGCAGTCGGCCGGTGGTCTCGTCGAGGCTCCACACGCTCACGTACGGCGCTTCGAAGAACTGCGACACGGCGCGGGCGAGATTGGCCAGCACCTCGTCGGGCTCGAGGGAGGACGAGACGAGCCGGTTGACCTCCTCGAGCGCGCGGAGCCGCTCGGCGTAGCGCGTGGCCTGCTCGTACAGACGCGCGTTCTCGATGGCGGTGGCCGCGTGCGCCGCGAAGCTCTGCAGCAGCGTCAGGTCCTCCACGCCGAATGGCGCGGCGTCGTGGCCGGCGCGGCTCATGGTCAGCACGCCGAGCGGACGGTCGCGCAGGATGAGCGGCTGCACGATGATGCTGCGCACGCCGGCCGCCACGAACCGCGCGGTGGCGTGCGGCGAGCGCGCGTAGTCGTTGCTGATGAGCCCCCGTCGCTCGCTGATGGCGAGGCCGGCGAAGCCCTCGCCCGGCGCCAGCCGCTCGCCGCCGAGCTCCTGCCCCGTCCACGCGCGCGGGACGAGGGCGCGATCCTCCTCGAGCGTCCACAGCGCCCCGCTCGCCTTGAAGAGCCCGGTGGCTCGCTCGACGATCAGCGCCGGGAGCCGCGCGGGGTCGAGCACCGCCGCCAGCTCGCGCTCGACGTCGGCGAGCGTGGCGATCTGCTCGCGGCGCGCGCGCTCGATCGAGAACAGCTGCGCGTTCTCCAGCGCGAGCGTGGCCTGGTCGGCGAACGCCTGCAGCAGCGCGGCCTCGCCCTCGGTGAAGATCCGGCCGCGCCGGTCGGCGACGCCGAGCGCGCCGATGATCACGCCCTTGGCCCGCATCGGTACCGCGAGGACGGCGACGTCGCCGGAGGCGCGGAAGTTCGCCTCGAGGTCGTCGGACAGATTCGTCACGTCGTCGGCCAGCGCGTCGGGCGTCATCACCGCCCCGCCCTCGACGACGGCGCGGCCGAGCACGCCCACGCCCGGCGGCAGCACGTGGCCGGCGTCGAAGTACTCGCGCGTGCGGCCGCCGAGGGCGAGGGCGGCCAGCGAGCCGTCGGCCTGGAGCAGCCGCACCACCGACGACTGCACGCGGAAGAGCGGCAGCACGCTCTCCACCGTCCGCTCCACCACCTCGGAGACCTCCAGCGACTCGGTGAGCCTGCGCGCCAGCCGCGCCAGCTCCTCGGCCTCCGCCCGGCGCTGGGTCGACTCCGCGTACAGGCGGGCGTTGGCCAGCGCCAGCGCCGCCTGGTCGGCGAACGTCTGCGCCAGGCGCTCGTCCGCCTCGCCGAAGATGCGTCCGCGCTCGCCGCTGACCGTGAGCACGCCGACCACGACGTCGTTGACGATCAGCGGCACCGCGATGGCCGAGTAGTGGCCGACGGCGGCGACCCACTCGCGAAGCGCGTCCGTCTTCTGGATCTTGGGGTCGGCGAAGACGTCGGCGGAGACGACGACGTGCCGCGACTCCGCGGCCAGGCCCGAGATCCCGACGCCGCGGGGCAGCACCGGCGCGGGGGGCACCGGCTGGCGGCGGCCGGTGGACGTGGCGACGGCGACGAGCGCGCCGCTGTGCGGCTCGACGCGGAAGAGCGAGGCGGATACGGACGAGAAGAGGCTGCGCACGCAATCCGCGATGCGCGCGCTCACGATGTCGGGATCGAGCGTGCCGGCGAACACGCGCGAGAGGTCGGCCAGCGCGCGCATGCGATCGGCCTGCTCGGAGGCCTCGCGGACGAGCCGCGCATTCTCGAGCGCCACCGACGCCTCGTTGGCGAGCGACGCGAAGACGTCCAGCTCCTCGGCGGAGTACTCGTGGCGCTCCATCAAGCCGATGGCGAGCGCGCCGAGGACGCGATCGCCCGCGAGCAGCGGCACGCCGGCGAACGCGGCCAGACCCAGGGCGCGCAGCGGCCCGGTGTTGAGCGGCCGCGGATCGGTGGCCAGGTCCCCGATGGCGAGCGGCGCGCGGTCCGCCACCACGCGGCCGACGAGGCCCTCGCCGACCCGCATCCGCCCGGCGCCGCTGGCGAGGTCCACGCCGGCGCTGGCACAGACCGAGAGCGTGACGCCGTCGTCGTCCAGCAGCCACAGCCGCGCGACGGCGGCGTCGAACATCTCGCGCGCGGCGTCGGTGACGCGCTTGAGCAGCTCCGCGTGCGGCAGCGTGGCGGCCAGCCGCTCGCCGACGCGCGTGAGGATCTCGAGCCGGCGCGACTTCAGCCGGAGCTCGCCGATGAGCGCGGCCCGGCCGACGGCCAGCCCCAGCTGGTGCGCGGCCGCCTGCAGCAGCGTGAGCTCGTCGGCGTCGAAGCGGCGGCGCTCGCGCGACACCAGCACCATCACCCCCCAGGTGGCGCCGTGCACCGGGATCGGCAGCGCGAGCTGCGTGCGATAGCCCTCGGTGGCCACCGCCTCCCGCAGCGTCGTGTCCTTGATGCGCGCGGGATCGAGCTCCACCAGCGTGTGCTCGCCGGTGCGCGCGACGTCGCCGATGCGCGTGTGCTCGATGTCCCGGGTCCGCGAGAAGTCCAGGTAACGCGGCGGGATGCCGTGGTGGGCGACGAGCGTCAGACGCCCGCTCGCCTGATCGACGCGATAGACCATGCCGAGGTCCACGTGCGCGACCGTGCAGATCACGTCGAGCGTCTGGGTCGCCGTCGACTCCAGCTCGGCCCCGGTGCCGAGCGCGACGGCGGTCGCATAGAGCGCCTGCAATTCCCGACTCCCCTCGGCGGTCGCCGCGGCGGCGGTCCGGCGCGACGACGGCGACCGCCCGCGCGTGAGCAGCTCGACCAGCAGCGCCGCCGCGATGACCGCGAGCGCGCCGCTGCCCACGAGCGCGCGGGCGGTCGCGCGCCGCTCGGCCGCCGCGTCGGCGAACCGCACGACGGCCCAGGCCGCGTCGCTGCCGATGCGACCGAGGCTCCGCAGCCGCCACGGCTCGCCCGCGATGTCCAGCACGCCGGCGGCCACCGCGGCGGCCCAGCCACTCGCCGGCGCCGCCGGCAGCGTCGAGTAGCGCACGGCGTCGCCGCTGACGAGGACGAGGCCGGCGCCGGCCCCGAGGTTGGGATCGAGGCGCTCGGCCCGCCGTCCGACGACGACGACGCCGCCGCCGGGCTCGCCGCCGATCGCCGCGACGGCGAGCAGGTAGGGCTGGCCGTCGAGCGAGGCGAGCGTGACGCGTACTTTGGCCGGCGCCGCGAAGGCGGGCAACTCCAGGGGCGGTGTGGCCGGCACCTGCATCAACGGCGTGCCACCGATGTCCTGGACGACCACGACGTCCACGACCTGCTCGAGGGTCAGTCCGCGCAGGCGCGCGGCGCCGCGCGCGAGCGTCGCCCAGTCGCCCTTGTGCGCGCCTTCGACGACGGCCGGGTCCTGCGCGAGCAGCGTCGCCTCGCGCAGCAGGGCGGCCTGCTGCTCGTTCAGGGCGGCGGCCACGCGCTCGACGGTGACGTCGAGCCGTGCGGCGTGGCGGGCCGCGATCTCCCGCAGCAGCAGCGCTCCCCCGCCGATCCAGACCCCCGTCACGCCCGCGACGGCGACGACAAAGAGCAGGAGCCGGCGGGTCTCGCTCAGCGACGTTCCCCGACGCGGTGGATCTTCATCAGGTTGGTCGTGCCGGTGACCCACATCGGCGAGCCCGAGATGATCACCAGCACGTCGT
>WNEW01000612.1_pt1 | contig 17032 bp, 13 predicted proteins | sample 5399891 | NCBI WGS metagenome assembly WNEW01 (sample SAMN13153336, study PRJNA577476) | soil metagenome | isolation source: 40 cm grassland meadow soil pre-rain plot 5 | place: USA:California | collected 2015-09-08 | reverse complement strand
ACGGTGAGCTGCTCCACCACCGCTCCTCGTGCGAGATCGATCCGCGCGACGCCGTTCGCGCCCGCCAGCGCCACGAAGAGGTCATGACCACGGAGCGCCAGGGCGGACGGATGGGGACCGACGAAGATGGACCGGCGGACCGGCGGGCTGGCCGACAGGTCGATCACGCTCACCGTCGAGTCGCCCCAGTCACTCACGTAGAGGTGCGCGGAGTCCGCCACGACGGTGTAGGGCCGGTGGCCGACTGTGACGGTGCCGCGACGGGCGAGCGTGGCGGCGTCGATCAGGTACACCGAATCGCTCAGGTTCCCGATGATCGCCACGAGTCCCCGAGCGGGGACTACCGCGAGCCCTGCGGCGAAGACTTTGGCGCTGGTGTCGCCGAGCGTGACGGTGTCGGTCGTCCACCCCGCGCCGCCCAGCCAGGCCAGCCGGTAGACCCGATTGGTCCCGCCACCGCTCGCCCACACCGTGTCGCGCCAGTCGCGACCCGAGCGCGCGAGCCCGAGCCACGCCGCCTTGAGGGGGTACCGCCACGTGATGCCGCCGCCGACCGGATCGATCCGCATGAGACCGTTCTCGCCGGACCCGTTGTTGGTGACGAGGAGCGAGCCGTCAGAGAGCGTTATGAGGTTGAGCGGCAGCGTGCCGACGGCGACTTGGCGGCCCGCCGGACGGATCCGCCACCCGGAGGGGAGCACGGTCGTACCATCGGGCTGCGGGCCGGGCATCACCCGGGTGACGACGAGGGCGAGGCCCGCGAGGGCGGGCAAGGCGAGCAGGGCGAGCAGGGCGCGTCTGAGCATGGGGCGGAATATGGCCGCTCCCATGAGTTGCGGCAGCCCCCTCGCCCAACGGCGCCGCTGTCAGCTGGCCGCGCCGCTCGTCTTCGAGGCCACCCAGTCGAGCAACATCAGGCACGGTACGACAAACGGGAAAATGCCGTACGCGGTGTCGCTCACCGAATGGGAGTGGCGGTCGACGGCGAGGAAGACCTGAGCGCAGAAGATCGCCGCCAACAGCACGAGTCCGCATCCCTGCCACGAGACGGGGCGGTGCACCCAGCCCCACGCGACAAACCAGCGACGCGACATGAGTTCCTCACTTAGTCCCCGTATCTAAAAGTACTTTGTAATGCAGAGTATAGCAAGGGAGTCGCAGGCCCCTTAGGCTTACCCGCCAATGAGCGGGCTCATCTTTCATCTCATCCCGCACACCCACTGGGACCGCGAGTGGTATCTGCCGCGCGCCGCGTTTCAGGCGCGGCTCGTCCCCGCGCTGGATGACCTGCTCGAGCGGCTGCAAGCGGACCCGAGCTACCGCAGCTTCCTGCTCGATGGCCAGACCGTACTCGTCGCCGACTACCTGAGCGCGCGCCCGGAGCAGGAGGCCGAGATCAGGACCCTCGTCAAGTCGGGGCGCTTGCAGATCGGTCCGTGGTACGTGCTCGCCGACGAGCTCATCCCCTCGGGCGAAGCGCTGGTGCGCAACCTGCTGCTCGGCGCGGCGGATGCCGAGCGGCTCGGCGGCAGGCTCGACGTGCTGTATTCGCCCGATGCGTTCGGACACCCGGCGGTGTGGCCCACGTTAGCCCGCGAGTTCGGGATCCGGGCCGGCGTGGTGTGGCGGGGCTTGGGAGGCGAGCCGGGCCAGGAGCGCGACCTGTACCGCTGGCGCGGCCCCGACGGGCGGGACGCCTTGGTGTGGCACCTCCCGCAGGCGGGGTACGAAAGCGGCGCGGCGCTCCCCGCCGATGGCGACCGGCTGCCCGCGGCGTGGGCCGCGGTGCGAGCCGGGCTCGTCGGGCGCGCGGCCGGGAAGCACATCCCCGTGTTCGTCGGCGCGGACCACCATGCCGCCCACCCCGACGTGTCGCGCCTGCGCGACCTGCTCGCCGAGGTCGAGCCGCAGAGCGCGTTCCGGGTCTCGCGGCTCGATGAGTTCTTTCAGACGGCAGCCGACGGCGCCAAGCCGGCGCCGCTGGCGGGCGAGCTGCGTTGGTCGTACCGCTATGCCTGGACACTCCAGGGCGTGCACGCGACCCGGGCGCCGCTCAAGCGTCGCTGCTCGGCGGCCGAGCTGTTCCTGGAGCGATGCGCGGAGCCGCTCGCCGCATTCGCACGCCGTGCCGGGGGAGGGACGGGAGCGGGGCGAGACCGGCGCCCGCTGCTCGAGCTCGCCTGGCGCACCCTCATCCGCTGCCAGTTCCACGACGCCATCGCCGGGTGCGCGAGCGACGACGTAGCGCGGGCGGTCGACGCCCGGCTCACGAACGTGGAAGCCCTCGCACGCGAGGTGTTGCGAGGCAGCGTGCTCGACCTCGTGCGCCACGATCCCGATGCAGTGCGTGATCGGGCGACCGACCCCCAGCACGCGCTCGTGCTCTGGAACCCCGCCGCCCGGCTGCGGGGTGGCGTAGTGGTGGCCGACGTCACGCTGTTTCGGCGCGACGTGCCCGTGGGACCGCCGTCGGGACGCGCGCCGCGCCACGCCCAGGGATACCGCCCCTTTGCCTTGGCTGGGCCGGACGGCGGGCCGATCCCCATGCAGCTGCTCGACCGGCGGCCCGGGCAGGAGCGGCTCGACGCGGCTCGACACTACCCGGATCAGGACGAGGTCGACTGGGTACGCGTGGCCTTGCGGGCGCCGAGCGTGGCGGGGCTGGGCTTTGACGCCTTCGGGTTGACGTTCGATCGCCCCGGGCTTACGACCGGGAGCCCCGGGCTGACGCCGGGGAGCCCCGGGCTGACGCCGGGGAGCCCCGGGCTGACGCCGGGGAGCCCCGGGCTGACGCCGGGGAGCCCCGGGCTGACGCCCGGGGCTATAGGCGGCTCGGGCGCGAGCGTGAAAGGGCGATCGCTGGCCAATCATTGGATCGAGGCCACGCTCGAACCGACGGGCGCGCTGGCGCTGCACGACCGGCGCACGGGCGAGCGGTTCTTCGACGTGCTGCGCTTGGAGGACGGCGGCGACGCGGGCGACACCTACACGTACTGTCCGCCGGCACGGGATTGCATCGTGCGCGCCGCGGGGCCGATCCGGGTTCGTAGACTGGCGGCGGGGCCGCTGGTCGCAGCGCTGGAAGCGACTTTCGGGATGCGCGCCGGGAACGGCGTCACGCGGAGACGTCGCGCAAACAGCGTAACGCAAAGTCGTCCCGGGCACGTCGACGTTCGGCTCGTTGTGATGCTGCACGCCGACAGCCCAGCCGTGCGTTGCATCCTCGACATCGACAACCAGGCGACCTGGCATCGGCTGCGGGCGCGGGTGCCGACAGATCTGACCGGCGTTGCCGCCGTCGCGGGCGCGCCGTTCGGATCGGTCGCACGCCCCGCCGTGAGCGTGCGTCCGGCCGACTATCCGCTCGAGACGCCGGTCGCCACCGCACCGGCGCACCGCTTCGTCGCGGCGGCGGACGGGCGACGCGGGCTGGCGCTGCTCGCGCCCGGGTTCTTCGAGTACGAGTGGACGTCGCGCGGGGACCTCATCATGACGCTGCTGCGGGCGGTGGGCGAGCTGTCACGGGGGGACCTGCCGACGCGCCCGGGGCACGCCGGGTGGCCCACCGCCACGCCGCTGGCGCAGTGCCTCGGCCCGTGCCGCGTCGAGCTCGCGCTCGCCCCCGTGTCGCAGGCCGAGGTCGAGCGCGGCGATGTCATCCCGTCGCTGTGGGAGGACGTCTTTCTTCCGGTGCGTGGCTTCTGGCTGCGCGACGCGGCGGAGCTGGCGCCCCCGTCCATCGACATCGCGCTCGAGGGGGCCGGGCTTGTAGTCTCGGCGGTGAAGCCTGCGCAGCAGGGCTCGCCGCTCGTGCTGCGCTGCTACAACGCGACAGGCCGCCAGGCGCCGGGCGCGTGGCGGTTCGGAGAGGGTGTCAAGAGCGCCCACCGCGTGCGGGCCGACGAGCGCGAGTCCACGGCGCTGGTGCTGGAGGGACGGGGGAAAACCGTCAGGTTCGTGGCGGAGCCCTACGAGATCGTGACGATCCTGGTGACGTGAGAGGCGATTGCGGATTGCGGAATGCGGAATGGAAAGGAGCGTCGGGGGCGGATGCACGAGCATCACCTGTCGGTGAGCCGCACGGCCCGCTACTTCACCCTCGGGGAACGCTCGGCGGCGGTGGCGGAAGTCTGGTTCGCGTGTCACGGGTACGGACAGCTGGCGGCGCGCTTCCTGGAAAAGCTGCGGGTGCTCGACGACGGAACGCGCTATCTCGTGGCTCCGGAAGGGCTGTCGCGGTTCTACTTGAGCGAGAGCCCGACCGAGCGGCGAGTCGGTGCGAGCTGGATGACGCGCGAGGATCGCCTCGCCGAAATCGCCGACTACGTCCAATACCTCGACGCGGTGTACCAGGAGGTGTTTGGCTTGCTCGATCGCTCGCAAGTGACCGTGCACGCGCTGGGGTTCTCACAAGGTGTGGCTACCGCCAGTCGTTGGACGGCGATGGGCAAGGCCAGAGTCGATCGTCTCATGCTATGGGGTGGCGAGTTTCCGCCTGATTTGGATCTCACGCTCCCGACGATCGTGGATCGGCTGCGGGCCGCTCGGCTGTCGCTCGTGTACGGGCGGGCCGATCAGCTCATCACGGAGAAGGTGATCAGGCAGATCGCCGATCGGCTCCGGGCCCACGCCATTCCGTATCGGGAAATCCCGTTTGACGGTGGGCACGAGCTGAACGATGGTGTACTCAAAGGTCTAGGTGGTGAGACGGCGAGTTAACTCACCGTCTCAGCCTCTGCATTGGATTCAGTGCGTCCTGTAGCGCGTCCCCCAGCAGGGTACAGGCGACCACTACCAGCACCAGGGCAATGCCCGGCGCCGCGGCCACCCATGGCGCATTCACGAGTGTATCTCTCCCCGATGCGATCATGTTGCCCCAGGACGGCGTGGGCGGCTGGACGCCAAGACCGAGGAACGACAGGCCGGCCTCGAGCATGATCGCGTTGCCGATCCCGAGCGCCGCGGCGACGATGACAGGCGTCAGCGCGTTGGGCAGGATGTGGCGCCACAGAATCCTGGCGCGCGAGAGCCCCAACGCGAGCGCCCCCTCGACGAACGGGCGCGCGGCGAGCGCACGGACCTCGCCCTGGACGAGGCGTGCGACCGACATCCAGCCGGTCACCCCGAGCACGAGGATGACGAGCGCCGCGCTCGGGCGCCACAGCGTCGCGAGCAACAGCAGCAGCACCACGCGGGGGAGAGCGAGCACGAAATCGGTGAATGCCAGCAGCACCGAGCGCACCGGTCCCCGCCAGTAGCCCGCGACCGCCCCCACGGCGAGGCCGATCGCGATCGCCAGCAGCACCGCGAGCGTGCCCACGCCGAGGGAAACCCGAGCGCCGTAGACGAGTCGCGTCCATACGTCGCGCCCGAACCGATCGGTGCCCAGCGGGTGGATCGCGCCGCGAGCGTCCGTGGCGAGTGGCGCGAGGAACCGCGTGGCGACGATGTCGGGTTGCGCCGCCGCGTCTCCGGTCGAGACGAGCGGCGCGGCGAGGGCCGCTGCGACGACCACGATCAGCACGCCGGCGCCGAAGATGGCGCGTCGGTCGCGCAGCAGCCGCTTCACATTGCCTCGGTCTGGTGGCGGATCCGCGGATCGATCCACCCCACCAGCGCGTCGGCGACCAGGTTCCCGACCACCACCAGGATCGCGCTCACCGCCGTCGCCGCCATCACGACGGGGTAGTCGCGCGCCAGCACGGCCTCGACCAACCGGCGACCGACGCCGGGCCATGCGAACACGAACTCCACGAAGACGGCACCCGAGAACAGCGTGGGAACCGACAGGCCGAGCAGGACCACGACGGGGATGAGCGCGTTGCGCGCGACGTGGCGCTGCGCGACCCGAAACGGAGCGAGCCCCTTGGCCAGCGCGGTCCTCACGAACGGCTGACCCACGACGTCGAGCATCGCGCCACGCACGAAGCGCGCGGCGCCGCCAATGCCGATCAGCGTGAGAGTGGTGAGCGGCAACACGAGGTGGCGCAGCCGGTCGGCGAGCCATGCCCCGCCCGAGAGGAAGTCGCTGTCGAGCCCCGCGCGACCGAAGGCGGGGAGCGCGCGAGCCCAGTAGGTGAATACCATGACCAACATCAGGCCCAGCCAGTAGCCGGGAACGGCGAACAGGGTGACGGTCGCGACGGAAAGCGCCGTGTCGACGCGGCGATGCGCGGTCGCCTGGACCGCGCCCACGGCTACGCCGAGCAGGTAGCTCAGCAGCAGCGACAGGCCGACCAGCTCGAGCGTGGCCGGCACTGCTTCGGCGAGCAGCGCGAGCACCGGCCGCCCGGTCGCGATGCTGGTGCCCCATTCCCCGCGGGCGAAGCGGCCCAGCCAGGCGCCATACTGCACCGCGATGGGGCGGTCGAGCTCCAGCACACGGCGCTGAGCGGCGATCTGCGCGGGCGTGGCGGCCGGGCCGACCAGCAGCGCCACGGGATCGCCTGGGGCGAGGCGAAGCAGGAAAAAGGTCAAGGTCACGACGCCGGCTACGACGGCGAGGCCCGTGCTGGCGCGGCGTGCGAGTCCGGCGAGCATGCGCCGAATCTCGCGCGCCCCTGCCGCGGCCGCTAGAATGCGGGCGTGCTGCGGCCGATGAGGCGGGTGCTGCTCGCCGGGGCGACGCTGGCGTGCGGGGTGAGCCCCGCGCGTCGCGGGCGCACAGTCATCTATGCCTCCGGCGCCGATCTCCAGAGCGTGAACCCGCTCTTCACGACGCACCCGCTCGCGAAGCAGGTGCAGCGCTACGTGCTGCTCACCACCCTCGCGCGCTACGATTCGGCCCTCGTCCCCCAACCGTACCTTGCGCGCCGCTGGACGTGGTCGGCCGACCGTACGACGCTCACGTTCCGGTTGCAGCCCGGTGTGCGGTGGCACGACGGGGTCGCCACGACGGCGCGCGACGTCGTCTGGACGCTCAACACCGCCTGCGACTCGGTCACCGGATATCCGCGGCTCAGCGATCTGGCTAACGTCGTGTCCGCGAACGACGCCGACGACTCGACGGTGATCGTGCGGTTCAGCCGGCCCGAACGGGAGCTGCCCGATGTCTTCACCGACCTCGCCGTCCTGCCGGCCCATCTGCTGGACTCGATTCCACGCACGCGGCTGCGCCAGGCGGAGTGGAACGCGCACCCGGTGGGAAACGGCCCCTTTCGCTTCGTCACGCACGAGTCGAACCGGCGCTGGGTGTTCGCGGCGAATCCGACCTTTCCGCCGGCGCTTGGCGGCCCTCCCCAGCTGGCGCGCTTCATCGTGGTCGTCGTGGACGAGCCCACCACCAAGCTCGCCGCGCTCACGGTGGGCGAGATCGACTTCGCCGGGATCCAGCCGGCGCACGCGGCCTTCGTGCGTAGGAACCCCGACCTGGCGGTGCTCGACTACCCTCTCATCTATCCGTACGGCATCGTCTTCAACACGCGGCGCCCGCCGTTCGACGACGCGCGGGTCCGGCGGGCCGTGGCGCTGGCGCTCGATCGCCGGGAGATCGTGGACGGGTATCTCTATGGCTTCGGCACGGTCGCCGACGGCCCCGTGCCGCCGGACGTGCCCGGCTACGTGCCCGGACGCCCGATCCTGACTGATCCCGACTCGGCGCGCCGCCTACTCGGCGGCCGAACGATCGCCTTCGAGCTGCTCACGGTCGGGAGCGGCGAAGCGCCGCTCGAGCAGATGATTCAGGCGCGCCTGGCGGGCGTCGGGGTGCGCGCCTCGATCCGCCAGCTCGAGCTGAGCGCGTTCCTCGACCGCGTGAACCCGCGGCGCCACGACTTCGACGCCGCCGTGGTCGGCACGGCCGGCGATCCGGGATTGGGGTATTTGAGCCAGCTCGCGGATCTTGCGGGCCTGCGCGCCCCGGCCGACCGCGCCACGGCCCAGCGCCTGTTTCGCGATTCGCTCCCCATCGCCTTCCTTTATCATGCGCGGGGTGTGCAGGGGATGAACCGCCGCGTGCAGGGAGTGCGGATGGACGTGCGGGGAGAGCTGCCGGCCGTCACCCAGTGGCGCATCGGGCCGTGAGGCGGCGCGAGCTGCCCATTGAGTTCCGGGCGACGGCGCCAGCGCGGCTCGACTTCGCAGGCGGCTGGACCGACGTGCCGCCGTTCTCCACGCGCGAAGGGGGCGTCGTGGTGAACGGGTGCATCGACCTCTCGGCGCGCGTCGAGCTGAAGCTCGGCGGCAGCTTGATCCGGCTCGTGGCGGAGGACCTCGGCCAGGAGCTCGAGTGCGCCGACTCGCGCGGGCTCGTCCTCGACGGGCGCCTCGACCTGATCAAGGCGGCGCTGCGCATGTTTCCCGTGCAGAGCGGCTGTACCCTCACCACGCGATCCGAGGCGCCCCCCGGGTCGGGGCTCGGCAGCTCGGGCGCGCTCGATGTGGCGCTTGTGGCGGCGCTCACCTGTGCGCGCGGTGAGCGGCTGGCCGAGCGGGAGATCGCCGAGCAAGGCTGGTACCTCGAGACCGTCGAGGCAAAGATTCCCGGCGGCAAGCAGGACCAGTTCGCCGCAGCGCTGGGTGGGTTTCAGCGCCTCAGCTTCCACGATCCGGACGTCGGGATCGAGCCGATCACCCTCGACCCGGTGTTCGCCGCCGCGCTCGAGCGCCAGACCGTCCTGTGCTACACAGGCCGCTCGCGCGTCTCGGGCGCCACGATCGCGCGCGTGATGGCGGCGTACGAGCGCGGCGACCGGCAGGTAACGGGCGCATTGCGGGCCATGCGGGACCTGGCGGAAGCGATGGCGCAAGCGCTGCGCGCGTCCGACCTGGGGCGCGCGGGAGCACTGTTGCGGGAGAACTGGCGACACCAGCAAGCGCTCGACTCCGAGATGTGCACGCCCGAGATGGCGCGGCTCGAGCGCGCGCTCGCGAACGCGGGTGCGCTCGGCGGCAAAGCGGCCGGCGCGGGAGCCGGGGGGGCGATGTTCTTCATTACCAGCGAGGACGCGCGGCCCGCGATCACCGCGGCGCGGGACGCAGGAGCCACCGTGCTTCCCGTGCGCTGGGCCACGGCCGGCGTGCGCGCATGGTGACAGCGGAAGCGGTGGCGGCCCGAAGGGCGGAGATCGCGCAGGCGCCGGATCTCACGGCGCTGCTCGCGCGCCTCACCGAGCGGGCCGCGCCGCTGCTCGAGCGCCGGCCGATTGTACCGCCGCTCAAAGCCTTGCTCTCGAGCGACGGCGGAATCTGCCCCGACGACGGCACGGCGCTCCTGTTCAATCCCTGGAGCCCAAACCAGCACCATTGCTCGCGCTGCGGCAAGACGTGGGCCGGCGAGCGGCACGACCGGCACTGGGCGCGGTTCCAGCACCTCTGGCTGGCGGAGCGCGCCGCCCACCTCGCGGCGCTGCAGGCATTGGGGGGAAGCGACGCAGCGGGGGTGCGGGCGGCCGAGATCCTCCGGGCTTACGCCCGGAGCTATTGGCAATATCCCAATCGTGACAACGTGCTGGGTCCGAGCCGGCTGTTCTTCTCGACCTATCTCGAATCGATCTGGATTCTGAACTATCTGGCGGCCGCGATGCTGCTGCGGGAGTCAGGTCATCTGGACGAGGCGACGAGCCGGGGCGTGGGGCAGGTGGCGGATGAAGCGGCCAATCTCATCGGCGAATTCGACGAGGGATTCTCCAACCGCCAGACGTGGAACGACGCCGCACTGGCCGCGATCGCCGTGTGGTTCGAGGACGACGATCTCGCGAAACGCGCCATTGAAGGGGAGACGGGGCTGCTCGCGCACCTGATGCGCGGCTTCGGGCGGGACGGCATGTGGTACGAGGGAGAGAACTACCACCTGTTCGCGCTGCGCGGGCTGTTGACCGGCGCCGCGTGGGCGCGCGCGGCGGGCGTCGACTTAGGCGCGGAGCCCGCGCTGGCGGCGCGCGTGCGGGCGGCGCTGCTCGCGCCCGCGCTCACCGCACTCCCGGATCTCACTTTCCCGGCGAGAAAGGATTCGCGGTTCGGGGTCTCGCTCGCGCAACCGATGTATCTCGAACTGTGGGAGATCGGGCTCGCGACATGCGGGATGCGGGATGCGGGAACCGGGATGCGGGACGTCGCGAGCTGGCTGCAGGCGCTCTACCGCGTCCCGGGCGTCGTCCCAGAAGTGTTCGATTCGTATCTACACGATGCTCCCGTCGAACGCATCCCGCGTCCCGCATCCCGGATCTCGCTGTCGTGGTGGTCCCTCTTAGAGATGCTGCCGGAGCTTCCGTCCGACGCGCCGCCCTGGGTCCCCGGCAGCGTGCTGCTCGATTCGCAAGGCCTTGCGGTGCTGCGTGCGGGGGAGCGCTACGTGAGCCTGGAGTGCGGCCCACTCGGCGGCGGGCACGGGCACCCTGACCGGCTGCATCTGACGCTCCACGCTGACGGTGTGCACTGGCTCCCCGACGTCGGCACCGGGTCGTACGTGGCGCGTGATCTCCTGTGGTACCGCTCTACCCTGGCACACAACGCGCCGCGGCTGGACGGTGCGTCCCGCGGGGGGAACGCCATGTGTGAGACCTTCGACGCGCCGGGCGACTGGGGCTGGACGCGCGGCCGCAACGGCGATGTCACCCGCACAGTGGTGGCCGGCCCAGCGTACCTGCTCGACATCGTCGAGCTGGCGAGTCGCGAGGATCATCTGCTCGAGTTGCCGTGGCACTTCCAGGGGCGCGGCGACGTGGTGACGCGGGGACGGTGGGAGGACGCCGAGCTGCAGGATGAGTTCACGTCGCGCGCCCAGCGCTTCGCTCCCGAGACGAAGGGACCGATAACCCTCGAGCTGGCAGCCGATAGCCGACCGCTGACGGCGCTCTTTCTGCTTGAAGGAGAGCTGCTCCGCGCCGAAGGACCGGGGTTGCCGGGGAGCGGCACGCGCGCACCGTTCTACCTGCTGCGCGCGCGAGGGCGCAGCGTCCGGTTCGTGACGGTGCTCGAGCCGATCGGCGCAGCCGCGTTCGTGCGCGGTGTAGGGGTGAAAGGCAGCGTCATCGAGGTCGAAACGACAAGCGGGGTGGACCGCCACTCGCCGTCCCCTCTGGGCTGGGAGGTCACCGCTCCTGCGAGGCGCGTACGACTCAGCGGCGCGCGGGATCCCGAGCCTCCGTTTCAACCACTGATCGAGCTCGATCTCCCCCAACCGGCGGTTGGCGCGGCGTTGCGCGTCGATCGGCCTCCTGCGCTTGACGGCACGGGCGACGGGTTCGATACCAGCGAGCCGCTGCGGCTCGAGCTCGAGGACCAGTATCGCCGCAGCGAGGAACCGTACTCCGGGCCCGAGGACTTTTCCGCGATCGCTCACGTCGGGTGGGACGACGAGGCGCTTTACCTGGCGGTCGAGGTGACGAAGCCCGACTTGTGCTTCCGCGCTGCCGCAGCCCCACCGCTGCGGCTCGACAACGAGCCGGACGACATCCACTCGGACGGCGTCCAGCTCTACCTCCGCGACTTGGAAGGCGGCGACGTCTCCGGTTTTCTGGTCGTGCCCGAGGTGGAAGGTGGGCGGCTAGACGGGGGCGGCGTGCGGGTGCGCGGCGCGGGAGAATCGCCGGGAGCGCCCAGGTCGGTCCACGGCGCCTGGCGGCGCACCGAGCAGGGCTATCGCATCACCCTCGCCGTCGCCTGGCCGGAATGGCAGCGCGCCCACGTCGGCGGCCAGGTCGGCTTCGACCTTATCATTAACGAGATGCTCCCCGGCCGCGAGCGGCGCGCGGGACAGCTCGTCTGGAGCGGCGGTAACGGCTGGGTGTGGTTGCGGGGCGACAGACAGGATCCCGCACGGATCGGGATACTGGAGCTAGTGGGATGATGCGAACGCGGAAGTCGGAACGCGGAACGCGGAACGTCAGGGTGAGGGCCGCGCGGCGAACGACCCCTCAATGCTGTTCCGCGTTCCGCATTCCGCGTTCCGCGTTTGGTTCTTCCCGCTCATGAGCGTCGTGGTGGTTCTGCACGAGCCCCAAGACCTGGTCAACATTGCCCACGTCGTCCGCGCCCTCAAGAATTTCGGTTTCCGGGATCTGCGGCTGGTGAATCCGCGCGAGTACGATGCCTACCGGGTCGAGGGAATCGCGCACCAGACGCAGGACGTCCTGGCGCGCGTAGCGCGCTACGATCGGCTCGAGCGAGCGCTCGCCGACTGTGTGCACGTGGTCGGGTTCACCGCGCGGGAGCGGAGCGCGAAGCGCAACCCCCAGCGCCCGCGCCAGGCGGCGGCCGAGATCGTCGCGCAGGCTGAGGCGGGGCTCGTGGCGTTGCTGTTCGGACGCGAGGACAAGGGGCTGCCGAACGACGCGCTCGACCTGTGCCACCGCGTCGTCACCATTCCGACCAATCCCGCGTACGCCTCGCTGCAGCTCGGGCACGCGGTGGTCCTCATGCTGTACGAGCTGGCGCTGGCGCGCGGCGACGACGCCCGCCCGTTCAAGGCGCCGCGCCGCGAGGCGCCCCCGGCGGCCACGGAGGAGCTGGAGCGGCTGTTCGCCGACGTCGAGGCGGCCCTCCGGGTGATCGAGTTCTTTAAGACGCGCCAAGTCGAAGGCGTGATGCGGACGGTGCGGGAAATCATCCACCGCACCCCGCTCGACCAGCGCGAGGCGAAGCTGCTGCGCGCGATGGCCATCGAGGTGGTGAAATACGGTGAGCGACTGGCGCGTTCCGGGATTCACGTCGACCGGTAGTAAGCGGCCGGACGCCCTGTTCGGTGGCGCCGAGCTGGGCGAGGACGCGAGCGTCCCCGAGCGGATGGTGCGGGCGTCCGGCTGCCGCGTGTGGGACGCCCGGGGTCGCGAGTACGTGGACTACGTCATGGCGCTGGGCGCGGTGGCGCTCGGGTACGGCCATCCGGACGTGAATCGCGCGGCCGAGCAGGCGATCGCGGCCGGCGTCGTGGGGCCGCTCCCTCCCGTGCTCGAAGAAGAGCTTGCCGAGGCGCTGAGCCGTCGCATCCCATGGCTCGAGCGCGTGCGGTTTCTCAAGACCGGCGCGGAGGCTGTGGCCGCAGCCGTGCGGCTGGCCCGGGTAGCCACCGGGCGCGAGCAGGTGCTCGGCTGTGGCTACCACGGCTGGCTCGACTGGTGCCAGGGCGCCGACGGCGTGCCGGCCTCGACTCGCGCTCTGTACGCCGAGCTGCCGTTCAACGACGCCGAGGGGACGCGGCGGCTGATCCGCGAAGCGGGAGACCGCTTGGCCGTCGTCGTCGTGGAACCCGTGGTAGTGGTCGAGCCCACGCGCGAATGGCTCGAGGTGCTGCGGGCGGAGACACAGCGCGTGGGCGCGGTGTTGGTGTTCGACGAGATCAAGACGGCGTTCCGGCTCGCCATCGGGGGCGCCGCCGAGCGGTTCGGCGTGCGGCCGGACCTGATGGTGCTCGGCAAAGCGCTCGCGAACGGGTTCCCTCTCGCGGCGGTCGGGGGTCGGGCCGATCTCATGGCGGGTGTGTCCCGCACCTGGATCTCGTCGACCCTTGCGACAGAGGGCGTGGCGCTGGCGGCGGCGAAGACGACGCTCGAGGTGATGGAGCGCGAAAGCGTATGCGCGCATCTGCACCGGGTCGGCACGCATCTGTTACACGGCCTGCATCGGGTGCACCGCGAGCACGGGAATCTCGTGACCGGCGTCGGCGGGATCGCCGAGATGTGTTTCCTGCATTTCGCGGCGGAGCACATCTCGCGCGATGTGGCGCGCGGATGCGCCGCGCGCGGCGTGCTGTTCAAGCGGACGGCATACAACTTCGTGTCGCTGGCGCACGACGAGGGAACCGTGGACCAGACGCTCCGCATCCTGGACGAGGTGCTGGGAGCAGATCCTTCGCGCCTGCGGCGCTCAGGATGACAGGCGCCCTCGCTCCGCGAAGGGAAAAGAGAGAAATCTCTAAGCCATCGCCCTCGATCTCACGCTGCCTACGGCCGCGCGCATTCGCACAAGAACTGGGTGAGCGTCCTCTCGATCCCGCCGCTCTGCACGTTCCTCCACGAGAGGCCGGTGATCCTACGGACCAGGCGGCGGCACGCCGCAGGATCCTTGCCTGCCCGGAGCGCCGTGCGACACAACGCGACGCCGTTGCGCTCCCACTCCCACATCCAAGACAGGACGGTTATCCAGCCGGATAGGCGATGCAGCGGTGGCAGTCCTTCGCTTGAGAGGCGGCGGGCCAGGCGGAAGCGATTCGACAAGCCGAGGTGGCTCGCCACCCACTGCGCTGTCCCAACGGAGCCGCGCGTGAGGAGCATGGCATCGATTACGGCGCGCACCTCAAACGAGAGGTGGGGCAGGGCGGTGTGGATGAGCGGGGCCAGCTGATGCACCGGGGCGACCTCGGCGAGATGCGTGGGGATTTCTAGCGCGAAGACTGCGCTCGGTCAAGCTCGGCGATCGCGCCGTGTTGCCACTGGTCGAGTGACCTCTCTCACATCCGACGGTCGCAATTCTCCGCGCGCTCAAAACGTCACTGCGGCCTTCGGATAACCATTCTACGTTGGGCTCAGACGATCTCCACGACCTATGCAAGGGAGACCCACCACCGTGAAGCGGCCGTCGCTAGACCTGCTTGCGCTTGCCACCGTGCTCGGGGGCGCCGCATTCTTGGATGCCTGCCGGTCAGATGATTACCTCGGGCCGGCGCCGGTGCTTAGCGCCAGCCACATGGTGCTCGGCACATCTACCGTCCCCCTCCTGTCCACAATGAGGTGGGCATCGACCCCATCTCGACCGGGATCGACATCCCGGAGGGTGCCGAGGTCACGGTCACTGTTTCGGGCTTGCTGCACTACTCGCTGAATCAAAATCGACCGCTGTGCAGTCCCCAACCGCCGGTCCAGCCGCCGGGCGGGTTGACGGACGTGGGCCCAGCCGGGTTTCCCGAAGAGCTCTACCCTGAGTGGTTGTACACAGGGCACGGGGTCGTCGCCTGGATCCCGGAACGGAATGCGGGCGTTGATTTCCAGCCCCGCGACCCGTCGGCCGGAACCAGTGTCGGGTCGGTTGACCGGGCCCGGTACTCTGTGGGTCAAGCGCTTTCCGGGCTTCCCGGGCAGCTGCTCGAACCCGGACGGTGGTTTTCCGTACGAGCCTGACTACTTCGTCTCGGGTACGCAGACTCTGACGGTAGAGGTGGTCGACCCCTCGCTCGGGATCGAAGTTATCTGCACCGGTTCCGGCGCTCCGCGCGCCAGCACTGTGTCATGCGAGGCCCGCCCGCAGCCTGCCGGGCAAACTCTCCTCGTGACGCGGTGGACGTTCACCGGCACAGCAGGCGATGTTGTCACCCGACAGACCAGTGACGTGACCTGGGCCGGCCAGCTTGTGGTGGATGGGAGGATCGACGTGACCGGCACTGTTGCCGGGCACCCGGCCTCGGGGAGCGCGAGCGTCACGGTGACCGCACGCGACTGGACGCAGAAAACGGTCAATCACAGGGTTGAGGAGGACACCGTAAGAAAGCTTCCGACCCACCCGGCCCAGCCGGCGGACCTCGGCACGCACGAGCCTTTTGCCCAAGCCTACCTACCGCCCAACGCCCACCCTCAGATTCAGTCTGGTCCGAACGAGGGCATGTTCTACTTTACCGAGGTTCCAGTAGAGGCGCTCTCCCGTATTCGAATCAACCGGGTAGCGCTTTCAACGAACAGCGATTTCTACAACCTCCAGCCCAAGAATGCGTCCCCTGGGAAGTGCAAGCGGTCAGACGTGGTCCCGTTCCTGCCGCTCGTCGAGGACCACGAGGGACTGACGCTGAGCCGACATCACACGCCGGTGTATTCCGCAATGAACTCAATCGCCAGGTTCCGCAGGCGACGGAGCATGTGGTATCGTTGAATGACCTCGCGCTTCTGATAGATCGTGCTGACACCGCCGCGGCACCTGGGATTCAGGCGGCGAGGAACACTTCGAAGGACCAGAAAGATGGCGGTACCGTGCCGCCCATCCCCTACTGTACATTTAAGTACTTCTAGCGGGGGTCGGGCGCATCCGAAATCAACAAATGGAGCTGAGCCCGATGACCAAGCTTCTCAGGTCGTTTCAGGCCCTTGCACTTCTTGAGTTGATCGCGTTCGCTGGGGTGGCGATGGCGCAGCAGGATGGGAGCTGGTGCGCCCCCGCGGAGGCATCTCTTCGCTCGGCAGCCCGTGGAGATACGTATCACCGGGCGATAAGGGACTTGGTGGGCTGCCCCGTGAGCGGGCCGCAGGCACTGGCTGCCCAGTGGGCCCATCCACCAGAGGATACGGTTGCTCTGCAGATCCTGGGGGATGCCAGCGCGACTCTCCGCGACCGGCGCCTGCTGCGGGCGGCGACAAGCGCAGCCCTCAATACGTCGAACAGACGCGAGGTACGGCTGACCGCCATCCAAGCTCTGCTTGGGCAGTTTCATCCGTCACTCAAGGCGGTGTATCGAACTCCGGCGGAGCCGGGCCTGGGAGGCGTGGCATACGTGATGCTTGCGGAGCAGGACCACCCAAACGACCGGCCCGGGGCGGAGCCGCTCCCGCCATCAGCGCAAGACGACGTTCTGAACGTGCTTCGGCAACTGTCCTCAGACCAGGATGAGGTGATCCGCAAAATCTCGGACTACTTGGTCGGGCGGCTCCCATCGTTCCAAGGACCCAAGTAGTATCAGTCCGGTGCACACCGGCCGCGACGAGTAGGGGGGTGCCGTAAAGGGTGCCCGACGGTTCGCGGGCGCGGGACTTTCGCTGTCCCTCGCTGCCATTCCCGCGGAGGCGCAGCGGGGCCAGCGACGGCGGCGACGCTTGCGCGGACGCCGTCAGGCTCGTGACTTCCGGAGAAGCCAGCGACACGCATGAGGGGGGGGCACTCGCGCACATCGTCAGGTGTCCTGACGGTCCAGTAGTTATTGCCGCTCGGTGGCGCGGGGCCGTGGACCGACCGGAGGTCCTGGCCCAGCTCAGAGCGTGGAATTATCAGATCCACGACCAACCCATCGCTGAAGCCGCCATCACGGTCGCCCGCGACCCCAGCCGCCCGACCAACCTGCGGCTGCTCGCGCTGGAGACACTCGTCAGCTATCTGGGTGCGCGCCTGACCGGCCAGG
>WNEW01000608.1_pt1 | contig 17138 bp, 17 predicted proteins | sample 5399891 | NCBI WGS metagenome assembly WNEW01 (sample SAMN13153336, study PRJNA577476) | soil metagenome | isolation source: 40 cm grassland meadow soil pre-rain plot 5 | place: USA:California | collected 2015-09-08 | reverse complement strand
ATCCGTAACCCATTGTTACAGCATCATATTGTTAACGTACGTGATCGCGTCCACTCCGGTGCTTTGCTATCGGAAGCATTGCGGGCTCAGGGAGTCTTTCCTTCCGTCTATACGGCGTCGATTTTCGCCGGCGAGCGTAGCGGAAACCTGGTGGAAGTCATTAATCGTTACATTCAGTACGAGAAGACGGTTGTCAGCGTCCGCAAGAGATTTCTAAATTCCTTGATCTATCCAACGTTTTTGGTTGTCCTTTCAATAGTGATGGTTGGGGTCATTTTGACGTATGTCATCCCCAAGTTCGCCCAACTGTACGCGGACTTGAATACGCCGTTGCCCATCACAACCCGATTGCTGATCGCGGTTTCGGCGGCGATTCAGGGTAATTTGGTTCTGATCGTGCCGGTACTCGCAGGCGCCGCAGTCGTCCTCAAGATTTGGGCCGGCACGGGCAGAGGCCGCCATCTGTTGGATGAACTGAAACTAACGGCGCCGGTTGTCGGGAACCTGTGGACGATGTTTTCCATGGCCCAACTTTCGCGCACTCTTGCGACATTGCTTCAAGGAGGAATTCCGCTGGTTTCGGCACTGGAAGTGGCACGTGATGCTTCAGGCAATCGAGTCATCGGCGATTCGATCCGGGAAGCCATTTCCCAGGTTCGCGAAGGAAAATCCCTGTCCGACAGTCTGCTGGAGACCGGGCATTTCCCGCATCTGGCATTGGAAATGATTCGAGTCGGAGAACAAACCGGATCATTACCCGACATGCTGAACCACGTTGCGGATTTCTATGATGAAGATGTGAACCTTCGGTCCACTGCCCTATTGAGCTGGATCGAGCCGGTCATCCTGATTTTCGTCGCCGCCTTTGTCGCGATGGTTTTGATTTCGCTTTATATGCCGATCTTCAGTATTGGAACTTCGGTACAAACATGAAAGAAGTTTTGGAAAACAAAGAAAAGGACCGCGCAACCGCACAGCAGTTGGCGGAGAGGTATCGGTACGAATTTGTCGACCTCAAGGGCGTCCACCTCGATTTGGAACTATTCCACTCCATTCAGGTGGACCTGATGTTCCGGTACAACTTCGTGCCGCTGCGACTGGAAGGCAATGCGCTCGTGGTCGCCATGGCCGATCCCAGCGACCTGGTAGTTGTTGACGAACTTTCGGCGCTGCTGGGACGTCCGCTGGTCATCAATGTCGCTCCGCTGTCGGACATTCAGGATCTGCTGAAGAAGTCCGAATCGTCGCAGCGCATGCTCGAGGAAGCGACTGAGGGGTTCAAGCTCGATCTGATACGGGAAAATGAAACCGGGGAAGAGACCATCACGATCGAGAAAATCACGCAGGGAGAATCCAGTCCGATCATCCGGCTCCTCGACACCATCATCTTCACAGCGCTCGAACGGCGAGCCAGCGATATTCATATCGAGACAAGAGACACGGAAGTCGGTGTGAAGTATCGCATTGATGGTTCTCTGAACGAGGCGATGGATCCGATCGCGAAAGAACATCACTCGACCATCATTTCGCGGATCAAGGTTATGTCCGAGCTCGACATCTCGGAACGCCGCGTGCCCCAGGATGGCCGGTTCAAGACGCGGTATAAGGGACGGTCTATCGACTTTCGTGTTTCGATCATGCCGTCGATTCACGGTGAGGATGCTGTTATCCGTATCCTCGACAAGGAATCGATCAGCGAAAAATTTCGTACTCTGAACCTCGACGTCGTCGGATTTTCCGATACCGATCTCAAGAAATTCCGCCGTTATATCAGTGAGCCTTACGGAATGGTCCTGGTGACCGGCCCGACCGGCAGCGGCAAGACAACGACGCTGTACGCCGCATTGATGGAGATCCGAAACGAAGAAGACAAGATTCTTACGATCGAAGATCCTGTCGAATATCAAATCCGGGGGATCACGCAAATACCCGTCAATGAAAAGAAAGGTCTGACATTCGCTCGCGGGCTTCGCTCGATTCTGCGCCATGATCCGGACAAGATCATGGTCGGAGAAATTCGCGATGTCGAGACGGCGCAGATTGCAATTCAATCGGCGCTCACAGGCCATCTGGTTTTCACGACAGTTCACGCCAATAACGTCGTCGATGTTCTTGGCCGGTTTCTGAATATGGGTGTCGACCCGTACAACTTCGTGTCGGCCCTCAATTGCATCATGGCACAGCGGCTCGTCCGGATGATCTGCGGAAACTGCAAGAAGCCGGTTCACTATACCGACCAGGTGTTGATCGAGTCAGGACTGAAACTGGAACAATATCGGGATTTCACTTTTTATGAAGCCGAGGGTTGTCTGGAATGCAATGGTACAGGCTATCGCGGCCGGACCGCGATCCAGGAGCTGCTCGATCTGTCCGATCACATTCGGGAGATGATCATCGAAAGACGACCTACATCCGAGATCAAGCGCGCTGCGCACGATGAGGGCATGACTTTTCTTCGGACATCCGCCCTGGACAAAGTATTCGCGGGCATCACAACGCTGAAAGAAATTAACAAGGTGACGTTCATTGAGTAAGGGACTTGCCGAGAAGATCAGCGATGTCTTCAAACCGCAGGTACCGTTGTGGGCCTGCGAGCTGACGTCCAGGCACGTCATCGTGGGCGGCGTGGACCGCAGCCGCAGCAGAATTCGAGCGACCGTGGCGTCTGAACTACCTTCGGACGTTGTTTCGACTTCATACTCCGAGGCCAATATCCGAAATTCCGAGTTGGTACGATCGAGTGTGAAGCAGCTTTTGATCCAGGCGGGGTTTTCCGGAAGTGAAATCGCGCTGGTTGTCCCGGACGATACCAGCCGGATCGCATTCTTAACCGCAGAAAAACCCTCGAGAGATCCGGATGAGCAGCGCACTTTCATCCGGTGGAAGCTGAAGAAGACAGTACCTTTCGATGTCGATTCCGCTCAAATTGCTTATCGCATTGTGGGACGGCACAGCGGAGGTGAAGGTGTGGATATCCTCGTTGCGCTCTCGCCCCGGGCTATTGTCGAGGAATACGAAAATCTGTTCGACGCGCTCGACATTCATGCCGGCGAGGTGGTGCCTTCAACCCTTGCCGCATTGAATCTCTGGCGGGCGCCCGCGGGCGACAGTCTGGTTTTAAAGGTTAGTTCCGACTGCGTGACGACAACCGTATTCAAAGACCAGCGCATTCAATTCTACCGGCGCGTAACTGAGGCGTCTTTGTATGACGCGGCTTATCCGACGGTGATGTATTACCAGGACAAGCTGAGAGGGACCGGTCTCCAAAATTTGTTCGTGTGCGGCTATAATTCGGATATTCGTCTGGCATCAATTGAGCTTCAAGCAAAACTTGGCTTGTCTCCCCAACGAATCGGACCAATGGACGTCGGTGATATTTTCAAGCCCGCACTCGGGGGCGTGCACTATAACTTCCGCTCCGGTTCTGCGTCGACTCCGCGGGACGGTCTCGTGGAGTTAACATAAATCCATAGCGGGACTTAATTACGTGGCAGAATTCGATCTGAATCTTTCAACAAGGCCTTTTCCGGCATACCGGCTCTTCAATTTTGCGCTGGCAGTCGTTCTTGCGCTGTTACTGGTCGTGTCGGTCTGGCAGGCGATGGGTTTCGTCCGCTTTTCCAGATTGGCGAATGCCATCCGAACGTCGGAAGTGGACGCCCGGATCGAGGCGGAAGCGCTGGGCAACCGCGTTTCTGAAATGGAGTCGCGGTTGGACCGGCCTGAGGCAACCGCCAAGCTCAACGAGATCGGATTCCTGAATCGCTTGATTGTGCGAAAGAATTTCTCGTGGACCCGGCTTCTGGCGGATCTGGAGACGTTGGTGCCTAACAACGTTCATCTTGTGAACCTGGCTCCGGAGATCGGCAACAACGGGGAAATCACGTTGCAAATCGACCTGCAGGGCCGAAGCATCGCCGACGTCTCGGAATTCATCCACAGGATGGAGAAGTCGCCTGTTTTTAGAAATATTACGGTTAGCACGGAGCAGAAACGCCAGACGACTGCGTCGGTAGATATCGATATCAAACTTGCCGTCATCTATCGGCCGGAAAGGGAAACACAGTGAGAACCTACCGGCGGCAGCGGAAGCAATTCCTGTTCGCAGGCTTGCTTGCTGTTATTGGTGTCGTGAATCTGCTGTTCTTTTTTATTCTCTATCAGCCTGCCCGTTCGGAATATTACCGGTTGCAGGATTCCACCGAACGTTTTCGCCGCGAGATCCAAGCGCGCCGGCAAAGAATCGAAATGTTGGACCGGCTGAATGCTCAACTCGCGACATTGGAGCAAGACCGTAAACGATTGTTCTTGATGCATTTCATACCACGGAACGCGGGATGGTCGGAAATTCTGGTACGCCTCGACGGTATGGTTCGAGAGGCCGCGGTACAGAATACTCACAAGGACTACGGTATCGACCAGGCTCCGCAATACGGGCTGTATTCCGTTAAAATAAAGATACCGGTAGTGGGTAGTTATCCGAACGTGGTGAATTTTATTAAGGATCTCGAAACTTCTGAGACATTCTTTATCATCAACTCGATCGATCTCCACGGCACGGATTCGGAATCGTCGGAGATTTCGCTGGGATTGAATCTCGAGACGTTTTTTTACCAATGACTAAACAGGATCGCCAAAAGCTCAGAATTCTGATCGTGCTCCTGATTGTTTTTGGCATGACCGCCGTTCTGGGATATCGGATAACCGGGCCGTCTACAACAGAAGCCGTACAGGTCCCTGAGACGAAAACGTCTGCGAATCCGCCGGCTCCGACCGATGCGCGAATCCGGCTGGATCTCATCGAAAAGTCTGACGGTTCGAAGGAAGAGATCGGACGGAAAAATGTTTTCCAATACCAGAGGCCTCCTGCGCCTCCCGCTCCGCGTCCGTCCGGGCCCGCTGCTCCTGGACCCGGCGGTTCGCCCGTGCCGTCGCCTTTTCCGCCATCAGTCGGCTTGCCGCCATCCACAGCTCGTCCTGTCGTTGCGGCACCGCCCGGACCACCGCCCATTCCGCTGAAGTATCAGGGCTACGCGGTCGAGAATCCCCCTGCCGGGCAGACTACAGCTTTCCTTGTTGATGATGCGTCACGCCATTACAACGTCACGCGTGGCGAAATTCTCATGGGGCGCTATCGCATCAATCAGATCTCGGCGGGCTCGGTTGAGGTTGAAGATCTCGAGAACAATCGGCGCCAAACGCTTCCGTTGTTGAAGTAGCCATGGACAAACACTGTCGAGATGCCGGATTTTCACTCGCTGCGCTGATCTTCTTCGCTGCCGCTGCTTCTATTCTCGCCGCAGCCGCCGTCCCTGCTTACCAGATGCAGGCGAAGCGTGAGCTCGAAAAGGAACTTATATTTCGCGGAGAAGAGTACACACGGGCAATTCAAAAGTATCAACGAAAGTTCGGCGGGGTTTATCCGGGTTCGATCGATCAGTTGGTTCAGACCAATGGACTACGCTTCCTGCGACGCGCGTACAAGGATCCCGTAACAGGAAAGGATTTTAGACTCATCCGGATCAACCCTGATGGCAGTCTGAGCGGTTCAAAACTGTTTGTGCCGAACGCGAACCAGCAGTCGTTGTTTGGAAATACCCAAACGTTCGGGTCGCAGCCCGGTGCGTCCCAGCAACAACAGCAGACAACGCAATCCCAACAGCCCTCGCAACCGCCCCTGTCCTCGGGGCCGCAACCCCAACTACAAGCGCCACAGCCGCAGCAGCGTCCAGGGCAGCCTCTCGGATCGACGCCGTTTACTCCTATTGGAAATGCAGGTATTGGGAATGCGGGCGGGACGCCGATTGCAGCCGGCGGTATTATCGGTGTCGGTTCGAACAGTGATGAAACGTCCGTGATGGTGTACAACCAACGGCAGAAGTACAGCGAGTGGGAATTCATCGCGATCCTCGGGCAAACCGGCCCGCAACAGCAACGCGGGCCGCAGGTCGGGGGCCCACAGGTGGGAGGTCCCCAAGTGGGCGGGCCGCAGGTGGGGAACCCGCAATTCGGAGGCCCACAGTTTGGCGGCCCACAGGTGGGGAACCCACAGTTCCCTGGCCCACAACCGCAAAATACTCCGTTCCCGTCTCCGATGCCTGGTGGTGCGCCTTCGCCATTTGGTCCTCAGCCCGGCGGTTTCGGGTCTTTTCCGGGACCGCAGCAGGGCCAGCAGCCATTTGGTGGTTTCGGCAATAATCCGACGTTTTCGCCTCAACCCGCGCCGGCAAAGCGGCCATGACCTACGCTACAATTCAGTTCCATCCCGGGCCGCGTGTTGCGAGCATCGTCTTGAATCGTCCGCCGCTGAACATCATCAACCTTCAAATGTTGGATGAATTGAATGCAGCATGGTCGGAGGTCGAAGACCTGAAGGCTCAGGTTGCGATTTTCTCCGCCGCAGGCGATCGCGCATTTTCGGCTGGTGTGGATGTCGCGGATCACATGCCCGGGAGAATCGAAGGCATGATCGAGAAGTTTCATCAGCTTATTCGGCGGATCCGAAAATCCGACTGCATCACGATCGCCGCAATTCAGGGTCACACGCTCGGTGGCGGCTCCGAGCTTGCTCTGATGTGCGATCTGGTCGTCGCCACAACGGAAACCCGGATCGGGCAACCCGAGATCTCTCTGGGATGTTATCCGCCTGTGGCTGCAGCCTACTTACCTGCAGCGATCGGCTTTCACAAGGCTTCAGAAATGGTGCTGCTGGGCGAACCGGTTAGTGCAGCCGACGCCGAACGCGCTGGTTTAATTAATAAGGTCGTGCCTCGCTCGAATTTGAGCGAGGCCGTCGATGACTACGTCGACAAGCTTCTCGCGAAAAGTTCCGCTGTATTGGCATTGACGAAACGGGCATTGCGTGACGGCGCAGGACACCATTTCGATAAAGCCCTCGATCGCTCACAAGAGCTTTACCTGCGCGATCTGACCAGGACGGACGACATGGTGGAAGGGATGACCGCGTTCCTGGAGAAAAGGCCGCCTGCCTGGAGGAATAGGTAGGCTACTCCTCTTCCTCCAGCGCGTCGACGACCTCGTCATAATGCTCTTCAACCTTCACTTTCGGGAAGATATGCGAGATCTTGCCCTGTTCATTAATGATGAAAGTGGTTCTCTCGATGCCCATAAATTTCTTCCCGTACATCGATTTTTCCTTCCAGGTTCCATACGCTTCCACAATGCTCTTTTCCGTATCGGCTAACAGAGGAAAGTTCAAATCGAATTTATTTTTGAACTTCTTGTGGGAGTCGACGGAATCAACGCTCACACCCAGGACAACCGCGCCGCGGCTCTTGATCTCATCGATTCCGTCTCGGAACGCGCAAGCTTCTTTCGTACAACCCGGCGTATCGTCCTTGGGATAGAAATACAAAACAACTTTCTTGCCCTTGAAATCCGAAAGCTTCACCTTCTGGCCCTGGTCGTTCAAGACGGTGAAGTCCGGAGCTTTCTGTCCAACCTTGAGGGCGGAACTCGCTGCTTTCGACATGATATTTCTCCTATAATGCAGATCGATGCGTGACCTGAAACGCCTTCAAGTTCTCAAAATTGATGAAGAACACGAAAAGCATACCGAAGATGAGGTCGTCGTGGAAGAGCCGCTCGAAATTCGAGTCAATGGCGAAAGTCTATCCGTGACGATGAGAACTCCGGGCCACGATTTCGACCTCGCTGTCGGACTGCTCTTTACGGAAGGAATTGTTCGCACGCGCGATGAAATCGGCACGATTGCGTATTGTCCCGACGAGGACCAACCGGAATTGAAGAACGTTGTGAATGTGGTGCTCACCCAGGCGGGGCGAACAATTGAATCCTCTCGACGGCTGTGGTCGAACTCCAGTTGTGGCTTGTGCGGCAAAGCAACACTGGAGGCGATCCGTCAGGTGTGCCGGCCAATCCATAGTGCCATATCGGTCTCTCACGATCTGCTCTACTCGCTTCCGTCGCGATTACGCGATGGGCAGGCAGCCTTCGAACGTACGGGCGGACTGCATGCGGTCGCTCTCTTCGATGCGCAAGGCAACATGCTTCTCCTGCGTGAAGACATTGGCCGCCACAATGCCGTCGACAAAGTTGTGGGCGCGGCGCTTATGAATGGTTGTCTGCGGTCGGATACGGTGATGATGGTCAGCGGACGGCTGGGATTCGAGATCGCTCAGAAGGCTCTTATGGCCGGAATACCCATCGTCGCTTCGATCTCAGCCCCGTCCAGTTTGGCCGTAGAGCTGGCGAACGATTTCGGGATGACCGCGATCGGATTCCTGCGCGGCCACTCGATGAATGTGTACTCGCATCCCGAGCGAGTTACGGCTTGAGAACGATCTTTCCAAACACCGATCGGGCTTCAATCAGCTCATGCCCTCGTCTTGTGGCCTGCAAAGGTAGAACACGATCGATCACCGGCTTCAATTGCCCGCGAAACACGCACTTCATCACATCGAGAAAGTCGCGCTGGCTGCCCATTGTTGATCCGATGACCTGAACCTGACGGAAGAAAATCTGGCGAAGATCGGTCTGTGGCGCGAAGCCTGTTGTCGCGCCGCAGGTCAGCACGCGTCCGCCGCGGCGCGCCGATCGGAGACTGCGGACCCACGTGTCGGCGCCGATATAATCCACAACAACGTCGACGCCGCGCTTGCCTGTGAGTTCCCGGATCGTTTTATCGAACTCTTCGGTCTTGTAATTGATCAGGAAATCCGCGCCAAGCCGACGCGCCCGCTCGAGCTTTTCATCACTGCTTGCCGTAGCAAACACACGGCAGCCCGTCATCTTGGCGATTTGAATCGCCGCCGTTCCCACGCCGGCGCCCGCGCTGAGGACCAGCACATCCTCACTGGGCCGGATATTCCCTTTCGTCACCATCATGCTCCAGGCCGTCAGAAAAACCAGCGGGGCGGCCGCGGCTTCTTCAAAGGAGATGGAATCGGGAATCGGCAAAACAATGTGAGCCGGAACGGCAACGAGTTCGGCGTAGGCGCCGTCTCTATTTTCACCAACCATGGCGTAGGACGTGCATTGGCTTCCGAACCCACCAGCGCAAAACTCGCAGTGGCCGCAACTGATCCCGGGGTTGATTGTGACGCGTTGCCCGACAGTCAGCCCTGAAACATCCGGTCCAAGCTGTCGAATAATTCCGGCCGCATCGCTGCCTACAATTTTTGGAAGAGGGACTTTGATTCCCGGCATTCCCCGGCGCAGAAAGATGTCGATGTGATTGATTGAAGTGGCTTTAACTTCAATGAGAACTTCGCCGGGCCCAGGCTTGGGTTCGGGCACATCCCTGTATTCGAGGACCTCGGGAGGGCCATGTTTTTCAAAAACGACTGCTTTCATGAGCGGCCCTTAGTCTATCCTACGCGGCATGAGGAATAAAAAGGACGTCTCCATTATTGCTGTTATAGGCGCGGGGATTATGGGCCGCGGGATCGCGCATGTCGCGGCCCTCGGCGGTTTTCAAACGGTCTTAAATGATGTATCCGATGAGCTTTTACAAAAGGCCCAGACTCGAATTCGTCAGGACTTGAACAAAGCAATCAGTCTGGGCAAGTTCACCGACTCCGAAATGGATGCAGCCTTCGGGCGCCTGACGCTGGACAACAACCTGGAGCGCGCCGTAGAGAACGCCGATCTGGTCATCGAAGCCGTGCCCGAGAAAATCGAACTGAAGCTGGACGTTTTTCGCCGCCTCGACCGGGCATGCCCATCCCAGGCCGTTCTCGCATCCAATACGTCGTCACTCAGTATTACGGAGATGGCGAGCGCAACCCAAAGGTCGTACCAATTTATCGGGATGCATTTCTTCAATCCTGTTCACAAAATGAAGCTGGTCGAGATTATTCGTGGCCTGGAGACAAACGATGACACGTTCTTTACCGCAGAACTGGTGGCCAGAAAAATGGGTAAAGAAACTGTCGAGGTGAAAGAATCACCGGGCTTCGTGACGTCGCGGATAAATGCACTCATCGGCAACGAGGCGTTCTACATGCTGCAGGAAGGAATCGCCAGCGCGCGCGACATTGACAAGGCATTGAAGCTGGGTCTGAACCACCCGATGGGACCTTTCGAAATGATCGACCTTGTCGGGCTCGACACCCGGTTGAATATCTTGAATTTCCTTCATCAAAGCCTTGGTGAGAAATATCGGCCTTGCCCCTTGCTGGTGAAATACGTCAAGGCAGGCCGCTTCGGTAAAAAAGTCGGAAAAGGCGTCTACGAATATCCGGGTGAGGATTGAGTCATCTATCCGGACACTGTTATGCGCCGCCCCGTGTCATGCGAAGCGGCGCAGAGGCTGTGAGACAACTGGAGCCCCTCCTTGGGAGAGGTGAAGATATCTGGCGTCAAATGTAAGAACAATCGGACGAAGACTCCTTCTCTTATAGGCGATTCTCTTACGCCGATCGCCTACGTACAAATCCGTGTGACGGGATTACTCCAAACGGTAAAGCCACGGTCTGTGAGAGCACGAACCTGAAAAATATACGCCGTGCCGGGAGTGAGGTCTTTAATCAGAGTAGCCGGGCGCGTAGTCGCAACCCCCTGGTTCGTCCACGCATCGGGTTCCTCCTCGGTCCCGGCCGCGGGCCAGCGCACTTCATAGCTGTAGGCATCTAGCGATAAGCGTAACCAACAGTTGGCCGCTGTTGGTACCGGGAACAATCTTGCGGATCGCCGCGGATTAATGGCGGAGTTTTCCTACGTGAGGTAGGCGCGGGCCGGAATCCGCTGGACAGGAACCTCGGCAGGTTCCCGCATTGCTGTCAGACCGGTTCGAGATAGGAATCCCACAGGTCAAGGTACACGAGGTCTTGCGGTTTCGCTTGTTCGCCCCACAGTTCGCGAGCCTCGAAGCGAACCGAATAGACGTGCTGTGGATTTTCTCCTTGAAAGACTGAGTTAGTGTCGGGGAGAGGAAACACACCCTGATCTTTCTCAATTGTGCCGACGCGCCCTCGCGCATAGCGAGGGAGCCGGGTGTGGCCGAGCGGATGCATGTTGCGCGTGCGGACACGCTGGCCGGCGGTGAACCGGGGTGGGGCGCCGGCGCGATTACGACCTTCGAATCTTGCCTTCAGGAAAGTGGGCGCAACATCCTCGGCCCGCATCGCGGGCGTCACTTTGGCGGAACCTTTGGCCGGCTTCCCGGTTTCGATCTCGGCAGGGGTGACGAGCTTGCTTTCAACGAGCTGCTTGAGGATGACTTGGAACCATCGCTCGTAATAGCTCATTCTTAGATATTCGGCAGGAGGCAGCTTCTCCTGGGTCCAACGGTTGTTGTCCAGATTCCATTTCCGCCAAGCCGCGAGCGTGCGATTCAACGCATACACTCGGCCTTCCCAACGCGTGTGAAAGACGGGTTCGTTGGTTTCGATCTGGATCGGTCCCATGTCTTGCATGCCGCCGACGTCGTGCACTCCGTTCATGATTTTCCCCCGCGCGCGCTGGACGAACCGGGCGAATTCACTTTGCGCGTGCCAATCATAGAATCCCGCGTAACCAGGGCGGCGAGTTCATTTTCGCTGAAGTGTTCGGTGCCGGGAGGTCGTTCCGGCAAGACCAGGTAGCGCAATTCTGCCGTGCTGTCCCAGACGCGCACTTGCACGCCGTCATCGATCTTCAGGCCAAATTCTCCGAGAACGCCCCGCGGGTCGATCACGGAACGCGAACGGTACGCGGTAGACTTGTACCACATGGGCGGCAAACCCAGCACCGACCACGGATAACAGGAGCACAGCGTGCAGACGACCACGTTGTGGACCTTCGACGTGTTTTCGACTACGCGCATGCTTTGACCCTGCTGGCCTGCAAAGCCAAGCTCTGCAATCGCTGCGTCGGCATCGGTCAGAAGACGCCGCTTGAATTCCGGATCCAGCCACGCGCGCGCCACGATGCGCGCGCCGATATGCGGCCCGACTTTGTGCTCGTACGTGTCGACGATCGCATCGAGGGCGGCTCGATCGACCAGGCCCTTCTCCACAAGAAGCGATTCGAGCGCCTTGACGCGAAGCGTCATGTCCGAGGGAACTGCCTGGTGGTCATGGTCGTGTTCGTTCGCGTTTTGCGCCTGCCCGCCCTGCGGCTTGGCGACGAAAGCCGCCGCGCCCGCAGCCGCGCCTTTCAAGAAGCGGCGCCGGCCAAGTGAGGATTTTTTCGATTTTGACATAGCTGCATTGCATGTTATGAGCAAAGGCCGGATGTGTCAAATCACGTTGAACTGTGGCGGCGGTCTATGACCGCTGCCACAGTAATTTTCAAGGAGGGCCGATGAGCGGAGTGAACCGCCAGACCGTCGATCTTTCGAAGTATCCAGATCTGGTCGTCATCTATCTTGGCATGCGGATGAACATGCTTCGGGGACTGAAAACGATGTTTGGCTTTGGTCCTCGAATCCAGCAATCGGTCGACGCGAAACCCGATGGATTGCTGCTTCACGAAAATGTTGTCTTCGGCTTGTTTCCACCGCACTTCGGAATGCGCCAGTATTGGCGTGATTTCGAGTGTCTGGAGCGCTGGACGCGTTCGGAACCGCATCGCATCTGGTGGCAGAACTTCCTCAAAGACTCTGGAGGAACCGGATTCTGGCACGAAACTTATTTCATGCGCGGCGGCATGGAAGCCATATACGACGACATTACTCGTCCGGTCGGCATGATGCGCTTCGCAGAGCTCAAACCCGCGCGCGGTCCCATGTTCGGCGCTCGCGTTCGTTCCGGCCGTACAGGAGATGCTCCCGCGCCGCCATTGACGGAGCAGGATCTATATCGGAGAGGCGAAGGAAAATTTTGAAATTTGAACATCCGATTTGAGACCTCGGATTGCGGATTTAAGATGCAGGAATCGTCCGATTTCTAAATCTCTACGTCTGGGTCGATCCGCCGCAAATGCTGATGGCTTGAGCCGTAATCTTGCTGCCGGTTTCGTCCGCAAGGAACGCGACAAGGTTTGCAACCTCAGCGGGCTCGACCATCTCGCCAAGAGGAACGCGCGACATCGCCTGTTTTTTGAATTCTTCGACGCTGATCCCCTCCGACGTTGCAATATCGCGCATTCCGGCGCGCGCCATCTCCGTATCCGTCCAGCCCGGACAGATCGCGTTAACCGTGATCTTACGCGGCGCGAGTTCGAGCGCCAGCGCGCGCGTAAAGCCGATCAGGCCGGTCTTCGAGGCGCAATAAGCGCTGTAGCCGGGCACGCCGAATTTGCCCAAGACAGAAGAGATCATGATGATGCGTCCGCCGTCAGGCATGTGCGGTACGGCAAAATGAGTAACGTAATAAGTACCGTTGATATTGGTCTGGATCACGTCGAGCCATCCCGCGGTGTCGGGAGAGTCGACGGGGATCACGCCCGAAATCCCGGCGTTGTTCACGACGATGTCGATCTTGCCGAACCGATCGACTATCCGGCGAATGCCAGCATCAACACTCTTCGGATCACGCACGTCCATCGTCAGGGCGAGCGACCGCTCCGGCGGGAAATCGCGGATCGGGGATCGCGCGCAAAGGGCCACGTTCGCCCCGTCCTGATGGAGTTTCCTGGCAATCGCGAAGCCGATGCCCCGGCTGGCGCCGGTTATAATGGCAACCTTATCCATGAACATAAATGGCAAGGTAGCATTAATCACCGGCGCTGCAAAACGTATTGGAAGGGAAATCGCGCTCGAGTTGGCGCGAAGAGGAGGGCGGATCGCGGTGCACTACCGGTCGGGCGAGGCCGAGGCGAAACAGGTCGCAGGCCGCGATGGCGCGGCGTTTCAGGCCGACCTCCGGGATGTTACGGCCGTTGACAACATGTTTCGCGGCATTGAGGCAAAGTTCGGCGGCCTGGATATTCTGATTAACAGCGCCTCGGTGTTTTCTCCGGCAACGGCAGACGACGCGACCCCAGAGGATTGGGACTTGCAGATGGATACAAATGCGAAGGCGCCGTTTCTCCTCGCTCAGCGCGCGGCGCGCCTCATGCGGACGCGCGGCGCGGGAAAAATCATCAATATTGCGGATGTCGCCGGCGAGTTGATCTGGCAGGCGTATCTGCCGTACAGCATCTCAAAAGCCGCTTTGATCGCGGTGAACCGAGGCCTCGCGAAGGCATTCGCGCCGCAGATCCAGGTGAATGCGATCGCGCCTGGACCGGTATTGTTTCCTGACTACTACTCGGAAGAACAGAAGCAATCCGCTATTGATCGCACACTCCTCAAACGCGCAGGCAGCCCCCAGGATGTTGTGAACGCCGTGGTGTTCCTCATCGAGAATGATTACATCACCGGCGAGATGATCCATGTCGACGGCGGCCGGCACATTATCTAGATTGAGGCATTCCCCTCCTCGCAGAGGAGGGGTGGATGCGCCGAGCGAAGCGAAGGCGCAGACGGGGTGGTCAGTTCGGCGACATTTCGCCGGTCTGACCACTATTGAGGCTTCGCCCTATCGGGCTCGCGCTTCGCGCCCGGCGCTCCAGCCTGCGGCTGTCGCGCCACCCCTCCTCTGCGAGGGAATAACTAAATTTAGCCCAGTGGCGGGCGTTTCTTGTGCCAGTCGGTTGCTTGCTCATACGCATGGGCCAGTTGCAGGACGACGGCTTCGCCGCCATGTGGTCCAGTGATTTGCAGGCCTATCGGAAGTCCATTCCGCGTGAACCCACAAGGAACCGAGATGGCAGGCAAACCATACTTGTTGAACGGAGAAGTGTTTCGCAATGTGAGACGCCGAATATCCGACATATTGTTCGGCGCTGCAGGATCACGGTAGGCCGAATCGAACGCAGCGATGGTCGGCGGTGATATAGGCGTTGTGGGCGTAACGATGGCATCCACCGTCTCAAACGTTTGCCGGACCGCTCTGCGAAGACGAGTAAGCTCGCGGAGCGCCATAATGTAATCGCCCGTGCGGATGTCGGCTCCGCCGCGTATTTGAGCGAGCGTAGGCGGCTGGTATTCTTCGGGTTTTTTAGTGATGAACTCCGCATGATACGCATACGCTTCGGCGGCGATGACGGCGCGATCAGTGATGTTGTTCACAGGTAGAGAAATCTCTTTCGTACTCACCGCCATCTTTCGCAGAACGCCAAGAGCTTCTTTCACCCCCGCCTCAATCTCCGGATCGATCGATTCAAAAAAGAATTCACGCGATATCCCCAGTCGAACTTGCGGCCCCTTGCCTCGAAGAGCGCTGCTGTAGTTGGGAACAGCGATCTGCTCGCTTGTGATCTCTTCCTGATCATAGCCTGCAATCGCCTGCAGCATGATGGCGGTATCCGCTACGGTGCGAGTCATCGGCCCGGCATGATCGAGAGACCACGCGAGAGGAATGACACCGCGAGTGCTCACCAATCCATAGGTCGGCTTCAGACCCACAATTCCGCAATACGCGGCCGGCTGGCGGATCGATCCCCCCGTGTCGGAGCCCAGTGCGCCAAAGCACAGTCCTGCAGCGACCGCGGCAGCAGACCCACCCGATGACCCGCCCGCAACACGGCTGGGTTCCCAAGGATTGTGGACTGCGCCAAAGTGGCTTACGGTAGAGCTGCCGCCGTAGGCGAATTCATGCATGTTGAGTTTGCCCAGCAGCACGATTCCCGCAGCCTTCAACCTGGTCACCACTTCAGCGTCTTTCTCAGGTACGCGATCGCTGAACAGGGCGCTTCCTGCGGTTGTCTTAACGCCTGCGGTGTCGAACAGATCTTTGAGCGCAATCGGGACACCATGCAGAGGTCCGCGCCATTTTCCGCGCTGAATTTCTTTCTCCGCCTCCCGGGCCGACTTCATTGCCAGGTCAGCCGTCACAGTGCAGTACGCGTTCAGGGTTGGATTGAACTTCTCGATCCGCTCCAACAGGATCCGTGTGACCTCAACCGGCGACACCTTCCGGCTGCGAATGAGTTCGCTCAATTCGGAGATCGACAGGAACGCCAGGTCATCGCGGCTACCTCGGGCCGTGGCGCCAAGACTCGCGGCGATACTCGCTTGAAGGAATTTTCGGCGCGACATATGCATGACTTTACTGAACATTGAAATCCAACCGGATTTCGCGCTGAACAAAATCGCGGCGCTGATCGGTGATTTCGATTGCGCGGCTCGTTGGAACGAGCGCGTTCACCAGATAAGCGCCGAGATCCGGTTTGTGATTGTTCCGGAAGAACAGCACATGGTGGCCGGGATCCGCCCGCCACGGTGCGCGCGCCTGTATCCGGATGGTGCCGGTGCCCTCTTGCATGTCTTCAAAGGAGGGGAAGAAGGTGCTGATGATTTCCAATCGACGCGGCCGGCCATCCAATTCAAACACGCATTCATCGAGCAGTCTCTTCGCATAGGCTTTTGCTTCCGTCGCAGAAATAGTGCCATCGCGATCGGTATTGATTAGCGCGAATATCGCGGGCGCCACGTCAACGCCGGGAGTCAGATCGATTTTGACCAGGATGTGATCCGTAGCCAGCGCGAATCGGGTGGCCTGAAGATACTCATCGAGCCGGTGGGCACTGGCGGCTACCGGCAGCACCAACAGGATGACGGCAGCCGCAAATATTCCCCTCCTCGCAGAGGAGGGGTGGATGCGCCGAGCGATGCGAGGCGCAGACGGGGTGGTCAGTTCGGCGACATTTCGCCCGGTCTGACCACTATTGAGGCTTCGCCTTATCGGGCTCGCGCTTCGCGCCCGGCGCTCCAGCCTGCGGCTGTCGCGCCACCCCTCCTCTGCGAGGGGGGGAATGGCTTGCGCTAAAGTCTTGCCAAAAAAACGAGTCACGGCTTGATCACCTTCGCACCGTAATCATTTGTGGGGTCGCGGTAAAACGTGTGAATGTGATCGGTGCCATCACCGATTGGCGCATATTCAATGATCACGGTAGGACCTTGGATACGGAAGTACGCGCGGCTTCCGTTGCTCGTGGCTCCGCTCCAGGCAAAGTACGTATCCGATAAATGAGCCTCGATCTCGGCCATTTTGGGCCGCGCACTTCCGGCGTTGATGATGCCGACCCATTCCCGGATGAGATCGAGCAGCATGGTTCGCTGCGACGGCGTGAATCCGGATGCGCTTACGCCTTCAGGTTGAATCACCTCGCCATCGTGTCCGGGTCCTGCGACCACGTCCTTCACTTCGTAATTCAGAATTGCCTGCTTTTGTTGCCCAGCGCTCAGG
>WNEW01000603.1_pt1 | contig 17195 bp, 15 predicted proteins | sample 5399891 | NCBI WGS metagenome assembly WNEW01 (sample SAMN13153336, study PRJNA577476) | soil metagenome | isolation source: 40 cm grassland meadow soil pre-rain plot 5 | place: USA:California | collected 2015-09-08 | reverse complement strand
GACCGTGAAGGAGGCACTGGGCGTGGACATTCAGTATCTCATGCTGCGCGGGATCTTCGGGGCGCCGGACATGCCGAAAGAAGCGGTCGAGTGGTACGTTAACTTTCTCCGCAAGGTGTACGAGACGCCCGACTTCAAAGACTATCTGAAGCAGGGAGCGCTCAAGCCCGCCTTTGCCAGCGGCGCCGAGTACGTCAAGTGGGTGGAGGAGAACGAGAAGCTGCACCGCGAGCTGATGGCGAAGGGCGGCCTGCTCAAGAAGTAGATGCGCGCGGCCGACCTCATCACGGCGGCAGTTCTAATGTTGCTCGGGGGCGTCGTTTTCTACGACGCGGTCCGGCTCGGCGTCGGTTGGGGGACGGACGGGCCCAAGAGCGGATTTTTTCCCTTCTGGCTCGCCGTAATCATGATCACGGCCTGCGCGCTGATCTTCCTCCAGGCGTTGTGGCGCGCCCCCAAGCGGGCGTTCGTCACCCGCGAGCAGCTGGGCCCCGTCCTCAAGGTGCTGTGGCCGGCGGCAGCCATGGTTGTCGTCATGCAGGGCGTGGGACTCTACGTGGCGTCCGCACTCTACATGGGCTTCTACATGCGCTGGGTCGGGCGACACTCCTGGCTGGCAGTGGTGCTCGCCGGCGTGGGCGTCCCGGTGGCGACGTTCATCATCTTCGAAAAATGGTTCCTCGTGCCAATGCCCAAGGGGCCGCTCGAGCACTGGCTAGGGTACTGAGCCCATGGGTTTCGAGAACATCCTGCTCGGCTTCCAGATCGCGATCACCCCCTTCAATCTCTTCATGGCCGTCGTCGGCATCACCCTGGGCACCATCATCGGGGTGCTGCCCGGCCTCGGCGGCGCCAACGGCGTCGCTATTCTGCTGCCGCTCACGTTCACCATGCCTCCGACGTCGGCCATCATCCTGCTGACCTCCATCTACTGGGGCGCCCTCTTCGGCGGCGCCATCACGTCGATCCTCTTCAACATCCCGGGCGAGCCGTGGTCGGTGGCCACGACCTTCGACGGCTACCCGCTCGCCCGCCAGGGGATGGGGGGCCAGGCGCTCACGGCGGCGTTCACGTCGTCGTTCGTCGGCGCGCTCTTCTCGATCGTGCTGATCACGTTCTTCGCGCCGCTCCTGGCGGAGATCGCGCTCAAGTTCGGGCCCCCCGAGTTCTTCGCGATCCAGCTCCTGACCTTCTCGAGTTTCGTCGGGCTCGGCGGCGGCAACCCGCTCAAGTCGCTGGTGTCGATCCTGCTCGGGTTCATCCTGGCGGCCGTCGGGCTCGATATTGTCACGGGCCAGCTCCGAATGACGTTCGGCTTCGTGGACCTGATGAAGGGGTTTGACTTCATCGTGGCGGTCATCGGGCTCTTCGGCGTGGGCGAGATCCTCCTGTCCGTCGAGGAGGGGCTGAGCTTCAAGGGCGTCCGGACGGGAATGAACCTGAAGGTCGTGTTCGATACCTGGCGGATCCTGCCGCGCTATGCGCGCACGTTCGTGCGGGGCTCCTTCATCGGGTTCTGGATGGGCTTCAAGCCGGGCGGCGCCACGCCCGCATCGTTCATGAGCTACGCCTTCGCCAAACGCTTCTCCCGGAACCCGGAGCGGTTCGGGAAGGGCGAGCTGGAAGGCGTGGTGGCGCCCGAGACGGCCGCGCACGCCGCCGGCGTGGCGGCCATGCTTCCCATGCTGACGCTCGGGATCCCCGGCTCCCCTACGGCTGCGGTGATGCTGGGCGGGCTGATCATCTGGGGGCTCCAACCCGGGCCGCTCCTCTTCAAGGAGAAGCCCGATTTCGTCTGGGGCCTGATCGCGAGCATGTATACCGGCAACGTCATCGGCGTGCTGATGGTGCTGGCCTTCGTGCCGTTCTTCGCGGCGATCTTGCGAATTCCGTTTGCGATCCTGACCCCGGTGATCGTGGTCGTGTGCGCGGTCGGCTCGTACGCGGTGCACAACAGCATGATCGATATCTGGTACATGGTGATCTTCGGCGTCGTCGGCTACGTCTTCAAGAAGCTCGACTATCCGCTCGCGCCCCTCGTGCTGGCGCTCGTCCTGGGCGACCTGGCCGAGAATGCGCTCCGCCAGAGCCTGATCATGTCACAGGGCTCGCTCGCGATCTTCGTGACCCGGCCGATCGCCGGCGTCATCAGCGCCGTCGCGGTCCTGTTCTTCGTCCTGCCGGTGCTGACGCCCTGGTGGCGACGGCTGCGCGGGGTGCCGGCGATCCCCCGGGCGACCCGAGAGATCTAGATGACGGTGATCGCCGACCCCGAGTTCTGGCTCCGCCTGTTCAGCATCGGAGTCTTGAACCTCCTCCTCTCGGGCGACAACGCCCTCGTCATCGCGCTGGCGGTGCGGGCGCTGCCCCCGCGCAAGCGGATCGTGGGGCAGCTCTGGGGTGCGATCGGCGCGGTCGTGCTCCGGCTCGTCTTCGTCGCGATCGTGAGCGTGCTGCTCAGGGTGCCACTGCTGCAGCTCCTCGGAGGGCTCCTGCTCCTCTGGATCGCGGTGAGGCTGGTGCGGGCGGACCCCGCCGGCGCCGGCGACGTCCGCCACGGCGCGTCGCTGTGGGAGGCGATCTGGATTATCATCGTCGCCGACGTGACAATGAGCCTCGACAACGTGCTCGCGATCGCTGCGGCGGCGCACGGTGACCTCCTGCTCGTCATGTTCGGCGTCGGGCTCTCGCTTCCCATCGTCGTCTGGGGAGCCGGCCTTCTCGCCCACCTCATGAACCGTTACGCGTGGATCGTCTGGCTCGGCGGTGGCCTGCTCGGTTACGTGGCCGGTGAGATGTTCATGGAGGATCCGATCGTGAGGCGCGGGCTCGGCGAGGTCGCCGGCCCCCTCCACTATCCGGTGCCGCTCGTCGTCGGCCTCGTGGTCACCGCGTGCGGCTGGTGGTTCGCGCGGGGGCACCGCCACCGGGTCAGGGTGCCCGAGAACCTGTGAGTCACCCGGATCAGCCGAAGCCAGAGCGGACGACCGCGCCGAGCGCGAAGCGGGCGATGGAGGTCGCCCCGATCAAGTCCACGCGCATCTACGAGGAGATCGTCCGCCAGGTCAAGCAGATGATCGCCGAGGGGCGGCTCAAGAGCGGCGACCAGCTCCCGCCCGAGCGCGACCTCGCCGAGAAGTTCGTCGTCAGCCGTACCTCGGTCCGTGAGGCGCTGCGCGCGCTCGAGAGCCTCGGCTTGGTCGAGATCCGCCCGGGCGAGGGCACGTTCATCCGCGAGGTCTCGGTCGAGGCGCTGATCGAGCCGCTCGCGCTCGTGATGGCCTCCCAGCGCGGCGCGATCGCCGAGCTCTTCGAGGCGCGCCGGCTGCTCGAGCCGGCGATCGCGGCTCTCGCCGCGGGCCGGGCGACCCCCGAAGAGCTGTCCGAGATGGAGCGGATCCTCGAAGAGCAGGCGAAGGAGATCGCCGCGGGCAACACGGGCCTCGCCCAGGACGCGGCCTTCCACGCCGCGATCGGCGTCGCGGCCCACAATGCCGCGATCACGCGGATCGCGCACGCGATCATGGACCTCCTGACCCAGAGCCGCGAGGAGTCGCTCAACACGCCGGGCCGGCCGCAGCGCTCGCACCAGGACCACTGCCGCATCCTCGGCGCGATCCGCGCGCGCGACGAGCGCGCGGCGCAGCAGGCGATGCTCGATCACCTCGCGGCCGTCGAGAGCCTCGTCCTGGGGCGGGAAGCGGACGGGCACGGAACGAAGAAGCGGTCTTGACCCGCGCCCGTCCGGCGCCTATACTGAGCGCGCGATGAAGTCCTTGACGACGCGGGTGCTGTCGCTGGAGATCAACCTCCTGGCACTGCCGGGCCTGCCCGGAGCATCCGCGAAGTAGTCCAACGTCGGGTGCCATGGGCAGGGTGACGCCCGTGGCGCGAGTCGACTCCGAGGGCCACGGGTTGAACGATCCGTGGCCCTCGATTTTTCTGGCGAGGCGGCGGTGGAGGGGGAGCCGGGACGCTTGAGGAAGATTGACACTCATAGGATCCATCCTGTAGTGTTGAAAGACTTTTTCGCCGTTCAGGACGGAGACCTGAGCTCATGACGAAATACGTCTACTTCTTCGGCGCGGGGAAGGCGGAAGGCTCCTCCTTGATGCGCAACCTCCTCGGCGGCAAAGGGTGCGAGCTCGCCGAGATGACCAACCTCGGGATCCCGGTGCCGCCCGGCCTCACGATCACCGTCCAGGCGTGGTCCCGCTACAACAAAGCGGGCCGACAGTGGCCCGAGGGGCTCCGGGAGCAGGTGCTCGAGCACCTCGGCAAGCTCGAGGCCACCGCAGGCCTCACGTTCGGTGATGCCCAGCGTCCGTTGCTCGTCTCCGTCCGCTCGGGCGCGCGCGCGTCCATGCCGGGCATGATGGAGACGGTCCTCAACCTCGGTCTCAACGACGCGACGGTGCTCGGGCTCGCCGCGTGGACCAAGAACGACCGCTTCGCCTGGGACTGCTACCGGCGATTCATCACGACGTTCGCGAGCGTCGTGCTCGGCATCAAGCGCGAGACCTTCGACGCCGAGCTCGACGCCGTGAAGCGACGCCTCGGCGTGAAGAGCGATCCTGAGGTATCCGCGGACGAGCTCCAGAAACTCACCCAGACGTTCAAGGACATCGTGAGCGCGCGCACTGGCGCGGCGTTCCCGCAGGATCCGAACGAGCAGCTGCGCCTCGCGATCGACGCCGTGTTCGATTCCTGGTTCGCCAAGAAGGCCACCGAGTACCGGCGGATCCACGGCATCCCAGGGGACTGGGGGACCGCCGTCACGGTGATGGCGATGGTCTTCGGCAACCTCGGCGAGACGTCCGGGACCGGCGTCGGGTTCACGCGGGACCCGCGCACCGGCGCGCGCCACTTCTACGCGGAGTTCCTCGCCAACGCTCAGGGCGAGGACGTCGTGGCCGGCATCCGCACGCCCGAGAGTATCGACGACCTCAAGCGCCGGATGCCCGCGATCTACGACGAGCTGCTCGACATCGCCGATCGCCTCGAGCGCCACTACAAGGACATGCAGGACATCGAGTTCACCGTCCAGGAGGGCAAGCTCTACCTCCTGCAGACACGCTCCGGCAAGCGCGCGGCCGCCGCCGCGGTGCGCGTGGCCGTGGACCTCGTGCGCGAGAGCGTCATCGATCAGCACACCGCGCTGCTCCGCGTGCCGCCGCGCGAGCTCGGAAAGCTCTTTCTCCCCGTGCTGGACCCGAAGGACACGGAGCGGGCGGTCGCGGACGGGCGCTTGCTCGCTCGGGGGCTGCCCGCCGCGCCCGGGGGAGCCGTCGGACACGTGGTCTTCAACGCCGATCGAGCGGTGGAGGCCGCCCGGAACGGCCAGCGGGTCATCCTCGTGCGCCCGGAGACGTCCCCCGAGGACGTGGCCGGCATGTACGCCGCCGAAGGCATCGTCACCGCGCGCGGCGGGCGTACGTCGCACGCGGCGGTCGTCGCGGTCGGCATGGGAAAGTGCTGCGTCGTCGGCGCGAACGACATTGTCGTGAACGAGGAACGGCGCGTGTTCGAAGCGGGCGGCCGCACGGTCCGGGAGGGGGACCTGATCTCGATCGACGGCGACACCGGTGAGGTCATCATCGACACGGTGAAGCTGATCCCGCCGCAGCTCTCCGACGAGGTCAAAGAATTCCTCGGCTGGGCGGACCGGGCCCGCACGCTGGGCGTGCGCGCGAACGCGGACACGCCCGAGGACGCGAAGAAGGCGCGCGAGTTCGGCGCGGAGGGCATCGGTCTCGTCCGCACCGAGCACATGTTCTTCGCCGCCGACCGGATCCCGATCGTGCGCGAGATGATCATGGCGACCGACTCGGCCGCGCGCCACGCGGCGGTGAAGAAGCTCCTGCCGTTCCAGCGCGAGGACTTCATCGGGATCTTCCGCGCGATGGACGGGCTGCCCGTCACGATCCGCCTCCTCGACCCGCCGCTCCACGAGTTCCTCCCCAAGTACACGGACCTCCTCGAGGAGTACACGCGCCTCGACGCGCACCACATGGGGCGTGAGCGGCTCGAGCAGATGATGGCGAAGGTGCGCTCGCTCCAGGAGGCCAACCCGATGCTGGGCCACCGCGGCTGCCGGCTCGGCATCACGTACCCTGAGATCTATGGCATGCAGGTGCGGGCGATCATGGAGGCGGCCTGCACGGCGGCGGCCGAAGGGGTGACGGTCGAGCCCGAGATCATGATCCCGCTCACCGGCACCATCGGTGAGATGCGGCTGACCTACGCGCAGACGAAACGGGTCGCCGACGGCATCATCGCGGAGATGGGCGTCGCGGTGAAGTACTTGATCGGGACCATGATCGAGGTGCCGCGCGCGGCGCTGATCGCCGGCGAGATCGCGCGGACCGCCGAGTTCTTCTCGTTCGGCACCAACGACCTCACGCAGCTGACGTTCGGGTACAGCCGGGACGACGTGGCGAAGTTCCTCCCGGAGTACCTCCAGAAGGGACTTCTGCCGAACGACCCGTTCTCCGTGCTCGACCAGGAGGGAGTCGGCGAGCTCATCCGCATCGGCATCGAGCGGGGCCGACGCGCGCGCCCCGACCTCAAGGTCGGCATCTGTGGCGAGCACGGCGGCGAGCCCGCGTCGGTCGAGTTCTGTCACAAGGTGGGCATGACGTACGTGTCGTGCTCGCCGTTTATGATCCCGATCGCGCGGCTCAGCGCCGCGCAGGCCCGCATCCGGGCGCGTCAGGCGTCGGAAGGGAGCCCCAATGGCTGACTTCGAAGGCGTGTTCATCCCGATCACGACGCCGTTCCGCGCCGACGATGTCGCGCCGGAGCGGCTCCAGGCGAACCTCCGGAGGTGGAACGCGACCGCGCTGAAGGGCTACGTCGTGCTCGGCTCGACGGGGGAGTTCCCGATGCTCAGCGAGGCCGAGCGTGACCAGATCCTCATCGCCGCGCGCGAGGCGATTCCGAAGGAGAAGGCGTTCATCGCGGGGACCGGCACCAACTCCACGCTCCACACGATCCGCCAGACGAAGCGGGCTGCCGAGCTCGGCGCCGACGCCGCGATCGTGATCACGCCGCACTACTTCACGAAGGGGTTTTCGCAGGGCGCGGCGCAGATCCGCCATTATCTGGCCGTGGCGGACGCGTCGCCCATCCCGGTCATGATCTACAACTTTCCGCTCAACACCGGGATCAACCTCGAGGCCGAGACCGTCGCGAAGATCGCTCAGCACCCGAACGTGTGCGGGATCAAGGATTCCTCGGGGAATATCCCACAGGCCGCGCAGATCATCGACCAGACGTCGAAGACCTTCCACGTCCTGGTGGGCGCGGCGTCGGCGTTGCTGCCGTCGCTGGCGATCGGCTCCTCGGGCGGGATCCTGGCGCTGGCCCTCATCTGCGCGCGCGAGTTCTGCGACGTCTACGCGCTCGCGAAGGGCGGGCGGTGGGACGAGGCGCGGGAGATCGCCGCGCGCATGATGCTGGCCGACCGCGGCATCCCCGGGCGCTACGGGATCGGGGGCCTCAAGGCGGCGCTCGATCTCCAGGGGCTCTACGGCGGGCGCTGCCGCGCGCCGCTCGGGACGCCCGACGGGGATGCGATCGAAGACATCAAGGAAGTCCTGGCGACGGCCGGGCTCCTGTAGGAGGACGCGGCGGTGAGAATGTCCGGAGCGCGGATCGTGCTCGAGTGTTTGAAACGCGAAGGGGTCGACGTCCTCTTCGGGCTGCCCGGCGGCGCGGTGCTGCCGATCTACGACGCCCTCTACGACTTCCAGGGGATCCGCCACATCCTCGTCCGCCAGGAAGCCGCCGCGGGGCACGCCGCGGAGGGCTACGCGCGGACGACGGGCAAGGTGGGCGCCTGCCTGGTGACCTCGGGGCCCGCGGCGACGAACCTCGTGACCGCGCTGCAGGACGCCTACATGGACTCGATCCCGATCGTCGCGTTCACGGGGCAGGTCCCCACGCACCTGATCGGCAACGACGCGTTCCAGGAGGCGGACAACGTCGGCATCACGCGCTCGTGCACCAAGCACAACTTCCTCGTGAAGGACGGCAAGGACCTCGGGCCCATCATCCGCGAGGCCTTCCACATCGCGGCCACCGGCCGGCCCGGGCCGGTCCACGTGGACCTCCCGAAGGACGTGCTCGTCAAAGAATGGGAGCTCGTCTGGCCCGAGAAGGTCCAGCTGCGATCGTACAATCCGACCTACGACGGCCACCCCGGCCAGATCAAGCGTGCGGCGAAGCTGCTCGTCCGCGCGCGGAAGCCCGTGCTCTATGTCGGCGGAGGCACGATCTCGTCGGACGCGAGCGCCGAGCTGCGCGAGCTCGCCGAGCTGACCCAGATCCCGGTGACGCAGACCCTGATGGGCCTCGGCGCGTTTCCGATGGAGCACCCGCTCTCGCTCGACATGCTCGGCATGCACGGCAGCTACTACGCGAACATGGCCGTGCACCACTCGGACGTGCTCGTCGCCGTGGGCGCGCGCTTCGACGACCGGGTGACGGGCCGCGTGGACGCCTTCGCGCCCAACGCGGAGATCGTCCACATCGACATCGACCCGTCGTCGATCTCGAAGAACATCCAGGTGCACGTGCCCATCGTCGGCGATTGCCGGCGCGTGCTTCGCGCCCTCGTCGATGCCGTGCGGGAGGAGATGCGGAACGACACCCCGTCGCTGGCCCACGAGGCGCGCAAGCAGTGGCTCGCCCAGATCGCCGAGTGGAAGGCCAGGCACCCGCTCGGGTACGCGTGGGACGACGAGCTGATCAAGCCCCAGTACGTGATGCAGGAGATCTCGAACCTCACGCGCGGGGAGGCGATGATCATCACGGGCGTCGGCCAGCACCAGATGTGGGCGGCGCAGTATTACCGGTTCAAGCACCCGCGGCGGTGGTGCACCTCCGGGGGGCTCGGCACGATGGGCTACGGTCTGCCGACGGCGATGGGGGTCGCCGCCGCCCACCCGGACCGGCTCGTGGTCAACGTCGACGGCGACGGCTCGTTCGTGATGAACAGCCAGGAGCTGGCGACCTGCCACGACAACAACCTCGCCGTGAAGACGATCATCATCAACAACGGCGGCCACGGCATGGTCCGCCAGTGGCAGGGCATCATCTACAAGGGGCGGTTCTGCGCCATCGACTTCGGGCCGAGCCCCGACTTCGTCAAGCTGGCCGAGGCCTACGGCTGCGTCGGGATCCGCGCGAGCAAGCCGTCCGACGTGGTGCCCGCGCTGGAGAAGGCGTTCGCCACGCCGGGGCCCGTCGTCGTCGACGTGGTGGTGGACAAGTGGGAGTACGTGTTCCCGATGGTGCCGGCCGGCGGGGCCAACCTGGACATGATCCTCGAAAACCCGACCGTGGCCGCGAAGGACAAGGCCGCGAAGTCGCAGACGGGGTTCTAGATGATCAATGGTGGCGGGCCGCGGAAGCACACGATCGCGGTCCTCGTCGAGAACAAGTTCGGCGTCCTCTCGCGCGTCGCCGGCCTCTTCTCGGCGCGCGGCTACAACATCGAGAGCCTCTCGGTCGGTGAGACGCTCGATCCGTCCGTCTCCCGCATGACGCTCGTCGTGACCGGCGACGAGTTCGTGATCGAGCAGGTGACGAAGCAGCTCCACAAGCTCATCGACGTCATCAAGGTTTCGGACCTCACCGACGACGACCACGTGGAGCGCGAGCTGATGCTGATCCGGGTCAACGCCGAGCCCCAGCACCGGGAGGAGATCCTGCGCACGGCCGACATCTTCCGCGCGAAGGTGGTCGACGTGACGCCGGTCTCGTTCACGCTCGAGGCGACCGGCGACGAGCAGAAGCTCGAGGCGCTCGTCGAACTCCTGCGCCCGATGGGGATCCAGGAGCTGGTGCGGACGGGCAAGGTGGCGATCGCCCGCGGCCCGAAGACGCGGGCGCGGAAGGCTGAGGCTCCGAAGAAGACGCGCGTCTCGGAGGACCCGAAGGTGATCGGGTTCGCGGACTAACGGAACGGTCGACGACGGAAAGGAACCTCAAGGATGCCGGCGAAAATCTACTACGACGCGGACGCGGATCTCGGCCTGCTCAAGGGGAGGAAGATCGCGATCATCGGCTACGGCAGCCAGGGCCACGCCCACGCGCTGAACCTCAAGGACTCCGGCCAGGACGTCGTGGTCGGGCTCTACAAGGGCTCGAAGAGCTGGGCGAAGGCCGAGAAGGACGGGCTCCGCGTGGCGACCGTCAACGAGGCCGCCCAGATGGCGGCCGTGATCATGATCCTGCTGCCCGACCAGAGCCAGCGTCAGGTGTTCGAGAGCGAGATCAAGGGCGGGCTCGGCAAGGGCAAGATGCTCATGTTTGCCCACGGCTTCAACATCCACTTCAACCAAGTGGTGCCGCCGCCTGACGTGGACGTGACGATGATCGCGCCCAAGGCGCCGGGCCACGTGATGCGCGACCTCTTCACGCAGGGGCCAGGCGTCCCCGCGCTGCTCGCCGTCTACCAGGACGTCTCCGGCCGGGCCCGGGACACGGCGCTCGCGTACGGCAAGGGCGTCGGCTGCACCCGTGCCGGCGTCATCGAGACCACGTTCAAGGAGGAGACGGAGACCGACCTCTTCGGCGAGCAGACGACGCTCTGCGGGGGGATCTCGCATCTCATCAAGGCCGCGTTCGAGACGCTCGTGGAGGCCGGCTACCAGCCGGAGGTCGCCTACTTCGAGTGCATGCACGAGATGAAGCTGATCGTCGACCTCTTCTACCAGGGCGGCCTCGCCTACATGCGCTACTCGGTCTCCGACACCGCCGAGTACGGCGACTACACCCGCGGCCCGCGCATCGTGAGCGACGAGACCAAGGCCGAGATGAAGAAGATCCTCGCCGAGATCCAGTCTGGCCAGTTCGCCCGCGAGTGGGTGCTGGAGAACCAGGCCAACCGGGCGGGGTTCCTCGCGATGCGCCGCCGCGATGCCGAGCACCCGATCGAAGAGGTCGGCAAGCGGCTACGCGCCATGATGTCGTGGATCAAGCCGCCACGGATGGGATGAGCGTGAAGGTCTCTGTCGCGCGCGAAGGCTGGCCCTTCATCGTGGTCCCCGCGGTCCTCGGCGCGGGCCTCGTGCTCGCCGGCCGGCGCGCCCTGGCCCTGCCGTTCGCCGCGGCGTCGCTCGCCTCGCTCGGCTTCTTCCGCGACCCGGAGCGCGAGGTGCCGTCGGTGCCGGGGGGCGTGCTGTCGCCCGCGGACGGACGCGTCCTCTCCGTGGACGCGGTCGAGGACCGGTTCGTGGGGCCGGCCGTGAGGGTCGCGATCTTCCTCTCGCCGCTCGACGTCCACGTCAATCGCGCGCCCGTCGCGGGGCTCGTCGTCGGGACGGTGTACTCGCGAGGCCGGTTCCTCGCGGCCTACCGGTCCGAGGCCGAAGATGCGAACGAGCGCTGCTCGCTTCACCTGCAGGGCGACGCCGCTCGGGTCACGGTCGTGCAGATTGCGGGGGTGGTCGCCCGGCGGATCGTCTGCCGGGTAAGGCCGGGGGACAAGCTCATCGCGGGCGAGCGGTTCGGCATGATCCGCTTCGGCTCCCGCACCGACTGCGTGATGCCACGGGGGACGGACGTGCGTGTGCGCGTCGGCGACCGCGTGACCGGCGGCATCACCGTCCTTGGGTTGTTGACGTGAGCACCGCCCTTGACGTGATGGCGCTAGCGGAACGCAGCCGAGTCGTGCCTGTGTCAGGCCACCTACGGAGTGTTCCGGTCTCGCGGAGCCCGTTACAGTGATCCGACGACACGGGAAGGGGCTGAGGCGGCGCCGCTGGCACGAGCTGCGCGAACGGCGCAGCAAGGGGATCTTCCTGCTCCCGAGCCTCCTCACGACGGGGAACCTCTTCTGTGGGTTCTTCGCGCTCCTCCTCACGGTCGAGAACCGCTACACCGAGGCCGCCCTGGCGATCTTCGTCGCGATGCTCATGGACATCCTCGACGGGCGCGTCGCGCGCCTGATGAAGGCGACGACCCAGTTCGGCCTCGAGTTCGACTCCCTCGCCGACGTCGTGTCGTTCTGCGTGGCGCCGGCGTTCCTGATCTACTCGTTCGCGCTCTCTGTCCTCGGGCGCCCGGCATGGTTCGGCGCGTTCCTGTTCGTGATCTGCGGGGCGCTGCGACTCGCGCGCTTCAACGTCCACACCGGGACGGTGGACCGCCGGTTCTTCGTCGGGCTGCCGACACCCGCAGCCGCCGGGGTGGTGGTGTCGGCCGTAATCCTGCTCCAGGGGGTCGAGGCCTCCCGCTGGCTCCTCGTGGCGATCGCGGGCGGGACGTACGTGACCGCGCTGCTGATGGTCTCGACGTTCCGGTACTGGAGCTTCAAGGAGTTCGATTTCGTCCGGCGGCGCCCGCTGTGGACGCTGCTCGTCATGGTGCTGAGCGTGATGATCGTGGCCACGCGCCACGAGCTCTTCCTCTTCCTCATCTTCACGGGGTACGCGGCCTCGGGACCGATCCGGCGGCTGATCGTGGGCCGGACGCCTGCGGCGCTCCCTGTGGAGCAGGCCGTGAAGGAACACCCGTGAGTCAGGGGGGTCACATGGATCGCATCATCATTTTCGACACGACGTTGCGGGACGGCGAGCAGTCGCCCGGGTTCTCGATGAACACGATGGAGAAGCTCGAGATGGCGCGGCAGCTGGCCCGCCTTCAGGTGGACGTCATCGAGGCGGGCTTCCCGATCTCCTCCGACGAGGACTTCGAGGCGACGCGCGAGGTCGCCAAGCAGGTCGGCACGCTGGAGAACGCGCCGACGATCTGCGGGCTCTCGCGCGTCGGGCTGGCGGACATCGACCGCTGCTGGGAGGCGGTGAAGCACGCGCGGAAGCCGCGGATCCACACGTTCGTCGCGACGTCCGACATCCACCTGAAGTACAAGCTGCGGAAGTCCCGGGCGGAGGTGTTGCAGGCGTCCGTCGAGGCGGTGCGCCACGCGCGGGGCTACTGCGAGGACGTCGAGTTCTCGCCCGAGGACGCCTCGCGCTCGGACTTCGACTACATGTGCGACGTGCTCTCGGCGGTGATCGAGGCGGGTGCGCGCACGGTCAACATCCCGGACACCGTGGGCTACGCGATTCCCAAGGAATGGGGGGAGCGCATCGCTCGGATCCACGAGAAGGTCCACGGCTTCGAGAAGGTCGTCCTCTCGGTCCACTGCCACAACGACCTCGGGCAGGCGGTCGCCAACTCGTTGACGGCGATCATGAACGGCGCGCGACAGGTCGAGTGCACCATCAACGGGATCGGCGAGCGCGCGGGCAACGCGTCCCTCGAAGAGATCGTGATGGCGCTCCGCACTCGCAGGGACTTCTTCGGGGCCGACACGCACGTGAAGACGGACGAGATCTTCAAGACCTCGCGGCTCCTCTCGCACATCACCGGCATCCACGTCCAGCCCAACAAGGCGATCGTGGGCGAGAATGCGTTCGCCCACGAGGCGGGGATCCACCAGGACGGCGTGCTCAAGGAGAAGCTCACCTACGAGATCATGCGGCCGGAGGACATCGGGCGGCCGTCCAACAAGCTCGTGCTGGGCAAGCACTCCGGACGGCACGCCCTCGCCGCGCGACTCAAGGACCTCGGCGTTGACCTCGCCGGGCCCGAGCTCGACCGGGCGTTCAAGGCCTTCAAGAACCTCGCCGATCGGAAGAAGGAGGTCTACGACGAGGACCTGATGGCGATCGTCACCGACGAGGCGACGCAGGGCCCGGCCGGGTACGAGCTCGAGTACCTGCACGTGATCAGCGGGACGGGCGTGGTGCCGTCGGCGACCGTGAAGCTCAAGAAGGACGGGCAGGTGTTCCAGGACTCGGGCGTGGGCGACGGCCCCGTCGACGCCGCGCTGAACGCGATCGACGCGGTCACGGGGATGAAGGGCAGGCTTCAGGACTACTCGCTCCGCGCCGCGACGTCGGGGAAGGACGCGATCGGCGAGGTGTCGATGAAGGTCGACTTCGACGGGACGGTGGTCTGGGGCAAGGGGTCCTCGACGGACGTCATCGAGGCGAGCGCGCGGGCGTACCTCTCGGCGCTCAATCGGGTGACGCACCCCGCCGTGCCGCGGCTGAAGGAAATTGGCCCGTGAAGAAGGTCCTCACGCCCTGGGAGCGGGCCTGATGGCCACGTACCGGATCGCGGTCCTTCCTGGCGACGGGATCGGGCAGGAGGTGACGCCCGAGGCCGTCCGCGTCCTCAAGGCAGTCGGCAAGGGCGCCGGGGTCGGCTTCGAGTTCGAGCCGGCGCTCGTCGGCGGCGCGGCGATCGACGCGACCGGCGGCCCATTGGCGCCGGGCGCGCTCGAGCTGTGCCGGCAGTCCCACGCGATCCTCTTCGGCGCGGTCGGCGGCCCCAAGTGGGACAACGTCGCTCACGAGCAGCGCCCCGAGCGTGGGCTCCTCGCCCTCCGGAAGGAGCTCGACCTCTACGCGAACCTGCGGCCGGCGAAGTGCTTCCCGATGCTCGTGGACGCCTCGCCGCTCAAGCGCTCGGTCGTCGAGGGGACCGACCTCATGATGATCCGCGAGCTCACGGGGGGTCTCTACTTCGGCGAGCCCCGCGGGGTGGAGCGCTTCGCCGACGGCGGGGCGCGGGCGATCAACACGATGGCCTACACGTCGCGCGAGATCGAGCGGATCGCCCGCACCGGCTTCGAGGTCGCGCGCAAGCGCCGGAAGCGCCTCGCGTCGGTGGACAAGGCGAACGTCCTGGTGGTCTCCCAGCTGTGGCGTGAGGTCGTGACGCGTGTCGCCAGAGACTATCCCGACGTCACGCTCGAGCACGTGCTCGTCGACAACTGCGCGATGGCTCTCGTCCACCGGCCCACGCAGTTCGACACGATCGTGACCGAGAACACCTTCGGTGATATTTTATCTGATGAGGCGGCGATTCTCGCGGGCTCGATGGGGATGCTGCCGTCGGCGTCGCTCGGCGGTTCGGTGGGGCTCTACGAGCCGGTGCACGGCACCGCGCCGGACATCGCCGGCAAGGGGATCGCGAACCCGATCGCCGCGATCCTGTCGGCCGCGATGCTGCTCCGGTACTCGCTCCACATGGAGAAGGACGCCGACCGGGTCGAGCGCGCAGTGCTGAGAGTGCTCGAGCAGGGCCACCGCACGGCCGACATCGCTCCGTCCGGGACGCGGGTGACGGTCGGCACGAAAGAGATGGCGGACCTGATCGTGAGGGAAGTGGAGGCCCAGTACTGATGGCATCCGGCATGACGGTCGCCGTGGTCGGCGCCACCGGCGCCGCGGGCCAGGCGACGCTCAGGATCCTGGAGGAGCGCAAGTTCCCGGTGCGGGAGCTGCGCGTGTTTGCGTCGGAGCGCTCGGTCGGCAAGACCGTGCCGTTCCGCGGCGAGCCGGTCCGCGTCCAGAAGATCGAGCCCGGGGCCTTCAAGGGCGTGCAGATCGCCTTTTGCTCGGCGGGCTCCGTCCAGTCGAAGGCGTACGCGCCCATGCTCGTCCAGGCGGGCGCGGTCGTCATCGACAAGTCGAGCGCGTTCCGCATGGACCCGAACGTGCCGCTGGTGGTCCCCGAGATCAACGCTCACGCCGCACGGAACCACCAGGGTATTTTGGCGTGCCCGAACTGCACGACGATCGTCACCGTGATGCCGCTGAAGCCCCTGCACGACGCGGGCCGCCTGCGCCGCGTGATCGCCGTGAGCTACCAATCGGTGTCGGGCGCCGGCGTCAACGGGATTGCCGAGCTCAGGGAGCAGACGCTCGCCTGGGCGCGCGGGGAGACCATCCAGCCCAGACACTTCCCGCATCCGATCGCCTTCAATCTGATCCCGGCGATCGACCGGTTCGGGCCCGACGGGTACACGGCTGAGGAGATGAAGCTGGTCAACGAGACGCGCAAAATACTGGAATTGCCCGGCCTGCTGATCTCGCCCACGACCGTGCGGGTCCCGGTCTTCACCTGCCACTCGATCGCCGTGACGGCGGAGACCGAGCGGAAGATCACGCCGGCCCAGGCGCGCGAGCTCTTCGAGCGGTTCTCCGGGCTCAAGGTGTGGGACGATCCGACGCAGGAGCGCTACCCGATGCCGGTCGAGGTCGAGGGCCAGGACGACTGCTTCGTCGGCCGGATCCGGGAGGATCTCTCGAGCCCGACCGGCTTGAACTTCTGGGTGGTCGGCGATCAGCTCCGGAAGGGCGCGGCCACGAATGCGGTCCAGATCGCCGAGCTCCTGCTGGGCTAGGCCCGGCTCCGTTCCGCGCGGGAGGGGTGGCGACGAATGATGTCGCTCCGGCGCTACTACCACCGGCACTTCGGCCACCACGAGCGGTTCCACGTCGCCGTCATCCTCACCATCGTCATCGTCGCCTATGTGGTCGTCCCGGTCGCGGTGCGCTACATCGACGCCCTCCAGGGATACTCGCCCGCCGCCTACGAGCCGAAGGACCGCGAGCGCCAAGAGTTGCTGAGCCAGAGGGGCGTCCCCGAGGGGCTGGCCGGCCTCTCGTGGGAAATTGTGGTGAACACCCTGCTCGTCATCCTGGTGGCGGTCGTCTGGCTCACCCTCGTGCCGACCCGGGCGTCGCGGCGGCGCTCGCCACCGCGATAGCTTCCCCGTCCACGTTCCTCCTGGTGCTGGCGTACGACGGCACCGACTACCACGGCTGGCAGATCCAGCCGGGCGCCCGCACCGTCCAGGGCGTCGTCCTCGACGCCGCGCGAAGGCTCGCAGCGGACGCGAAGGTGACCGGCGCGAGCCGCACCGACGCCGGCGTCCACGCCCTTCGCCAGGTCGCCTCGCTGACCATGAGCACCGAGCTCGCCGCGCGGGTGATCCTCCGAGCGCTCAACGCGGCGCTGCCCCACGACGTCCGCGCGCGCGAGGTTCGGGAGGCCCCGCACGGGTTCGACGCGCGCCGCGCGGCGCTCGGCAAGCGTTACGCCTACCTCATCGACAACGCCGCGGTCCCGAACCCGCTCCTCGCGCGCTACGCGTGGCATGTGCCCGGGGGCCTCGACGTCGCGGCGATGCGGCGGGCCCTCGCGCCCCTGCGTGGGCGCCGCGACTTCGGCGCCTTCTGTGCGGCGCCTGGGCGGGCGAAGGATCCCGTGTGCGACGTACGGGCACTGCACGTCGTCCGGCGCCGCGACCGGATCGCCGTGCTCCTCTCGGCGGATCGTTTTCTCCATCACATGGCGCGGAACATCGTCGGCAGCGCGGTCGCCGT
>WNEW01000598.1_pt1 | contig 17256 bp, 21 predicted proteins | sample 5399891 | NCBI WGS metagenome assembly WNEW01 (sample SAMN13153336, study PRJNA577476) | soil metagenome | isolation source: 40 cm grassland meadow soil pre-rain plot 5 | place: USA:California | collected 2015-09-08 | reverse complement strand
CGCCGCAAGCTGATCGAAGTGTTGACCGTAGCAGCGACCTCCGTTGGTCGCGCCGGTGCCGCTCAGAAAACACCGGCCGCTCAGCCGGGCTTGAAAGCCGCGCTCGTCAACCATATCTCTTACACGTGCCCCAATTTCAAGCAGGCCGCCGATTGGTATTCAAAAGTCTTCAACCTGGATCAAGTCGGACTCAAGGATAACGAGGTCACTCTGCCGTTCGGGAAGAAGGGAGAGAAGCCCTATGGCGTCAGCGCGAAAGATGTGCCGCTGACGTTTATCATCTGTCGTACGCGTGATCTCAACGCAGCCCCAGCTAACGGCCAGGCGCGCCCGAAGAGCCAGGCGGTGGTGAACCATATCGCTTACACCATAGCCGATTACGATCGGGACAAAGTGCTGGCTGAACTAAAGCGGTTGGGCTTTGAGAATCCGCGCGAAGATGCCGAACACAGCTTCCACATCACCGATCCGTTCGGTTATGACGTGCAGATCAGCGGCATCAAAATGACGGCCCTGACAAGTGGCTAGCAGTCGCCTTCAGCAGCGGGTTATCTGATACAGGCGGACGAACGCCGGTGGAAATAGGCAGCGGCGGCGCAGGCAAAGTCTACCTCCGACTGGACTCCACTCAGCAGGCGCCTCTTGCTGCCTCTCGCCGATAAGACGTACCCGATCGCCGGTTCAAGATTCTGGACGTTCAGCCCCGTGCGGTCGGGGAGGCCGAGCCACTCACCTCGTTTCAGCACTCTCAATTCGACGCCCGGAAAATCGCGTTTGACGATTGCTTTGATCTGGTTGAGAAAGTACTGAAAATCTTGCAAGCTTGCCTGCCCAACCGGGTCGCGCAACCGTTCTTCGTCAAAGAATGCGACCGCCACGCGCTCCGCTGCATAGGTCCTGCCGCTTGTTTGAGCGAAAACTGCGCCCAAATTGCCGGTAATTAATGTGCCCACCAGTACAAGTCTTCTCATCACGGAGTGATTCTAAAATGAGGACGTCGCTGGCTACAGTATTCTGCTCATTCAGCCTTCACGGCTTTTCCTTCAGGCGTTGCTTCAGCTCGTCGAGTTTTTTTTCGAGTCGTGTCTGGCGGGAAATCAAGAGCCACGTGAAAACGAAGAGAATGACGAAGACAAGGCTGTACGCGACGAAAAGATTAGTCATGGGCGAGGATTGCGTGTTCCAGGTACTCGACTTCCTCTTCAACGCGGGCGATGGCCATGCGCCGGTCGAGCAGATACGCATATAGGGCGGCGAAGGCGAGAAACGAAACGATCATCACTTTCCACATATCGGTATCGAGACCGCCACCCAGGATGACGGGTTGAGGGTGCTGTGTACGCCACCAGCGGATGGAGAGATAGTTGAACGGTACATCGACCATGGCGAGCACTCCGAAAACTCCGCCCAATGCGGCTTTCTTTTCGCGTTCTGGCAAATAAGCGCGCAACATCAGGTACGAAAGAAAAATCAGGCCGAGTAGAAACTGGAGCGTCAGCCGGGCATCCCACGTCCACCAGATGCCCCACACCGGCTTTGCCCACAGTGCTCCGCTCATGATCGAGAGGCTGGTAAAAAGAATACCCATCTCTCCGGTCGAGGCGGCCAGCCGGTCCCATTTCAGATCGTGTTTGATGAGGTACATGATGCTGCCGAAACCCAACAAGTAAGCCGAAATATATGAGGAAATTCCGAACGGAAGGTGAAAGTAAAAGATACGCTGGATGACGCCCATCGTGGCTTCGTTGGGAGCGAAGACGAAAATCATATAGAGGTTGGCGATCATCAGCACGAGGACTAGTATTCCGAGTATCTTCGAGCGCATTTCACTCCTCCACGACAAACTCAAACACGAGGTAGGACACGGTCAGGTAAACAATACTAAACCCCGCTAAAAGATATAACCAAGAGGAAATTCCTTTGGTTTCGCCGCTCAGCACCATGCTGGTGGCTTCGACTGAAGCGATCACGACAGGAACCGTGAGCGGGATCTGCAGCACCGGCAGCATGACTTCTTTCATTCGAGTATTTGCCGAGATCGTCGACAAAATGGAGCCAATAGCCGCGATCGCCAGTGTTCCGAGCACAGCGATACCGGCGATCTCGAGGAACTGCAAATTGAATTTCAGATTATTGAAGATGACGAAGATGGGTAATACGATCAATTCAGCCATCATCATGAACGTGAAGTTGCTTGCGACCTTTCCAAGGTAAAGACTGCCACGGTCCAACGGCGCCAGAAGCAGCCCCTGGAGGCAGTCGTTGTCGATTTCCATCGCGAGAGATCGATTCAGCCCAAGAATCGCTGCAAAGGAGAATGCAACCCAGAGGATCCCCGGAGCGATAAGCGAACGGTCGACACTGCTTGGCTCGAACGCGAAACTGAATATCGTCAGGACGAGCACGCCGAACATCAGCATCGAACTGACAGACTCTTTGCTGCGCATTTCGATGAGGATGTCTTTGAAGATGATGGCTGTGACCGGCTTCATCGGCCAACTCCGACGCGAATATAGGCCGCATACGCATCACGGATGGAGGCACCCTTGGGGCTGCCCTCGAAGACGATTTTTCCCCGATCGATGACGACGGCGCGCGTTGCCGCTCGCAGACCTTGCTCCAGATCGTGTGAGGTGAGGATGATCGTCCTTCCGGCAGCTGCCGCCTGATCGAGAATTTGATTCAATATTTCGACGGCGTTGGCATCCAGACCGGTATAGGGCTCGTCCAGCATAATGACCGACGGATCGTGCAGCATCACACGCGCAATCCCGAGTCGCTGGTGCAGCCCCCGGGAGAACGCACGCACGGGATCGGCGGCACGGCGCCGGAGTCCAACCCGGTCCAGAAGCGCCATGATTCGTTCTTCCGAATCCGGTATTCCGTACAGCCGCGAGAAGAAACGTAAGTTTTCAACGGGACTCAAGTCGCGATAGAGGTATGTGTTGTGTGAAAGAAACCCGATGTGCCGCCGCGCCTTTTCCGGCTCTTCTCGAATATCGATGCCCTCCACACGCAGCTTGCCGCTGGTGTGCCGGACCAGGGTTGCCGCGATCTTCAAGAAAGTCGTCTTGCCGGCGCCGTTACGGCCGAAAAGAGCAACGAATTCGCCGCGCCTGACCGTCAGCGTTACGCCTGCGAGCGCGGTGAAATGTCCAAAGGTTTTGCGGATGTCCTCGGATTCGAGTGCGAATGTGTCGGGCATGGGTCAGGGGCTGCCCTCCTAAGTTAGGAGGGCGGCTATTGCGCGATGCAATCGCGCAATAGCGGGTGGTTCCCTAATGAACCACCCCGGCGCTTACGCGCCACCCCTCCTAACTTAGGAGGGGAGCTGTTTATTTGCTAATTTCTCCAGGACCTTGGCCAGATGAAACTTCAAATCCTTCAGATCCTGTTTGTATTTTTTCTCTCCGATCGCTCCCGCCTCTTTCTGTGTTTCTAGATCGGCGATTTGATCGATCAGCTCTTCCTTGCGGCGAACCAGTTCCTCCCGCCCTTTCTTTCGAGCCAGCGCTTCCTTGTGAAGCTGGAGCGAATAGCTGACACTCCAGAGCAGGAATGCGCCGACTGCGAGGATGATAAACCACGTATGGGCACCCATCGCGTTGGGGACATCCGCCGTTCTTGTCCCCTGATCCTGCAGGAAGAGCAGTAGCACGGCCATCAACGCTTCAGTTTAGCCCCGCACTCTGCACAAAACTTGTTTGTGTTTGGATTCTTACCGCCGCAGGAAGGGCAGGCTGTCGTGGAGCGGTCCTTACGCGCGGAAATCTCGCGGCGGATCAAGGCGTCGAGATCTTTGGAGGATTCGAGTTTTTCGATTTGCTCAAACACGGTCGCCGCTTCCGCATTCATTTCCGCACGGATCTTCTGGTAGTCGTCGGAAGAAAGCTTGCCGCATTTGTATTCGAAATCGAGATCCTGAATGTTTCCAAGAATGACCTCTTTCTTGCGCTGAAGCAGATCCCATTCGGTCTCCTCGATGATTGCCGACTCCAGCGTTTCCTCTTTACGGAACAGCGGCACACATATGGCTGCAAGAACGGCTCCACTGAGGAAGCCGCAAAATAGATAGAGCATCAGTCTTCCGGAATAAATTTCTTCAGTTCTTCTTCGACTTTTTGCTGATACTTCGTCACATCGACATCAGCGGGAGCGGCAGCCCATCTCGAGCGGAACTGACGAACAAAATAGACAACCAGCAGGCCACCGAGGACGAGAGCGACGAACGGCATGATCCACACGGTGAGATTGAAGCCCGCTGCCGGCGGCGCCGACAGCACGGTCAGACCATACTTCTCGGCGAAATGCGCAACGATCGAATCGTCGCTGTTGCCTTCGTCGAGCTGAGCGGCGATTTCGGCCAGCATCGGCCCGGAGCTGGGACAGCCAAAATGGTTGCATGCGGTCAGCATCTGATTACAGGTACCGCACACGCAGATGAATTTTTGGCCGACTTCCTTCACTCGCTGCCGGTCAGCCCCGAGCGAAAGCGGCGTCGCCGCAAGCACGAGCAGCAATACAGCCTTACGAAACCTTTTCTTCAATTTCTTTTCGTTCCTCTTTGGACTCGATTTCGGGACGTCTTCGGAGAATGGTCTTCTTGTTCGGCAGCAGCGCGATCAGGGTGCCCGCCACCAGCACAATCCCGCCGATCCACACCCACATCGTCAGCGGATTATAGAAAGCCTGAATTATGGCCTTCTTACCGTCACGTGTGCCGCCTTGGAACACGACATAGACGTCATTCTTGGCAGTGGAATAGATCGAAACCTCGGTGGTCGGTTGCTGTTCCTGTCCTGCTTTGTAGAGCCGCTTTTCGGGATAAAGGTTCGCGACTTTTTTGCCGTATTCGAAGAGACTGATGGTCGCTTTGTCAGAGGCGTAGTTGGGAGTGTCCTCGATTCCCAGTTTGTCGACACGCAGCGTGTATTCGCGGAGGGATAAGGTATCACCGACGCCCATTTCGCCTTCCGCATCTGTCGTGAAGGCCTGCCCCGACCAGCCGATAAACAGCAGGACGAAACCGAAGTGGATAATATATCCGCCGTACCGCCGCGTGTTCCGGAGCGTTAGGTTCACAACCGCTTCAACGAATGTTTCGCCGGTTCCGAAACTTCGGGCCGCGGCGCCCTTGTAGAATTCGCGAACGATCGTGGCAGTCACGAAGATCGACATCACGATCGATAGCCAGGCGTAAAAGTGCTGGATACCGCGGAAGTAGAGAACAACTCCCGACCCCAGCGCGATCGCCGCCGGCCACAGAAAATTCCGCTTCAGGCTATTCGTCGACGCTCTCCGCCAAGCCAGGAGCGGTCCCACACCAGTCAAAAACATCAGGAAGACGGCGATCGGCACATTGACCTTGTTGAAGAACGGTGGTCCAACCGTGATCTTCGACCCTGTTGCTGCCTCGGAAATAATCGGGAACATTGTCCCCCAGAAAACCGCGAAACAGGCGGCCAGCAGAATCAGGTTGTTGAACATGAAGCTGCTTTCGCGCGAGACGATCGACTCCATCTGGTTCTCGCTTTTCAGATACGGCAGCCGGTCAAACAGGAGATACAGAGCGCCAGACAGCGCGACAATGATGAAGGCGCGGAAATATCCGCCAACCGGTGACTGAGCAAAGGCATGGACGGACTGGACCATGCCGCTGCGGGTCAGCAGAGTTCCGAAGATCGACATAATGAAGGTCAAGATGATCAAAACCATATTCCAGACCTTCAGCATGCCTTTCTTTTCCTGGACCATTACGGAATGCAGAAAAGCGGTTCCAATCAGCCAGGGCATCATTGAGGCGTTCTCAACCGGGTCCCACGCCCAGAAGCCACCCCATCCGAGTTCGTGATATGCCCACTTGCCGCCGAGCAGGATTCCGATGCTCAGAAACATCCAAGCGACCATGGTCCAACGCCGCGTTGTGCGAATCCAAGTATCGCCAAGCTGTTTGGTAATCATGGCGGCCATCGCAAATGCGAAGGGAACTGCAAAGCCCACGAAGCCGAGATACAGCATCGGCGGATGGATAACCATGTATGCATCTTGCAGCAGCGGATTCAAACCATTGCCGTCGCCCGGCACAAACGGCAGCGGCGATGCGTCGCCCTGCAGGAACACCGTCTGATTGAAAGGGTTCACGATGAACAGATGCATCGAGGTGAAAAAGAACGAGGTCGCCATCAGCACTGCAACGACGTACGGCATCATGGCGCTGTGTTTGCGCCAATTCTGAATAACCACCAGCGCCGAATACAGGGTAAGCAGCCATCCCCAGAACAAGAGTGACCCTTCCTGGCCGCCCCAGATCGAACTGACCTTGAAATACATCGGCAAATCGCGATTGGAATGCGCCGCGATGTACTTGATCGAGAAATCGCTGACGGCGAACAGATACCCCAGGCAAACGATCGCCGTCGTGATGCACGCGAACGTGCCCAGCGCCGCGTTGCGTCCGCTGGCGATCAGCTTGTCGTGTTTGAGACGAATTCCAAGCAGGGAAGCAACGATCGAATACGCCGTCACCACCCATGCGAGGGCCAAGGCGAACTGGCCGAGTTGTGCCATGTTAGTCGCTCTTTCTTACGCCGGCTGCGGATTCTTTTTCGTACTTCGAGGCGCACTTGGCCTGCATTTTATTTGCGACGAATATGCCGTCATGACCAAGCTGGCCTTCGACCACGGCTTGCGCCCGGTCGACAAAGGTATCTGGAGGGGCATCGTTGCCGACGTACTTTACGGGGAGTTTCTCCACTTGTTTGGTTTTCTCGTCCTGCTGGCTGATGACGAAATTGATGGTCCTGCCTTCCCGTTTAATCGATCCAGGCACCACGTCTCCAGCGACCTTCAGCCGGCGCGTGTATGCCTGATCTTTGGAAGCGTAAAGCTCAGAAACCGTCTGGTAATACGCATTACCTTCCTTGAAACCCGAGTACGCGAGATAGGCGAGAGTGAGAATGATGACCACCGAGCCGACGACAAACTTAAGCTGTTTGCGTTTCATGGATTTACCCCTTTTAAAGTACGGAACATTATAGCACGATCGCCGTAGTACACTGGCTGGGTGAAACGTTATCCCATGTTCGATCCGCCAGAGTACGTAAATTGGAAGCCCAATCCGGCTATCACTGCGGAATTCGAACAGACACTCGGTCGCGATTCTGAACGCGCCTCCATTATCGCAGAGTTAACAGAACAGCAGCTTCTCGATATGTATGGCGGTCTGCTGCGCTTCAGGCTGCACGACATCACATTACGACGGTGGGTCAAACAAGGGATCATCGCGAAGGCGTGGCTCGGAACGGGCGAAGAAGCGGTGACTATCGGGAATGTTCATGCCTTGGATCGAACCATCGACAAAGTAGGACCGATGATCCGCAATGCCGGCGCGTGTCATGAAATGGGAATATCGGTCGCCGACATGTTACGGGAGTATCTTGCGACTGCGGATTCTCCCAGCGAAGGCAAAGATCTGCATGTCGGCAGCATGCCAAAGGGGGTCATAGCGCCGGTGAGTCAAGTCGGAGCGCTGACTCCTGTATTCGCAGGCATGGCTCTTGCGATCAAACAGCGTGGTGAGAAAGCCGTCGTTCTCACGTGGGTTGGAGATGGCGCGACAAAAACCACGGCGTTCCACGAAGGCATGAACCTGGCGGCGGTGCTTCACGTTCCCGCCATCTACGTTTTACAAAATAACCAGGTCGCGCTCGGGACCCGATTCGAACAGCATCAGGCAGGGTCGTTTATTGCATGGGCGAAGGCGTATGGTGTGGCTGGTCTATCCTGCGACGGAAATAATGTTCTTGACACGTACGCCGCAACAAAACTGGCGGCGCGAATTGCCCGAACCGGCCATGGCCCAGTCGTCATTTTCGCCGAGACTTTTCGGATGGGCGGCCACGCGACGCATGACGAGTACGAAGCGCGACAGATTTTATCCCCTGCGATTTTCGAATACTGGGGCAAGCGCGATCCGATCGGAATGTATGAAGTCTACTTGGAGCGCCGTGGTATTCCCAGAGCTGCTCTCGAGCGAGTCGAAGCGACACTCATTGATGAGATCGCCCAGGCGGAAAAACACGCGCTGGAGAGCCGGGACAGGAAGATGCCGGAACCGGCTACAGCTAAGCTGGGACTTTATGCCGGGCAGGGCTTGGGGCTAGAAGAAACATCGTCAAGACCAAAGCAGCCGAAAGCAAACAGTACTCGCAAAACGCCTTCAAGATAAACGCCTGAATCCCAACCAGAAGAGCCGACACCACCAACGCCGCGCCCGCAAGGTAAAAAATCGAGGCGGCCAACCAATCCGACGGATGTTTGGAATCTTCGAAAATTTTGAACGCGGCCAAGCTAAACATCAGGATATAAAAACCGACTCCAAACCAGGAAATCGGAATACCTGCGATTTCGGAATATCTACTAGTAAGCACATCGGTACAGCCGCGGGTGACATGACAGGGAATCGGGCCGGCATTTCTCTTGATGGACAGGTAGAGCGCATCGACCATTCCGGTAAACGCCAGAATGGCGATTACAGCGGATCGGGCTTTCATTTCGGAAGATGTGCTTCGATGACTTGAACGAAATCTTCCATGCTCAACTTGATGTGAACGCGCTCGCCGTTGATGAAGAAAGTAGGAACCGCATCAACCTTCGCGTCCTGACCACGCTCCACATCGCGAAGTATTCGGTCCTGCAATTGGGGCGAGCGCAAACCTTGCATGAATTTGTTGCTGTCGAGCCCCATCTGACTCGCCAGCGCGACGAATATCGGTTCCGCGTTCGGGCTGTCGGACCACTCTCGCTGGTGTTCGAAAAGGGCGTCGTGCATCTCCCAGTATCGGCCCTGCTCGCCCGCAGCTTCTGCTGCTTTGGATGCCAGCATGGAGTTCGGATGAATACTGACGAGCGGGAAGTGGTGGAATTCCAGGCGCAGTTTTTGCGGATACCGGTTCAGGATTTCCTTGACCAGCGGATGATACGCTCCGCAGCTCGGGCATTGGTAATCTCCAAACTCAACCAGCGTCAGAGACGCGTTTTCAGGGCCGCGGAAATGACCGCCGCCTTTGATGTCGGCATGAGTCGGCGCCGCAGTCGCTTCCGGCTCGTCGGCTTGACGACTCAAGTAAATGGCAGCGCCCGCAGCGACAGCTACAGCGAGGAGGATTATAATTAAGGGCTTCAATATTTTTGGCATGCTGTCATACTAGCAGTCCGCGATTTTTTTTGTAAAAATATCTTGCAATGGTTATGCCTTGAAGTGAGAATGCGTCGGTCTCAATTCGAGACGATTTCCTAGTAGCAGTTGGCTACTCCAGCCAGGGACGGTAGTTGACCACGGCCGATGGCAGGAAGCTCGCCCTCAGGGAGGGATCCCAAACGGACAGGATGTCGCGTTCGCGCGGCATCGGTTTGTGGCAATGAAGGAGACTAGGGAAAGGCCCTTGGGGTATTGGAGCCCCAAGGGCCCTTTTATTTTCTTTTTGCTATAGTCACTTGATGGCCGAGTACACGGAAAGTCACGCCAAGTCCGGCATTGACGCGGAGCTTCCTGCAATCGAATGCTGGCGCAATCAATTTCCCGGCTACGAAATCACGGTCGCAATGCCGGAATTTACTTCCATTTGTCCGAAGACCGGCTTGCCCGATTTCGGCACCATCACCATTCGATATCGTCCGGACAAGCTTTGCCTTGAATTGAAGTCGTTGAAGGGATACTTCCTGGCTTACCGGAACCTCGGAATTTTTTATGAGAACGCAGTGAATCGGATACTTCGAGACATCGTGAAGACCTGCAAACCGGTATCCGCCAAAGTAACGGGGGAGTTCAACACGAGGGGCGGAATGAAGTCGGTTATCGAGGCCGATTACCCCACGCCTTCCATTCCTTCTTCAAGTCGGTAACATCACCCTCATCGAGCAGGTAGTCCCAAAAGAAGGCGTATAAGTCTAATGGCGTCCGGTCCGTTTCCAGAACGATTTTTTCTATTTCCTTTTCCGTCCGGCCAAACGCTTGGGCGGCGGCCTCGGCCTTCAAATTAAAACTTTCAACGTCGAGTTCCGCTTTGACCATCTCATCGCCTAGTGCGCGGTAGAGATGAGCCTCGAGGCGCGCCATGAGCTTTTTCATTACCGCGGCACGCATGATGGAATCGAATTTTGCCGGGTCCATCCATTCGACCGGCACGTGATCCCGCTTACGGTGGTTGATCAGAGGCCAGAGGCGGTTCACGTCGAGATTCAAGAACCCGACGGGATTGCCATCGACCTCTACGACTACCCTTACTTCCGACGGTAGCGATTCTTTTTTTGTGTTACTTTGTGACATACTTCTCACCCTTGTTACAGCAGTTCCCTCACGGCCTCGACAATATGGTTCGCGCTGATTCCGTATTTTTCTAATAGCGCCTCCGGCGGGCCGGAACGCGGAATCTCACGGACAGCCAGCTTCAGAACGTTTGCCTGGTTTCCCACTGCATTCAGTACGGCATCGCCGAGCCCGCCTTCCTGGTAGTGGTCTTCGACAACGACGACGCGACCTCCGGTATCTTTTGCGGCTCTCAAAATCGTTTGCGTATCGATTGGTTTGACAGAGTACGCGTCGATGATCCGAATCGGCGTACGCGCCGATTCCAATTTAGCTGCCGCCTTCAGTGCTTCATGAACCGTGATTCCGGCGGCAATTACTGCTACGCGATCTGCGGGTGACTGACGCAGGACCTTGGATCCACCAATCGGGAATCTTTCATTGCTTGGATACAACACAGGCGTTTTCGGCCGCGTCGTTCGTATGTAACAAATTCCGCGATGGCGGGTGGCTTCAACGACAAGCTGTTCCGTTGAGACGGCATCCGATGGGTAGAGGACGACAGATTCTGGAACCGCTCGAAACATGGCGAGATCTTCCAAACCCATTTGCGACGGCCCGTCCTCTCCGATCGAAACCCCCGCATGGGATCCGCAAAACTTCACGTTCGATCGCGAAATGCCAGCCACGCGAATCTGGTCATAGGCGCGAGTCAAGAAGCACGCAAACGTCGAGACGAACGGAATCTTTCCGCGCGCGGCGAGTCCCATCGCGACGTCCACCATGTTCTGTTCCGCTATGAACATTTCCAAAAATCGTTCCGGATGTGCCTTCAGGAGTTTTTCGGAATAGGTGGAATTTTTGGTGTCACCATCCAGAGCGATAACCCGCGGCTCCTTTTCGGCAACTTTCACCAGTGCATCGCCGTATGCCTCGCGTGTTGCAGCCGATTCTCCTGATTGCCGGCTGATTGTGATCTGTACGTTCGGTTCGCCTTGTGGAAGGGAAAATTCCGCTTTTCGGGGATTCGGTTTGAATTCGTTTGATCCCAGCGGTTTTGAAAGCTCTTCCAGAACCTTGGGAAGATCCGGTTTGGGGACCGGCTTGCCGTGCCATCCATCACGGTTTTCCAGCATCGACACGCCCTTACCCTTTAAAGTTTTCGCCACGACCACACGGGGTTGGGACCCGCCCTCGCGCCGGCATTGCTCGAACGCCTCCACGATCTCGGCATAATTGTGGCCATCGATGGTCGTGGCAAACCAGCCGAAAGCTCGGAATTTGTTCGCGAAGCGATTCACATCAAATTGATCCATCGTGCGCTGGCTCTGTCCAAGGCCGTTCACATCGATAGCGGCGTACAGATTAGAAGCTTTGTAGTAGCTGGCCAGGGCGGCCGCCTCCCATACCGACCCTTCCGCGCACTCACCATCGCCGAGCAGCACGTATGTGTTGTAAGGAATTCCATCCAAATGTGCGGCCAAGGCATTGCCCAGCCCCACGGAAAGTCCCTGACCCAGCGAACCGGTTGCCACATCGACCCAGGGCATTCTTGGCGTCGGATGTCCTTCGAGGTCGCTATCAAGCTGACGCAGGGTGAGGACGTCCTTTTCGCCAACGATGCCTGCTTCAGCGTACGCCGCCCACAACAGGGGGGCCGCATGCCCCTTTGACAAAACGAAGCGATCGTTCGCGGGATTTCGCGGATCTTTAGGGTCGAAACGCATCTCATTAAAGAAGATGACAGACATGAGGTCTGCCGCCGATAAACAGGATGACGGATGGCCTGAACCCGCTTCCGTCGTGGCTTTCAGGGAAAGAATCCTCAGCCGCCTGGCTTTTTCCTTCAACGTATCGATAGCTGTTGGCATTTCTTTCATTTTATCCCGGCGTTAACTGTCGCCGCTTTTGCAACACGATTACGCAGTACGCCGACGCCTTCGACTTCAATCTCGATCACATCCCCCGGCTGCATGGGCTTAGTTGTTCCCGGTGTGCCCGTATAAACGACATCGCCCGGCATCAGAGTTACGAATCGACTGATGTAGCTGATGACCGTATCGACCGGAAAAATCAGCTCGGTAGTTCGACCGGATTGTCTCACTTCGCCGTTGACGCGGCCTTCAACCAGCACATTGTTGTAGTCGAGTCCGGTCACGATAGCAGGTCCTAAAACAGTAAACGTGTCAGAGCCTTTCGCGCGGAACCATTGCAAATCGTTTTTTTGCCAGTCGCGTTCGCTCACGTCGTTTCCGGCCGTGATGCCAAAGATGTATTTGGCGGCATCGGCCGGTGTGATGCTTCTGGTCTTTTTGCCGATCACCACGACCATCTCGGCTTCGTAATGCACATTTTGAGCACCTTCCGGCAGCTGAATATTTTCTTCTGTTCCGATGATCGAGGAGCTCGGCTTCCAGAACAGCCCGGGAAACGGAGCCGGCTGTATATTCCGGTCAACAATGTGACTCTTGTAATTTCGCCCGACTGCTGCCACGTTTCGTGGGTCGCAAGGCGCGAGCAGTTTCACGTCGCGAAGGGTTAGAGTCTTACCAGTCGATTCTACGCCGGTGAAAATGTCGCCATTGAGCTCACGAATAAGATCGTCTTCGAGAATTCCATAGGATATTTTTCCTGCCGCGGAATAGCGGACGTATTTTGTGATTTTCGCAACCGTTGTCATAATGCCGCAGAGTGTAACATGCGCTTCCTACGTTTATTCCTATTGATATCGCTTCTCGCGTGTCCGGCATTGGCGGAAAACGTCGTACTGATGAACGGCATCATCATCGATGGAACCGGCAAAGCACGCTTCACCGGCAATATTCGCATCCGTGACGGAAAGATCACGGATATCGGTCTATTCAAACCTGCGGCGGGCGAAACACTGCTCGATGTAAAAGGACTGATTGTCGCTCCTGGATTTATTGATCTGGAGAATCTCTCCGTCGCGGAACTCGAGAAAGACATGGCCGTAACTTCGACGATTGCTCGGGGCGTTACAACGGCGATTCTTGGGAGCGATGGCACCGGTCCTTACCTGGTCGAAGAGTTCATGCAGCCCTTCGATGACAAGGCGCCTGCGGTAAACATAGCGATGCTGGTCGGCCACGCAACGGTACGCCGGCAGATTATGGGATCCGACTATACCCGGGCTGCAAAGGAGGATGAGGTCCGTGGAATGGTCCAGCTCGTCGAGACCGCGATGCGCCAGGGAGCGTTCGGTCTGGCGTCGGACCTTCGTACTGTTCCCGCATTGTTCAGTACAGCCGATGAGCTGTCGGCGCTCGCAAAAGCCGCCGCCCGCTTCGGCGGTACGCTTCTGATCCATCCACGCGACGAAAAGATCCAGGAGGCCCTCGACATCGCGCGAAATGCCAAGATGGCGCTGCAGCTTTCGCTGAACACACTCACGACGAGCACTTTGGCTGAGATTGAAAAGGCTCGACTCCAGGGCGTCGATGTCGGCGCGCATATTTACACATTTACGATTGCCGGTCCGGAGCTTCGAGGCCTGCTTCAAAGTTCCTCCACTGCGATTTCCTTGAACCAGCATTTGCGCGACGACAAAGGCCTGACGCTCGAACGGGCCATTCAAAAGCTTGCCGGCTTGCCGGCAGCTCGTTTTAGCCTGAAGGAGCGCGGTGCCTTGAGACGGGGAATTCCCGCGGATATCATCGTGTTCAATTCGCCGGCGCCTTCAAGCGGACTGAAATACGTTTTCGTCAACGGGACGCTAGTCTTTAAAGATGGACAGCCCACTGGAGCGCGCCCGGGCCAAGCCTTGCGCTGATGATTAGCCACAAAAAGGCATAGCGCGGCGGAGCCGCAACCAAATGTCGATGATGTAGCCGTTTGGACGGAACTTGAGTGCGTCATATTCCCCTCCTCGCAGAGGAGGGCGCGGAGCGCGAGCCCGATAGGGCGAAGCCTCAAAAGCGGCGCAGACGGGCGCGAAGCGCGAGCGCAATAGCGCGAAGCCGTAATAGTGTCAGTTCGGCTGGCCTTCGAAGGCGTGCCGAACTGACCACCCCGTCCGCGACAAATCGGAACGGATCTATTGTTTTTGATGTCGCGGCGACCCCTCCTCTGCGAGGAGGGGAATGTGCTGTGCCGAAACTTTGTCCAAAAAACTAAAAGTTGCATGCTTGTTACACAAAATTTCATAAAGGATTTTTTGAGCCTTTTGTGCCTTTTTGTGGCTAACCTCCTTTGTATAATTTGGGGACCATGAGGACAGTCCTTCTATTTGTCGGTATTGCTGCTATCGCTGTTCTGCAGTCTCACGCGCAGGAGCGCGCGTCTCAGCAGCAACAGCTTCGTGCTGATCCGCCCGGCGGCGGGCTCGCGCCTGATGCGGTGCTGCCTGCATGGCCGGCGGCACCAAACCCGCTCGATAAAATCAACCCCGTCACCGACGACATGCTGAGGAATCCACCGGCTGGAGAATGGCTGACCTGGAGGCGCACGCTCGACGATCTGGGATTCAGCACGTTGAAACAAATCACCAAGGACAACGTGAAGAACCTTCGGGTCGCGTGGTCCTTGTCGCTCGCTCCAGGACCAAACGAGGCCACACCGCTCGTGCATGACGGGGTTATCTTCGTGCACAGCTACAACGACAACGTGCAGGCTATACATGCGACGACTGGGGATGAACTCTGGCATTACGCTCGAAAGCTGCCGGAAGGAACGCGTCCAACCGTCAAACGCAATATGGCCCTGTACAGTAATAAGCTGTTCGTGGGTACCTCGGACCTGCACGTTATCGCGCTCGATGTGAAAACCGGAAACGTCGTTTGGGACCAACCGATCGCAAACCCCGGCGCCGGCTTTACCCTTACCGGCGGGCCATTAGTGGTCAAAGGTAAGGTCATGCAAGGCATCGGTGGAAGAGGCAAAGGCGGCGCTTACATCGCCACTCTGGATTCGGAGACAGGCAAAGAAGTATGGCGGTTTTACAGCATCGCGCGTCCCGGTGAGCCCGGCGGCAACAGCTGGAATGGTCTGCCTCTCGATCAACTCAGCGGAGGATCCGTTTGGACCGCGGGCAGCTACGATCCTGATTTAAACCTTGTTTTCTTCGGTCCCGCTCCGACTTATGACACAGGCCCGCTCCGCAATCCGGCGGGCCGGCCCGGCATCACCAACGACGCGCTTTATACGAACGCGACCGTCGCATTGAATCCCGATACGGGGAAGATCGCATGGTATTACCAACATGTCCCGAACGATCAGTGGGATTTGGACTGGGCGTTCGAGAGACAAATCGTTTCCTTACGCGGAGCCAATGGTCAGCCGAAGAAACTAGTGGTTACGGGAGGTAAGCCCGGCGTATACGACGCTCTCGAAGCGGACAGCGGTAAATATGTCTTTTCCTTCGACATGGGATTGCAGAATCTCATCACGTCGATTGATCCGGTCACCGGAGCAAAGAGCATAGACCCAAAGCTGATTCCCGGGACCGGTCAGCCCATGGTGGTCTGCCCGCATGCGGGCGGAGGACGGAGCTGGATTCCCGGCGCCTACAATCCCGAAACAAGGATCCTGTTTGTTCCCGCAGTCGAAACGTGTATGAATCTGAATCCCGCCTCAACCGGACAACGGACGTTTCTTTCTACAGGAGTCAGCGTGAATCTGCGGCCCCGCCCCGATTCCGACGGAAAGTATGGACGTCTACAGGCAATCAATTTGGAGACGAAAAGGACCGTCTGGACCGACCGTCAGCGCGCCCCCCAGAGCACAGGTCTGTTAGCAACAGCCGCCGGCCTCATCTTTGCGGGGTCAATCGATCGATGGTTCACCGCTTATGATGATGCGAACGGAAAAGCTCTCTGGAAGATCCGATTGAACGATGTTCCGAACTCTGCGCCGATTACCTACATGGTGAACGGGAAGCAGTACATTGCTGTGGTCGTCGGTTACGGAGGACCTCAGGCCGCCAGCTTCCCGCAACTCACGCCCGAAATCACTCTTCCTATTGCCCGGAGCTCCGCGATCTGGGTCTTTGAACTGAATAACTGATTCTCGTTCGGCAGTCGGCCCCCGTAGAATTCCCCCCCCGAAAAATTCCTGGTTTACCCATACTTTCTGTACCTCCTCCATCCACTTAACCCAACAGATCAGCAAGATAACTTGCTCGATCCAATCGAACCCAAGGAGACGAAAATGCAAGAAACAAGGCAGAATGAGCTGATGATCGAGATCGAGGAACTCGAAGCAAAGATCGCCCCTGACTCCAGCGCAAGCTTCCTCGACTAGGACTTCTATCCATCCTGGCCGGCTGGGACATGGGCGCGTGTTCAGAGTTCCCAGCCGGTTTTTTTGCAACCCGTCTTCAAATCAATCACGTTGGCAATATCGCCGCTTTGGAAGTGTTTCAAACGCTTCGGAATTTCTGTACCTTAATTCGGCTTCACGGCAACGGTCTGTTTGTCCTTTCACTGAAACTGAAATATGAAGAGCTGATCGTTCAGCGAAAGTAGAACCCGCATAGGATCGGCAGTTGAGGCGTAGAGTGGCTCGAAAATTACACGCCGAAGCACAAAGCTCTTAGGTTGGATAATCTCGTCTGCGAGATAATGCTCCGTTTCAAGATCACGTTCGATTTCCTCAAGGGCCTTTCTCGCGTCTCTTTGATTCTTCCACGTGCGTAGGGATGCAGCGAATTGGTTTACCGTTTGATCAAAACCATCCTCGCGAATCCGATATCCTCCAAGCCCGTCAGGTTCTACAGAGTACTTCGGTCTGGCTCCCATCGAATTCACAAGCGCCTTTGATGCGCCATACAGGACAATCGGTACTTCTTGATCCGTCCTTCTCAGGAGTGCGCGGTTATTCGCGTTAACGAGGAAAACCTTCTCTGAATCAACCGTTACCGCTTCGAGAGAATTATTCTCGACACCGATCACGAGTTGAAGTGAGTCGGGTTGTTCATCGAGTGACACCTCAAC
>WNEW01000595.1_pt1 | contig 17327 bp, 24 predicted proteins | sample 5399891 | NCBI WGS metagenome assembly WNEW01 (sample SAMN13153336, study PRJNA577476) | soil metagenome | isolation source: 40 cm grassland meadow soil pre-rain plot 5 | place: USA:California | collected 2015-09-08 | reverse complement strand
AGCTTCGCCCGACAGAACAGGGTTTCACCAGTCGAGTTTGCACTGTATGGCGGGGAAGAGTACGAGCTCGTTGTGACAGTCAAGCCGGACCTCTTCGTCAAAGCGAAGCAGCAGGTACCGTCCCTGATTCCAATCGGTCGAGTTGGAAGGGGAAGGCCTGCCGTTGGCGCGAGTATCGGGGGAAGATTAGTGAGGGTGGAGGCTCGAGGGTGGGAGCACTTCAAGTCACGAGTAAGATTCTGGGAATAGGCATGCGGGTTCGAAACGAGAAGGGGAGTGGGAACCTTATCCGATAAACCCGGTAGAGTCGAGTCAAAGCCCGAACTGGAACTAATCCTACTGATAGTTTCCTCGGACCCCGAGGCAACCGTTTCAAAACTCAAAAGGCTCGAATCAATTGGCCCCTACAAACTTCTGGCGGAGCCCGCGCGGTTACTTCATGATATCTATCTAGATACGAAGGACCATGCCTTGGGTAGGAAGAGAATCAACCTGCGAATCCGAGGACTTGGAGATAGTTACTGGATAACAATGAAGACCAGTCCCGGGCTATTCTCGAGGAGACGGCATGAAAGACAAGAAGTGGAAATTCCTTGGTCCTCGGAGTCACTAAGGAGCATTGCGGGGGAGCTCGCGAGAAAAGGAGTCCGGCTAGACCTTCCTGAGAAGCTCGATGAGACCTTTTCTCATCTAGAACTCATGAAGCGTATAGGTCTCAGCATACTGCAGGACAGGGAAACCGAGAGGTTCCCTAGAAACATCATTGACAGCACGGTCCCTAGCGAGATTCTGGGGGAACTCGAAGTGGACTCTGTCTTGTATCACTTTGCCGGAAGTGATGTTAGATTGTTCGAGATTGAGCTAGAGGCGAAGAGCGAGAGGGGGAGAGATATCCTTGGAAAAATATCTGATAAGCTCCTCGCAGACTTCAGCTCGGAACTTCGAACTTGGAGGTTCGGGAAGCTCGTTACGGGGGAGAAGATCGAACGCATGCTTGCCCAAGGGAGTTTGACATCCCTCATGAAGGGGGATAGATTGCTTCCCAAAGCCTACCCGCGCATCGAGCATGCCTAAGTGAGAAGCGGGTGCATGGCGGGCCCGGCGGGATTTGAACCCGCGACCTTCGGCTCTCCTCATTGGTCTGGATAGAGGGCCGACGCTACTGTCCGTACTGAGCTACGGGCCCAATCCGAGCCCGCGAAACCTTCGGTAAAATGCCTTCTGGCAACAATTGAAAGAACGGAGCCGTCGATAGGGAAAAGGAAGAAAAGAGGTGGAGGGGATGAGATTTGCTATGCCTTTTTCGCAGTGCGTCGCAGGCTCATCCAGGCCATGCCGAGGAAGGCCGTAGCCACAACTAGCACGACGAGTGTTGCTATCGGCAGCCACTGAGCGACCAGAGAGGTGGGCGTGTAGGTCGGTAGTGCCATCGGTAGACTGAAGTCGTTGCCCTCGTATCTCGGGGAGTTTGAAGTGGTGCCTACGAGTATGCACCCGTAGTATTGTCCGTATCTAGTCGTAGTACTACTAGGACAGTTGCTTCCTGATCCAAATAGACTTCCGCCGAACCAAGATGGGATGGAGAACGAGAGCGATGTTGTGTAGATGTTGTTCCCGCTGCCTTGACTACCTAGGACTTTCCAAGGGGTCAGGGTGATGCTGACATTGGCACCGTCCCACTTTCCGTCTCGAAACGTGGCCCATGGGTAGTAGACAGTGATGTTCCTGATCTCTAGGGTGTTCGATGCATCATTGTTGATGACAAACAGAGTCAGTGTTCCGGAATCACCGGGTACGTATGAGGCTCGGTCGGCTTGTCCGGTGATGGTGGTTTGGGCGTGGGCAGACTGTCCAAGTGATATGATTGCTATGATTGCTAGTGTTGCAGCAATTGCGCGTTTTGCGTTTTTCATGTTCATGAATCCGCGGCTCGAAGAAGTTGGTATAAGCCTCGTCGTTACCTCCGACACATCCTTGGAGTATCAGCGAGTTTCCTGCAGGAAAGCTTCATACATGCTGACAATTGACACGGTCTCAGGGCTCGTCGTCTAAGACGCCTCGACAGCGTCGGCGAAGCCTGGTTAGGACGTCGCCCTGACACGGCGAAGGTCGCAGGTTCGAATCCTGCCGAGCCCACCACAACCACTGACACGGTAGGACGATGTCTGCTCCTGTGAAAAACACCCTAAAATCCAACTGAACGTCTCATTATAGTGATGAATAATCCTCTGGTTTTGCACCACGAAAAGGAAGGAGCGACGCTAGACCGCGAAATGGTCCCATTACGATACTCTGACATTGGCGAGGAATATTGGTCTATAAGGAAGTCAGCAGGAATCGCTGACTTATCCCATATGGGACGGTTGAGCGTTGAGGGCAAGGACAGGGTTACTTTCCTCAATGGGCTGCTAACCAACGACCTCAGCAAGGCCAGGGAGAACACGGGAATCCACTCGCTTCTTCTAAACACGAAGGCAAGAGTTCTCGCAGATCTCTACTTGCATCACGAGACAGACCACATCGTAATGGATACCAGTGAAAAACCCTCCGGTCAAGTAAAGCAGATACTAGATCAGTTCATCGTTACAGAAGATGTGAGGATCGAAGATCTCAATGGGAAGACCGTTCTACTGAGCGTTCAAGGACCGGAATCAAAACAAATTCTGAAGGAGATATTCAAGATGGATGTTGAAGATCTCGGACCTCTTCAGAACAGAAATCTGGGCCCGAGCCTGATAATTGCCCGAGATAGAACAGGCCAGGGAGGATTTGACATTCTAGTCCCTAGCGATGAAGCTCTCCCAGTCTGGCAAGGGTTTCTGTTGAACGGAAAGCACAATCTGCTTCCAGTCGGCGTTGAGGCCCTCGAAATTCTTAGATTAGAAGCGGGGCTGCCGAAATACGGGGTCGATGTCGACGAGAATACTATAGTGCTGGAGGCGGGATATCAGGACGCGATTAGCTTTACAAAAGGTTGCTACATGGGGCAAGAAGTGGTCGCCCGGGCCACACACATCGGCAGAGTAAATCGGAGACTGGCTCAATTTTATGTAGAAGCAAAGGAGGGTCTCTCGTCAGGTGCGAAGATTCTGACAAATGACGGTCCTGTCGGACTCGTTACTAGCGCAGCTTTTTCCCCCGGACTGGGAAAGACCGTAGCGCTAGGGTACGTGGGCAAGGACTACGCCTCTGTAGGAAAGAAGTTGATGGTTGAGAATGCGGGAAAGGAATTGGGCGCCGTCGTGTCGAAGATCGTCTAGTTCGGAGGGTTCGTCTTCTGTTCGTAACAGGGAAGGTGCCAGACTTCCATCTGCGTCGCGGACACTTTACGGAAGACAAATGCTTGACTGGCAAAGGAAATGTTCTTCTTGCATCCGGCACAGAAGCCGCCTGCGATCTTGGGACTATTGTTGAAGGTCGTGCGCATGCTTCGCGACTCGGAAGCTAACTTCTGAAGCTTCATGTCAATGTAGCCCTTGAACGCCATTACTTCCTGGCTGTTCGGGTTAACTTGGAGAAGCTCGTCAATAGCAGAATCAGCATCTCCCAGAACCTTGCCTATCTCTTCAAAACGCTCAAGCATCCGGGTCGTTGCCGTCCCGTCGATCATCAAGACGCCATTCTGTAGAGAACGGATTGCGGCCGGACGTGATCCTAGCTCGTTGCTCAGGTTATCGGCAACTTTGTAGCCGAAGTAGGCCTTTAGAAACAAGAGTCCTTCAGAGGCAGGGTGAGCGTTTAAGCCATTAGAAACGACGTCCAATGCCCCGGCAAAGTTCGACTTGTTAGCCTCGGTCATAGCCGGTTCAACAAAGTGTTTGTACTCTTCCGGAGTGCACTTTAGTGGGACGTTGAACGCGTTCTGTGTCTCTGCCAAGGATTATTCAGAGTACTCAAGGCTGAAATGGAAAAATACCTTCCGTGCCCGCTATCGCGTTCTCACAGTACTACAGTCTCGGTGGAGTTTCCACGAAGTCTGGGTATCACTCTCTACAAGGCTGTGTTATGAGGCCGTTCAGAATAACACTCAGTCTTTGCCCCGAAGTTTCTCTTCGAGGCTCTTCAGCTTACCGCCCTCTCTGACCCTTATCTTGATGTCAAGGCTGAAGACCAATCCCAGTCTCCTCAGAAACGAGTACAACTCCTCTCCCGTAATCGGGCCACTCAATCCACCAGCGATGATAGCTTGGGCGAGTCTTGCCTCAAGCTCAGAGATTTCAGCGGGGTAATACCGTCTAGCTGTCTCAAGCACTTCCGGTGCTCTTCCGGTGAGGATCCTTGAGAGAACCTTGCGGGGGTCGTCCGGCTCTTGCCTGGGTTCAACCTGTTTGTTTTGTGAGAGGAGCATTCTCTTTCTAAGTTCTAGAGCTTTCTTCTGTCTGAGAAGCTCTAGATCCGAACTCGTAGCGATGACCTCTTGCAAGAAATTCGGTCCAGGGGCTACATAAGCATAGTTTTCCCATTCAGCCTTCACCTATTCCGATGGCTCGTTCGTAATCGTAAACTGCTCGAGCGACTACGGTCCATGCATCTAGTCCTGTCCGGTCAATCCTGTAAGCCTCTGTGGCTAAGCCACGTGCCTGTTTCGAAAAATGGCCATCAGAGAAGCCGCCGACTAGCAGAACAGGTTTTCTCCTCCGAGCCAACTTTTCTGCGACTGCATACATCGGCATCGACTTGCCTTGGGTAGTGAGGGCAACGACCGAATCCGAATCCAGGGCCGAAAGCAGGCTCCCCAAGCTTGACTGTTCGAGGGTTAGAAGGTGGGGACCATTCTTGGGTACTGCGCCCTGCTCGTAAAGCTGTTCAAGCAGAGCAACAAATCGATCGGTGTTTCTTGGGAGTCTTGTCTTTGAGTCGACTCGAACGAGCTTGTTGTCGCGAGTGTGAACAAAGCAACTAAGCTCGCCCTTGAGGTTGAGTGGAGATCCGAGCGCGGCGAGGAGACATAGATGAGAAATGTCGGGTCGGCCCCTTTGCGGGTCTATGCCCAGTTTTTTCATCGCGGGATAGTGGTAGTTCTGGTCAAGAATCAACCGAGCGGGATCCCTATTCTTCCTACGGGCCCAGTTTAAGACGGCCGGATGTTTCACAATCTCTCGTGGGACCAGCTCGATGGAAGACTCCGCAAGCACTAGTGTTAAGACCAAACGGACGGTTGCGCCACTGTCTCCCACGCGGACTGGTTATTAGATATGCGACCGAGCCAGAAGAGGAGCTATGGGCAAGTCCGTGCAGTGGTCAACGAAATAGCCCGCGAAAGGATCAACATTCTTCTTTCAGAGGCTAGAAAAAATCTTGACCGTGATACAAAACTCTCAAAGCGCTATACTGAGCTTGCCTGGAAAATCTCAATGAGGACCAAGGTCAAGATTCCCCGCGAACAAAAGCAGTACATTTGTAAGTCCTGCGGACTGCCTCTAATCCCTGGAAAGAATGCGCGTGTGCGGATACTAGCGCGCAACTCTAGAATAGTAATCACATGCCTAACCTGCGGTGCTCTTCGAAGATACCCATTCTCGAAGAAACCGGTCTAGTAGATTTTCGATCCAAAACCGTGAAGCCTTATATTACGCTCAGGCCGGCAATCCCAAGTAATCACCCAAATAACTAGTGTATGGGAAAAATGCCCACAGCATACGAAGTCCCAGCAGGTCCCCTCATAGAGAGACTAGCGAAGCATCTGAAACAGAACATGGGCGACATCACCCCTCCAGGGTGGTCTGAGTTTGCAAAGACGGGAGCCCACAAGACACGTCCACCACAGAACCCTGACTGGTGGTATAGCCGATGTGCGTCACTGATGCGCAAACTCTACGTCCACGGTCCCGTTGGGGTTGCAAGGCTGCGCGTTGAATACGGCGGACGGGTCGGCAGGGGAAACAGGAGAGAACACCATGTTCCCGCCGGAGGCTCCAGCATCAGAGAGCCGCTACAACAGCTCGAGAAGGTCAAGCTAGTGGCCATTGATGGGAAAAAGGGGCGCAAGCTTACACATGAAGGAGTCGTGCTGTTGAACCGGACAGCCGCGGAGATTTCTAAAGAGATGAAAGCTGGGACCCGCGAGGTCCAGAGCTAATTTGTCCGACGATGATTACACGGATGAGGAGCTTGAAGCGCTACGGCGAAAACGAATGGCACAACTACAGAGGTCTTCCTATGAAGACCAGCGGCGAACCCAACAACAGCAGCAGGCAGAGCGACAGAAACAATCTATCATTCGACAAATTCTCACACCTGAGGCAAGGCAAAGACTAACCAACATCAGAATGGTGAAACCGGAATTCGCTGAGGAACTCGAATTGCAACTCATACAACTCGCTCAATCGGGCAGGTTAAAGGGCCAAGTTACAGATGATCAATTGAAACGAACCCTCGAACAGTTGCAGGGGCAGAAAAGAGAGATCAAGATTAGGAGGGCCTAGAATGGCCCGTCACAAACCGTCAGGAAAGAAGAAACATCTCGCACATGCTCTCAAACAAGCCCAGCCTGTACCCTCGTGGGTAGTCGGCAAGACACAGGGAAAAGTGAGGAGAAACCCCAAGCAGAGAAACTGGCGCAAAACGAAGATCAAGGTGTAGCATGAATGGCCAAAGAGAAGAAGAAAGACAAGGAAACTAAGAAAGAAGAAACCAAAGACAAGAAGGCAACCAAGACAAAGAGGGCAAAGTCGAAGACGGCAGAAGAAGCAGAACAAGTCGAAGCCCTAGACAAAGCGGTCAAGGCCAGAGAAGGCGAAACTGTGGAAAAGACCCCAGCCAAAGAAGGTGAAGAAGAAGCAGAGGAGGAGGCTGAGGAGCTAAAGGAAGACAAGGAGTCGTCAGAGAAAGAGGCTAAGGTCTCAGAGAAGGAGGCTGAGGCCCCGGAGGAAGAGGAGGAGGAGCTGGAAATTGTTGAAGAAAAGTTCTACAATCTCAACCTCCGAAAAATTTGGAGCTCACCTCGCGAGAAACGAACTCCTAGAGCAGTAAGATTCCTTCGAGACTACATCTCCCGCCATATGAAAACGGATGAGGTTGCAATCAGCGAAGAGGCTAACAGTATGTTATGGCAACGCGGAATAAGCAAGCCACCGAGAAAGATACGAGTAAGAGCCGTAAAAGACAAGGACGGCAGAGTAATCGTCTTTCCAGGTGAGGTAAAATGATCAGTGCCTGTCACCCTATCTGACGTATTCGGCGACCCAAACGTAGGAATATTCTCGTTCGCAAACGAACAAGTGGCAATTCTCCCCGCAGGAGCCACCCAAAAGAAACTGGAAGTATACAAACAGGCTTTAGACGTCGAAGCTTATGGCATCGGAATCGCAGATTCCAGACTAGTGGGAATTTACGTCACTGGAAACTCGAACGCGGTTCTAGTACCGTACATAACGACAAACGACGAACTGAAACTCCTGAGAAGAACCGGACAACACATAGTTGTCATTAAGGAAAAACGGACTGCACTCGCAAACATAATCCTATGCAACGACTATGGTGCTATCATTGATCCTCGGCTCAAGGAGCCGACAGCGACCGCAATCGACAAGGCGCTAAAAGTCCCCCACTCAACCGCCACGATAGGCGGCCTTCCACAAGTCGGATCACTAGCTATGGCCTCAAACAATGGTGTACTAGCGAATCCAATCATCAAGGAATCCGAGAAAAGACACATTTCAGAAACACTTGGAGTCCCGGTTGAAACCGGAACTGTCAACTCAGGCGTACCATACCCCAGGGCCGGCCTTGTCGTCAACTCCAAGGGCGCAGTCATTGGCTCTCATACCCTAGGCTCAGAGCTGATCGCCATCAGCAATGCGTTCCGAACTGACTAAACCAGATGGGGACCCCGGAGATCTTTCGAGTAGGTCTTTAAGTAGACCCAGCCAACCTGACCCGAGAAAAGTAAGTGCCGGAAACAGGAATCTTGAGCCAAGTCAAAGTTTTCGAGATAAAAGGGAACCTTCGCAAGCACGGAGAGAAACTCCCGTTCCATAAGGAGGTCCGGGCAGTCAAGAAGGAAGACGCCATCCAGCATCTATATGCCGAAATGGGAAGCAAGCACAAAGCCCGCAGATTCGAAATCATGATCAAAAGCATCGAAGAAGTCGCTACGGGAAGCGAAACATCCTGATGGCATCAACCAGGACCAAGCAAGCCAGACCATCAAACTCAGACGAGGATGTTCGCGAACTCCTCGCGGAAATAAGACTCCTAGAAGGCTCAGCCAGAATACTCCAGTCGAGGATTGACGTACTCTCAGCGGCCCTCTCAGAAACACTTACCGCTATACAGACTCTCGAAGGTGTAAAAGGCAAGCCTGAGGGAACAGACCTCCTCCTACCGATTGGATCAGGCTCATTTATCAAGTCCAAGATTTCGAACCCTGACGTGATAATGATAGCCGTGGGCGCTGGAGTAATCATCGAGAAGACGGTTGACGATTCAATCAAAGACTTGCGTCTTAGATCAAGTGATCTTGAGAGAGCGCGAGCGAATGTCACTCAACAACTCGGCCAGATAATCGGACAGGCAGAAGACTACCGCGTCCGTCTCAACGAGCTAGTGCAAAAGAGAGGCGGCGGCGCGGTAGAGATTGTTTGATCGTCTCAGAGCACAATTCTCTAAACTATACGAGACGATGACCAAGAGCGAGCTCAAAGGGAAAGACCTCGACAAGGTTCTAAACGATTTCCAGCTAGAACTCGTTCAGAGTGACGTGGCCGTCTCCGTGGCTGAGTATGTGGCGGTGGAACTGAAGAACAAGCTCGACGATGTCCGTTTCGCGCGGTTTTCAGACCCGCGAGCACGTGTCAGAGCCATCCTGGCCGAGGTGTTAATGTCGCTCTTGGACAAGGCCGGTCATCTGGACATTTTCGAGTTTGTCGATAAGAAGAGGTCGTCCGGAGAACCTGCCATAATCGCGTTCGTTGGGATCAATGGAACAGGCAAAACGACGAGTATTGCCAAACTCGCGCACCTCCTCCAAAAGAAGGACCGGTCCGTGATAATCGCGGCAAGCGACACGTACAGGTCAGGTGCCGTGGAACAGTTGGAGGAGCATGCGAGAAGACTTGGAGTCAGAACCATCAAACATCAATATGGGGCAGATCCTGCTGCGGTAGCGTTTGACGCTGTCAGCTACGCGAGAGCGCACGGGGTGAACGTTGTGCTCATTGATACAGCTGGCCGGATGGGCACTAATACGAATCTCCTCGAGGAGATGAAAAAGATAGTTCGAGTTACAAAGCCTGACCTGACAATTTTGGTTGTCGATGCCCTTACTGGAAACGATGCTGTAGAGCAAGGAAGGGTGTTCGCCCAGGCTGTCAAAATCGACGGGATTATTCTTGCCAAGCTTGATGCTGACGTAAAAGGGGGCAGTGCCGTGTCCCTGTCATATATCATGGGAAAGCCTGTCGTTCTAGTTGGAACCGGACAAAAATATGATGACCTCGAGCCGTTCAAGGCCGAGTTCATTGTAAAGAACATGCTAGGCTAGAAGGACGACGGATTCCCGTCGGACCGTCCCGGTCCCCCTATCGTCTGATTGCCGGACCTTTGCTATGATCCAGTCCAGCTCTTACCCGAAACTTAGAATCTAGGTTCAAAATTCAGAACCCTTCACCGCAGCAGACCCCTCAAGATAGCCAAGTAGGAGGAAGCACGCATTGCCTTCAGGCCTCGGTCGGTCCGGCTTCAGAACGGTTCTTGGTCCTGATCGTGGCCGCCTTTACTGTCAGCTCGAACGATTCCTGGCGAATCTTTCCGTAGCTAGGATTTGTCTCTTCGACCGCATTGCGGACATTTTCCGGGGCTGTGAGTGACGGATCCGCGTAGCCAAGACACGCAACCGCAAGAGCGACGCACAAGTAGAGTAGTGGTGCGGCCGCCGGGATTTGAATTCCCGGACCATCGCTTGCGTGACGGTCTCCCGGGTCGTTGGGTTGGAAGCCCACTGGACGCTTCAGGCTATGTCCTAGACCAGGCTAGACTACGGCCGCACAGACTCGGCGAACGCCAAGCTGGGTTCTTCTATCTTACGCTAGACTCTTTGCTCATCGTAGAAGTTGAGCAGTTTCTTTCCGTCCCTTCTCCAGTGCAAGGTCAAGTGCGGTCTTCCCGTTCAAAAGAATCATGCGGTCAGCTCCGTGAGCTAGCAGAAGCTTTGTGACGTCAACACTTCCCGATGCAGCTGCTTCCATGAGCGGGGTAAAGCCGCCCTCGTACCTGTGGTTGGGGTTCGCGCCCTGTTCAAGAAGTGTCGACGCAATGCTCTCGTGTCCCCTCGCGACCGCGCCCGTCAGGGCAGTGTATCCAGTCGGGTTCTTAGCAATCGCATTTACGTCTGCACCGCTTCTCAACAGAAAGTCAACCGTATCCCCCTTCCCGAGGTACGCGGCAAGTTGCAGAGCTGTGAATCCCTCGGTAGAATATTCACTGACGATGCTGGGGTTTTCCTTGATGAGGGCCTCGATATCGGACAAGCGTCCAAGGCTTGCCGCTTCGAAGATGTCCAGTCCGGGTTTGCGCTTGGCAATCAGTTCTGCTAGTTCTGGGCGGCCTGCATAGAGGGCGAAGAGGATTCCGGTCGCTCCGGACTTGTTTTTCGCACTGACTATTGTCGGTTCTCTAGCGATCATCTCCTCGACCTTTGATCGCTCTCCATTCTTTATCGCTTCGAAGAGTTTCTCCGTCTCAATCATTAGCATAGCTAATGATTAGCTAAGCTAATATATATGCCTTCGTCACCACTCGACAGAACCCTCATGAGCGCTAAGGCAGATCTCGAAAGGCTTAGCAGGACCCTACACAGTGCAGCCCTCCACCTTCTCCGAGACCTCAGAACCCAGGACTCAGCTTCGGGAATCGGACCATCTCAACTCTCGGCTCTATCAGTCATAGTCTTCGGTGGACCAAAGTCCCTTCACGACCTAGCCCACGCGGAACAGGTCCAACCCCCCACGATGAGCAAGATCGTCGACGCGCTCGTGCAACAGGGACTAGCGCGAAGAGAAGTCAACAGTTCAGACAGACGCTCAATCACAATATTCCCGACACCGAAGGGGATGCAAGTGATGAAGGAGGGTAGAGACAGAAGAGAAAAACGGCTGATCGAAATGCTGAGACGATTAAAACAGGATGAGATTAGAGACCTGCAAAGAGCCACTGAGATCCTTACGAGAATCCTCGAGACCAAATAGCGCTCACACCCGGGCCCAGTGACAATGGGTCGACGCGCGGCCCACAGCTTCAACAAACCCTAATAGACATCGAGGGACGATTCACGATTAGGCTTGTCTTCCGAGAGAAAATTGCGGTTCAGGCTACGACGTGGAGACTTTGAGGTCGAGCTTGAAGGCGAGTTCGAATACGTACGAGAACAATTCGAAGTTCTCCAAGGAGACCTGCGACCATCAACTCAGAGCAGGAGCCCACTTCAGAAACTAGCCCAGACCGACATTCCCCCCGAGATGAAGGATTCCGTGACAGGAGTAGTCGAATATACAACGGAAGGAAAACCGCACCTGATTGTCCCGGTTGACAATCTTTCGGCCAAGGAAGCAATTTCCATCGTCATGTACTCCATCCATCCTAAACCCCTCGGCGACGGGGACCTAAGCTCGCTTCTCAGCTCATCCTGGAAGGCAACCAACGAGAGCGTCGTCAGAGCGAGGGTCAGCGAACTGCGAAAGGAGGGAAAACTGGTCGCAGATAGAGGAAGCTACGTTCTCTCCGGAGCAGGAATCCAGTGGGTCGAAGGGCAGGTTCTTCCTAGGCTCCAGAAGACCCCATAGTGGAGCGCAGCCAGATCCTCCGAGCTTCACCTCGCTCGCTCAGAGAATAATAGAACCTACCACCCCTTCTCTCACGCCTCAACAAGCCTTGACGCCAGTAACGCATTAGCGCCATCTCGATCGCCTTATCACGATGCTTCGTCCCGTTCCTTGAAACGATGAGCGCTAACACTTGAGCGCTCTCGTATTCCTCAGACTGTTTGAAGAGTTCTAGTATCTTCAACTTTAGCTGGTTGTAATTCATGACCAAGAGCTTTCCTTGCGGATCGAATGACTATAAAGCAGCTTCTTCCTGGGACGATAATGATTGGCAAGGCCATGGAGATAATGATGGGTTTCTAGTAACACCTTGTAGATTCGCCCGATAGTCGCAGACTGTCGAATTACTTTCACTTTCACTCCCGACTTCAAGAGTAACATCTTGTAGCGAATATACCGGGATAGAGAATCATTAAATATCAAACTCGCGAAGTAGCCGGGCAGACCTCAAATGTCAGAACAGACTGCGGCTCAAAGCCGAGTCGAGTCAGCTCCACCTGAGACTGTCGAGGTGTTGGTAAGGCATCAGGGAATTGAAAACAAGATTATTGGAAGCCCAGACGGCGTAGTAAGAGAGCTTCTGTCATACTTCTCCAAGGCCTATCCCGCACTGGAACTAGTGTCAAAGCTCGTACTCACCACTGACAATACAGAGTTCATGCAAGCCTGTACGACCATCCTGGCTTCCAGTAGAGAAGGACTCGCGGTTCTAAGGGACGTTACTAGCCTTCGCGACAAAGAACTCATCATGCTCTACCTTGCCGGATCGAGACTTCAACATCTTGTGTCCGCCAAAGAAACTGACACAATCACCTTGGACGAACTCACAAGAATGACCGGCAGGGCAACAGGAACAGTGGCAGGACGACTCAGCGAGCTCTGCAACGAGCAGATGGCAGAACGCGCCGGAAAGGGCTCCTACAGACTCACGACGATGGGCGCGAGAACAGTCGTCAAGACGCTGCTTCCCAAAGTGTCCAAGTTACCGGAGAGGTAGAGACCATGCCTGAGCAGCCGAAAGTCAAAGTCCAAATTGAATGGGGCGACATGAAGCACACAGTCGAGGGGGACCTCGAATCCGTAATTCGCGAGATTATCCAGTTCGCCGCAAAGGTCCTTCCCAACTATACCCTTGCTTCCAAGCTGACCTTCGCTCCCGACTACGCATCCATGGTGGACGAACTCTCGGAAAAGGTGAAGCTCACCCCGGAAGGCGAGGCAGTACTTCTCAAACAAGAAATGTCGGCCGAGAACTCCATTTCACTAGTGCTCCTAGCCAGCAAAGTAGCAAGCGCGGTCGGAACAAGATCCACGGCGGAAATGACCCCCGAGATGATCGGCAGGGCCACCGGAAAAGCGGTCAAGACTGTTCGAAACACACTGGCAATTTTGGCGAAAAACGGAATCGTGGAGAGAACAAGTGCTGGAGACTACAGGCTCACAATACAAGGAATCAGAAAATCGCACGAAAACGCTCGCAGGTCAAACCCGCCTACCATAACGACCGAGAAACCGGTGACCTCCACAGAATGAGGTCAAGAACTCAGTCCGGCCCACAGTGCAAGGCCTGCCTCCAGGATGCTTGGGGAGTCTGAGAAATGCTACATCGGACGCAGGAACTCACAGAGAGTCTCGCCGACCTGCGAAGCATGCCTGAGGTCGCAAAGCTCCAGCCGATACCGGATTCACTTCTCTCCCTCTCCAACCGTTCAATGGAGAGACTGCGTGGTTCCTCCTTCAACCCGCGACTTGTCTCACTTGTTGATCTTGGTGTAGAAGATGGGGACTCTGACGAGCAACTGGACCTGAGAACCTCAAGCATCTCGTCTGGGCTTAAACGAACCGTGATAGCTCCCCGACGAGAACCAGTTCAGATCGCGGCCTGCGACGCGTCCAGCGTCAAGATCGGCGAGACCGAGACTGGAATGATATTCGCAATCAGAGCGGTCGCCGTTTGGAGGAACCCTGACCGGACACTCTTCAACCGCTGGGGGCCACTCCTCTTCCACATCGCCAACAATGACGACCAGCCGGAACGGATCCGTGATGACGACTCGAAGGTCTTCGGTGGACTGTCAGTAAAGACTCTCCGGGTGCTCACAAGGCTCAGGAACCAGGTTGAACGATGGACCCAGGAGGTCCTATCCACCACAGTCAAGAACGGGGTCGTACTCTTCGACGGCTCACTCACTGCGGGAACACCCGACAATCCTGCCAGTCGAGTCAGCAAGATACTTTCTACAACCAGGGGTAACAACAGCGTAGTACTGGCCCTCTCGAAATCGACCCAGCTCACGGTAGGGGGCAAGAACATACTTGCATTCTTCGACTCTGACAAGACTCCGCACTTGCTCGACATGAGCTCAATCGTCGAGAGCGAGTACCCGCCATATCCTGTTAGATTCCTCGGGAGAGTATGCGTTATCAAGTTCTCGCCTGACGGATTCCTCTTCAGACTAGACATAGACAGAGAGGCGAACGAGGAATCCGCCCTAAGAGCGTTAGAACAGGTCGCAGGTACAGACGTCATATTCCACGGCTACCCTGAGACTCTCCGGCTCGCCCACATCTACAGTACATTCACAGCCAACGAGATAATTGCAGTCCAGAGATTTGTAGCGAGCAACCATCGGGTATCGCTTCAGTCGAAGCCTAGCTTGCGAAGGAGTCTCTTCGGACCATTCGGAACAAGCCGGTACGTGACCTAGATGAGAATCTATCGCAAGGAAGGAGACGAAGTCCAGTTAATCGCTTTCCCAGACGAACAGATCCAAAAAGCCGACTACTTTCTCATCGAGGATCCTGGTGCCTCGCGAGGATTACTAGTCCAAGTCATCGACCTCCAATACGCTAACGTTCCCGGAGTCTTAGAGGACCTGCTCCGGGACGTGATGACGGACGGAGAACTCAGCGGGGAAGACATCGACCCACTGAACATCTCCAGCGAGGTCGACGCTCTCAAGGATACTCGGCTTGCAGTCTGCAAAGTGCGAGGAACAATAAACGAGGACGGCGCCGTATCCCCAAGCACCTCCTGGCTCCCGTCCAGAACCACGTCCAGAGTCAGACCGTACCAGATAACACGGCTTGTAATGAACGGGGGAAAGAGACCGCTAAGAGTCGGGCACACAGACGGCGAGCCCGTTCAGATAGACGCATCGGGACTCGATGGTGGGCTGAACATTATCACTGGACGGAAGGGAACGGGCAAGTCGCACCTCGCCAAGCTACTGCTTCTGGCCCTCGCCGGGTTCGGCGCGCCATGCATAGTGTTAGATGTGAACGGAGAATACATTAACCTCCATAAGTCTAGAGACGGCAGAGTGTCCTCGGCCAGACTCACGGTCCTAGGCGTAAGGACCGGACTCAACTTTTCCATGGCAAAGCTCGGTTATAGAACTGTCAGCGGGGTCCTAAGCCATGCCCTCGATCTGCCCGCAACATCCTCGAAGGTCTTCAGCACGATATGGCGCGAACTGGAATCGAGAGGTGATGTCACCCTCCCAAACCTGATAGCTACCGTCCAGTCTTGGAACTGTCACGACAGCGTGAGAGAAGCACTGGTTTCACGGCTGCAGGTTCTGCTTGAGACTGGCCTGTTCGATGAGACCAATCCCCTGACCGAAGAGCGAATCCTACACTCCATCGAGGGCGGAGGACTCTTGGTAGTGAACCTGAAGAACCAGAGCCAGCTAGTCCGGAGAATCCTGGTCGAAATATTCCTCGGCGAACTTACGAAGATACTATCATCAAACTGGTTGAAGGCAGCGTTTCTCTTCGCCGAGGAGGCCCACCTCTACCTAAGAGACACATACTGGGACGACATCGTCACCCGGATGAGACACATCGGCCTGTTCACGACCTTCATCACAAACCAGCCTGACACGGTCGCAGAAGCAATCTACCGCCAAGCCGACAACGTATTCATCTTCAACTTCACCAACGAGCACGACCTAGAGGCGATCGGAAAAGTCGCGAAATCCGACAGTGATACGATCCGGTCACTGGTGCGGGGAATACCCACGAGGCGCTGCCTATTACTCGGAAACGTCGTTCACGATCTGCCCATGATGGTTGATGTCGAAGCACTCGACGTGAGGACCATGGGTGAAACCAGGCTCTTCTTCTCATAGAACCCCGGTCGTAAAGTAATTAGTTCAGCGCTCTCAAGCTGTCACAACTTGGAGTCCGCCGATCCAGCGCACATTCCTCGAGTCGTCCGCCTAGAGCGGGTGAGTGACGAGACTCCCTCCATTCGTTCGTTCTGGTTTAGCGACTCCAGCCTCCATCAAGCCCAGCCGGGCCAGTTCTCGATGGTCTGGGTGCCGGGAGTGGATGAGGTGCCGATGAGCGTTCTAGCTATGCATGGAAGAAGCGAAGCTGGGGTTGTTATCAAGAAAAGCGGGCCGGTTAGCCTTGCTCTCTGGGAGAAAAAGGTCGGCGACAAGTTCTGGGTCCGCGGACCATACGGTCGCCCATACACAGTGGGCCATCATCACAAACTTCTCATCGTGGGCGGTGGCACGGGTCTTGTGCCTCTCATCTCACTGCTTGTTCACCTTCGTGGACGAGACATTACCCTCATAACGGGAGCACGAACCGCAAGCGAGCTCCTGTTCAAAGACTGGCTGCTCAAAGAGAGCAAGGAGCACGGGTTCAAGCTTGTATTCGCGACAGACGACGGCACCTACGGCGAAAAGAACCAGGTTCCGAAGGTCGTGGAACAGGTCCTGCGAAAGGAGAAGTTCGAGGCCATCTACACGTGCGGACCAGAGCCCATGATGAAACTGGTCTACGACCTTGCACAGCAGAACCGATGCCATGTCCAGGTCAGTCTGGAACGCGTCTTCAAGTGCGGGGTTGGAATCTGTGCCGCTTGCGTCATCGGACCCTACCTCGTATGCCATGATGGTCCAGTATTCTCGGAGAGAGAATTGAGCGGTATGCCCGAGTTTGGACATGAGAGGCGAGATCTTTCAGGAAAGAAGGTCCCGCTCGGCGTTGGACACTAGAGGCCTATCGGTAGTCTTCCGCCCTCATCCTGGAACTTCAAGGCTCCCCGCCCGGCAAACATCATCCATCCGGTGTGCATGAACTCCCTACGAATCCACTTCGCCATTTCCTCGTACCAGTTCCTGAACTCACGACTCTTCTGTCCAAGATCATTCGTCTCCTCGTCGACTATTGTGAACTCGGCCCATATTCGTCCAGGGTACATGGTGTTCTCCTTGACATATGATCTTGAAAACTCGACGAGCGATGATAAGAGTCCGTTGATGATGTAGCGATTGTTCTCTGGAACATATTCTGACTGATAGTTCGGGGCGATGCTACGGTTCCAGAGCCAGAATTGTCTCCATGGTTCAGAGGAGAAGGGGGAAGGCAACACGTCAAGTGGCTGAAAGAGGTCGCTAGTCGAAGTGCTTGGAATCAAGACTACATCTCCCGTGCGTCGGGCGAAGTTCAGGAATGCGTCCTCGTCTTCCTTTGCCATGAAGAATGTTACCT
>WNEW01000590.1_pt1 | contig 17400 bp, 17 predicted proteins | sample 5399891 | NCBI WGS metagenome assembly WNEW01 (sample SAMN13153336, study PRJNA577476) | soil metagenome | isolation source: 40 cm grassland meadow soil pre-rain plot 5 | place: USA:California | collected 2015-09-08 | reverse complement strand
CGAGGTGTTCAAGGCCGCCGACGCGTATCTCGTGCTCGGGGTCGCCAACAACTCGCTGTGGGAGCGGTGCTGCGCCGCTCTCGACCGCGCGGACCTCGCGAAGGACGCGCGCTACGCCACCGAGGCCTCGCGCGTGGAGCATCGCGCGAGCCTGGTGCCCCTGCTCAACGAGATCCTCGCCGCGCGTCCGGCCGAGGACTGGCTCAAGCGGCTGGAGGGGGCCGGCGTGCCGGCCGGCCGCATCCGCACGGTGCCCGAGGTGTGCGAGAGCGACCACCTCAAGGCGCGCGGCATGGTCGTCGCGCTGCCGCACGCGACGGCCGGCACCGTCAAGATGATGGGCGTCCCCATCCGGCTGCACGGCACGCCCGGACGCGCGACGCGCGCCGCGCCGGTGCTCGGCGCCGACACGGACGCCGTGCTCACGCGCGTGCTCGGTCTGCGCCGCGCCGACGTGGGGCGTCTGCGGAAGGCGGGCGTGGTCTAGCGTTGAACCTGTCACCCGTCACGCTGAAGGGGCGCTGGCTGACCCTGGAAGCGATCGACGAGCGGCATGCGCCGGGCCTCTTCGAGGCGATGCGCGACGACGAGGTGTGCCGCTATCTCGCGTGGGAGCCGCCGGCGTCGCTCGACGACACGCTCGCGCTCGTGCGCGAGGCCAGGGACGCCATGGCGCGCGGTCAGTCGATCGCCTACGCCCAGGTCTGGAACGCGACGGGCCAGGCCATCGGCTCCACGCGGCTGCTCGACGTGCGGCCGGCCGACCGCCAGGTGGAGATCGGGGCCACGTTCCTCGCCCGCGCGTTCTGGCGCACGCCGGCCAACACGGAGTCGAAGTACCTCTTCCTCCGCCACTGCTTCGAGACGCTCGGCTGCGTCCGGGTGGCGCTCAAGACCGACGGACGCAACGTGCGCTCGCAGGAGGCCATCGCGCGGCTTCCCGCCGTGCGCGAGGGCGTGCTGCGCCGGCACATGCGCGTCAAGGGCTACCAGCGCGATACCGTGTACTTCTCGATCCTCGACGACGAGTGGCCGGCGGTGAAGGCGCGGCTCGAGGCGAGGCTGAGACAGGCGACGGCGGTCGACGATGCGTCCGACGCCCGTCCGCGATCTTTCTGGACGAAATCAGCTGCGTCCGCGGCGCCGCCACGTGCCGACGACGAGAGTGCCGAGCCCGACGCCGGCGAGTAGCAGGGTCGCAGGCTCGGGCACTCGCTGCTCGAGCGCCGCGACTTCAGCGGCAGTCAGTACAGTACGCCTTCATCGCCAGCCCGGTCGAATCGGTGAACCGGATTTGCTGGATGCCATTGTCTCGTTGATCACCAGATCGAGAAGGCGGCGAGGAGGACGACGGGGAGGCGATCAGCGACCGAGAAGAGCCGCTCCACGTTGTCCCGGATCTGGACCAGGATGCGCTCTTTGAGCTCGCGCTTGCGCCGGGCCCGGGCGCGATGGCCGTTGGAAAGGTGCGAGGTGTCCTTCCAGGCGACACCGCCCGGCAGCCGGTAGAACCGGCCCTGGCGCTCCCCTCCACTCATCTTCCAGAGAGAGTCGTACCGCGATTTCGCGTGCTCCGGGTCCGCGCGCAGGGAAGTCTGCTCGTCCGCGGCGATGCCGAGGATGGCGTCGGCGCCCAGGCGCGGCGCGAGGGCCTGGACGGCTAGGATGAGGATGGCCGCGGGGGAGATCTCGCCAATGGTCTTGGAAGCCTGGCGGATCAGCGCCGTGGTGCCGGGGAATCCCTGCGAGCCTCCGAGCAACAAGGCGGTCCCCGTTCCCAACCCGGCTTCCTTGCGCGGGATGCAAGTGAACGAAAGCCTGTGCAATCGGACCCCGTTGACGGAGAACACCAGGGAAAGGTCGCCCTCCAGGTAATGGTTGGCGGGCATGCACAGGCCGATGGTGCAGGTATCGGGCTCGACGCGGTGCGACCAGAGCACGATCTCGTCCCGGGGGAATCCGAGCTTGCCAAGGTCGGGAAGGCGGGCGGCGACCGTCCGGTAATGGTGCGACATGATCCGCAGCCTGGCGGCGGTGCCGAAGGATTTCGCGAGGTACCGGCCCAGGTATTTGAAAACGAGCACCGGCTGGGAGAGGGCGACGTATCCGAAACCGGCCCGGCGGATTCGCGCCCCAAGGGCGATGAGCCCGGGCAGATGGAGGGCCAGATCCATGACCTGGCGCGCCCGCCTGCGCGAGCTTCGCCGCACTATGCTCCTCAGCGATTTCCATTCGTCGATGCGGAGGTCATGCCGTTCCAGGACTGCCGAGAGCGCCGGCGCCTCCGGGGCGGGAGTCTCCTGGCTGCGGAGCGGCGCCGACTTCCCGATGACTACTCCGAGCAGACCCATTTGCGTTTCTCCACCGCAATACGGGAGCCGTGGGGCGGCGAGAAGGCCTCGACGCGCCTGGCAAGGATACCCGGCGCGGTGACGTCCGGCAACCTTAACCGCGGCGTTCACGCAACGCCCGGACGGCATGTTCGTCGTCGCCGATCCGACGAACGCCGGGTGACGACGTGCGATAGGCGAGCGCGCGCTGAAGGCCCGCGTCCCTGCGCTTGGGGCGATGGAGTACAGCCGAGTGCCGTGACGCCGCCAGGATGCTTAGCGGCCGCGCGAGCTCGCGATCAGCAGCACGAGGCCGACGACGAGCGCCACGCCGCCGAGCACCGGCGGCAGCGGAATCGTCTTCTCCTTCTTCGCCTCCACTTTCAGCGGGCCGAGGTCCACGACCTTCTCGCTCGTGGTGTAGGTGATGCCCTGATACGCGAGGGCGACGGCGCCGAGCGCGATCAGGATGATGCCGAGGATCGCCAATGGGCGCATGCGAGAACCCTCCTTCCTTGACACCGTCCGGCCCGGTAGCCCATCATGACGAGACGCGCGAGAACACGCGGGCGGAGGCCGCAGAATGCGCCGTTTGATCAAGATTTACGACACGACGCTTCGTGATGGAACGCAGGGCGAAGGCGTCTCCTTTTCCATGGAGGACAAGGTCCGTCTGGCCACCCGGCTGGACGCTCTGGGCATCCATTATATAGAGGGCGGATGGCCCGGATCGAACCCCAAGGACCTGCGCTTCTTCCGGCGCATGCAGGACGTCGCGTTCAAGCACGCCAAGCTCGCCGCCTTCAGCATGACCCGCCGCGCGGGCGGCAGGCCGGAGAGCGACGCGAACATGCAGGCCCTCGTCGACGCCGGCGCGCCGGTGGCGACGATCGTCGGCAAGTCCTGGGACTTCCACGTGACGGAAGCGCTCGGCACCACGCGCGACGAAAACCTCGCGATGATCGCGGACACGATCGCGTGGTTGCGGCCGAAGATGGACGAAGTGATGTTCGACGCCGAGCACTTCTTCGACGGCTTCCGCGCGAATCGCGAGTATGCGCTGGCCACGCTGCGGGCCGCGGAGGGCGCGGGGGCCCACTGGCTCGTGCTGTGCGACACCAACGGCGGCACCCTGCCGGCGCAGCTGGTCGAGATCCTGCGCGAGGTCAAGCAGGTCGTGAAGGCGCCGCTCGGCATCCACGTCCACAACGACGCCGAGTGCGCGGTGGCGAATTCGCTGGCGGCGGTGGCCGAGGGCGTGGGGCAGGTGCAGGGGACGATGAACGGCTTCGGCGAGCGCTGCGGCAACGCCAATCTGGTGTCGGTCATCCCGGGCCTCGTGCTCAAGATGCGCCTGGACTGCATCCCCGAGAACAACCTGCGCGAGCTGCGCGACGTCTCGCGCTTCGTGTCGGAGCTCGCCAATCGCAAGCCGTGGGACGCGCAGCCCTACGTGGGCGACTCGGCCTTCGCGCACAAGGGCGGCATGCACGTCTCGGCCGTCCTCAAGCATCCGAACACCTACGAGCACATCGACCCGGCCGCCGTCGGCAACCACCGGCGCGTGCTGATCTCCGAGCTGGCCGGCAAGTCCAACGTCCTCTGGAAGGCGCGCGAGTACGGCATCGATCTCGACCAGGAGACGCCGGAGACGCGGCGGATCCTCGACCGGCTCAAGCAGCTGGAGGACGAGGGCTTCCAGTTCGAGGGCGCCGAGGCGTCGTTCGAGCTGCTCATGGAGCGCGCGCTCGGACGCTACAAGCCGTACTTCGTGCTCGACGCCTACCGCGTGATCGTCGAGGAGGCGGGCGCCGACGGCGGGCCGGTGGCGGAGGCGACCGTTCGCGTGCGCGTGAAGGGGATGCTCGAGCACACCGCGGCCGCCGGCAACGGTCCCGTCAACGCGCTGGACCACGCGCTCCGCAAGGCGCTCGAGGAGTTCTATCCCAACCTCAAGGAGATGCGGCTGCTCGACTACAAGGTCCGCATCCTCGACGAATCCAAGGGCACGGCGGCGAAGACACGCGTGCTGATCACCTCCGGCGACAGCCGCGAGACCTGGGGCACCGTCGGCGTCGCCGACAACATCATCGAGGCGTCCTGGCGGGCGCTGGTGGACTCCGTCGAGTTCAAGCTGCGCGCCGACGAGCGGCGGGGCGCGACCTCGTGACGATCGTCGTCGTCGACGACGAGCCGGCCATCGTGCGGATGTGCGTCCTGGTGCTCCAGTCGAAGGGGCACGTCGTCCACGGCTTCACCAGCGCCGACGAGGCGCTGGGGTACCTCACGGACCAGGCGGCCGACCTGCTCGTCGTGGACTACAAGATGCCCGAGCTGAGCGGCCTCGAGTTCATCCAGCGCGCGTGGGCGCTGCGACCGGGCGTGCGCGTGGTCATGATCACCGCCCACGGCACCCGCGAGGTGCTGACCAAGGCCAACGAGTCCGGCGTGCAAACGGTGGTCCTCAAGCCGTTCACGCCCGCCGAGCTGGCCGAGGGCGTCGCCCGGGCCGTCGGCCAGACCGACGACGGCCGCAAAGCGTAGCTCTTAGCTCCCCTCTTCGGTCTGACCAATCTGCCGGGGCGGCGTGGGTCGCCCCGATCCCCTGAGATTTGACGGCCGGCATGACACCCCCCTGACGGGCGGTGCGTTGATCTCGTGCCGTGTTCCATCCCGGGGGGGAGGGTGCACCTGGCGCTGCTCACACGTCTGTCATTTGACCCGATCGCGTCGTACATCAGGTGGACACGATGAGTCTGGCTGAGATCTTCTACGCGAAGCATCCCCGTCGCGCCGCGCGACGTCGCCGAACCGAACGCCGCCGATCGAGCCGAGTGCTCTTCGAGCCGCTCGAGTCGCGTCTACTGCTCAGTGCCGAACCGCTCTCGTTCGCCGCAGCGGCGGGGCACGTTGCGCACGCGCACCGCCTTCCACGCGCGGGCGGGCACATTCGTGTTGAAGATCCCCTGGGCCGCGGCGGGCGCCGCCGCGGCGACGAGCGCGAGCAGGACGAGCAGGCCAAGACGGCGGCTCACGCGCCTCGCGGCCGACGGCTCAACCAAGCGTCATCCGCCTACGACGGCGGTGAGCGCCGCCGCCAGGCGGTCGAGCTCGGCGTCCAGCGTCGCGCATGCCAGCGCGGCGGCCTCGAGGTCGCCCGAGCGTCCCAGCTTTTCCACGCGCGCCGCCGCCTCGGTGGCGGCGGGCGCCGGGAAGTTGCCGACGGCGCCCTTGAGCCAGTGCGCGCTCTCGGCCACCGCGGCCGCGTCGCCGCGCGCCAGCGCGTCGCGCAGCCGCGTCCGGCCGTGGGGAACGTGATCGAGGAACAGCCCGGCGATGCGCTGCTGCAACGCCGCGTCGCCCCCGGCGCGCTCGAGCAGGGCGGCGCCGAACACGACCCGGTCGCCCTCGACCGTCACCCGCTCGAGGATGTCGAACAGGCGGTCGGCGTCCACGGGCTTGGCCACGTAGTCGTCCATGCCCGCATCCAGGCACCGCTCGCGATCGCCCTCGAGCGCGCGCGCGGTCACCGCGATGATGGCGAGCCGCCCGCCCGTCACCGCCTCGCGGCGCCGGATCTCACGCGTCACGTCGAAGCCGTCCACGCCGGGCATGTGGACGTCGAGCACGGCGGCGTCGAAGCGGCCGCGCTCGAGTAGCGCGAGCGCCTGCAGGCCGTCCGCCACCGGCGTCACCGCGTGACCCCAGGCCACCAGGTACCCGATGGCGATCTCGCGATTCACCGGATTGTCGTCGGCGAGCAGGACGGACAGCGGGCGGCGCGGCCGGCGCGGCGGACCCGGCATGGACGGCTGCGCGAGCGCCAGCGTCAGCGCGTCGAACACCTCGGACTGCGAGAACGGGCGGGTCAGGACGGCGCTCACGCCGAGCTCCGCGCACCGCTCACGATCGCCCCGCCGGGCGACGGCGCGCATCAGCATCGCGATCGGGACGGCGAAATCGGGCATCGCGCGCAGGCGCTCGACGACGCGCAGGCCGTCCATGCCGATGAGATCGATGCCCAGGAAGAGCACGTCGAACGGCCGGCCATCTTCGCGCCCGCGCGCGAGGCTGGCCAGCACCTCGGCGCCGCTCTCGGCCTGGGTCGTCACCATGCCCCACCCGTGCAGCATCTCGACGAGCGTCGCCCGGTGGCCCCCGTTCGGCTCGGCGACCAGCGCCGCCGCGCCCGCGAGGCCGGGCGCCGCCGGCTCCAGGCGCGGGGGGGCCAGCCGGCAGCGCAGGGTGGCGTGGAACGTCGAGCCGCGGCCGAGATCACTCTCGACCCACAGGCGGCCACCCATCAACTCGGCCAGCCGCGCGGCGATGGTGAGGCCGAGCCCGGTGCCGCCGTGCGTGCGCGTGGTGGAGCCGTCGGCCTGCGTGAACGCCTCGAAGATCGCCTGGCGCCGGTCGGCCGCGATGCCGATGCCCGTGTCCCGCACGGCGAGGTGCAGCACGAGCGTGTCGGCGTCGCCGGGCTCGAGCGTGGCGCGCAGCTCGACCTCGCCGTCGTCGGTGAACTTGATCGCGTTGGCGACGAGGTTCGTGACGATCTGCCGCAGCCGCACGGAATCGCCGACGAGGGCGTCGGGCACGTCAGCGGCGACGCGCACCCGCAGCACGAGGCCCTTGGCGTCGGCGCGCGGCGTGAGGGGCCGCACGCTCTCCGCGAGCGTCGCGCGCAGCGCGAACGCGATCGGCTCGATGGTGAGCTTGCTCGCCTCGAGCTTCGAGAAGTCGAGGACCTCGTCGATGAGGCCGAGCATCGCCTCCGCCGAGCCGCGCACCATCGCCACGTGATGGCGCTGGGCCTGGGTGAGCTCGGTCGATTCGAGCAGGCGCGTGCCGCCGATGACGCCGTTGAGCGGCGTACGCAGCTCGTGGCTGACGTTGGCGAGGACGACCGTCTGCGCCTGGCGCGTGCGCCGCCGCACGGCCCGGAAGGCATCGACCGCCTTGGCGGTGTAGGCCAGGTAGAGGTTGGCGGCGTAGAGGATCCCCACCTTGACCAGCTCGCGCGGCCATTGCAGGTGATGCGTGTCCACGACGGCGACGTAGAGGAGCAGGAGCACGTAGCAGGCGACCGAGAAGTGGCCGAAGAAGAGGATGCGGCGGAAGGTCACCGCGCGCATGTCGGCCGCGCGCAGGAGCACGAGGAACAGCAGAAGGCTCCGCTCGGCGCCCGTGAGATAGATGACCACCATCCACACCACCACGTCGCCGAGCTCCACCGCGAGCGCGAGATCGACGCGGCCGGGACGGTCGTACGCGTGGCGCAGCGCGAGCCACGAGAGCAGCAACCACGCGGCGAGCCCGCCGACGAGGGCGAGCAGATTGCCGACGGAGTACCGCTCGAGGACGAAGACGTTGTGCAGGACGGCGACGGCGGCGAGCCCGGCCAGACCGGCCAGACGGAGCCGCGGATACCAGCGCATGCGGAGCTCGCGCTCCGAGACCTGATCAGCCGGCCGCATGCTCAGCCCGCGCGGAGGGCCTTGCGGACCCGCAACAGCAGGACGTCCTTTTGAATCGGCTTGCGGATGTAGTCCACGGCACCCAGCGCGAGACCCTTGACCTCCAGCTCGTCCCCCGGCTGCCCCGTGACGAAGATGACAGGCGTGTGCAGGCCCTTGCGCGTCACCACCTCGGCCAGCGCGAGACCGTCGACGGACGGCATCGCGATGTCCGTGAGGATCAGGTCGAAGTGCCGGCTGCTCAGCTGGAAGAGCGCGTCGGCGCCGTCGCTCACCGCTGTGACATCGTACTCGGCGAGGCCCAGGAAGCCCTCGAGCACCGCGCGCGTGACCGGCTCGTCCTCGACGACCAGCACCGACGGCGCGGCCGGGCGCCCACGCGGCTCGACGTTGGCGGCGGCGCGCGCCTCGAGGATCCGGTCGTACAGCGCGCGCGTCTCCGCGTCGGGCTTGACCGCGAGCTCGCGCGAGAGCACGCGCTCGCACGCCTGATACTGCCGCACGGCCGCCGCGCGCCGGCCCGTCTGCAGATACAAGCGCATCAGCGTGCGATGCGCGCCCTCGCGCGTGGCGTCCAGCGCGACCAGGCGGGCGGCGGTCTCGACCGCCGCCTCGAGATTGCCATCTTCCATCTGGGCGTGCGAGAGCCGGTCCAGGGTGGCCACCGCGAGCGAATGCAGGCGCTCGCGCTCGACGGCGAGCCATTCCTCGAAGGCCGGCTCACGCAGCCGCAGTCCGTCCAGCAGCGTGCCGCGGTAGAGGACCGCCGCCTGCTCGAGCGTCTCAGGTGAGGCCTTCCCCGCCAGCCGCTCGAACTCGACCACATCCACATCGACACCCGCGGGATTCAAGGCCACGGCCTCGCCGCTCGTCCTCAGCACCGACTCCGGCAGGGTGCGGCGCAGCGAGAAGAGGGCCTGGCGGACGCTGTGACGCGCCTGCTCGGCGCCGACGTCCGCCCAGAGGAGGGAGGCCAGCCGATCCCGTCCGTGGGCCTGGCCGGGGCGGACGGCCAGAATCGCCAGCAAGGCCTGGATCTTCTTGCCCAGCGCGAGGGCAGTCGGGCCCGAGGCCGGCCGCAGTTCGAAGCCCCCTAAAAGCGTCAACGAGATTCGAGTCATGCGAGCGGTTTTCGGACTATAGCACTCCGCGTGTATCGCGTGAAAGGGGGTCGTGAGACCTTTAATGACAACGACTTAGGATCGATTTGACCGAAATTGTTTGACGCGCGGTTTGACGCTGCGGTTGTAGTTCTGTGCATCGGAGCCGACAAAATTTCCCCGAAACGGGGAAACGCGTGCAGCATCGCCTCCGGCGAGCGGTCGAGGACAAGACGGACGTACGCGGCTGAGCGGACGCGCTGGATTTTTGACGCAAGATTTGACGGAACGTGGGGGCCCCGACATGGCCCACACCCCCGACGTTCGGAGCGCCCCGGCGGAGCCGGGGCGCTCCTCTATGACCCGCGGGACTTGCGCCAGCCGCGGATCTGCTCGGCGTGCTCGCGGTAGTGATGCGCGCTGTTGCCGTCCACGAGCTTCCACGCCGTCTTGCCGACCTGGAACCGCTCGGCGGGCACGCCCGCGGCCGCGTGCATGAAATACTCGTGCGACTTGTCGAACTCCAGCAGCACGTCGGCGACCGACGCCTTCTTCTTGGCGGCGGCAAACTTCGCGTTCCAGGCGTCGACGTCGTCGTAGGAGACGCCGGGCGGGACCGGCTTCTCGCCGCGCGCCAGCCGCTCAAGTGCGGGGCCCATCTCGCGATGCCAGCCGGAGATGTGGGCGACGATGTCCTTGATCGACCATCTGCCGAGCCAGACCTCGCTCATCTGCGCCTCGTTCAGGCCGGTGAGCGTCTCGTGGAACGCCTTGTACTCGCGGGCGGCCTGGTTGAGCAGCTCGTCTTTCGTCGCGGGCTCCGCCATGGTGATCGCCTCCCTCAGGCGCGACGGATGGAATACCGCACGACCTCCCCGAGGCCGAGCGGGCGATTGATCGGCATGAGCAGCTCCAGCGCGAGCTTGGCGGCGGCGCGGCCCGGCCGGCTGTCGAGCGCGGCGAGCGTCAGGCGATGGCGCAGGCCCGGCCGGTCACGCAGCCAGTGCCGCAGGCTGCGCGTGAGATAGCGCGGCTTCGTGCGATGCGAGGCGGCCGTCACGCGGCCACCCGCGCGCTCGACCATCGCCGTCATCGTGGCCGGCGTGAAGTGCACGAGGTGGCGCGGAACGTCGAGCCCGCTCCAGTAGCGCCCGAAGAGTCGGCCACCCGCGCCGCCGGCATTCGGGACCTCGACGATCAGGAGCCCGCCCGGCGCCAGCCAGCCGATCATGCGCGACAGCGCGGCCAGCGGTCGCGTCAGATGCTCGACCACGTGAAACGACGTGACGACGTCGAAGACGCCGTCGGCGAACGGCGCGTCCACCGGGTCGCCGACGAAGATCTCCGGCGTCACCGACCGCGCCTTGGCGGCCGCCACCGGATCGATTTCGATGCCCGCCACCCGCCAGCCCACCGTCCGCATCTGATGCAAGAACCGTCCGTTCGCGCAGCCGACGTCGAGGAGTCGGCCCGCGCCGATCCACGGCGGAAAGTTCGCGAGAATCTTGCGCCGGTGCAGGCGCGCCCAGGCGCGGGCGCGCGGCCCGGCCTGGCCGGCGTCGAGATGGCGATAGCCGAGCCACGTCGCCAGCGCCCAGCGCACGGCCGGTCCGGTGCGGCGCAGCATGCGCGGCATCTCGGCGTCGCGCGTGTGCGGGGGATAGTTCTCGGGATACATCCGCTCGAGCTGGTCCTCCCGCACGCGCGGGTTCTGCTGCAAGAGCCCGCAGCCGCGGCAGCGCGCGAGCGGAAAGGTGCCGGGCACCCCGAGCGAGACGTCGCGCAGCCAGCCGAGCGTGGCGACGTCGCGGCCGCCGCAGAGCGGGCAGGGGACGGGCTCGAGCTCGAGCGCCACGGTTGCGGACACTTCGTTCACCGAAGCATGATTGTACCCTCGTGCCATCGCCTGATCGTCGCGCCGCGCTTCGGGCCGCGCTCGGCTTCGCGGCGCAGGAATCCGACGCGCCGGCGCGACAGGACTACGATCTCGAGCTGCGACGCTTCGACGGGCGCGGCTGGCGTGCGACGTTCTTTCCGAGCGGCTTCGAGCACTCCTTCACCAGCACCGCGGGGTCGGCGTGGGCGCTCACGCGCTGGGAGGCCGTTGCCGCCGTGCGGCAACCTCGACGCTCGACCGGCTGGACACCCGGGAGCCCGAGCGCGACCGGATGGCGACCGACGAGACGCCCCGGTGATCTCGAGGCGTCGCGGCCGTCGGGTGCGCGATCCGGTCAGCGCCTGGGACTCTCGGGCGATTGGTACTCGCAGAAATTCAGCGCAGCCCGCCACACGCCACCGACGCGATCGCAATCAGCCTGGGCGCCGATCGCCGGGGGCGCGCCCGGCACGGATTGGCTGGCGGCACACCCGGCCAGGGCGAGCGTCAGGACCGCCAGGATCGCCCAGACCGTCAGGCCGCGTGGCCCCGGTCGTCGAGCCAGCGGTCGAGCTCCCGCTCGGCTTCCTCGCGGGTCCGACCATAGTGCTCCTGGATCTTCCCGATGAGCTGCTCGGCGTTGCCCTCGATCTGGGCGATGTCGTCGTCGGTGACCTTGCCCCACTGCTGACGGATCGTGCCCTTGAGCTGTGTCCATTGCCCTTTGAACGTGTCGCGATTCATCTGGGTTCCTCCACGCGCGAAATGGCCCCCGGTATCTATCGGTACAGCAACGGGGATGCCATCTCGATGCCGCCACAGGCAGCGCCCGCGCTTGACGGAGGAGACGGGTCTTCCCCTTAAGGACGCCTGCGATTAGTTCGAGCGGCAATACGTCCTCCGCGTGCTGGACCGGGTGCAGTGGAATGCGAGTGAGGCGGCGAGGATCCTGGGCGTCCACCGCAACACGATTCTTACGAAACTATCGGCGTGGGATCTTCATCGTCCCGGTAGTCACCCGGATCGCGCTGCGGCGTCTTGACGCCCTGTGCGGTCGTTATCTCATACCCGAGGTGTTGTGACGCGCCGACCTGACCGAGGGACGACCCACCACCCGCGCGGCTGTAGACTAGGATCGACGGGCTTCGAACGACGCTCGTAAGTTCTGCGATCGCCCTTTCTTCGCTCAATGGCCCGTACTGAACTCTGCACGCCGCTCGCCATTCGCCGGTCTCGCCGCCGGCGATCAGACTGACGCCGATCGAGGATGACGTCGACGCTTCGGCTATCTGCGAAAGCCGCGGCAACTCCGCGAACAGCAGATCGTGCTGCCGCGCGACAATGACAAGCCGGTGTGTTCGTGGTGAGTCGCCGGTCCTTGCGATCATCTTCGCTCCAGGTAAAGAGGGCGTTCTAGCAAGTCAGCGGTGGCCCCCGCGTCGCGCCCGGAGGACCACCGCCTGCGGTCGATGAATCGCTAGTCGTCGACCGGTCGTTTGTTGACGATCGTATAGACGATCTGATCGAAGATTGGTGAACGTCCGCGAGCTTGAAGCCGCTCGGCGTCAGGAAGTTTGCCAACGTCTGTGCACAGGAAGCGCCGAGACCAGGTGGAGGAGGAAATGGTGGAGAAACGGGACACGCTACGGGAACGCCCGCACTGGTTCCACATGATGAGACTTCCGAAGAACCAGGGATCCCAGGGGGCGGAACGCGACACGCGAGGATCACTGTTTCAGCGGCCCTCGCGGTTCCCGGCCAGATCCCGAGCAGTACCCCTATGGTTATGACTACCCAAAGCGCCATTTGCATAGCGACCTCCGTTTCCGAGAGAAGCTAGGCGTAGCCCAGAGAGGAGTCGCTGCAGCCATCCTTCAAAGAAATGGAGAGGGCGGGGATCGGGGCATGTCCGGTTCGATCGCAATATACGCCACTATTCAGCAAGTCACTTGCCTCAAGCAGGTTCAAGAGCTCCTCGGCCATCAGACGATCGCCATGACCATGCGCTAGGCGCACCTGTCGCCCGACCGGCTGCGCGATGTCGTGGCCGCGCTCGAGGATTTCAGCACATCGTCAGCACATGACGCTGCGCCGTCGCCCTCCGCGCTCGTAAGTCTCCGCCAGAATTAACGGCCCGATCAGGGCCGGAGGCGCTTGTAGAAGAGCAGCTCGCGATAGCCCTGGGGCAGGTTGTCGATGTGGCCGGAGGAGTGAAAGCCCAGCGCGGTGTGCATCTGGATCGACACCGCGTTCGTCTCCTCGGTGGACGAGAAGAGCCGCGGCCCCGGCGACATGCCCTCGACGGCGCGATAGAGCGCGCGGGCCACGCCGCGCTTGCGATGATCCTCGCGCACGGAGACCAGCGTCACGAACGTGCACTGAAACCAGTCCGTGCGATAGGCGAGCACGCCCACGACCTCGCCGTCGAGGTCGGCCACGAGCAGGTGATGGCGGTCGAGGTGCGAGCGCACGAAGGGCCCCGCGGCGGGACCGAGTCCGGCCGCGAGCTGCATCACCGCGTCGACGTCGGCGCGTTCCGCCGCGCGAATCTCCATGCGCTCCAGTGTACCGCCGGCTCTCACGCGGCCAGGAAGGCGCTGACCTCGCGACGGACGAGGTCGTGGGCTCCGAGGAGGATCGTGTAGTGGTTGGTGCCGGGGACGACGACGAGACGGCAGCGCGGAATGGCGCGCGCCATCGCCTCGGCCTCCTCCTGGGTCATGAGGCAGTCGTCGGCGGTGAGCAGGCCATCGGGCGCGCGCAGCAGCAGCGTCGGTGCCTGCACCTGGTGGTGACGAACCCAGAGCCGCGCGCGCTGCAGATTCGCGATCTCCTCCTCGATGGCGTGACGGACGACCTTCGACGTCACGCCGCCGCCGGGCGCGGCCTGCACGTCGTAGGCGTAGTGCCGCGTGAGGTACTCGTTCCAGCGTCCGGCGAACATCGGCAGCGCGCGCAGCCGCTCGAGGTAGGCCTCGCGCGAGGCGAACTCGACGCCGAGGCGCGCGAGGGCCGGCGCCAGCGAGTCGAGCACCTCGGCGCGGACGTCGAGGCCGCCGTCGAACAGCACCAGGCGCGCCACGCGCTCGGGGTGCGCGGCGGCGAAGGCGACCGCGATGTGCGCGCCGAGCGAATGGCCCATCAGCGTCGCGCGCCTCAGGCCGAAATGGTCGAGCAGGCCCAGCAGATCCGCGCCGTGAATGGCGAGACTGTAGCCCGACGCGGGCTTGTCGCTGTCGCCGCGGCCGCGGAGGTCGTAGGCGACCAGCCGGTGGCCCGGCGCGAGCGTGTCGGCCATCGATAGCCATACCGTGTGGTTGCTCGTGAGGCCGTGGATGCAGACGACGGTCCGCTCGGGCGGCGCCGGCGCGTCCGGCCACGCCTGCACGGCCAGCGTGATGCCGTTGCTCTTGACGCGCTCCACGTGGCTCAGTACGTTCCCGGCCGGATCTGCTTGTAGAGGTCCTTGAGCGTGTCGGCCGTGAAGTCGCGCGACTGGCAGACGCCGATGATCTTGCGCTCGTCGGCCTCGATCTTCGCCACCGCCTCCGCGACCTGGCCGGCGATCTCCTTCGGAATCGTCACCACGCCGTGCTGGTCGGCGTGGACGATCTCGCCCGGCTTCACCCAGAGGCCGCCGACCTTCACGGGCAGGCCGAAGTCCACCATGTGGACGTACGCGTGCGAGACGGAGACGTGCGCGGCGGCGAACTGGAAGCCGAGCGCCTTCACCTCGTCGAGGTCGCGCACCGAGCCGTCGGTCACCGCGCCGACGCAGCCGAGCGCCTTGTGGATGTTGGCCTGCACCTCGCCCCACTGCGCGCCCTGGCCGCGCGGCTCGTCGATGTCGTGCACGACGATCACGCGCGGCGCCGGGATCGTCTGCACGTAGTCCCACCACTCGAAGGTGCTGGCGCGGTGGCCCTGCAGGGGCTCGGGCTCGGCGCGGATCACGCACGGCACCGCGTAGCCGACGAGCGGCCCCAGCTCGGGGAACAGACACTTGATCTCGGAGGACATCTGTCCGACGTTGCGCGGGCGGACCTTGAACGTCTCGATGCCGTTGGCGATGCTCGGACTGCTGATTTTCCTCAGGGCGTCGATCACGTCAACCTCCTAGATGGCGTTGCGGCGTTGCTGGATCAGGAGCGCGCGCAGGGCCTCGATCGTCTCGCGGACGGAGTCGAGGTTCGGGTTCACGGCCAGCGCCTGCTCGAACCGCTCGAGGGCGCGCGCGGGCTCGTCGAGCCGGAGCCAGATCATGCCATAGCCGCTCAGCGCGCCGAAGTGCGCGGGGTTGCGCTTGAGCACCTCGTCGCAGTCGGCGGCCGACTTGCGGTACTCGCCGACGAGGTAGTAGACGGTGGCGCGCTTGTTCCAGCCCTCGGCGAAGTCGGGCCGCCGGCGGATCACTTCACTGAAGGTGTCGATCGAGGCCTCGAGCTGACCGTGCTGCATCTCGACGATGCCGGCGCGCAGCAGATGGTCGATGTCGTCGTTGCCCGAGCGGCTCCAGACCTCCCACAGCGCGCGCTCGGCCAGCTCGCGCACCCGGGCGTCGGGGTCGCGCAGCGCGGCCATCAGATTTGGCGCGTCGGCCATCGTTCCGGCCTCCGCCAGCGCGGCGGCGGCACGGCGCCGCGCCTGCACGTCGCGGCGGTCGGCGAGAGCGGCCAGCGCGTCCTCGCGCGGCCCGGCGACCGCCGGTGCCGCCGCGAGCACGAGCAACATCGCCAGCGCCGCTCTCACGGCGTGTAGGCCTCGTTGACGCCGGTGGCCGCGAATCCGGGCTCGCGTCCGCCGGCGGGCACGTAGACACGCGTGCCGATCGCGACGGCGCCGATGCCGTGGCGCGGCGTCGGCATCGGAGCCATGGCGATCCAGCGGTCGCCCGCCGGCTCGTACATCTCCGTGGCCTCGAAGATGCGGAACGGCGCCTCGCCGCCGAAGACGAGGATGCGGTCGGGCAGCGCGGCGGCGGCGAGTCCGCCGCGACCGCGCGGCAACGGCGTGCCGGTGCGCCACGCGTCCGCGGCGGGATCGTAGATGTCGACGTTCGCGTACTGGTTGCCCAGGAAGGACGAGCGGCCGCCGAGCGCCCACACGCGCCCGCGGAAGGCGACGGCGGCCAGATGATCGCGCGCCGTCGGCATCGCGTTGGCGGTCTTCCACTTGTTCGTCGCCGGGTCGTAGACCTCGTGCACGTTGAGCGGATCGCGCTGGGCGCCGCCGAGCGCGTGGATGCGCCCGTTGAGCACGGCCACCGCCAGCGCGCCGCGCGGCCTCGGCATCGGCGCCCGCGCCTCCCACCTGCCGCGCGCCTCGCTCCATTCCCACACGTCGCCGACCGGCTCCCAGCGCACGCGGCCGCCCGTGTAGCCGCCGAGGACGAAGAGGCGCTCGCCGACGGTGACCGCGGCGGCATGGTGGACGGCGTCGGGCAACGGTGTCTGCGTGGTCCAGGCGTCGGCCGCCGGATCGTAGCTCTCGACGGTCGCCGTCGGCTCGGCCGCCGAGCCGAAGCCTCCCATCACCCACACGTGGCCGCGCAGTGCGGCGACGGCGACTTCCTGGCGGGGTGTCGGCAGCGGCGCCAGGGACGTCCACGTGCCCGGCGTCGCCACGTCCACCGGCGCCGACGACGGAGTGGTCGCACCGAGGCAGCCCGCCAGGAGCGGCACCGCCAGACCCATATAAAGGAATCGCGGGGCGCGCCGGAGGCCCACCCTCATGTCCGCCCCGTCAATTTCAGAAAGGCGGCCTCGTCGAGCGTCGGCACCCCGAGTCGCCGCGCATCGTCGGCCTTGCTGCCCGGCGCCTCGCCCACCACGACGTACGAGGTCTTCTTCGACACCGCGCTCACGACGCGGCCGCCCAGCCGCTCGATCAGCTCGCGCGCCGCCTCCCGCGTGAGCGAGCCGAGCGCGCCCGTGACGACGAACGTCTGGCCGGCGAGCGGCTGTGGCCGCTCGGTGTCAACGCCGGGCTGGGTCATCTCGACGCCGGCCTCGGCCAGCCGCCGGATGACGTCGCGGTTCGTCTCGTCCTCGAAGAACCGCCGGATCGACTGCGCGAGCTCGTCGCCGATGCCTCGGATCTCGTCGACCTCCGCCTCCGTCGCCCGCTGCAGGCGCTCCATGCTGCCAAACTGGTTGGCGAGCAGCGTGGCCACGCGCTCACCGACCATCAGGATGCCGAGCGCGTTGAGCAGCCGCGCCAGCCCGCGCGTCTTGCTGGCCTGGATCGCGACGACGAGGTTCTCCGCGGACTTCTCCGCGAAGCGCTCGAGGTCGGCCACCTCGTCGACGGTGAGCGTGTAGAGGTCGGCGAAGTCCCTCACGCGCTTTCCGTCGACGAGCTGCTCGACGACGGCTTCGCCGAGGTGCTCGATGTCCATCGCGCGCCGCGATCCGAAGTGGCGCAGGCGCGCCTTGAGCTGCGCGGGGCACGCCGCGTTCAAACAGCGCCAGTAGGCCTCGCCGGGCAGCCGCGCGGCGGCGTGGCCGCAGACCGGGCAGCGGTCGGGGAACGCATAGGGCGCGGCGTCGGCCGGCCGCTTGGACATCACCACCTGCACGACGTACGGAATGACGTCGCCCGCACGCTCGATGAGGACG
>WNEW01001043.1_pt1 | contig 17416 bp, 20 predicted proteins | sample 5399891 | NCBI WGS metagenome assembly WNEW01 (sample SAMN13153336, study PRJNA577476) | soil metagenome | isolation source: 40 cm grassland meadow soil pre-rain plot 5 | place: USA:California | collected 2015-09-08 | reverse complement strand
ATCTTTGACCATGGCGATCTCAATTTCGTCCGTGGGAGACTGTCCACGATTGCGGACATGCACGGTCCAGGCCGGATAACGCCGCAGAAACTCAAAAACCATCTTCAAAAGTTCGGGCTTGATCCGGGTTTCCCACCCGTTGAGCCATCCGTAATCATCGTCTTCGCCCTCATAGTCATCCGGGAAATTCGCCTCTAAACTGAATCGCAAATTGAACTCCCTCTCTTCCTGGAACATGGACTCCTCCTTGGGGTGCCGGCCCTCCGTTGCGAGAGGCGCCTTGAAGACCTATAATAGCACTCGGCACGACCAACAGGGGAGCAGCAGCATGCCCATCTTCGAATACATCTGTCAGGAATGTCACCATCGGTTTGAGCTGCTTGTGCAAGGCTCAACCATCCCTGCCTGTCCGTCCTGCAAGGCCACCAAACTGCAAAAGCAGTTCTCTCCCTTCGGGGTGGGGGCCACCGCCGACTGGTCCACCTCGAGTGGACCGGGGCCCTGCGGCACCTGCGGCGATCCCCGCGGTCCCGGCTCCTGCTCGATGAACTGACGTGGAACATTTGTCGCTCAACGCTTCATGACCCTCGACCAGGCCATCAGCACGCTCTCGCAGTCAGATCCCATCGTCAAGCTCCTTCAACAGGTTAAGCTCGGACGCATGAAACCGTCCGATGCCGGCCTCCGCGCCATCACCGAGGCGTGGCTGGGCACCTACCACAAGGTCCTCGACACTGTGCAGCTCGAGCGAGCGGCGCTCGTCCGGCTCGATCCTGCACCTCGCTTGGCGGTGTTGATCGACACCGGCGTGCTGACCGCCGATCATCCAGCCGTGGTCGGCCTAGGCACCCTCTTTGACAAACGGCTCGCAGAAGCCAAGCCTTCGCCGTAACGGCTCGCTCCATGTGGTTGGTCGCGGTCCTCGTCGGACTTGGCGTTCTGGCCTCGGGTCTGTTCCTGGTTTATGCTGAAGAGGGGAGGGGAGAGCGTCCGCTGCTGGTGCCTGAGCGAGGTCGGGTCGAGGCCAGGTCGTGCCGGAAGCACAGGTCAGCCTGGTCCCGGTGAGTGCACAAGCAAGGCCTCGAAATCGTGGTCGCTCGACGGGAGAGCGGTCGCCCCCTTCAGATGAACAAGAGATCAGGATTTCTTGAGGCCGCAGGCGCGGGCGATGCCGTCCCGGAAGCGGAGCCAGAGGGTCAGCGATTTCTTCAAGGTGGCCAGGACGGCCTCCTGCTGCGTTCGCGTGGTGGCGTGCGTGAGCGCGATGGCGTAGGCATCGTGGCGGTGTCCAGCCTCCACCATCTGGTGGGCGCGCACGAGGTCCAGGTAGTCCGGCGAGAGTCCGATGTTCCGCACGAGGGGATGCTGCCTGACGATTTCTTCGATCTCGGCTTTGGTCTTCGGTTTGGAAGGCTCTTGGATGGCGCGGCGATCGTTGAGGCTGCCCTCCACGAAGATCGTCAGCGCCGCTGCGCCGATGATCCAGTCGCGATTGGCCGAAACACTGTCCAGCCATCTCCGGTAGCTGCGGCTGGCGGGCAGCAGCGCCACGTTGCGGAACTCGGCTTGGTCGTACCCGAACCCCTTCATCATGGTGAGGAACAGCTCGGGGTGGGACCGTCCGAGCGAGAGGCCGCCGGTCTCTTCTTCATAAATGTTGCCAGCCAGCAGGCTGCGCACCTCTGGAGGGGGATTCTTCCCATGGATGCGAGCCAAGAAGACCGGGAAGTCCCGCACGTACACCGCATATTCCTGTTGAAAGTGAATCTTGTGCTGGTCCCTGGTGATCGTGCGTCCACTGAAGTGCGGCCATGCCCAGTGATGTTTGCGATCCATGATACCGAGCAACCGTTCACGAAACTGCTCGGTCGGGAGTGGTTTCACCGTTGCACCGTGGCGAAGCGTTCCGCTAGAATAGCCCCGCCGTTTCGAGGCGCGTGCCGATGGATCCGATCACGATTCAAAAATCGGACGACATCCTGAATCTCCTGGCGGAGGTCTCCCTGCGCGGGAAGGGGTTTACCACCGATTGTCTGCTGGACTACGTCCTGGACGAGGGATTCACCGAGCCGATTTACCTGAACGCCAGCGGCGAGGACCCGGACGCCTCTTATAAGGGTACACCGAATGCCTGGGCCATCTATCAGGTCCGGGAGTGGAAACGGGTGTTGACCATCTCCGGTGGCCCCGGGAAAGAGCGACGCGTCCAAATCACCGAGACTCCCTGAGCACCTGATCTTTTTACCCAGTCTCACGACTCCCTGTCTCCCATCACGCTGCTGCCCATGCCCGCCACTTCCGGCTGGATGCGGTCTCTCACCGACGTGCGCTCACAGTCTAGGGGGCGGACTCGGAAAAATCAACGGAACAGTGCGGATCATTGCAGTCGGGCTTCCTCCTCCTTACAATAGAAGCGTCGAGTCGGGCCTGAACGAGGCTCCCCCGATCAAGAGACGGACTCGTGCTCAAGATCGCGATGGCTGTGGTTGCGGGTATCACGGGCGTTCTCCTCGTGCTGTTTGCGTTGCGAGCCTGGCCGTTGATCAATGTGGTCGAGACGGGGAGGACCCCGGAGTATCCGGACATCACGCCGCGCGTGTATCGCGTCAGCACGGACCGGGTGTTCGACGCGGCGCTCCATGCGGTGCACCGGCTACCCCGCTGGTCACTGGTCTCGTCCCGGCCGGAGACTGGAGAGATTCGCGTCGAAGCCAAAACCCTGATGCTGCGTTTTGTGGATGATATCCTGATTCGCGTCACGGCTGGCGGGGAGACGGCCGTGGTGGCAGTCAGATCGGCTTCGAGAATCGGGCGTGGAGACTTCGGCCAAAACGCCCGCAATATTCGCGCGTTCTTTGACGAGCTTGACCGGCAATTGACTCGCGCGTCCACACCTTGAGATTCATGAGATGGGAATGGTGAAGCTCATCGAGCCGCACGATGAAGGCGAGTTAGCCCTCATCAAGAGCCTGCTGGAAGGGAACGACATCCCGTATTTCGTCCAGAACGAGCACTTCGGCAGTCTCTACCCGGGATTAGCGCTGCCGTTCAACGCGCGCGTGGTGATGGTGGACGAATCGGATATCGGGCGGGCAGGGACGTTGCTCGGAGAACTCACCGCGGAGAGGCGAACCGATGAAGCAGGTTGAGGCCTATTGATAGTACCAGCCGCCGACCAGGATATCCTCTTCGAAATAGAGATACCGGTGTTTCACGGTGGCCGAGTTGACCCAGTCCTCGAAGATCCATTCTTCGCGCCGTATTCCGTCCTTGGTGTAGCTCACGTTCATGGTGTAGGGGGAACCCCAGGCCTTGAGAACCTGCGCGCGCGTCATTCCGGTGATTACGCGCTTGCTCTGGATGTGCTTCTCAAAGGTGGGGTCGAGCAGACCAGGCAGGAACCGCCACCCGAGCATGAGGAGCAGGATCAGCGCCAGGAGGGCATAGATGCTCAGCCGGACCGGACGGCGGCACAGGAACGGCTTGGGCTCCGGCTGTGTTGGTTGCTCCGGTTCTTTCGGACTCCGGGTTGGCTGGTTGCCGTGAGTCATGGCGTGGGGGGTCATAACGGGGTGGTGGTACTGTAACAATGGCTCGGTGGGGGAGTCAAGGCGAGGGAAGAGGGCTGGGCTGGAGAGGGCGGCCTAGTTAATCCCTGTGCTCGCAGAACGCGCACGATCAGAAATGCTGAGAAGGGACGGCCCGACTGCCCTTCGTGCTCGCGCAACGCGCACCTAAGAAGGTGCTCGCTGGACGCGCGCAGTAAAGGGCAGTCAGGCCATCCCTCTCAAGCAAGTAATAGATTGGGCGTGCGCAGTTGGGGATCAACCTGGCCACCCCGTTTAGTCAGTCACACCATGACGGAAGCCTCCGCGGCATCCCCTCCATCTCAGCCGAGATTGCGTGGAGGGAGATGGAGAGGGAGACAAATTCGTCTCGGAACTCATAACTGGTAACTTCTCCGAAGCTCATAACTGGTAACTTCTCCGAAGCCATGTTTGTCGAGGTTGAGAGTAATCCCAATTGCGAGAGCTCGTTGTTTGCCCGGTTTAAGGAGGTCGGACCGGCGAGGCTGGTGCTCCGGGTCAAGAGCTTCGAGAGAAATGCCCAGGGAGAGTGGTGTTGGGTCACCGGGTGGAGCGACGATCCGGAGCATCCCTGCTGTCCGGCCTACGCGCAGACGGTGGAAGATTCCGGAGCCGGGCTGACCCATCTCGTCTTCGGCGGCATCTGGGGCATCCGCCTGAAGCCTGTCTCGCTGGCGGAGGACTGGAGCCTGGAAAGCCGGAACCAATGGGGTGAAACCTATCTGTCCCTCGCCGACCCCAGCGATCTGGTCTATGAAGAGTGATGGAGGGAGGACATCGATGCATACCGGAGTGAACGCACGACCGAGAAGAACGTTCGGATGGCCGAATGGTGGACTCCTGGCCAGCCTTCTGCTTCTGTGGTTCGGGTGTTTCATGGCAGGCCCCATCGAAAACGCTTGGGCGGCCACGTACACCTACGTGGATGACAAGGGGACGGTCGTGTTCACGGATAACAAGGACAATATCCCGGCGCGGTATCGCGCCCGAGTCAGGGTGCTGGAAGAAGGGGAAAGCAAGAAGGGCGGGGGCGGGTTGATAGAGAAGGGCACGGCGGCGGTTGAACAGGTCACCGGCAAGATCACCGGCAAGATCACCGACACCGCTTCGCAGTCCCCGATTACCATTCCTGGCTTGAGTCCCTATCAATCAAAAGTGCTCAGCCTGGCGTGTGTGGCCGCGGTGCTGATGGCCGGCACGATGCTGCTGAGCGGCAACCCGGCCGTACGATTCCTCATGCGCTGGCTGCTGGTGCTCCTGGCGATCGGGACGACCGCGACGATGTTTTTCTCTGAGGGGGGCTTGGCGCAAAAAGCAACAGGCGCGGCTAAAGAGCTGGAGCGGACGCAGCAGCAAAAATCGCAGCAGCTTCAACAGATGGAACCGACGGAGAAAGGGCCCTGACAGTCTCCGAGCGCCGCCTATTCGGCGTATTTCGGCACCGGGATTTTCTTGGTCGGAGGCGGCGGAGGGGAGGGCTGACGCGCGAATTCTTTCGAGAACGGATTCAGGATGGGCTCGTGGGTTAACCGTTGACGCTGCTTGACCATCTCGACGCTTTGCGCGCTGATCTCCATGCGGTCGATCTTGGCCTGCACGGTCAGGAATTCGGGGAGACCCTGCAACGCGAACATCTGAAAGGCCAGCGACCAATCCAGACGCTCTTTTCCTCTCTCTCGGACAATCAACTGAGCCTGGGGAGAAGGGGGCCCCTTAAAAATCAGCACCCAGAGGTTCGATCGGAACGCCGGGGCTGTCGGTTCCGTGGGCGGCCGGAACTCGGGGACCAGCGAGGTGATCTGTTCGATGGGAACTGAGGGCGAGAACTCGATGTCCACCAGATTGACGTAGAGGGCCGGAAGTTCCGAGGTGTCGTTCGGGTCCGGAACATAGCCAAATGAGTACCGCACGTCGACTCCGCCGCGCTTGTACGTGTAGACGTCCTCTCCATTTTGCGGCGAGATCAGCTTCTTGTAGTAATTCTCCCAGTCCTTGAACGAATAGTAGTTGAATACGCGCAGCGCGGCTTTCCGGTCCCGAACGGCGGACGGGGCGCCGAGTTTCTCACGCAATTCGGCCTGCGAGAGGCCCAGGAAGCCGTCTTCGAAGTAGGCACCGGCGCGCGCGGAGCTTGGGAGCAGGAGGGTCACCAGCGTCGAGGGAAGGAGTAAGAACCAAGCCGAGATCAGCCTGATCAACAGGCCCTGAAGAGTCAAGGTGCTCCCCAACGAGTGAGGCCATCCTAAGCCCAGGTTCGTCCAAAGTCAACCACGCCGTTCCCTCCCAAACTTGCTTGGCTTCGGGCGATCCAGTATAGTGACCGGGTCAGCGTTTCTCATGAAAAACCAAGGAGATGGACAGGCCGGACGCCCGAGACATCGACCATGATTCACGCGTCGGACAGAGTCATTGAGCTGCAGGACATGCTGCGCCGTCGCATCGCTATTATTGATGGGGCGATGGGCACGATGATCCAGGCATGCCAGCTTGATGAGGCACACTTTCGCGGCCGGCAGTTGGCCGACCATCCCCATGATCTCAAGGGGAACAACGATTTACTGTCCATCACGCAGCCGCACATTGTCGAGCGCATTCATCGTCAATACCTGGAGGCCGGGGCGGATATCATCGAGACGAACACGTTCAACTCGACCTCGATCTCGATGGCGGACTACAAATTGGAACACCTGGTGTACGACCTGAACGTCGCCGGGGCCAGGGTCGCTCGCCGGGCCGTTGAAGCGGCGACGGCGAAGGACCCGACGCGTCCGCGTTTCGTCGCCGGCGCGATGGGCCCGACGAACCGCACCGCTTCCATGTCGCCGGACGTGAACAATCCGGCTTTCCGGGCCGTCACCTACGATCAACTGGTCGCCGCCTATACCGAGCAAGTCCGCGGATTGATCGATGGCGGGGTGGACCTGCTGCTGGCCGAAACGGTCTTTGACACCTTGAATTGCAAGGCGGCGCTGTTCGCCATCGATCAGTATTTTGAGAAACAGGGCCGGCGTGTGCCGGTGATGGTCTCCGTGACGATCACGGATCGGAGCGGCCGCACGCTCTCGGGGCAAACCGTGGAAGCCTTTTGGAATTCCATTTCGCACCTGCCCCTGTTGAGCGTGGGGATCAACTGCGCCCTCGGGGCGAAGCAGATGCGTCCGTACATCGAGGAACTGTCACAGATTGCCCCGGTGTCCATCAGTTGTTACCCCAACGCCGGGTTGCCCAATGCGTTCGGCGGGTTCGATGAGACGCCGGAGATCATGGCCGAGGACCTCCGGGAATTTGCGGCGAACGGCTGGCTCAACCTCGTGGGGGGGTGCTGTGGGACCACGCCGGCCCATATCGCAGCGATCGCGGACGCCGTCCGGGACTGCAAGCCGCGGGTGCCGGCTCGCCCCGAACCGTACACACGGTTGAGCGGTCTCGAGCCGTTGACGATTCGCCCGGAAACCAATTTCGTCAACATCGGGGAACGGACCAACGTCACCGGCTCCCCCATGTTCGCCAAGCTGGTATTGAGCGGCGAGTACGAGGCCGCCCTGTCCATCGCGCGGCAACAGGTCGTGGGCGGCGCGCAGCTCATCGATGTCAACCTGGACGAAGCCATGCTGGATTCGAAAGAGGCGATGGTGAAGTTCCTGAGCCTGATCGCCTCGGAGCCGGACATCACCCGCGTGCCCGTCATGATCGACAGCTCCAAGTGGTCCGTGATCGAGGCGGGCCTCAAGTGCGTGCAAGGCAAACCCGTGGTGAACTCGATCAGTTTGAAAGAGGGCGAGAAGGCGTTCACACACTATGCCCGGTTGGTCAAGCGGTACGGGGCTGCGGTCGTGGTCATGGCCTTTGACGAATCGGGTCAGGCCGACACCCTGGAACGCAAGGTGGAGATCTGCGGGCGCGCCTACCGGATCCTGACCGGGGAGATCGGCTTCCCGCCGCAGGACATAATTTTCGATCCCAATGTGCTGACCGTGGCCACGGGCATCGAGGAGCATAACAACTACGCGGTCAATTTCATTGAGGCCACGCGGCGGATCAAAGCCACCCTCCCGCACTGCAAGGTCAGCGGAGGGATCAGCAATATTTCGTTCTCGTTCCGCGGGAACCACGCCGTGCGCGAGGCGATGCATTCCGCCTTTCTCTACCATGCCATACGGGCCGGTCTGGACATGGGCATCGTGAACGCCGGGCAACTGGCGGTGTATGAGGAAATTCCCAAGGACCTGCTCGAGCTGGTGGAGGACGTGCTCTTGAACCGGCGGCCCGACGCCACCGAGCGGCTGGTCGCGTTTGCGGAGACGGTCAAACAGAAGGGCAAGGAGGCGGTTGACGAGGAGGTGTGGCGGCACGGAACGGTCGAGGAGCGGCTCTCGCATGCGCTCGTCAAAGGCCTGGTGGATCATATCGAGGCGGATGTTGAAGAGGCGAGACAGAAATACGACCGGCCGCTCCAGGTCATCGAAGGTCCCCTGATGGCGGGGATGAATATCGTCGGTGACCTCTTCGGCGCCGGGAAAATGTTCCTGCCGCAGGTGGTGAAAAGCGCGCGCGTCATGAAGAAGGCGGTGGCCTGCCTGCTGCCCTTCATGGAGGCCGAGAAGCAGGCGTCAGGCGGCGTCCAGGGCAAGGGGAAAATTCTTCTGGCCACCGTCAAGGGGGACGTGCATGACATCGGCAAGAACATCGTCGGGGTCGTCCTCGGCTGCAATAATTACGAGGTGATCGATCTGGGGGTCATGGTGCCGTGCGAGAAGATCCTCAAGACCGCCCGGGACGCCAAGGTTGACATGATCGGGTTGAGCGGTCTCATCACCCCGTCGCTCGATGAGATGGTGCATGTGGCGCGCGAGATGGCTCGCGAAGACGCTCAGGTTCCGCTCCTGATCGGCGGGGCCACCACCAGCAAGGCCCATACTGCGGTGAAGATTGCCCCTGCCTACGGGGAACCGGTGGTCCATGTGGTGGATGCCTCCCGCGCGGTGAGCGTGGTCGGCAAATTAATCAGTCGGGAGCACACCTCCGCCTTTGCCGAGACCAATCGGGTTGACCAAGAGCGGATTCGCCAGGCACATGAGAACCGCAAGACGCAGAAGCCGCTCCTGACCCTGGAGGAGGCGCGCGCGCGGAAGCGGCCGATCGACTGGCGCACGGCGGATCTTCCCAAGCCGGTCTTCACCGGCGTTCGGGCGCTCGACCGATTCCCCCTCGACCGGCTCGTGCCGTACATTGATTGGTCCCCCTTCTTTCACACCTGGGAGCTGCGTGGCCACTATCCGGCCATCTTCGAAGACGCAAGGGTCGGGAGCAAAGCGAAGGAGCTGTTCGATGATGCGCGGCGATTGCTGGATGAGATCGTCAGTCGCAAGCTGCTGACCGCGCGCGCGGTGTACGGGCTCTTCCCGGCCAATAGTGTCGTGGACGATATCGAACTGTACACGGATGAGTCACGCTCGGCGGTCCTCATGACCTTCCACACGCTCCGCCAGCAGGCGGACAAACCGGAGGGGCAGTTCAATCAGGCGCTCGCCGATTTTATCGCTCCGAAATCGACCCATCTGGCCGATTACCTCGGCGCGTTCGCGGTCACGACCGGCATCGGCATCGAAGCCCTGTGCGAGCGGTTTGAGAAGGAGCACGATGATTATAACTCGATCATGACGAAAGCCCTGGCCGATCGGCTGGCGGAGGCGTTCGCCGAATGGCTGCACAAAAAGGCTCGGGAAGACTGGGGGTATGGCGGCAGTGAAACATTGTCCCATGAAGAGTTGATCCGTGAACGGTACCGGGGCATTCGCCCCGCTCCAGGGTATCCGGCCTGCCCGGATCACACCGAGAAGCGGTCGCTGTTCGATCTCCTGGACGTAGAAAAAAACGCGGGCATCCATCTGACTGAAAGTTTTGCGATGTATCCGGCGAGTTCAGTGAGCGGACTCTATTTCGCCCACCCCGAGGCCAAATACTTTTCCGTCGGAAAGATCGGGCGAGATCAGGTCCTCGACTACCATTTGCGCAAACGGATGAACCTGCGGGCCGTGGAACGATGGTTGTCGCCGAACCTGAATTATGACCCGGACCAGACAGGCGGAAGACCGGCATCCGTCTCTACTGCCGAGCCTGACAACCCCGCCAGTTGTTCCTGCGGGCTCCCTCATCCGGTGATGAAGTAGCAAGCGGTCCCACCATCCTTATATATGGCTGCTTCCACGATCGGGCTGTGCCGGCGAGGCTTGTCATGCGACATCGAACTGACGTTGGTATGATGGCAGGCCGGATTCAGCGCCTGGCCGGGGAATCGCGAGGACGAGCCCGCGTAAGCGGCCGACAAGACAGGGAGTTATTCGAGGCTTGTCAACGAGGGGTGTAGGCCGTCGCCTTCAACTGGTGACTTGGCTATCGGCGTACTGGTTCCTGATTGCCGTCACCTGGCTCATCGAGCCGAAAAAAGTGTCCAGCAGAGCCGGATCGAACTGCATTCCCCGATGTGATTGCATCAGATCCACCGCCTGCGCGACGGGGTAGGCAGGCTTGTAGACCCGCTTGCTCGTCAGCGCGTCGAAGGCGTCGGCAATCGCGGCGATCCTTCCCTCGAGCGGGATCGCGGCACCGGCAAGGCCGCGGGGGTACCCGGTGCCGTCGAAGCTCTCGTGGTGTGTCCAGGCGATGGTCGCAGCCAGCTTCAGCAGCTCCGCGTCCGAGCCCAAGAGGATTCGGTGTCCGATGTCCGTGTGCCGCGTCATCACCTTGAACTCCTCGGGCGTGAACTTTCCGGGCTTGAGCAGAATGTTGTCCGGCGTGCCGATCTTGCCGATGTCATGCATGGGACTGGCGATACGGATCAGCTCGCATCGCGCATGGTCCAGGCCGGAGAGGCGGGCCAGCAGTGCGCAATACATGCTCATCCGCTGAATGTGCCGGGCAGTTTCATCGTCTCGAAACTCGGCGGCGATGGCGAGCCTCCGGATGGTCTCCTCCGCCGCCAGTTCGAGACCTTTGAGCGCGTGTCGCAGCGACTCCGTGCGTTGGAGGACCATCTGCTCTAATTCATCACGGTGGGCCCTGTTTTCGATCTCCAGCCTGCGGCGACGCAGCGCGTTGGCGACGTCGATCAACACCTCGTTGCACTCGAACGGCTTGATGATATAGCCATAGGCGCCGGTCTTCAGCGCGATGTTCGCGAGTTGAGGATCGTCGAGCCCGGTCACCATGACCGCCGCGGTGTCGGGATGGTCGCGGAGGACGTACTTGAGGAGCTGGAGGCCGGATTCTCCCGGCATGTTCACGTCGCAGAGGATGAGGTCGAACTGCTCTTTTTCCAAACGCTGACGGGCCTCATGGGCATCAGCGGCGAGCGTGCAGACATAGTCCTGCCCTTCGAGCACGCGACCCAAGAGGCACCGGGTCGCGTGCTCGTCATCCACGATCAGGATCCGTGACGACCCTTGGGGGGATTGAGAACCGTTGTTGTGCGATTCAGAGGCCATTTATTGGGCGAAGGTGACGCTCCTAGTCAAACAATAAAGAACTAATCAAGTCAGTCCGCAGCCGCACCCATGGGATTGAGCAGGTTCCGTGCCAGGAGATCGGGATCACTCTTCGAGCTTCCCATCCACGCGCACCAAAACGGAGTCAAGTTCTAAGCTCTTGAAAGTAGAAGTTCGCTGAGAGAGATCGGACATGATGCTCGGGAGTCCCGAGAGAAACAATGAAGAGGTGAAGGGAGATGAAGTCGGAGAACATGTACTATATTGTACTCGCAGAAAATTGTTGATCGTGACACCCTTCCCTTATTCATGCCGGACCCGAATCTCTCGTTGCCACCCAGTCGGGAACGAGCTACCCTGGCGCATGCCCTATCGGTTCCCGCACGAGGATCTATTCGCGTTCGCGGTCGGTGCGCTCATCGTCGGCCTCCTCCTCCTGCGAGTCGGCCTCGCACGCAGGCGTCGTCGGCGTTCGGAACGACCCGTGTGATCGGAGGCGAGCGGGGACCGCGTTCCTCTCTCTCTGCTGTCATTTGATCTTTCTTCCACCCTCCTTTATAATCCGATCCTCTTGATCCAAGAGGAGATTCTCATGAATCGCGGCGCGAGCCTTCAGCGCCAGGATGGGCGCCGGCATGACGAAGTCCGGCCGGTCAAGATTACGCGGGACTTCATCAAGTATGCCGAGGGGTCCGTGCTGATCGAGATGGGCGGGACCAAGGTCATTTGCACCGCGTCGGTCGAGGAGAAGGTCCCGCCGTTCCTCAAAGACAAGGGACGGGGGTGGGTGACGGCTGAGTACGCCATGCTCCCGCGCGCGACGCAAGACCGCACTCCGCGGGAAGCAGTCAAAGGCAGGCAGGGAGGCCGCACGTTGGAGATTCAACGGTTGGTCGGGCGGTCCTTGCGAGCGGTGACCGACACGGCGGAGATGGGCGAGCGGACAATCTGGATCGATTGTGATGTGATCCAAGCCGATGGGGGAACACGGACGGCCTCGATCACGGGAGCGTTCATCGCGCTGGCCGACTCGTTCACGGTTCTGAAGAAAAAAGAGCTGATCAAGAAGCGCCCGCTCACGGACTATCTCGCCGCGGTGAGCGTTGGCAAGGTCGGGGGCGAGGTGATGGTGGATTTGGCCTACGAAGAGGACTCGATGGCCGAGGTGGACATGAATCTGGTGATGACGGGGCGCGGGCGGTTCGTGGAGGTGCAGGGGACCGCCGAGCGCGCGTCCTTCGATAAGAAGGACCTGGATGAATTCCTGACTGCGGGATGGAACGCGATCCAGAGCTTGGTGAAGCTGCAGAAGGAACTGGTGGGGACGCTGGAGTAAGCCATGCAGCTGGTCCTGTCGCCGACCGGCCCAGCCGTCCTCGCGCATCGCGCACGTGAGGGGAGGGGCTTGGAGGGCAGGTGGCCTCACGTGCTCGCGCGTCGCGCACACAGGATTGATCGTTCCGGGCAAGGGTGGATGGTGTGCTCGCCGGACGCGCGCAGTCTGAGGCCGCCTGCCCTCCTGCCCGCTACGAAGAGAGCATGCGGAGCCGCAACACCCATTGTCCTTCAAGTGGAACGGGTGATGACGCGCGCAGTCGCGGCCAGACCAGCCGCCACACGAGCACTAAGTAAGGAACATCCATCTGGTAAAAGAAATTGTGCTGGCGACGCGGAATCCGGACAAGCGCGAGGAGCTGGCCGCACTGCTTGGCGACCTTGGGATCAAGATCCGGTCACTCGCCGACTTTCCGGACGCGCCGGAGGTTGTGGAAGATGGTGATACCTGCCGCGCCAACGCGGTCAAAAAGGCCGTCGCGATCGCGCGGCACACCGGCCTTCCGGCTGTGGCCGACGATACCGGGTTGGAAGTTGAGGCCTTAGGCGGGCGACCGGGCGTGCACGCGGCGCGATACGCGGGCGAGCGCGCGACCTACGAAGACAACTGGCGCAAGCTGATCCGGGAGCTGGACGGAGTCCCCCAGCAACGACGCCGGGCCCGCTTTATCACGGTCGCCGCGGTGGCCATGCCGTCCGGCAAAGTGGAAGTCGCGGAGGGGATGCTCGAAGGGGTGATTGCCGAGGCGCCGGCCGGGACACTGGGATTCGGGTACGACCCGATTTTTGTTGTTCCCCAACTCGGCAAGACCTTGGCGCAACTGGCGCCGGGGGAGAAGAATCGGATCAGCCACCGAGCCAGGGCATTCTCAAAGGTGCGGGAAATCCTTCTTAAGTTATGACTTGTGAGTGTTCAGTATTGAGTTTAGGATATGCGAAGGGATGTTTTCTTTAACTCAGAACTCATCACTCATTACTGGTTGGTGTCGGGGCGTAGCGCAGCCTGGTAGCGCACCTGCTTTGGGAGCAGGGAGTCGGAGGTTCGAATCCTCTCGCCCCGACCACTCCTCGCTTCGCTCGTCGTTTGGCGCGAGAGGGACATTGGGACGTATTCCAACGGGCAGTGCCGCGCCAGGGACCTCCACGTCTTGGCGTTGGGGCACCGGAACAAGGTTGAAGCCCGTCTTCATCATAATAGATGAACGTCGCGTAGCGACACCTTGCTTAGTGCTCAAACGCCATGGCCCGCTGGTACGTGCTGGCGCGACACTGCCTGATTAACAGCCGTCCGTGGGTACCTATCGCGCCAAGATACGCGCCCGTAGCTCAGTTGGACAGAGCCCCAGCCTTCTAAGCTGGTTGTCGCCGGTTCGAATCCGGCCGGGCGCACCAGTTTGTTCCACATAGCTAATCCATCGGAGGGAGGTCGCCCATGTCCACTTTCGTGAGCCTCATCAACTGGACCGAGCAGGGGATTCGCACCGTGAAAGATTCGCCGAAGCGTTTGGACGCGGCCAGAAAGACGTTGAAAGAAATGGGGGGCGAGCTGGAGGCGTTCTACATGACCCAGGGAAGCTTGGATGCCATACTTATTTTTGAAGCTCCCAGCGATGAAGTGGCGGCGAAGTTCCTGCTCAAAGTCGGATCGGCAGGGAATATCCGCACGACCACACTGAAGGCCTATCCAGAAGCTGACTACCGTAAGATCATCGGTGCGCTTTCCTGACGCAGCGCGCCAACCCGGCGTCCGCATGGACGCGTGGTCGCAGGGCTGCTCCCGCATGGCCGGCTGGCTTTCCGTCGCTCTGCTGGTGTGCATCCCGTGTGTCCTCGCCCTGTTCGCCTATGACGCACTGGCCATTCTCCTGTTCAGGCGCGGGGAATACCGGCTTGTGCCCGTCCATGACCTGGCCCGCGCGGTGGCCCAGGATCTTGGCCTCGTCATCGTGTACGCGGCAGCGGTGACACCCCGCGTGATCACCGTGGTGGCGGGCTATCCAAGCCGAACGCGCCGAATCTGTCTCATCATGCTCGGTCTTGGGATCGCCTGGTACGATGTGCTGTGCGCCTCAGTGACTCGCGTCCTGGCCGAGCCGCCTGGATTCGGGGTGAGCCTGGTGGTGTTATTTGTCATTCCGATCATCCTTGCGCCGTGGTATGTGCAGTGGCTGAGGTCATGGCTACCGGAGGAGCAGTAATCACCTCATGGATCCTTTTCGGAGCTCTGTTCTATCTGTTATGATACTGACCGATTTTCTCCCCCGGCATGTCTATTCTCTCAACTATTAAACAAGGCTGAACGATTCGTTTTCCGGGTATACGCGGCATATTCTTTACGGATCATCTAGGGATTGAACCGAAAGAGGAGCGAGGATGGCCACGATCATGGTGGTGGATGACGAGCCGATGGTGCGGAATCTGCTCTCGCAGTTTTTGACCCTGCGGGGGTACCGGGTTTGCCCTGCGAAGGACGGGCCGGACGCGCTGTCGCTGGTGAAGCAGGAGCACCCTCAGTTGGTCATTCTGGATGTCTATATGCCGGGCATGAACGGAGTCGATGTCTTACGTCAATTACGGGCCAACGACTACAAGGGCGCGGTGATCGCGCTGAGCGCCAGCCAGGATGAAGAGATGCTGCAGGAGATGTTGGAGCTGGGGTCGGTGGATATCATGGGCAAGCCGGTGGATCTCGAGCGGCTGGCGATGATGGTCGAGGTAAGCCTGGTCATGAAGAACGAGTAGGTGATGGCGGCAAGGAACGACGGGATGCCACGACGGAACGGGACCACTCGCTTGAAGCGCGGAACTCGGAAGTCTGCTCTGTCGGTTGAGACCGGCGCGAGGCAACGCTTTCAGCATCGCCTGTTGAAATGGTACCGGCAACACGGCCGCGACTTACCCTGGCGGCAGACATCCGATCCCTACAAGATTCTGGTCTCGGAAGTCATGCTCCAGCAGACACAGGTCGAGCGGGTCATTCCGAAGTACCACGAGTTTCTCGAACGCTATCCCACGCTACAAGATCTGGCTGACGCGTCGGCCGATGAGGTGCGAGCGACCTGGTATCCGCTCGGGTACAATATCCGCCCGTTCCGGTTGCACGGCATCGCGCGGGAGACGGTGGCCCGCTACGGCGGGGCGCTGCCCAAAGACCCGGACGCATTACTCTCGTTCAAGGGGATCGGCCGGTACACCGCCGGCGCCATCCGGTCTTTCGCCTTCAACGAGGACGCGCCGATCCTGGATACGAACGTGATGCGGGTCCTGCATCGGGTGTTCATCGGAGCCGGCGATCCCAAACTGAAGAAGTCCACACTCTGGGCGTTGTCCGAGACCTTGATCCCTCGAGGAAAAGGGTATGATTTCAACCAGGCCCTGATGGACTTCGGCGCGATCGTCTGCACCGCCCGCGATCCCTACTGTCTGCTCTGTCCCATGAAGGATTGTTGCAAAAGCTACCCGTTTGAGCCTCATCGTAACTCGTGACGCGCTTGCGCGGCGGGCTCTCCGCGCACGCCGCCGAAGCCGGCTCTGGCGCGCAGGCGGCCGAAGGCTCCTGCCCGTCGCACGGCTTCGGCAGGCGGGTCGGCCCGCAGGCGGAAGCGCTTCCGCCCTCCAGACTTCGGCGAGCTCAGTCGAGCCGAGGCTCCCGGCGGACGGGTCAGCGCGCAGACGCGTGATGTGTAATGAGCAAGAACGTCGAGAAGCCTGACCCTTCACGCCTGACGGATCACGCATCACGTCAAACAATCCAGGTTGCAGCAGGACTGATCCTCCACGAGGGTCGTTATCTGATCACTCGCCGGAAAGCGGGGACACACCTGGGAGGACTCTGGGAGTTTCCCGGCGGGAAGCGTGAGCCCGGCGAGTCGCTGGAGGCCTGCCTGCGCCGGGAGCTACGCGAGGAGATTGGGGTCGAGATCACGGCGCCGGCTCGATTTTATGTGGTCTGCCACGACTACCCGGAAAAGAGGGTCGAACTGCACTTCTTCCGCTGCACCATCCAGGGTGGCCATGGGCGGGCGGTGGACTGTGAGGATGTCCGCTGGGTGACCCCGGAAGAGTTGACGAAGTTCGAGTTTCCGCCGGCGGACGGTCCGATGATTATAGCCCTGCAACGTGGACCGGGGCGGTCATGAAATTCCCCGTTGATGCCAAACTCAAGGACGACACGCCGATACAGCTCCTCCTGGCCGGCCACAAGGATGTCGAACCATTGCGGCAGCTCTATCGGGTGATCGTCGCCGAAGGCACCTCCTATCCGCATGAGCGGTTGCCGGATCAGGACGAGTTCATGGAGTACTGGTTCCGCGGAAAGACGACCGTGGCCGCGTACGTGCATGATCGCGCGCCCGACGCGGAGATGCTGGGCGCATTCTACCTCAAGCCGAATTGGCCCGGGCGCGCCCGACAAGTCGCCAATGCCGGTTTCATCGTGGCGCCCGACTGGCGGAACAAAGGGCTGGGATGGCTGCTGGGGGCTACCATGCTGCACTATGCGAAGGAGCTGGGATATCGGAGCGTGATCTTCAACCTGGTCTTCTCGGAAAATCAGGCTGCTCGGCTTTTGTGGAGGAAGCTGGGCTTCTCGGAGCTTGGGGCCATTCCCGGCGCGGTGCGCAAGAACGATGGGATGTACCAGGATGCGGTGATCATGTGGCGGTCACTCATCGAACCGTGAAGCGTGAGGGGTGAGGGGCGAGGCGACAGGGACCCACAGCCTTTCCTTGCCCCCTTACGCCTGACGCCTCACGCCTGACGGGGCTTTTATGAAGATCGTGCTCGATATTGAGACGGTGCAAGCCTCAAAGGAGGAGTGGGCTCGCCTCTCCGGAGTTCCCATACTCTATCCGGAGAATCTCCTGGACGCGGGCGATGCGGCCCAGCAGGACCGGGACTATGAGAAGTCCTCCTTCGATGGCACCTTCAGTCGAATCGTCTGCATCGGCATGCTTGTGTTCTCCGACACGATGGACCCGCAGGGGGCCCTGTGCTGGTACGGGTCGGATG
>WNEW01000587.1_pt1 | contig 17446 bp, 17 predicted proteins | sample 5399891 | NCBI WGS metagenome assembly WNEW01 (sample SAMN13153336, study PRJNA577476) | soil metagenome | isolation source: 40 cm grassland meadow soil pre-rain plot 5 | place: USA:California | collected 2015-09-08 | reverse complement strand
TTCCACCGGCGACGAGGCCCCCACGTTTCGCTAACTTCCCGGCTATGCGATGGGTCGTTGGCGTCGTCGGGATCGCCCTCTTAGCGACCGTGCTGTGGGACGCCTTCGAGACCATCATTCTGCCGCGGCGCGTCAGCGGCCGCTTCCGCCTCACCAAGTTCTTCTACCGCGCTACCTGGCGTCCCTGGCGGGCGGTCGCCCCGCTCTTGCCGCGCCGCCCGCGTGATGCGTTCTTGAGCTTCTACGGCCCGCTCTCGCTGCTCCTGCTCCTGGCGCTGTGGGCAGCCGGGATCGTACTCGCCTTCGGGATGCTGCAATGGGCCGCCGGCTCGGCGCTCAACATGGCAGGCGCAGGCCCCGGATTCGGCGCCGACCTCTACATGAGTGGGACGACGTTCTTCACGCTTGGCCTGGGCGACGTCGTGCCCCGGACGCCGATCGCGAAGACGGTCACCGTCATCGAGACCGGGACCGGCTTCGCGTTCTTGGCGCTCGTGATCGGGTACTTCCCCGTGATCTATCAGGCGTTCTCGCGCCGCGAGATGGCGATCTCGCTGCTCGACGCGCGGGCCGGATCGCCGCCGACGGCAGGGGAGCTGCTATGGCGGTACCGCTGGGACGAGGACGGCCACGCGCTCAGCGAGCTGTTACGGGAGTGGGAGCACTGGGCCGCCGATGTGCTCGAGAGCCACCTGTCCTATCCGGCGCTCGCGTACTTCCGCTCGCAGCATTACAACCAATCGTGGCTCGGTGCCCTGACGACGATTCTCGACGCCAGCGCCCTCGTGATGGTTGGGCTCGAAGGGTCGTGCATGGAGCAGGCGAGACTGACGTTCGCGATGGCGCGCCACGCCGTAGTGGATCTCGCGCAGGTCTTCAACACGCCGCCGCGGGAGCCCGCGCAGCGGCTCTCGGACGCGGAGTTCTCCCGGCTCCAGGCACGTCTCGCCGAGGGGGGGCTCAAGCTGCGCGACGCTGGCGGCGCGACGGGTGCGGCGCCGCAGCTGGCGGAGCTGCGACGCATGTACGAGCCGTACGTCGCAGCACTGGCGCGTCACCTCGCGGTGACCCTCCCGCCCTGGGTGCGGCAGGGAGAGCGGCCGGACAACTGGCAGACGAGCGCCTGGGAAGGACCGAAGAGGCTCCCACGGCCGGGTGGCTCACCAGCGACGGACGACCACTTCTAGCGGGAACGTGCGGGGCGCGAGGGCGGGGAGCGACAACCGCGTATGGAACGAGCAACATTGTGTCCAATGCGCCCAGGAGGACTCGAACCCCCAGCCTCTTGGTCCGTAGCCAAGCGCTCTATCCAGTTGAGCTATGGGCGCTGTCAATTGCGCGATGGGCGGTACTAGACTCGAACTAGTGACCTCCACGATGTCAACGTGGCGCTCTAACCAACTGAGCTAACCGCCCGGCTTGAACGCGGAACGCGGAAGTGGGAACGCGGAACAGGGGAATGTTGTGACACCTGTTCCGCATTCCACGTTCCGCGTTCCGCGTTCAAGTAGCGGGGGTGGGATTTGAACCCACGACCTCCGGGTTATGAGCCCGGCGAGCTACCAGACTGCTCCACCCCGCGTCGGTGTTTCGTCCGCCATAGCCCCGGCCGTCAGGCCGGGCGAGAGCGGGAAACGGGACTCGAACCCGCGACCCCAACCTTGGCAAGGTTGTGCTCTACCAACTGAGCTATTCCCGCGTGGCCGCAATTTAACGGACCCTGTACGCAGGGACCACCCTGAGTCGGACTGTCGGACGGTCGGACAGTCGGACCGTTGAGTCGTTTGCGGGATCGGGGCTTCCGTCCGACAGTCAGACTGTCCGACCGTCCGACCCAGTGGAGGCGAGGGGGATCGAACCCCTGACCTCGTGAATGCCATTCACGCGCTCTCCCAACTGAGCTACGCCCCCGTTATGTTGGGCCCCCGCGAAACCGACCCGCCGGGAACACGGCATCTTACCGGGACGTTCTAGGGATGTCAAGCGTTTTCAGGCTTTTGCGTGAACTTTTTCGCCCGGTGCCGGTATCACAGGGTGAAAATCCGAGACCATCGACATGGCCAAGCACATTCGACGGAAGAAGCCGACCTCCCCCGCCCGGGCGAAGCCCCGTGCGGCCTCCCGCCCTGCGGCGGCGGTGGCCGCCGCGGTGGCCCGGGCTAAGCCCGCCAAGAAGCGCGGGCGGCGCCGGGGTCTGCTCGCGGGGCTTGGCCACCACGAACACGAACGCGATATCCTCGACCAGTACCTCCACGAGGTGTCGAAGACGCCCCTCCTCACGCAGAAGGAGGAGATCGCGCTCGCCCGCAAGGTCCGTGCGGGGGACCAGGAGTCGATGCAGGAGCTCGTGAAGCGTAACCTCCGCTTCGTGATCTCGGTCGCCAAGAAGTATCAGAACCGGGGCCTGCCGCTCACCGACTTGATCGGCGAGGGGAACGTCGGGCTGCTCACGGCTGCGCGGAAGTTCGACCCCGACCAGGGCGTCAAGTTCATCTCTTACGCGGTGTGGTGGATCCGGCAGGCGATTCTGGCGGCCCTGGCGCGCCAGGGGCGCACCGTGCGCGTGCCGCTCAACCGCACGGCGGACCTGTCGCGCATCGTGCGCACGGCGGAGTACCTGCGGCAGACGTTGCGCCGCGAGCCCACCCCGGAGGAGATCGCCGACGCCACCAAGCTGTCGCTTGAGGTGGTGCAGTCCCTCGCCGCCCTCAACACGGGCGACGTCCGGCTCGACGCCCCGCTCGATCCGGACGGCGACCGGTCGCTGATTGAGCGCTTCATTGCCGAAGACCTGCCCGACACGGAAGACCAGGCAATGGATCGCTTTCTGTCGGACGAAATCGAGTCCGCGCTGAACACGCTGCAGCGGCGCGACGCGAAGGTGCTGCGGCTGTACTTCGGGCTGGACGGCGGTCGCGAGCATACGCTTGAGGAGATCGGCGGGATGCTCGGCGTCACGCGCGAGCGGGTGCGGCAGCTGCGGGATCGCGCGCTGAAGCGGCTGCGGGATGGCGATGTCGGGAAAGCGCTTGCCAGTTTCGCAGCCTAAAGCGAGCGGTCGTCAGTACAGTTCCAAGACGCCAAGTCACAAGCGGTTCACAGGCGAAAGTGGTCAGTGGTGATCCCACTGGCCACTTTTTGCTGAACACCGCTTGCGACTTGGCGTCTTGAGACTGGCAACTGTAGTTTAGCCCCGTGATCGCCCAACTCGGCCGAAGGACCGTCGACGCCGTCAAGGCCGTCGGCCGCTTCGGCCATTTCGTGTCCGACATGGGCCGCGCCCTCCCGGACGTGGCCACGTGGGGGGGGCTGACCGTCGTTCAGATGCGGCGCGTGGGCGTGGACTCGCTCCCGGTCGCGCTCTTCATCGCGGCGTTCACGGGCGTGGTGCTCGCCCTCCAGGCCTCTTACACCTTCACGGGGACGGTGCCGCTCTACTTCGTCGGCACCCTCGTCGGTAAGACGATGATGCTCGAGCTCGGGCCCGTCCTGGCGGGGCTCGCGCTCGCGGGCCGGGTCGGCGCCAGCATGGCGGCGGAGCTGGGCACCATGAAGGTGACCGAGCAGGTCGACGCCCTCGAGACGCTCGCCTACGATCCCCAGAGCTTCCTCGTCGTCCCGCGGGTGCTCGCCGGGACGCTCATGTTCCCGGTGATCGTCGCGCTCGCCATCCTCACGGGCATCGCGACCGGTTGGCTCGCGAGCCTCGTGCTGCTCGACCTGTCAACGCAGGAATTTCTCAAGGGCCTGAAGCTGTTCTATCGGTTCAAGGACACCTGGTTCGGCCTCTTCAAGAGCGCGACGTTCGGCTGCACCATCACGCTCGTCGGCTGCATCGTCGGGCTCGCGACGCGCGGCGGCGCGGAGGGCGTGGGCCGCAGCACGACTCGCGCCGTCGTCTACTCCGCCGTGCTACTCCTCGTGCTCGACGCGTTCTGGGCGCTGGTGCTGCTGCGATGATCCAGTTCGCGGACCTTTACAAGGCCTTCGACGGCAAGCCGGTGCTCGCGGGGGTCACGCTCGATGTGCAGGACGGCGAGACCATGGTGATCATCGGCTACTCGGGCACCGGAAAGAGCGTCGCGCTGAAGCACGTCGTCGGGCTGTTGCAGCCCGATGGCGGGGACGTCATCGTTGACGGCCGACCCGTCTCGACGCTCGACCGGGCGGAGCTGTACGGCCTGCGGCGCGAGATCGGCTTCGTGTTCCAGTTCGCAGCGCTGTTCGACTCCATGACCGTCGCCGACAACGTGGCGCTCGGGCTGCGGCGCCGCAGGTTGTCGGAAGACGAGATCGACGAGCGGGTGCGCGAAGCGCTGGCGCTCGTGGACTTGACAGGCACCGAGGACCGCCTGCCGGCCGAGCTGTCGGGCGGGATGCGCAAGCGGGTGGGCATCGCGCGCGCCATCGCCCTGCGGCCGCGCTACCTCCTCTACGACGAGCCGACTACCGGTCTCGACCCGGTGACCTCGGCGGTGATGGACCAGCTGATGGTGCGGACCCGCGAGCACCTCGGGGCGACCGGGATCGTGGTGACCCACGACATGCGCAGCGCCTATGCCGTAGGGGACCGGATCGCCATGTTGTACGAGGGTCGGATCCGCCAGGTCGGCCCCGTCGCCGAGATCCAGCAAACGGGGGATCCTGTCGTGCGGCAGTTCATCGAGGGGCGTCCGGCATGAAGCGCGAGAACGAGTTCGCCGTCGGCGTGGTGGTGATCGCCGCCTTCGCGGTGGTGGTGGCCGGAGCGCTGTGGCTCTCGGGCGCGCATCTGGGGAAGACCGAGGCGGTCTACACGGCGCGGTTTCGTACGGTGGGCGGACTGGGCGTGGGCGACCCCGTGGTGCTGCGGGGCGTGCGGGTCGGCCGCGTCGAGGCGATCCGCCTGGCCCCGGGAAACTGGGTCGAGGCGGACCTCAAGATCTATTCCGGCGTCACCCCACCGGCGACGCCGGCCGTGATCGCCGCCTCCGCGTCGCTGTTCGGGGAGTGGGCTGCGACCCTCATCTCGCGCGACCCGCCCCCCGCCGACCCGAATGTGCGTCAGGCGCTGACGGAGGCGCAGGCCGCGGGCGGCGGCAAGTGGCCCGGGGCTACGCTCCCGGACATCGGCCAGCTCACGGCACAAGCGAGCCGCATCGCCACCGACATCGCCGCGGTCGCCAACCGGGTCCAGACCGCGTTCGACTCGGAGGCCGTCAACGAGCTGCGGCGCTCGATTCGGGACTTCGGCCAGATCGCCGATCGTCTGGCCCGGGTCACCAACGAGCAGGCCGACGTCATCGGATCGGTGGGGTCGAACTTGCGTCAGGGGTCGGACGTGCTCGCCAAGGCGGCGACGAGCCTGCAGGGCACGCTGGGGCGGGTCGATTCCGCGACCAACCAGGGCCAGCTCGCGACCATCCTCAACAATTCCGCGGCCACCAGCGCGAACCTCCGCTCCGCATCGCAGGACTTCCACGACCTGATGGAGTCCGCGCATAAGAACCAGGAAAGCGTAGTGCGCGTGCTCGTCGCGGCCGACAGCGTCATGTCCCGCATCGCGAACCGCAGCGGTACGCTCGGCCTCCTCGTCTCGGACTCGACGCTCTACAAGGAGACGACTCTCACGATGATCCAGCTGCGGCAGCTGCTGTCGGACATCCAGGCGAACCCGCGCAAGTACTTCACGTTCAGCGTGTTCTAGAGCCAATGCGGCAGTGTGAACGCGGAACGCGGAACGCGGAACGCGGAACAGAAATGGGATGTCGTGCGACGCGGAGCTGCCACCACTGTTCCGCGTTCCGACTTCCGCGTTCCGCGTTCGAAGCATGAAGCGCCGCCAATCCCGGGCCACGCGCGAGACATCGGCAGGCGGGGTCGTGTTTCGGCGCGCCCCGCCCCCCGACGGCGGCCCGCCACGGTTCCTGTTGATTCGTGACTCGTACAAGAATTGGGGCTTTCCGAAGGGACACCTGGAGCGCGGCGAGCCTCCTGCCGAGGCGGCGCGCCGCGAGGTGGCCGAAGAGACGGGACTCGACGACCTCATTCTGCACGGTCCGATCCAGGTGATCGACTGGTACTTCCGATTCCGCGGCAGGACGATCCACAAGTACTGCCACTTCTTTCTCTTCGAGTCGCGCCAGGGCGATCCGGTGCCGCAAGCCGAGGAGGGGATCACGGACTGCGCCTGGTATCCGCTGGAGGAGGCGCGGAAGACGATCTCCTATGACAACGCGCGCGGGGTACTCGAGCGGGCCGCCGAGATGGTGCAGGCGCTCGCGCCCGCCGACGGAGGACCGCCGTGACGGCCGTCGTGCCAGTCTACCACCCGCGCCGCGACGCGCGCCGCGCGGTGAAGTCGGGATACCCCCGCGACGCCGGTTCGGTGCGTCTGTGCCGCAGCCTGCCGGCGGTCGAGCGCCTCCTGGCACAGCGGCTGGTGGACGCCGTCGTGCTCGACGTGAAGGCCGCACCCACCCTGCCGGCCGCCCTCGCGCTGCCGGCGCGCTTCCCCCGCATTCCGATGTACGTCCTCTCGGCGTTCCGCCCCGACGACGGCGCGCTGCTGTCGGCGTGCCACGCGGCGGGGTTCGCCGGCATTCTGGTCGAGGGCGTGGACCACGCGATCGCCGGCGAGTGGATCGCGGCGCGCACGGCCCAAGTAGCGCGCCGCGAAGCGCTCGCCGACGCGCCGACGCTGCTGCGGCTCACCGACCGGCTGCAGGTCGCCGCGTGGGAGGAAGTGCTGCGCCGGGTCGGCGTCCCGACCCAGACGGCCCACGTCGCGCAGGCGTTGCGAGTCACGCGTGAGCACCTGTCGCGCGAGTTCGCGGCCGGGGGCGCGCCGAACCTGAAGCGCGTCATCGACCTGGCGCGGACGGCGTGTGCGGCGGACCTGCTCGGGAACCCGGGCTACAGCGTGCGACAAGTAGTGCGGATCCTCGGATACGCGTCCCCCAGCCATCTGGCGGGCGCGGCCCGACGGGTCGCGGGCGCGACGCCGCAGGAGCTGCGCGAGCTCGGCCCGCGCGGCGTGCTGGCGAGGTTCCTTAGAGGAAGGACGAGGTCGCGGATATGAACCAAGACCTTGCCTTGCAATTCCGCATTCCGCATTCCACATTTCCGCACTCTTGTGATAACTTTCACAAGCTCCCAACTTGGACGACCATGGCCACCGACTCCATCCTCCGACCCGGCGAGCTGAAAGAGATCCTCCTCAAGGAAATCCAGAGCGCCGACCTGGCTGAAATCGATGTGCGGGAAGTCGGCACGGTGCTGGAGGTGAAGGACGGCATCGCCCGCATCTACGGCCTTACGTCCGCGATGGCGGGCGAGATGCTGGAATTCACCTCCTCGGAGACCAGCGAGAAGGTGACCGGTCAAGCGCTGAACCTCGAAGAGGACAACATCGGGGCGGTGATCTTCGGCAACTATCTGGTGCTCCGAGAGGGAGACGAGGTCCGGCGCACCGGCCGAGTGCTCGACGTGCCGGTGGGCCCGGCGTTGGTGGGTCGGGTGGTGGACGCGTTGGGCCGTCCGGTGGACGGGCTCGGGCCGGTGCACACCACCACGACCCGGAAGGTCGACATCGTGGCGCCGGGCATCATCAAGCGGCAGCCGGTGAAGGAGCCGCTGCAGACCGGGATCAAGGCGATCGATTCGATGATCCCGATTGGGCGGGGCCAGCGGGAGCTGATCATCGGCGACCGCGGCACCGGCAAGACGGCCATCGCCATCGACACGATCATCAATCAGAAGGGCGAAGGCGTCATCTGCGTCTACGTGGCGATCGGCCAGAAGAACTCGACCGTCGCCGCGGTGGTGGAGCGGTTGAAGGAGCACGGCGCGATGGACTACAGCATCGTGGTGGTGGCCTCGGCCGCCGAGCCCGCGCCGATGCTGTACATCGCCCCGTTCGCGGGCTGCGCCATGGCGGAGTACTTCATGTACGACGAAAAGCAGGCCACGTTATGCGTGTACGACGACCTGTCGAAGCAGGCCGCCGCGTACCGCCAGCTGTCGCTCGTGCTGCGGCGCCCGCCGGGGCGCGAAGCGTATCCGGGCGACGTCTTCTACCTGCACAGCCGGTTGCTCGAGCGGGCGGCGAAGCTGGCGAATGAGATGGGCGCGGGCTCGCTCACCGCGCTCCCGATCATCGAGACTCAGGCGGGCGACGTGTCCGCCTACATCCCGACCAACGTCATCTCCATCACCGATGGGCAGATCTTCCTCGAAACCGACATGTTCTACTCCAACGTGCGGCCGGCGATCAATCCGGGCATCTCGGTATCGCGCGTGGGAGGGAGCGCCCAGATCAAAGCGATGAAGCAGGTGGCGGGACGGCTGCGGCTCGACCTCGCGCAGTACCGTGAGCTCGAGGCGTTCGCGCAGTTCGGCTCCGAGCTCGACCAGGCGACCCAGAAGCAGCTGGCCCGCGGGGCGCGGGTGGTCGAAGTGTTGAAGCAACCCCAGTACCAGCCCATGCCGGTCGAACGGCAGGTGATGATCATCTTCGCCGTCACAAACGGCTATCTCGACGACGTGGCGCCGGAGGATATCAAGGCCTGGGAGCAGGGCTTCCTCGACTTCATGGAGGCGCAGCACCCGGAGCTGGGCCAGGAGATCCGCACCCGCAAGCTGCTCCCTGACGAGCTCGCTGCGCGGCTGCGCGCGGCGATCGACGAGTACAAGAAGATCGCGCGCTGATGGCGAAGCCCCGCGAACTGCGCCGGCGGATCAAGTCCGTCCAGAGCACGCGCAAGATCACCAAGACGATGGAGCTCGTCGCTACGTCGAAGCTCAAGCGCGCGCAGGACCGGGTGATCGCAGCGCGCCCGTACGCTGCTGCGCTGGCCGAAGTCATCGGCAATCTCTACTCCCCCGAGTTCGCCGAGCGGTTCCCGCTGCTGCGCCAACCGCGGAATGGGACTGCGGGCAGCCAGCGGGTGGCCCTGCTCCTGATCACGTCGAACCGCGGGCTGTGCGGTGCGTTCAACGCCAACCTGATCCGCGAGGCGCGGCACCGCATCGAGGAGCTGGAGGGCGAGGGTGTCACCGTGCAGCTGCACATCGTGGGCAAGAAGGGCATCACGTTCTTCAAGTTCGCGAAGCGGCCGGTGGCGTCGCAGCGGGTCGACATCGGTGACAAACCGAGCGCCGCCCACGCCGCCGAATTGGTGGAACCGCTGATGGCGCAGTTCGAGGCGGGGGCCCTCGACGCGGTCGAAGTCGTGTTCGCGCGGTTCAAGAGCGCGGTCTCCACGCCGCCCACCACCCTCCCCATCCTCCCCATCGCCCCGCCCCGGGCGGGCGAGGGCGGTCCAGGGCGGGCGAGGGCGGTCAACTACATTCTCAAGCCCTCCGCCGAGGCGATCCTCGCGCAGCTGCTGCCGCTGTACGTGCGCAACCAGGTGTATCGGGCGCTGGTGGAGACGGCGGCGGCGTTCCTCGGCGCACAGCGCACGGCGATGAAGAACGCGACCGACAACGCCGGCGAGATTATCGAGCTGCTGCAGCGCACCTACAACCGGGCGCGGCAGGCGCAGATCACCCAGGAGATCGCAGAGATCGTGGGCGGGGCGGAGGCGTTGAAAGGCTAGCTGAAGGCCGATGGCTGACAGCGCAGTTCGAGGACTTATGGCGACACGAACCAAAGCAGCCCCCAAGAAGCCGGCGGCCGAGCCGAAGACGAACAGCGGCAAAGTCGTCCAGGTCATCGGCCCCGTGCTCGACGTGGAGTTCGAGCCGGAGCGGCTCCCCGAGCTCTACAACGCCCTCGTCATCGATTATCCGGGCGACGGCACGGCGCCGATCCACCTGGTGGCTGAAGTGCAGCAGCACATCGGCCGCAACCAGGTGCGCGCGGTGGCGATGAGCTCGACCGACGGTGTGGTGCGCGGCATGGCGGCGGTGGACACGGGCCAGCCGATCACCGTCCCTGTCGGCGAAGCGTCGCTCGGTCGCATCCTCAACGTTTTGGGCGAGCCGGTGGACGAAGGCGACCCGATTCCAGCCGGGGCGGAGCGCTGGCCGATCCACCGCGAGACGCCGAAGTTCGTCGATCTCGAGCCCAAGACAGAGGTGTTCGAGACCGGCATCAAGGTCATCGACTTGGTCGCGCCGTTCGTGAAGGGCGGCAAGATCGGCCTGTTCGGCGGCGCCGGCGTGGGGAAGACAGTCATCATCATGGAGCTGATCCACAACGTGGCGATGGGTCACGGCGGACGCTCGGTCTTCTGCGGCGTGGGCGAGCGGACGCGCGAGGGAAATGACCTCTACATCGAGATGAAGGAGAGCGGGGTGCTGAAATCCTGCTCCTTGATCTATGGCCAGATGAACGAGCCGCCCGGCGCGCGGCTGCGGGTGGGGCTGTCCGGGCTCACCGTCGCCGAGTACTTCCGCGACATCGAAGGCCAGGACGTGCTGGTGTTCATCGACAACATCTTTCGCTTCACCCAAGCCGGCTCGGAGGTGTCGGCGCTGCTCGGGCGCATGCCGTCAGCCGTCGGCTATCAGCCGACGCTGGCAACGGAGATGGGCGAGCTGCAAGAACGCATTACCTCCACCAAGAAGGGGTCGATCACCTCGGTCCAGGCGATCTACGTGCCGGCCGACGACCTCACGGACCCCGCCCCGGCCACGGCGTTCTCGCATCTCGACGCGACGGTGGTGTTGTCACGCCAGATCTTCGAGCTGGGGATCTATCCAGCGATGGATCCGCTCGCGTCGTCCTCGCGCTTGCTCGACGCTCAGTATCTGGGCGAGCGGCACTACAAAGTGGCGGTCGAGGTGCAGCGCATTCTGCAGCGTTACAAGGACCTCCAGGACATCATTGCGATCCTGGGGATGGACGAGCTGTCCGAGGAGGACAAGCAGCTGGTGGGGCGCGCGCGGCGCGTACAGCGCTTCCTGTCGCAGCCGTTTTTCGTGGCTACTCAGTTCACCGGCCTCGAGGGGAAGTATGTGAAGCTCGAGGACACCATCAACTCTTTCGAGCGCGTCGTGGCCGGCGAATTCGACCAACTGCCCGAGCAGGCGTTCTATATGGTGGGGGGGATCGACGAGGTGGTCGAGCAGGCCAAACGCCTGGCCAGCGCCTGAGTGATGCACGTCACAGTCATTTGCCCTGAGCGTGGGGTATTCGATGGCGCCGCGGACGCAGTGGTCGCGCCGGCGTTCGACGGGCAGGTCGGCATCCTGCCGCGCCACGCGCCGTTCCTGACGCTGCTCGGAAACGGCCGGCTGACGGTACGAGCGGGCGGGGTGACCCACCGCTTCGAGGTGTCCGGCGGATTCCTCCAGGTGGCGGGCGACGCAGTCCGGATCCTGGCCGACCAAGTCCAAGCGTCGTGATGCGGTATTGTGTTGCGCCCATCAACTCCTCGCTGGGAGGGTCATACCTATGCGGAAGCTGATCGGCAGTGCAGTGCTCGCGGCCGCGCTCTTCGTCACGCCGACCCTCGCGGCGGCGCAACGCCGGGCGGCGGCGGAAACCGGCCCGAAGCACGAGTTCGGAATCGACCTGGCGTTCCAGTACGTCAGCCTGGGGAGCAATGGCGGCTCGGGCGTCCAGCTGGCCGCGCCGGTCGACGCCCGTATCGGCGTCCTGTCACGGTCGCCGAACATGTTCGAGATCCGGGCCTCGCTCAATTGGGACAGCAACTTGGGCGCCATCGCGTTCGCGCCCGGGGTCAACGTGCTCCACGTGTTGAAGCGGGGGAGCGGCACGCGCGGACTGATGCGCGCACCGTACGTGACGGGCGGGGTGGGGCTGAACATCCTCAAGTTCGGCTCCGGCGCGAGCACCGAGACACAGTTCGCGCTCGGTGCGGGCGTCGGAAAGCGCCTCCCGTACGGCAGCGCGGTGTTCCGGCCGGAGGGATTCATCGCGTACGCCTTCTCATCCGGCGCGCTCCCGAGCGCCTTCTCACTCGGCGTGCGGCTCGGCTTGTCGTTCTGGCATTAGCGCCGGGGGCCCCTGCGTTCCCACCCTGTAGGCTGGGCTCGGCGAGACGTTGCCCTTAACGGCAGTGTCGCGCCGAGCCCAAGCTTCAGCCTGGGAACGCGGTACGTCGGTCCGGGTACTCTGTCCGACGCCGTGTCCCACCCGACCCGCACAAGGAGAAAGCCGCATGCGGCGTGACCTCGCGTTGCTGGTCTTCGCCGGTCTGCTCGCCGGCGCGGCGCGCGCGCCCGCGCAGGCGACGGGCACGCCGACGTTCAACGCCCCCTATCGCGCCTTCCAGCGCTCCGAAATCGGCGTGCTGTTGAGCTTCCCCAATGGCGGCGGCACCGCGGTCGAGGGTGCGTACCGCATGGCGAGCGGCCGGCTCGACCTCGGGTTCAGGGTAGGCTTCTTCGATCCACCGGGGCCGGGGAGCGCGGTCGCGCTCGCGGGCGTGGAAGCGCGCCAGCGCGTCATCACGCACACCTTGGACTTCCCGCTCGACGGCGCCGTGATCCTCGGCGCCGGCGCCAACTTCGTGAGCGGCGCGTCGGTGATGATCATCCCCGCCGGCCTGTCGCTGGGGCGGCGGATCGATCCCAAAGGATCGACAGTGAGCATCGTTCCCTACGTGCAGCCGACGCTGTATCTGCTCGCGGGGGATACCGCCGACCACGTCCAGTTCTCGCTCGGCCTCGGCGCGGATTTCCGCCTGAGTCGCGCGTTCGATGCGCGCCTCAGCGCCGGCCTGGGCGATAACGAGGGCGTGTCAATCGGCGCCGTGTGGGTGCATTAGAGCGACACACGATTGACTCGCCGGGCGGGGATTCCTACCGTAGGCGAGTCGCTGCGGGGGCCGGCGCCCTGGTCCCGTGACTCTTTGTCCGGAGAGGGGGCCTTATGAAGCGCGCACTCGCGGTGCTCACGCTGGCCGTGTTCGGGACCGCACCGGCTGCGGCGCAATGGCTCGGCATGCCGAGCTGGAACAGTCCGAAGGGCGGCGGCGTCGCGATCTCCGCCGATTACGGGCAGCCTAACGCGGACGCCCGCAAGGGCACTGCCTACGGCGCCCGCCTGTCTCTCGGTGTGGGTACGGGGACCCTCACCGCCGGGGCGTCGTCGTGGCAGCCCGCGACCTTCAGCACCCGCGTCACGTCCTTCGGGGGGTCGCTGGGGTTGCGCCTGATCGGCGGCAGCCTGCTGCCGGTCGCTGTGAATTTGCAGCTCGGTGGAGCGTACAACAACAAGGTCACGTCCGGGACGCAGACACTGCCGGAGGCGACCACCGCGCAGGGCGCCGTGGGTCTCAGCACTCTGCTCCCCGTTCCCATGATCCGCCTCGAGCCGTACTTCTCGCCGGGCGTGCGCTACCATCGGTACTGGAACGTGCCGGTGGGTGCGCGGAAGGAAGAGACCAACTTCGGCTGGGTGGTGGGGGGCAACGCCGGCATCGGGCCCGTCGGGATCCATGTCGCGTACGATTCCGAGAAGTTCGGCGATGGCACGACGCACGTCGTGATCGGCATCGGAGCGAGCCTGCAGCTCAGGGGACCACTCGGGATGTGAGTTCGCCTTACAAAACCGCAATCGAACATTTTACCTTGAGGTCGCATATGAAGCGCGCGTTTTTGGTAGTGGGAATAATCGCAAGCGTGGCTGCGCCCGCCGCGGCGCAGTGGCTCGGGATGCCCGTATGGAACAGCCCCAAGGGCGGCACCGGCATCACCATCAACGGAGACTGGGGCAGGCCGGATTCGGCTTCCGGCAAAGGCAACGCGTTCGGTGGCCGCGCCTCGCTCGGTCTCGGCACACTGACCCTGACCGCCGGCATCGAGAGCTACAAACCGGAGAACGCCACCTCGAGCACTACGTCCATCGGCGGCAATGCCGCGATGCGCGTCATCGGCGGCAGCCTCATTCCGGTGTCGGTGAACCTGCAGGTCGGCGCTGCGCGCAGTGATTCGGCCAGCCCTACCCGGCCGGCCACCACGAGCGTGATCGGTGCGGTGGGCCTCGCCGTCAGCCTGCCCACGCCCGGCCTGAGCATCGAGCCGTACGTTTCCCCCGGATTCCGCTACCGCCATGCGTCCGGAACGGGTAACACGAACTTTGGGTACACGATCGGGGCGAACCTGAGTTTCGGCATGTTCGGCGTCCACGCCGCCTACGATTACGAACACAGGAGCGGCGGCGGCCACACGGGCATCCTCGGCCTGGGTGCGAACGTGGCGATCAAGGTGCCGCTCGGCATGTGAGCCTGGTTCACAAGCGCGATTGAAGCCGCTACCTTTGGGGCGCGCCGTTCCCGGCGCGCCCCTGTTGCTCCCAGGAGTCATGTGACCGGTGGTTCCGTGGTCGCGCGAGCGTCGATTTTCGCGCTGGCGCTCGCCGAGGGCGGTTGCGCCCTCACGTTCGACAGCTCGCGGCTCGGCGTGCCGGTAAGCATGGCCGGCGCCGCGGCGGCGGCGGACTCAGGCGTCGCGTTTCGCGTCACCAAACACCCCGTGTACCTCTTGGCAGGGCTCCTCCCGGTGTCCCAGCCGAACCTGGAGGACGTGCTGGCAGGGCAGGTGGGGACCGGCGCGCGCATCGAGAACCTCCGCATCCGGGTGCGGAGCCGCTGGAGCGACCTACTGGTGACGGGGCTGACCCTGGGGCTGGTGGTGCCGCGCTCGGTGACGTTCGAGGGAGTGGTGGTGAAATAGCCCCGGGCGTGAGCCCGGGGCGTGCATCGGCCCTAGCCCTCCACCAGCTTTCTCACCAGCGCCGTCGTCCGCTCCGCGGCGCCCCGCCCCTCCTGCACCAGCCGCTTCCCGGCGTCGCCCGCCTTGCGCCGGGCGGCCGGGTCGTGATGCCACACGAGACATTGCGAGTGCAACGGATGCCGCCCGTCGCCGGGCAGCGCAACGGCCCCGCCCCGCTCGATCAGCAGCGCGGCGTCGCGGCTCATGTGCCAGTGGGGGCCCACCACCACCGGCACCCCGAACACCGCCGGCTCGAGCACCGAATGGAGCCCGGCGCGGTGGTAGCCGCCTCCCACGAACGCCATGTCGGCGAGGGCGTACAGGTCGGCGAGGACGCCCACGCGGTCGACGACGATCACGGGGGACGGCGCCGCGTGCTCGAGCTGGGACAGGCGCACGGGGCGGGGCAGCTTCAGGTGCCGGGCTCGCTCGGCGATCAGCGCCAGGTGATCGGGATTGGGTTCGTGCGGTGCCAGGATGAGGCGCGTCGTCGGGACCTGAGCGAGCAGGTCGACCAAGGCGGGAAGCAGGACGGCTTCGTCGGCGGGCCAGGTGGAGCCGGCGACGATGGTGAACGTCCCGGCGGGGGCGGCGGCAAGCCGCGCGAACGGCTCGCGCGCCCGATCGAAGCGCTCGGCACGTTCCGCCACGCTGTCGTACCGCGTGTCGCCCGTCACCTCGATCACCTCACGCCTGGTGCCCAGCTGCTGGAGCCGCCGACCGTCGTCCTCGCTGATCGTCCCCACGCGGTCGAGCGCGCGGTAGGCGGGCTCCGCCCAGCGGCGCGCGGGCCAGCGCAGCCGCGAGCTGTCGAGCGCCACCGTCGCCGAGATGAGCCCCAGGCGCGTGCCGCGGCGCCGCGCCGCGAGCGTGAGCTCAGGCCACACGTCGACCTTCGAGAACACCAGCGCCGACGGCTGCAGCGCTTCGAGCGCCGCCGCCACGTCGCCCGGGCGGTCGAACGGCAGATAGTCTGCGAGGTCCACGGGGAGGGTGCGGGCGAGCCGCTCGGCGGACGGGGAGAAGAAGGTGTAGACGAGCTGCCACTGCGGTCGCTCGGCCCGGAGCGTCTCCAGCACTGGCTTCGCCTGGAGACCCTCCCCCACAGATGGTGCGTGCACCCAGACGAGGGGCTGCTTCGGGTCGCGGTGAGCCCGCGCCCAGGCCGTCAGGCGCTCGAGCACGCCGCGGCGCGCGTCCACGCCGCGCGCGACCTTCTTATCGAACCGGGCGGCGAGGGGCAGTGCCCGCTGCGCCAGCCGCATGCTCAGCCGGTATATGAAGGAAGGGCGGTTCCGCATCACCGCGTCCGGCCGGCCGTCTTGCTGCGATAGACCGAGTCCAGCACGGCCCGGAACACCTCGACCGGGGCCGCGCCCTCGAGCAACCCTCCCTCGATGTAAAACGTGGGCGTGCTGCGCCCGCCCGCCTGCGCCGCGCGCGTCGAATCGGTGCGCACCTCCGCCCGCACGCTCTTTGAGTTGAGGCACCGCACCACGTCCCCGCGGGTCAGGCCGGCCGTGTCGGCGAGCGCGAGGAAATATGGACCCGCGTCCTTGCGGGAGGCCCAGCCATCCTGGCGCTGGAACAGCAGGTCGTGCATCGGCCAGAACTTGCCCTGACGGGCGGCGCACATGGCCAGCTCCGCGGCTCGGGCGGCGTTGGCGTGGAGCGTGGTGAGCGGCAGGTTGATGTAGACGAGTCGGACCTTCCCGGTCTGCACGTACTCGCGCTCCAAGAGGGGCATGGTGGTGAGGGCGAAGGCGCGGCAGTAGGGACACTGGAAATCGGACATCTCGTAGACTGTCACGGGGGCGTCGAGACGCCCCTTGGTGCGGGGGGCGAGGGGGTCGGATTGCACGGCGGCGTACAGCGCGAGCAGTGCGGCGGCGCCCGCGAACAGAGGTCGCGTCATGGCGCCTAAAGTAATGAAATCTGGGAAGGGGCGGGCTAGATCTCGACCTGGCGTCCCTACTGGTCTGCTCGGAACGGCCGCGACTTCGTCCAGATCACGATGACGCCGCAGGCGGCATCCGACCCGGAGTACTCGCCTGGGACCTCGCCCGAGCCGCGGTAGATCTCGATTCCATAGATGTCGCGGATCGGAGTATTCTCGTGGAAGGAGTGCACCTCCACTCCGTCTATCCACCAGGTCGGCTGGCATTGGGGCGTGCGGGCCATGACGGCGAAGCACTCGAATGTTTCCTGGTTGCAGTGAACGCGGACCCCGCGGACCGTCCGCAGGGCGTCGCCCACCGAGCTGTACCCCCGCTTCTGGAGCTCGTCCCACCGGAAGTACGCGCCCAGGGCGCGCTGCCGGCGTCGCTCGAAATCGACATAACGTGGCATGAGCTGCTCCGCGCGCGCCTGGACAACCACCGCCGGCAGCTCATGTCCCGTGAAGTCGAGCGGGAACACCCGGTTCACCACGCCCGAAGGGGGGAGGCGAAGGCGAAACACACCGGTTGCGTACCCCAGCAACTGGATCTTGACCTCCGCATCCCCGGCGGGGAGTCCCTGCGCCTCGAACGATCCCAGGGTGTCCGTGGTAAGGGGAGGGGCGTCGCGCACGATTCGGACGACGGCCCCCGGGAGCGGGTGGCCGAATTCGCTGTCGATGACGCGGCCCCGGAGCGTCGCTTGGGCGGCGCCCGTCCGGGCACCCATCGCGACCGCGAGTAGGGCCGCGAGCTGGGCGCGGGCCGTGCGGCTCAACCCTGCTCTCGGGATCACGGGGATCCCCTCCGCGACCTGGGGTTTGCAAGACCGTGCGGCC
>WNEW01000585.1_pt1 | contig 17493 bp, 14 predicted proteins | sample 5399891 | NCBI WGS metagenome assembly WNEW01 (sample SAMN13153336, study PRJNA577476) | soil metagenome | isolation source: 40 cm grassland meadow soil pre-rain plot 5 | place: USA:California | collected 2015-09-08 | reverse complement strand
CCTCCTCTTTGCGAGCCACCTAGCGGCTTCTGCACCGAGACCTGCAAACTTGTGGAGGTACGCATCAGAGTCGGTCGTGAAGAATTTCGAGTATCCCGTCCTTACCAAGACGCAGTCGCCGTCGCCTATCTTTGTTGACTGACTACTCTCGGTCTCCTCCAGGTCCTTCGCGGTTATCTCGTAGCGTTCGGGTAGCGTCTGCAATCCTTTGTAATACGGGACATCTAGGAGTACACCACGCATTACCAGTGGAGGAACCTCATCAACACTGTGGAGTCCAGCCGGCAGGTTGCTGTACCCCTTGTCCTGCTGGTACGGCGTGACATCGTGGCCGAGCACCTTGAGGTTGCGTGACATGTGAATCGGAGTGTCGAAGTGGGTTCCGGCGTGCATCGAAGTTACCACCAGCCCTATGGAGTCCGCGAAGCCGGGCGCGACCGATTCGAATAGCCTCTTCGTATGTTCGTGATATCTGTACAGATAGTACTGGAACGGAGGGTCAGCTGGATGGACAGGCATTCCCTGCCAGTATGGCTGACCGAGGTCATAGACCTTGGCTCGCCGAATCATAGCCAAGAGGTCATCAACTACCCCCGACAAGGATTACCAATCAAGGTGCAGAAGCCCACGATTTCAATCTTGGGATGAATTCCGAACAGGGCGCTCTTATGGAATGAGGCGTTCTTCGCAAGAAGCCATAAGAAATGTTTTTGATTGACAAGAACGAAGCAATCCAGGTTTCAATGCGAGAATCTCACTCCACAAGGGCTGGGACGCGACGTGAGAACTCTGAAAGCGGGAAATGGGTTGGGAGGGACCATTGGACCAGCCGCTTCAACTTCGATTCTGAAGTTGTTTCGGGATTCGAGTTCCAGAAAGAGGCAATCTTTCACGACGTTACCTTGAGAGACGGCGAGCAGACACCTGGCGTCGTGCTGCGCAGGGCTGAGAAAGTAGCGATCGCGAGGAAACTCGACGAGGTGGGTGTCCATCGAATCGAGGCCGGGATGCCGGTAGTCTCGCAAGACGATTTTGCAGCCGTTAAAGAGATCGCGCATCTCGGACTGAAGGCGAAAGTCATAGCCTTCTCAAGGCTCGTCCGGGAGGACATAGAGGCTGCTCTGAAGTGCGACGTCGAGGGAATAATATGCGAAGGACCCGTTGGCGTCCCAAAGCTCAGGCAGTTCGATTGGACCCACGAACAGGTCATACAGAAAGCCATCGATTCGATTGAGTTTGCGAAGGAGCATGGACTTTGGACGGCTTTCTTCGGAGTAGACGGTACCAGGGCAGACCCAAGCTTCTTGACGAGCGCGCTGAAGAAAATCTCTCAACAGGCTCATCCAGATTCTTTCGTAATCGTAGACACTTTCGGGTGCGCCTCGCCTGAAGCCTTCGGGAAACTCGTAAGGTTAGTCAGAAGCGTTGTCAAGGAACCACTGGAGGTCCATACGCACAACGACTTCGGCCTCGGCGTTGCCACCGCGATCGCGGGGCTGGAGAACGGCGCCTCAACCGTCCACACGTCAGTCAACGGAATAGGAGAGAGGGCAGGTAATGCCAGCTTTGAAGAGGTGGCGATGGCCCTCAAGTACCTTTACGGGCAGCCAGTCAGGTTCGATTTCTCGAAATTCAAGGAGTTATCAGAGCTAGTGCAGAGGCTGACGGCGTTTCCACTGCCACCCAACAAACCAATCGTGGGCGACAGGGTATTCACAAGGGAGGCGGGAATCTCCATTGCTGGATGGATGAAATACAATCTCGGCTCCGAAGCCTACCTTCCAGAAATCGTGGGGAATAGGCACGGCGTATTCTTAGGCAAGAAATCCGGTGTGCACTCGGTCCAATGGAAGCTGAAGGAACTCGGCTTGGAAGCAGATAAGGGTCAGCTCGATAAGATTCTTGCCGAGGTGAAGAAGAGGTCCGAAGAAAAAAAGTCGAATATTGATGACGCAGAGTTCAGGTCAATCGTGGGCTCTTTGGCAAGCTGACCTCCTTTGCAAGGCTCCCCCTAGTCAAGTTCGGGCTGGAATGCGTTGCCTGAATAACTCCGTGATGATCCTTGTCTGCTTCGAAACCAAGTTTCTTTAGCTGAATCAGGGGAGGGCACCTAGAAGGTTTTGATCTAAGTTGCGCGAACGTACTTATAACAACTCTCAATCAATCGCCCAGTCAAGCGATGGAACTCTCTAGAAACCGCAAGATCCTTGTGGTCGCGTTCGGTGTGATGGCGGTAGTCGGCTTCCTTTTGACCCCTGCCGGATTGGAGACTCGTCCTCCCTCAACGCTTAGGTCCTACGCATTGATCCCTATTTTCTTGGCCACAGTAATACTGGGCATCGCTTCCTTTGTCCTCATTTTCATGAGACCCCGAACCGCGGCGATTCTCGGGAGCATCGCGGCCATCTCGTATATCTTCTTGGTTCCAGGAGATCAAGCCGGGCTCTTCTTCTTGGGGGTGCCCGTACCTCCTCCAATAAGTCTGAGTGAACTTATAGTACTAATCCCCTCAGTGGCAGTTCTCCTCTGCGCTCCATTGGTCTATTCGGAATCCACGGTTCGCTCCCCGACCATAGTTGCAAATGCCTAGTCTGGGAACGTGAACCTCTCGATGGTCGAGGACTTCATAGAGAGACTGGACGAGCAGATAGCGTCCATCGTCCCTGGAGACCCTAACGGCAGACTCCTTGACACTCCGCCTGGGGTCGCTCCCTAGAACGGTTAGCGTCGCCCCCCTAGAACGGTTAGCCAATCCCATCTCCAATGTACTGCGGTTGCCGCTTCTCCAGGAATGCCCTAAGCCCTTCTTTGGCGTCACGGCTCGACAGGATTTTCGAATAGAGCTCACTCTCGAACGCGAGACCATCCTGCAGGCTCATGGAGAGAGCACTGTTTATCGCGCGTTTCGCTAGCTTCAATCCCATGGGACTTTTCGACCTGACTCTCTCGCAGACCGAGAGCGCCTCCTCTATCAGCCTCTCCTTCTCGACCACGATGTTCACCAAGCCTAATCGAAGCGCCTCTTCGGCAGAGAGCAGCGCTCCAGTGTAGATCATCTCCTTCGCTTTTCTCACTCCTATCAGTCTGGGCAACCTCTGAGACCCTCCGCCACCGGGAATCAGTCCCACGTTCAGCTCTGTCTGTCCAAAACGCGCCTCCGAACTCGCGACGACGATGTCAAGAACCAGGAGCAGCTCCAGCCCTCCACCGACCGCTGTGCCGTTGACCGCTCCCACCACCGGTTTGGGATAACTCTCGACGTATGTCAGGAAGGAACGCACAAACCCAGCATACTCCCGCGAAGCCTTGTTGTCCAGCGAAAGAAGATACAGGATATCTGCGCCAGCGCTGAAGACCTCTCCCCGAGCCGTTAAGAGTAGGCACCTTATCTCCCGGTTCGACTCGTATGTCTCTAACACGCGCAAAATCTCCTTCCTCGTCTCCAGGTCCAGGATGTTAAGACGGTCGGGACGACTCAGTGTTATTGTCAGAATCGCATTCGATTCTTGTACCTCAATGTTTGCTTTGGCCTTGGGCACCAAGAGTCATAGGAGACAAAGGGAGAAAAGTCTTCTGTTGTTCACAAGTCTCTTGTTGTTCGGCTCTGTCAAGTTAAGGCCTCCGAGGAGCCTCCGATGAACCTCTGTAAGACTAGCTTTTGTAACCAGATCCCGGCCAAGCGAGTAAAGCGGCCGTTTCTTGTCTTGGAACGCCTGTTCTAGGCATTAGAATTATCTCTATTCGGACCGTAGGGGTAGGTGGTATGGGGAGGGACGTGTTCCCGGGAGAGCGTCTTCGAGGCGTTTCAACAACAACCGCTGCCTTCGCCCTCGTCCTTGTTACATTGGCGGCAATCGGGGTCTACTCGACCGTAGGCACCTCATTTCGTCCATCGAGCAATACTCCTACATGCGTTGGTACCACTACTACCGTGACTGTACCATTGAACAGAACTTCAACGACAGTCCAGACGTGCTCCGTGACCCAAGTGGTTCTTGGTGCCGGAGGGTGCTACGAATACGGCAACGGCAGCAGCCTCTGCGTCCGCGGAGCCCCAGCCAGTTCAGTTGCCGACTCGTACATCAATGGCACAATCATTGTGACCTATCCGGACGGCCACAAGGTCACCTGCAATCCTGCACAGGGCCAAGGGCCCTGTATAATCGGGATTCCTTAGGAGCAGCGGAAAACGAATCTCATGTAAACCTGCAGTAGCCTCTCGTACCTCGTGGCCACCATCCTGAACGCCTTGATCCATCTAAGAAGAACTCTTCACAGTGCCCAGTGAATCGTGCAGGCGAAGCAGATTGTATATCGGCTGTTTCGCAACTTTGCACAGGTCATAAATCGACAGTTGCCAGAGCTGAAGATCTCACTAAATCCGACACGACGCACCATCCAACGAAGACAGAGGTCTTCCTGTACACCCGCTCCTACCTGATGGAGAAACCATGCCCTCGACGGTTCTGATTCAAGAAAGCATTACTGCTTCTTCTACGCTCGCGAAGTGAGGGTCTCCCGTCAACACCTTGGCCCCGAGCTTCCTCGCAGCCGAGAGCACGAAGGAGTCAGCCAGACCAAAGTTGGAATGTTTTGATTTCATCTTAGCATGCAGGAGGCCCGCATCCTTCGATTCCTTCTCACTGAGCGCGAATATCTTTGAGTTGGTCATGATCGCGCTCCAGGCGGCATCCGTATCTTTCTCCCTTCTTCGAACCTTTGAGATTATCTCGGCCAAAGACACAACATGCGTAAAGATTTCATTGCGGTTGTCAGCGAGTCTTTCTCTGACTTTCCCGCCGAGAAGGCTTCCCTCAAGATACTCTATCCAGGCCCAAGAATCGACCACGTACTTAGTCATGCGCGTCCAGCTCGTCTTCTTTCGAGAACCTTCCAACCCCTTTCAGGCTCCCGAACCAATCCTTCCTTGCTTTGCGGACGTCTATCTCGACGAGCTCCCCTTCCCTGATTCCCTCTTGTTCCGTCACCTCCTTCGGAATGCTTACGACGATCGAGCCGCCAACCTTCCTCGACTTCACAAGGGCCTTGGTCATTATCGGTTTACTCTCTCTTTGCCTAGCCTCTACTACTTATGTCTTTTTGTCATACATGTGGTGTTACAGACCGATATAGGCTCCCGACATGCTGAACCTTGCGACTCATCGAATGTCCCCCTGGTTCAGTTTGTTCGCAATCCAGTCCATACAGCCAGTACTCCATTGAGACCAGAAGTCGACGCCGCATGAAATGTCGAATTCTCACATAAGCCCAGGCGATGAACGTAATAATGTCCGCGGCTCTGGCAACGGAATCCATGCCGTCGATAGAGGGGGTCGCACAGGTGGACCGCGAGAAACTCGTTAAAGACGCCCTGGACCTGATAAACATCGACAGCCCGACGGGAAGGGAAGGGGAGGTTGGCGAGGAGTATGCTTCAAAGCTCAGGGCCTTAGGGATGAAGGTCGTCCTGCAGGAGGTCGAGCAGGGTAGGCAGAACGTGCTCGCAACGCTCCGTGGTGCAAACCCCCGCGGGGCAACACTCATGTTCAACGGACATCTCGACACTTCCTTCGCGGCCAGCGAGTCGCCCGATATCCTGCGGGCGATTTCCCCGGTTTACAGGTTCGAGCCTCCCTGGGGGTACCTGAAGGGGGACTGGATTTACGGGATGGGTGCCTTCAACATGAAGTCAGCCTTAGCGGCGTACCTCGCCGCCGTCCGTGCCCTGCAGGACTCCGGCTTCACTGCCGGAGGGGACATAGTGATCGCCGGTGTCGTGGGGGAGATAGAAAAGACACAGGTTGACAACTACAAGGGACCAGGGTTCAGAGGATACGGACACGGCACCGCGTACCTTATCGCCCACGGAGGGACGGCCGATGTCGCGGTCCTCGGTGAACCGACCGGTCTCAGACTGATGGCGGCCCACAGCGGAAGCTGCTGGTTCAAGATCAGTCTCAAGGGAACGCTGGTCCACACAGGACATGCTGAGGCCGTTCCGAACGTCATTCAGCAGATGAACCGCGTAATAACCGCGTTAGAGGAGTGGATACCTGACTACCAGAGCAGGTTCACCTACCAGGGGGTGAAGCCTACCGTCAATATCGGGTCGATAGAGGGCGGCTGGCCGTGGAGGGCTTCCAGAACTCCCGGGTACTGCAATCTCTACGTCGACGTGAGGTTTCCTCCTCCGCACCATCCTCTCGAAATAAAGCAAGAGGTGGCGAAAGCACTTGAAGCCGTGAGCAGAGAACACAAGATCTCTCCAGAACTCGACCTCTACGTCACCGATCAGTGGTCCGAAGTTTCTCCGGACGAGTACGTGTGCAGGTCTATCGGCGACGCTCACCGTCAAGTCTTCGGAGAGAAGGTGGAAACCGTCTATTTCTCTTGGTCGTCGGACGCAAACATACTCACGCGGCACGGAATCGTAGCCGTGAACTACGGTCCGTCTGGCGGTCCAGGAAAGGAAACTAGAGGAACGATGTACATTCCCAACCTCGTAAGCTGTGCGAAGGTCTACGCGCTTGTCGCGCGTGACATCTCCTCGAAGACGAGAGACGAGGTAAGGAAGAGATGACCCACCCTGCCGCTCTTGGGCTGGCCTCTCTCCTCACTCCAACGAGAGATATCGCTATCTCTCGCGCGTCGTGATTAGGGAATAAACCCTCTCGGGGGTAATCGGCAATTCCAGAAGCTTTACTCCATACGTCGAAAGGGCATCATCGATGGCGTTCGCTATTGCTCCCGCCGTTGGAATCGCCCCTCCCTCGCCAAGCCCCTTGAAGCCTCCGAGCGTGAGGGAGGGAGTCTCGATTGAGTCCACGATGACTTCGGGCATTACGGAAGCGGTTGGGAGCAGGTAGTCCACGAACGTTGAGGAGAGTAGCTGCCCCTCTCCGTCGTAGAATAGCTCCTCGAACATCGCGCCGCCGATTCCATGAGCCAGGGCGCCGTGGACTTGCCCGTGCGCGGTCATGGGGTTGACGATTACGCCACTGTCGTCAACTATGAAATACTTCAACAAGTTGACGAAGCCCGTCTCTGCGTCAACCGCGACCACCGCGAGATGGGTAGCGTAGCTACATGTCGTCGGAGATTCGGGCTCATAGAAGGATATCACATCCAATCCGGGTTCCATCCCCTGAGGAAGCCTCCCAGAGAACCTTATCGCGACGTCCGCGACTTCTTGAAAGCTGACCGCCTTCCTCGCATCCCTCTTCGAGCTGATCCTGTTCCCCTTGATGTCGAGGTCCTCCGGCGCCTCCTTCAGAAGGTGAGCCGCGATGAGCAGCACCTTATCCCTTAGCTTCCTCGAGGCTTTTATGCAGGCCCCTCCCGTAGTGACGGTTGCCCTGCTCGCCCATGCCCCCCATCCGTACGGTGCCTGCTGCGTGTCTCCCTCCATCACCCTGACATCCTCGAAGTTCACTCCCAGGGCATCTGATATTATCTGCGCGAAGATCGTCTCGTGCGCCTGACCCTGTCCTGACATTCCGAGTTGCGCCGTGACCTTCCCCGAGGGGTCCGCGGTAAGTCGGCAGGATTCCCAACCACCGACGGCCCAACCGAGCGGGCCTTGAAGACGCCCCGAGCCCGGCGCTGTGTACTCTACGTAAGTCGCTAGCCCGAGACCTAATGTCTTTCCCTCTTTTCTCAATCTCGCCTGCTCCTTCCTTAACTCGTGGTAGTTTGAGATTGTCAGCGTCCGGTTCAGCACATCCTTGTAATTCCCCGTGTCGTACAGCACTCCTATCGGCGTTGTCCAGGGCATATCCTTGACGTCTATCATGTTCTTCAGCCTGATTTCTTCCGGCCCCATCTCCAGCTTCCTCGCGATGATGTCCATCATCCGCTCCATGACATATGCCGCCACGGGTCTCCCGAAACCTCTGTGGGGACCGCACGGGGCCTTGTTCGTAACGACGCACAGTAGGTCGAAATCATAGTTGCGCAGCTTGTATGGCCCAGGGAGCGAGGCCGCGGTCAGCATCGCGGGTTGAACCTCGGTCCAGAACGTGCCCGAGACTCCGAAATCAGCGACGATCCTGTCTCTAACCGCCAGCAGGGCCCCATCTTTTTTGACGGCACAATCGATGTAGTGCACCTGTTGCCTTTCGTGCCCAGCTGTCAGCATGTGCTCGTTCCTGCTCTCATACCATTTTACCGGCCTTCCGAGCTTCATCGAGAGGATTACAACCGATACCTCATCCTGGAAGACGGCCGACTTGATTCCAAACCCCCCGCCGACGTTTGGGGCGATTACGCGAATCCTATTCTCAGGGTAATCCAGAACCTGCGCCAGGAATGTCCTGAGGACGTGAGGAAATTGGGTCGAAGCCCAGACCTGTAGGGTGTCCTTCTCCTTGTCGTAGTCGGCAAGCATGGCTCTGGTTTCTATCGGGGTGGGGGAGTACCTGTGACTCACGAGTCTCTCGCTGACGACGAGGTCTGCTTCCTTGAAGGCCATTTCCGTCCCCCCGCTGCGGAACTCTTCACGGTAGAGCACGTTGTCACCCCAATCCTCGTACAGAAGCGGGGCCTCCGCCTCAAGAGCTCTCTCTGCATCAACAACGACCGGGAGCGGCTCATACTCCACTTCTACGAGCTCAACCGCATCCTCGGCTATCGCCCGGGAACTGGCGGCCACGGCAGCGACAGGCTCCCCGACATACCGAACCTTCTCCTTGGCAAGCGAGAGTCTCTCAGGAGTTCTCAGCCCGGGCTTGTTCATCCATGAAACGAGTTGTCTCGCCGCCTCCCTCCCCGTCAGGACCCAAACGACACCCTCCAGTTGGAGAGCCCTGCTCGCATCTACCTTCTTTATTTTCGCGTGAGCGTAGGGACTCCTGACAAAGGCGGCGTAGAGCATATCGGGCAGCTTGATGTCATCCGTGAAGATGCCCGCCCCCTTCAGCAACGGGACGTCTTTTCTTGGTTTGACACTTCTCCCGACCATCTTCTTCTCAGCTGGCTCGCCCTGGAGCTTGGGAATCGTGATCGACGCTTCCGTGGTGGACAATGGCGGGCTCTAACCTTCAGGATTTCGCTCGAGGTTTTCGTTTATTAATTCGTTGTTCACTCCGACGATGAGGGTTGCGATTTCGCAATCCAAAAGAAAATCCGCCTAGTCTGTTCAAGATCACTCACGATAGCGACTCTCTCATGCTGTGACACATAATTCACCTCCGCCTCTCTTTTCTCGCGATTAGGATGAGATTATGAACGATGCTGAGGGTCATCATGTAGAGTCAAATCAAATGGAATAGGCCATGTCGCGAATTATGTGTCACAGCAACTCTCTCACAAACGCATATATACCAAAATGCCAACCGAATCACCTCAATGGTTCGTGCCTACCCAGGTAGGAACCGACCGGGTATCTCGAGGATCGGCGTCGTAATCGTTGTAATCGCTATCTTGGTCGTTGCCGGGGGTGTTGGGTACTTCTACCTCACGGCCACCCCTCCTGCGACGAAAGGGTCCACCCTGAAGATAGGGATGACTCTATCGCAGTCGGGGATCTTTGCTTCTCTCGATGGCAACTACACTCACTTCAACGACGCATGGCAGAGTTACGTGAATTCCCACGGCGGGCTTGCCGACGGTAGCGGCGTTCACCATAACGTCACGATAATCTGGTACGATGATCAGAGCCAACACGACCTTGCGGTTAGCCAGTATCACAAGCTTGCCGAGCAGGATAACGTGGACTTTCTCATCAGTCCATACAGTGCGGATATCGGGAAAGACCTGATTCCGATAGCTCAAGCGGACAAGGTTCCGATAATCATGGCTGAGGCGTCGACCGCAGGCATGTGGGTGCCCAGCAACCCGCATGACTGGGCCGTGACCTCAATGGTGCCCTACTGGCAGGTCGACTTTACAACCGGGTGGAGCGGGGGCTACTTCTCGATGCTGAAGCAGCTGATAACCGGGAGCCCGAACACAAGCCCCAAGACGATCGCGCTTGTCGGCTGGGACATAACATGGGCAAACGACGATTTCAATAGCTCCCTGCACCTCGCACCCCAGGCAGGCTTGAGCGTGGTGTACCAGAAGCTACTTCAGCCTGACTTTACCGACCCAGTCGCGGGATTCCAGGCAATAATTCCTGCCCTCAAGTCCGCCAACCCGGATATCGTCTACCTCGCGACGTTTGGTCCCGTTGCCGCGCTTTGGATGAAGGCGGCGAGCCAGTCCGGCTTCCAACCCAAGCAGTGGCACACGATAGAGTGGGGGGCTGCCTTCGCCTCTATCACGGGCCCGCTGCTCGCTTCGCATACGACGACAGAGGCGTTCTGGACTCCCTCCTTCAGCTCGCAGCAGGGAAGCAGTTTTGCTGATGAAGCCCTCTTCAACCAGTTGCTCACGAAAGCGGGAGTCACATGGTACAACTTCCAGAACATAGAGCTGAGAATGATAATCTTTCAAATGATAGCGAAAGCCGTCTCCCAAGCTGGCAGCGCGACTAGAGCGAATCTAAACACCGCACTCCACCAGCTCAACATGCCGACCGTCGGTGGACAGCTTGTCGTCCAGTCACAAGGGTACGGCACGATAGGACTGGTTCCCGTGCAGTGGCAGAACGGACGCATTCAGACCCTGTTTCCGTCGAGCCTGGCAAACGCCACGTACGTGTTCCCATAACGTTCGAATTGACGGATATCGTCCTACTGGGAGGGACCATCATAGATGGCCTCCTGCTCGGGGGCATCTACGCCTTAGCGGCACTTGGAATCTCTCTTACCTTCTCGGTGACGAACCTCCTCAATCTCGCTCACGGGAACCTCATCATGATGGGCGCGGTGCTCACCTTCGTCTTCTACAGCCTCTTGGGTGGATCGGCACTGGGACCCCTCGCCTTGTTGGCGACTCTGCTCCTCGTGCTTCTAGCCTTCACTGCTCTTGGAGCGACTATCGAATATGGTCTTGTCAGACCGATTCTCAACAACTTCTCAGACATCCTGATCAGTGGTATCCTCGTCACGGTCGGTCTCGCCCTTCTCTTGCAGGATGTTGGCGCCTACATCCTCGTGAAGGACCCGGCCAATTTTTCCAGGAGCACCACGATCTCCTTGACGCTACCCTTCATCAACTCCGTGGTGGTGGGGGGATACTACTTCGCTTCCTCGAAACTCTTCTCCATGATCGTGATTGTGGCCGCGAGCGTGGGGCTCTACCTCTTCTTCAAGAGAACATACCTTGGGATGGCGATGCGTTCTATCTCCCAGGACAGGGACGCCGCGGCCGTGGTTGGCGTCAACCTGAGAAGGATCTCCATCATCACATTCGCGATAGGCACACTCTTCGCCGGATTCGCCGGTTTCATCCTAGTCATCGACCAGACCGCGGACCCAGCGCTTGGGTTAGGCTACACGATCAAACTTCTTACAATCATGGTCCTGGGAGGTGTGAAGAGCCCGCTCGGCCCGGTCGCGGGCGGCCTACTCCTGGGCGTGATTGAACTTCTCGTTGCCTCCATATTCGGGGCTTACTGGGTTAGCGCCGTCTCCTTGATCATCCTGATCTCGATTTTACTAATCAGTCCAACGGGATTGACGGGAAGAAGGATCAGATAGTTGGATGAATCAGAATTAGGGTCGAAGAGAAGGAGAGGGCTGCTACCGATGTGGGCGGCTCGCTTCAAGCGAGCGCTGTACCTTCTCATACCACTCGCTATCATCGCGGCGCTCCTTCCAAGTTTCCTGAACACCTACATAATCGGAAGCGTAATCTTTCTTTTCATCATCTACTCGGTTCTTGCACTGAGCTACGATTTCCTCGCCGGATTCGCCGGATACATGAACCTGGGGCACATCGTCTTCTTCGGCATTGGTGCCTACGTAGCTGCCATCATCTTCAAGAAACTCGCGCTGCCCCTCGCTGTGGGCGTGGTTGCAGCACCGGTGGTGGTTGCGGGCTTTGCTCTTCTCTTCAGCTTCCCGCTCTTCCGATTGAAAGGATTCTACTTTGCCGTCGCGGGTCTAGCTTTCGTTGAGCTCTCAAACCTGATCGTGGCATCCATGAACGCACAACCGATAACAAACGGGTTCAACGGCATCTCGTTCGTGCAGGCCGACGTGATCTTGCCCTACTATGCTGCGCTCGGTCTGGTAGTCCTCTCCATACTCCTCTCCTTGGGCATAGCGGATTCCAAGTTTGGTTTGGCACTGCGGTCGATAAGGGAAGATGAAGAGGTAGCCGACAGCGTCGGGATAAACGTACCGCGTACGAAGAGGCTCGCCCTCATCATAAGCGGTGCGATCGCAGGACTGGATGGTGCGGTTTACTTCTGGGGGCGGGGCGCGATCAGTCCTTCGGCTGCCTTCGGATTCGATCTGGCCTTCATTCCGATAACCCTCGCGTTGATGGGGGGGACTGGTACGATCTTGGGGCCAATTCTAGGAGGGGCGATCTACATCTACCTGCAGTACTACGCCATCAGCTTTCTTGCGACCTTTCTCCCCGGGATGGTCTACTTTCCAAACGCGACCATAGGGCTCATCCTGATAATTGTCGGATTGTTCGCTCCGAGGGGAATAGTGGGTTCCCTACGTGTGCAGAGGCTCTTCCGGAGACTCTACGTTGAGATGACGAAATGACTATCTAAACCCCAAGGTACGCAGTCCTGACGTATTCATTCTTCAACATGTCACCACCACCACCTGACCGCGTTATGCGTCCGTTTTCGAGTATGTAGGCCATCGAGCTCATCGAGAGGGCCCTTCCGACGTCCTGTTCGACGACGATCACCGTGATGCCGGCCTGCCTTATTGAGGAGATGCCTTCAAAGATTCTTGAGACAATCAGTGGAGCGAGACCAGCTGAAGGTTCATCGAGCATCAGGAGCTTAGGCCTTGACATGAGCGCCCTACCAATCGCAACCATCTGGGCTTCGCCGCCCGATAAGGTTCTAGCCTTCTGTCTGGACCTCTCCCTCAGTATGGGGAAGGTCTTGTACACCCTCTCCACCTCCTCATCGTGAAACTTTCGCGCATGGGAAGGAAACGAGCCCATTCGCAGGTTCTCCTCGACGCTGAAATCCGGGAAGAGGTGTCGTCCCTCTGGCGCATATGCGACGCCCGCATCCACGACCCTGTCGGTAGGCAGGCCGTCGATCCTCTTCCCGTCATAGAGAATCTCCCCCGACCTAGGTAATACAAGTCCCATTATGGTCTTGAGCAGGGTGCTCTTTCCGGCACCGTTTGACCCTATGAGCGTCGCAATCGAGCCGGATTCCACGGTGAGAGAGATGTCCCAGAGCGCCTGAATCTCCCCGTAGAAGACGTTGACGTTTCTCATTTCAAGACTTGGCATAGTCCGCACCCAGATAGACGGCTACAACGTCCTTGTTTGCCATGATCGTTTCGGGCGTCCCTTCCGCTAGCTTCAACCCCGCATGCAGGACAATCACCCTTCTCGACACGCTCATGATAGCCTTCATCACATGCTCGACTACAAGCACCGTTGCGCTTTCCTTGCTTACCCTCCTAATCAGCTCGATGAACCTCTCTATCTCAACCGAATTTAGGCCGGCCATTGGCTCGTCGAGCAGCAGAAGCCTCGGACCAGAGGCGAGCGCCCTCGCCACCTCCACCATCTTTCTTTGTTCTATCGGGAGCGTCCTTACGAGTAGATTCCGCTTTGCATCAAGCTCAGTGATCTTGAGGACATGGTCGATTCTCCCGCTGACGCCGGAGTGCCTCGCATGACCGAAGAGCGCCCCGACCCTGACATTCTCTTCGACAGTATAGTTCAGGAAGGGACGGACCAACTGAAACGTTCGGGAGATGCCTAGTCTGACGATTTCGTGGGGGGTCAGACCGACTATCTCCGTCCCATTAAGGAAGACCGTTCCCGAGGTAGGCTTCTGCAAGCCCGTGATGATGTTAAACAAGGTACTCTTTCCAGCCCCGTTGGCTCCAATCAGCCCCACGATTTCGCCCTGCTCGATCGCGAATGAAACTTCTTTCAAGGCTACAAGGCCGCCGAAGTCCATGGTCACTCCGCGCACCTCTAGCAGGGCCAAAGCTACACCACCCTCTCCACCGCAGACTAAAGAATCTGGCAGTCGAGATGCCCCGCCAATCCAGGCCGCATGCAAAGGCAACCCTCTCCACATCTAATGAGGATGACCAGATTCTCTCTATGATGGCCCTAACCTAAGATGGCCCTGTAGATGCTTGACAGACTATGTACCGGGGCTCTGGTAGAGTTCGTTGAATCCCAGAGCCTCGAAACCATCATATCCTCCGTCCTGCGGAGGTGTATTCATGAGAGAGAAGAGGAAACGTGTCTCCGCAGAAACACCTTGGGAGGACGTTATGGGTTACTGTCGTGCGGTAAGATACGGCGACATAATCTCGGTGTCTGGGACAGCCGCGTCGGATAGGAATGGCAAGATAATCGGGAAAGGCGATGCATACGCTCAGATGGTCTATGCAATAAAGAAGATCGAGGCTGCTCTCCGTGGACTCGGAGGGTCCCTCGATGATGTCGTGAGGACAAGGATATTCACAAGCGATATAACAAAGTGGCCCGAGATAGCCAAGGCGCATAAGGAATACTTCGGAACTGCACGGCCCGCGAACACGACGGTGCAGGTCTCAGGGTTCATCGACCCAGACATCCTGGTTGAGGTTGAGGTAGAAGCGGCGGTGACACAACAACAACAATAAGCATCACCCGTTCACCCAACGAATCTTCTTTTTAATAGCGACGACTGGCGCCGCCTCGAGTGCATTGGTCAATCGATTTGAATCTCTGGTCTGTGCCAACTGCGGCAGGAACTACCCGACCGACACTCATTCTCGTTGCGCCAAGTGCAACGGTATCTTGAGCGCACACTACAGGCTCGACGGTGGCTTTCCGACGGGCGGGGCGCAGAGGGGCATCTGGCAGTTCGCAGAATTTCTTCCGCCAGTACGGGAACAGAACATAGTATCCCTCGGGGAGGGGTGGACCCCCTACGTGAAAGCAGCTAACTACGGAAGGAAGATTGGCCTTGGAAACCTCTGGTGCAAGCTCGAGGGATGCAACCCGACGGGCTCCTTCAAGGACAGAGCGGCCTCCCTGGGCCTCTCGTTGGCTCGTGAGTGGAGAAAGAGAGGTGTCTTCACCGCCTCCTCCGGGAATGCAGCCGCTGCAGTCTCGGCTTACTCGGCCCGGGCGGGCATTAGGTGCCTTGTCCTCATCAGGGATGACTCGCCGGCCTCGAAGCTTTCACAGATCACGATGTATTCGCCTGTCCTGCTGCGGGTGAGGAACCTTTTCGAGTCGCGCTCAGCTCTCGAAGCCGCCATCGAACAAACTCAGTTGGCCGTCCCCGACTGGTTGAACCACTTCATCTGGGCCCCCTTCAATCCACTCTTGGTAGACGCCTTCAAGACCATCGCGTATGAGATAGCGCTCGGCCGCGAAGTGCCCGACTACCTCTTCGTCCCTGTAGCAGGGGGTGACCTTCTCTTCGGTCTGTACAAGGGCTTCCAGGAACTCCGCGAGATGGGGCGGCTGGATAGCCTGCCGAAGCTTGTGGCGGTGCAGGGAGAGGGGGCCGACCCCCTCGTCCGGGCGATAGAGAAGGGTCTGGATACGGTGCCAGACACCGAGCCTCCACACACCGTTGCGGGAGCGCTAAGTGTGAACTTCGGGGCGGAGTATCCAATCGTTGCGGTTAGGGGGACGGGTGGTTTCGGGATCTCCGTCTCCGATGAAGAAATCTTGAGGGGGCAGCGAGAAATTGCGCGCCATGAGGGGATATTCTGCGAAGTCTCCTCGGCGACAGCTCTTGCGGCTATTTCAAAAGCGGTGAAGGTTGGGAGGATTGAGCGAGACGCCAGTGCAGCGGCCATATTGACTGGAAGCGGATTCAAGGACTACTACCCGATCGTGAGCGAAGCCTCGAAGATCCCGCTAGCTGAGAGCGTCTCATCGATCCCGAGGGTCCTCCACGCCATCCTAGATGCGCGAGCTGATGCCGCCCGCATTAATTGAGGGGCCGCCCATTCGCGGGAAGGCTTTATAGGAAATATCAGCGGAGAGCGGGAGATAGATGCCAACCAAGCCCCTGAGGTCCGTTGTGGCCTCCGTGGAATCACGCACAAAGATGCGCAGACGGCCCGTCCTGGCTAAGCAGGTGGAAGCCCTGGCAAGGAAGTACGCCGCGATGGAGACGACTGGTGAACCCTTTGGCACCGTTGTAATCGCTGAGATGGGGCAGAAGCTTAAGGAGAAAGGCAAAGACATCATCTTCTGCGCGGAGAGCATCATCTCCACCCGTACCCCCGACGCCGTCATCGAGGAGACCCAGAGGAATCTTAGGGAGATGGCCCAGGGTCAGGAGGCACCCTTTCTGGGTCTCCCTGAACTGAGGCGGTCCATATGCGATAGGTTCCAGGGGCTCTACGGAGAGAGGGTGGACTGGAGGGACGAGGTGATCGTGACCTCCGGTAGCATGCAGGCCGAATACTACCTGATGGCAGCGCTCATCAACCCGGGTGACGAGGTCATCACCCCCGTTCCAAGTTTCTTCTTCGACATACCGGTAAGGCTCGCTCGTGGCCGGTGCGTCTACCTCCGGCTGCAGGCTTCAGACAACTACCTCCACGATGAGAGAAGGTTCGAGAAGCTCATCACCAAGAAGACGAAGCTGATAACGCTATGCAACCCACACAACCCTACGGGAAGGGTTCTCACCAGCGAAGAACTTGCGGGGATTGCCGAACTCGCAGCTAAGTACGACCTGTTTGTAATGCATGACCAGGTTTACGAGAGGATCGTCTTCGACGGAAGACCATACACTCCCATGGTCAAGTTCGCGCGAGAGATTGGTGATCGACTGATTTCAATCTCATCGTTCTCGAAGCTCTTCAACATGATAAACTACCGCCTCGGCTACGCGATCGGCCCCCCCGAGGTCATTCGGGGGATGGAGATGATCCAAGCCTTCTCGAGCATGGGGATTCCGAGCCTCCTCCAGAAGGGCGCCGTCCCGGCCCTCAACAGGGACTTCGAGGACAAGCACATTCTTGCCACCATCGCTAGGCTTCAAAAGGCTAGGGATTACGCGGCGGCGAGGCTGGGCGGTCTCGAAGGCCTCTCGATGATGAAGCCTGAAGGAACCAACCTCCTGCTGGTTGACGTCTCGTCCTTCGGGATGACTTCAATGGAGTTCTGCAAATACCTGCTGCGAGAGGCGGGGGTAGCGTGTGCCCCAGGGGTGGCCTACCACGCAGAGGGGCATGTCAGAATCTCTATGGGGTCGGAGAGGAGCGAAGAGGCCATCGACAAAATCGCGACCGCCATCCAAAAGCTGAAGGCGAGGGGGCCGTAGAGCGGAGGGCGAGCCTTCTTCTTGCCTACTTATTGCTAGCGTTTCTAAAGAGGCGTCAGGATGGTTCAAAAGGCCAACTAGCCGGATTCGTTGTCGTTAACTAGTAGAACGCATCATGGTGAGCTGAGGATGAGCGGGGAAACCATACTCGAAGTGGA
>WNEW01000578.1_pt1 | contig 17590 bp, 15 predicted proteins | sample 5399891 | NCBI WGS metagenome assembly WNEW01 (sample SAMN13153336, study PRJNA577476) | soil metagenome | isolation source: 40 cm grassland meadow soil pre-rain plot 5 | place: USA:California | collected 2015-09-08 | reverse complement strand
CAGCACTTGCATCTCCGTTGGCGTAGTTATCGAGGACAAAGGGCCAGCCTCTCCACTCGGAGAGATAATCTGCCTCGATGCAACCTGGGAGTGAGCCTCGTATACTCCAGTTGCTGGAGAAACGCTCAGCGGTCTTGCTCGTGATGCATTTACCTGTTGGGGCACAAGTTCCGCAACCCTTTTGATCCAATTTAGCGATTCCTCTATCAATCCCTCGGCCCGCTGTATCCTTTCCAACAGCACAAGGTCAGACACCTGGGACCTTTCAGATGATAGCTTGACCTTCTCCAATTCAATTCCAAGACCCCTGAGCCCATGCTCTACTTGACCTACTCTACTGGAGAAAGAGTCAAAGAACAACTTAGCAATGTCAGCAGTGGACTCAGAACTGCTCTGATTGGGTTTGGAAGTCCTAGAGCCAAACACTTGTGATGTCACGTCTACCGATGGTGACGTCACGGTCACCTAAGGAGAGCATATAACTTTTACCAAGGTCTAGACCTAGATGTCACGCCCGTATCATCACGAGTGATAGCCACGTGACTCCAGTGTTGCATAGTGACGTCATAGCACAACTGAGAACTATGCTCCCCGCCGTGAACCTGTGATTCCAATCCGGTGTTCAGCTCAGAAATTGTGAGCCGTGATATTCGTGACATCTCGTGATGCACTAGACCCAATTGTGACGTCACACATCACGGTCCCACCCCATTAGAGCATGGTACGCCTGCTCTAGGTCCTCCAACATCTGCTTCACTGTCTTCTCAAACAGAGCTTTGTCAGAGCCAGTTGCCTTTCGAAGCTCTTCCATTTGAGAGCGTAGACGGTCCGAAGCCTCGACGAAGGGAGCCAACCCTGGAGACTCTAGGAGACCACAATAGCCCAGCAGGAGCATGGTGTGGATAGATTCGGATACGTTCGTTCTCCCCTGTTTCAGCGTTCGATTGAACGATCCATGCGTGATTCCGCCCCGATCCCTCCTCAACAACCCCATTTCATACCGATTCAAGCGTTTCTCGGCCATTTCGCTGCCCATCTGATCTAGAAGAAACGTCTCAAACTGTGCTTTAGTGAGGCTGCTCCTCTCAAGCATAGTGCGAAGAACGGGGTCGGACAATAAATCTCGAATGCTCGCTCGCGCCGTCTCTTTCCACGGTGTTACCATACGATCAGCCCTAGTGGATACAGTTCCGTATCCGTCGCAGATTAAGGTACATCGCTACCCTAACCCCCGAACCGCCAAAGGTTTCGCTCTGAGAAGCTCTGAGGTTACAGCACGCTTATTCTGATTCGCAACGTTCGCAAACGGGAGGAAAGAAACTAGGCGATAGCCTACATGGCGGGCCAACTTGCTAGCAGACCTCTAGTGGTGGATATGGTATGTGATGTCTGTCGCATAGAAGGGTTCCAAGTAGAACGCGAGTTAGACGAGGAAGACGCTAAAGGACCTGGGCATGTAAGTGTAATCGCAACCCGAACAGAGGGCGACGATAAGAAGCAGGTTGCTTTCGAGTGCTCTGAAAGCGATCAACAAATAGACACCCGCGAGATCGAAGCTTTTCGGTCCCGGCTCCGAGCCTTAAGAATCACAAATGGCGTCTACGTTTCTCCGAAGGGATTTACCGGCAGCGCCGAATTCGTAGCCCGAAAACTTGGCATCGAACTTTGGGACCTCTCCAAACTGAAAGAGAGGTTTGAGAAGATCAGCGTCAAGGAAAAGAGCCGGATCCCAAGTACCCTTCCGGTCAGCAGGGCACTACCGGAACGGATTCTATCAAGCCATCTAGAAAACGGCAGGGTTCTGAAGCCAATGGGTTGGCCGAGGCTTGAATATCGACCGTATTACTTCGCTGAGTTTTCAATACAAGGAAAGAAAAAGGCACTTTCTGGTGGAGTCCTCGTATTCGATGGCGTCGACGGCAGAGTCTGCGACGCCTCGATGTACCATGGGGAGCTGCAGGGGATACCGTCTACTGGATTTTTCGTTGAATGTCTAGAAATAGAGCCATCGACCGGATCATTACCCGAGTTACCTCAGGAGATGGAGATGAAAAACACGGTCGCAGTAGCATCAGCAGGAGTAAGCGAGGACATCATCAAGCAAAAGGTCCCCCAAGTTCTCAGAGAGGACGCTAAAGTCGACCCTGAAAGCGTCAACGTATCAGGAATCAGCATGCTACATGTTCCCATAGTTACAGTAGAACTCGGAGGAGGACAGATCGCGTACAAGAAGATCGTCCAGGCTACTACAGGCAAGGTGATCTGGGACGAGGCCGGAAAATGCAGCTTCTGTGATCATCCGAGCATCGCAGTCTGTGAGAATTGTTTGAGGACTACTTGTAATGATCACAAACGAGTCTGCGCTACGTGTAAGCGACGCGTATGTGAAGAGTGCAGTAGAGTGAAGGGCGTTCTTAACAAGACAGTGCTTTGCAGCTCCTGCGACAAGTGAACCCACACCCCAGCCTTCCACTGGAAACCATAAGAATCCTTCACAGCCGTCGAAATCTACTACAATCCACAGTACACTTTCAATAGTCGAAGTGTACAATCCATCCTAAATGAATTGAGCTCGTGATTACCATCTGGAGTATTCTAACCGAACAGGAATATAATCGAATATTTCTAAGAAGTATTCTGGAGCGGAAATGGAGGGGTGGGGGCCCGTTGACAACCACGATGTCCACGTTTTAGTTCGTCCACACGAATCATTTGTACGAGAACTCTTATTCCACTGGAAAGCGGGTCTGCTGAATCCCTTCCATTAGGAGATTATGAAATATCCACTTGTCACAACTAGACGTGATATTCGACCGTATCCTTTCTGGAGGAGACGTATTCAGGGATCGGAACCTATTACGTCATGATTACATGCCGCAAAACCTTCCACATAGAGAATCTCAGATCGAGAGGCTCGGATCAGTCCTCGCGCCCGCGTTAACCAAGGATAGGGTGTCCAACTTCTTCGCCTACGGCAAAACGGGAACCGGCAAAACGATCGTCGCGAAATTCGTCTTGGAAAGACTGGTACGTAAAGCGGGTCAATACAACCGGGCCCTCCAGACAGCCCACGTCAACTGTCGTCTCGCAGGCACCAATTATCGAGTCGTAGCCGACCTCTGCCGAAGACTGGGAGTCCAGGTCCCTTTCACAGGACTAGCCGTAGGCGAATTGTTGGACCGGTTGAAAGAAGCGTTGAGGAAGCAAAAGACTGCCTTCCTCGTCGTACTTGACGAGATAGACGCACTAGTCAAAAGGAGTGAAGATGACAGTCTCCTTTACGAGTTGACTAGGATAAACGAGGCGTTAAGCGAGGGATGGATCGGACTAATCGGCATCTCAAACGACCTTCACTTCAAGGACTTCCTAGACCCCCGAGTGTTAAGTTCGCTGGGCGAGGAAGAACTAGTCTTCAAACCCTACTCTTCCGACGAACTGTACGACATTCTTCAAGAACGATCCACTCAAGCCTTCCAGCACGGGGTCTTGGATGAGGGTGCCCTACGATTATGCGCTGCTCTGGCCGCAAGAGAGCACGGCGACGCCAGACGCGCCTTGGACCTTCTTCGGGTCGCTGGTGAGATCGGGGAACGGGACCGGTCACCTCGGATACTTGAGAAGCATGTTGGAGAGGCTCAGCAAAAGGTCGAGCATGATCGTGTCACTGAGGTTCTCTCATCATTACCTCTACATTCCCGGGTGCTCCTACTGTCCGTGTTGCATCTGGAATCAGCTAGGAAGGAGAGCTCGGTTACGGGCGATGTTTACGAAGTATACCGGGAGCTCTGCTCCGTTGTTAGGATGGAGCCGTTAACGCAGCGCCGTGTGAGCGGTTTGCTGAACGAGCTTGACATTATGGGCATACTCAATGCAAGGGTTGTAAGCTTCGGAAGATATGGCAGGACGAAGAAGATACGACTAGGGGTCGAACCTAGAACCATAACCGCAACCTTCAGTGTTGATGAGATTGTCGGGGGACTCTTAGAGCACGCGCCGAAATACCTCCATAGACAACGCCAGCTCAATTGAGACAATTGGCATAGACGACGGTCCGTTCAGCCTAAACAGTGAGAGGGATAGGAATGGACCGAAAGATTTTGCACCTCTTGTCGCCGTGTACCTAAGAGGATCTCATCTAATCGGCGTCGAGACGGGCCGGATAACTGTTGACGGGTTAGATGGTACGGCCGAAGCGTTACGTCTACTAAATCGCCTCCCTGCAAGACCAGTGCTTCTTTCTGGGGTCACGTTCGGCGGGTTCAACTTGATCGACCCTCGAATCGTCCAGAAACACTACAAAGTACCGGTTATTGTCGTGATCAAATCGCGGCCAAACAACACGGCCGTCAAGCGGGCCCTTGTCAGTCATTTCCCCGACTGGGCGACGCGATGGAAGATTATCCGTTCATTGGGCCCGCTCCGAGGTATCCGGACCGTACGGAGCGAGCCGCCGATCTTCTACGAGTTCTTCGGTTGTTCATCGGTCGAGGCTAGGAGGCTCCTTTCAGTATGCTCTATGGTGTCGAGGATTCCAGAATCTCTACGGGTTGCCGGGATCGTTGCGCGCGGACTATTCTCAGACTTGGCCGAGAATAACCGGTAGAGGGCCCTTCTAGTTACAGATGGCTTTAGTCGTCGAGCCGATCGTCCAATGGAGTGTCGTCCGAACTCTCAATGGACGAGGCTAAAGCGACTGTTGTGAAGAAGAGCAAAGCTGTCAGGGAACACGAGCTGAACGAGTACTTCCGCCGAAGATGCTGCAATTACGAGCAGTTCCTCTGTGACCGTGTCTGGGAATGCGCCGAGTGCGCCAGACAATCGATCAAGATAGAACCGATTATGGAATTGAGACCGTCTGTGGCCGAGAGCCCGAAAGAGGAGGTGAAGAGAACAAGATGGAAGTCATGAGAGAGGAAGAGGTCGTACGATTAGAAGAAGCAATAGTGAGAAAGCTAGAGGATAGGCTTCATGCACAACTACACCAATCCGCAGTCGATGCTGCAAAGACAGTAATGCACCAGGTTAGGTTGGATTTGATGCGTCACATAAGTCGTCATGAGAAGCTGTTAACAGATCTTCAGAGGGCAACGGCGGCGCTAGACCAGATACCCGAACACGTCAGATGAGCAGGGAATCCAGCCCTGTATAGATACGGTCGAACCCCGTTATCCCTAGTACGGAACGGGTTCGGGTGTCCGACGGAAGAGACTGTTCCGAGAAATAGATAGAGTAGTTACGGCCGTCTCTTGCTCAAATACCGAGCATTTCTCGATGCACAGAAGGCCTAATTCTATATGCGCATCCTTGCCTTAACGGGGGCTAGTCTTGACACTGCACGTTCTCCTAACGGCCGATGATCACTTGGACCCTTCCATGGTCCAATTCGGCCCGAAAAGGTTCGAACGTAAAAAGGACTTCCAGAGATGTTTCGAGGTACTTGTTAACTTCGCAGTTGAGAATCGTCCAGATCTCTTGCTTGTTGGCGGGGACTTCTATGATACCATCCTCCCGGGTAACCCAGCGAGGGCGTTCGTAACTGAGCAGTTCAAACGATTGCACGAACGCGGGATCAAAGTCGTCCTTGTAAGCGGTCATCATGACACTCCCAAGAGCGTGGAGCAAGGTGTCTCTCCACTAGCGGTGCACTCTCGATCAGGTCATGCATACTTTCTGCAGGGCCCAGAACTCGTGAACAAGAAATTCGTTATAGACTGCACCACGGTCAATATTGCCGGGCTCAGTCTCGATCCTAGTCTGTCGCCTGAGCAAGATCCAATGTCCGGTCAAAAGATAGAGCATGAGGGAGACGTGAACATATTCCTGACCCATTATCCGATCGAGGGTTTTCATGGCTATTTCGGTCACGAAACTCACATCTCAGAATCCTCAATCCCGAATGGCTTCCAACTCTTCGCGGCAGGCCACCTGCACAAATATCAGAAGAGAACAGTCCATGGAGTGCCAGTAATCTATCCTGGAAGTACGGAGAGATGCTCCTTCCAGGAAGAAGGAGAACAGAAAGGATTCGTCTGGCTAGAATTATCCCGTGAAGGAATTATCGGAGAAGAGTTCCATCGCACCCCAGCACGTCCGATGGAAACTGTAGACTTTCAGACGATCCGAGAAGGGAACCTAACTCGTCAGATCCAGGACGCGATCAACAGGATTACTGATTCCGAGAAGATCCTCCGCGTCAGAATCAGCGGCAATGTATCCCTAGAGCAGCTATCCACGTACAAACGTTCTGCTCTGCTGGACTACACTAGCGACCGCTTCTTCTACACAGAGTTCGACGAGGAACGACTCAACCTACTAACACAAACCCCACTCGAAGCACTGTCCAACACAACACCTCTCCAAGAACTAGACCGGACATTCCAGAACCTGCTGTCCAATGCCAAGGATGACCAGAAATCGATAGTCAATGAGGCGTGGAAGCGCACGGCGGCAAAATTGCAAGACCAAGGCGTGGCATAGCGAATCATGAAGCTCCTAAGCCTCTACGCCAACAATTTCAAGAAACTCAAGCTCAAACAACCACTCCTCTTCACCGAAGGCATCATACTGATCACGGGTCTAAACGAAAGCGGAAAATCCACGATTCTAGACGCCATCCTCTACGCTCTCTTCGGCCGAATGATCCGGCCCAGCCAGAAACCAGGGAACGATGAAATAATCAGCTACGGCGCAAGCGACTGCTCCGTCAAACTGGAGTTCGCGATCGGCCCAAACAAATACCGAGTTACGAGGGAGGTTCACAGGACCCGGCCTGGCAGAGCGCTCTTACAAGAGCTAAGACCAGACGGCACAACTAGAAATCTCGCGACATCATTCAGCGAGACAACCGACGAGGTCGAACGCTTACTCGGCGGGATAACCTACAACGAGATAGTCGCGAGTAGTGTAGTGGCGCAAAAAGATCTGGAGCGACTGATCAAGCAAAGACTCGACGACCGCCGAAAAGTGATCAACGTATTCCTCAACCTCGAGAGCTTCAACAAGGTCCAAGACGAGCTCGAATCAGATCATAACTCGATAGAAGGAACCACCAGAAACCCAGGCCGCTTGACGATGGAGCAACGTGAGCTGGAAAGACTCCAAGACCAGTTGAAACAGTACAAGGAGGGACAAGCCCAACTCACCAGCCTAGAAGAGAAAGTCAAAGGCTCCAAGGCAGAACTGACTCAATGCGAGACTCAATTCCACGAGAGAGACGCACTGTTCAAGATCCTCACAGAATACGACGAGATTTCACAACGCAAATCCTCACTTGAGATCGAGGTCGTTGACAAGTCGCGTCTTGTCGACAACCTGAACGGACAATTAGCACAGTTACAATCGAACAGGAAAGAACTAGAACATACCCGTGAGAAGGCCCGAGAATACCGTGAACTGCCGAGCATTGGGGCTGAGCTGGAGAAAATGTCCGCTCTTATCGACAAGGCCAAGGGCGTTCGGCTGAGTCTTGAACAGGCCAAGGGAAACATCAGTAGCCAGGAGGCAAACATCGCTGACAAACAAAGAGAACTGGAAACAGCTCCTGTCTTTCCAGTCTCACCTCCGAAGACAAAGAACGACGTTCCCAGCCATTGGATCTATCTCATTCTTACTGCCGCATTCGGAGCAGGCTCCTTGCTCTCTTTCCTGTTGGGCCAAGTTTGGGTAACTGTTGGACTCGGCTCTCTTGCGGTAGTCTTTCTACTTCTACACGCGAGACAGATCGCCTCGATCTCCCAATCCCAACCAGCAACTCTGACGAAAGAAGAACAAGACAGACTAACGAACCTACAATTGGTCAGAGTAATGGAAGACGGCATGGTGAAGCTGAAAAGAGAACTCCTAGAGGCACAGGAGGAACGGAGTAGAGTCTCAAATCAGGCGCTTACGCTCCTGGGTTCGATTCCAAAGTACTCCAATCTGTTATCCACGGAAGTTGTCGATCCTGAAACGGGCTTTGACCTCATCAACTCCGCCTACCAGAAGGATTTGCAAAATCAGAGCGCGATCGAAAACAAGATCGGAATGTTGGAAACCTTGCTGAAGAATGGGACCGGCCTCAAGGACAGGTTAGAAACCGCCCAGCAAGAGTTGACCAAAGCAAAAGACAAGCTCGGCCCGCTGCGCCTACCGCCCCTTCCCAATGGGGTAATGTTCTCAGCGGACCTCTTGGAAGAAACCGAAACCAGTAGAGACGATCTACGTGGAATGGTTTCTCGCGTCAAGGCCCAGATCGAGGAGGCCATTGCACGTCAACGAGAGATCAAGAAGTTCATAGAAGAGAACAAGGACGTCGAAGAGAAGACGATTATGCAGGAGAAGAACGTCGCCCTCCTTCGAAAAGAACTGGACGTTCTGAAGTACGCATTGAAAGGGATCGAACAGACCTCAGAGTCCCTGCGAAATCGTGTAAAGCCGCAAGTAGAGCGTTACATGGGACTTATTCTTCCAGTCATAACCTCGGGACGTTACAAGGCAGTTCAATTGGATGATGATTATACCGTCCGAGTCTTCGACCCGGACGCTGGCGAGTTCAAGCCAAAAGAAGTCTTTTCGGGAGGTACGGAGGACCAGATGCTTCTCGCGATGAGACTGGCGTTCGCTCTCGCGCTAATGCCACAGGCGAAAGGACGCAACCCAGAGTTCCTCTTCCTAGACGAGCCTCTGGGCAGCTCGGACAAGGTACGCCGTGACGGCATACTCACCCTAATGCACAAGGAACTCTCACAGAATTTCAAACAGATCTTTCTCGTAAGCCATGTCGGCGACCTCGAGGCTGAGGCTAATTCGATAATCCAGATGGACAATGGAACAGTATTGGAAGTGATTGAGAAGAAACAGCCTGTTGCACCATTAGAGGTCGAGGTCGCGGCCTAGAGTAGTCACGAAGCCGTGTTAGTGCAGTTGTCCAGTTGGACGCTCGATGTCTTGGAGGACCTGTCTTTCGAGTTGCAAAGTGACATGTTCAATCCCGAACGTTTCACGCAGCTTTCTTGAAACTTCATGAATTATTGCTGCTCCCTCCTCTAGATTATCCGTGTCCACGATCAGGTGTCCACTCAATGCGTACAATCCAGAACTGATCGTCCAGACATGAAGATCATGAATCCCTCTCACACCCTTGACCTGTTCGACTGTTCTGGCGATCTTCTCTAGCTCTAGATGTCTCGGCGTGGCCTCTCCGAGAATATTCACCGAGTCCCTGACAAGACTGTAAGCACTTCCGATGATCAAGATTCCGATGAAGGCTGCCACTATCGAGTCTGCTAAGAGATAACCGCTGAAGATTACGACTAGGCCGCCTATGATTACTCCAACTGACGACAATGCGTCGCCCATGACGTGTAGTAATGCTCCGCGAACGTTCAAGCTCATGCGATCTTTTCCGTGAAACAATACAAGAGCCATCACAAGATTTCCCACCAATCCAATACTCGCCAACAATAATACTAATGGGCCTTGAATTTGGACGGGTTGAAGAAATCTCAGGTAGGCTGAATAGAGGATTAAGAGGGCAACGCCGATGAGCGCGCTACCATTTGCAAGTGCTGCGAAGATCTCAGCCCTATGATAACCATAGCTCCACCTGGCCGAATGCGGTCTACGCGCTAGGCGTATGCTGAAGATGCTCAGTCCTATTGCTAGGATATCTGTGAAGACGTGCCCAGAGTCGCTGATCAATGAGAGGCTGTGGGCAATCAAGCCTCCAACCAGCTCCATTACCGCTATTCCAACGGCGACACTGATCGTCAACCAGAGCCGGCGCTCCGCCTCCCGGGTCTGCAAATTATGACCGTCCTTCAAAGACCTTACACATCACTCCTTATCGGTCTATAGGCTTCTCGAAACCGTGCCAGTATAGGAATTGGGCCCTCAGCCTATGATTTTCTCTTCTTCTCCAACAAGGCGAAAAACAATTAACGAGCAAATTAACCCATGGGCTCCGTACCTGCTTTGACGATCAAGACTTCCATTCGAGGTATCGATCGATGGATCGAAACGCACAAGGACGATCTCGTCGATCTTACATGCCGACTCGTAAACATAGACACAACTGTTCCCCCAGGCCGCAACTATGACAAGATAGCCCATGTCCTGGCCAGCGAGCTGAAGCAGCTAGGCTCGACACCGACGATCAGTTACATTCCCCAGTCAACCTTCAAAAAAAGAGCCAATATCGAGGTCGGCCTAGAAGGCCCGAGACCCAACGTCTATGCGACGATCAAGGGCAAAGACAAGGGTCCGAGAATCGTATTGAACGGTCATATGGACGTCGTCCCGGCCCAGCAGGACGGCTGGAAGACCAATCCGTTCAAAGCAACTGTCAAGTCAGGAAAGATCTACGGACGCGGCGCAGCAGATATGAAGGGATCGGACGCATGCATGCTCTACGCGATCAAGGCTCTAGTCGAAACAGAGACGCCTTTCAATGGATCGATCATGTCGACCTATACGACCGATGAAGAGGTCGGCGGATATACAGGCGTGAACTATCTCGCCGACAAACAAATCATCACAAAGGACATTGACTACGGCCTCTCAACAGATACAGGAATCGAGGCGATAGACATAGCGAGCCTAGGCGACATCGAATTCGTAATCACCGTCCACGGCGTATCCGCCCATTCTGGACGCGGATGGACAGGGGTCAACGCGATAGAACATGCCTCGGCACTCATCGAACGTTTCATGACGGTCGGGGTCGAGATTGGAAGGAAACGGTCGAGGATAAGGACGGAGCCTGTTTACGGAAGCAGATGGATGAGGCCAGGGGTCTACGTGACCATGATAAAGGGAGGAATCAAAGGTAACATAATCCCGGACAATTGCGAGTTACTGGTGGACAGACGTTTCATCCCTGAAGAGAATGCTGAGACCGTCAGACGAGAAATCGCAGAAGTGGTCCGGGGATACTCGCGTGAGACAGGAGTTCGCATTACGAACAAACCCTTGCCCGGCTATAATCCTATGATGACACCGCCCGATCATCCGCTTGTCAGGGTGGTCAGAAAGGCGGCTAGGCGAGTCTTGGGTGCAAATGTGCCAGTAGGCGGAAGCCAAGGATCTACAGACATGGCTACTCTAAGTGCGTTGGGCATACCGGTCGCTATACTTGGTGCCACAAGAGCAGAGAGCAATATTCATGGAATAAACGAACATGTCCGAATAGACGATCTAGTGAGCATCACGAAGATCATGGCACAATCCTACCTGGAGCTTCTGTCCGCTCGCCAATGACTCCCCTTCTCGCTTCCGACGGTATCAACACGAATTTCCCCACCGATACTCACATGGCCGGTCCACCGAGGCATACAGAGTGGCCCAGCCCCAGCCCTACGAGCCATTAGCCAAGGCTCCAAAGGAAATACGGACAGCCGCCACCCTAGCCCAAGTCTGCAATGCCGCGGCAAGAATCACCAGCATCGCAACATCCACCATAATCATGGCCACCTTACCCGAATGGTTCCCCGGACTACTAACACTACAACCATTATCGATCGCCCTAGTTGTGCTGACCATTGGCAGTTTCAGTCTAGCTAAGAGAGCAGTCCATATCCGTGAACAGGTTGGAGAGCAGAAGCTGGAAAAAGCCCGATCCTCCAGTCTGGTCGGTTCAATACTAGGTCTCACAATCGGAGGATTCCTCCCCGGACCATTCTACCTCCTACTCTACATGAGCATCGGAAAAGCGATGGTGAAGAGAACGCCAAACGATGGATTGGTCACAACGATCTACATGCCGCCGCAGCCTAGCGGGGGAATATTCCTCGGCCGATATCTCGGCTGGGTTTCGATGTACCTCTTCGTACTATACATAGGCTACACTCAACTTCCCACGGGTCTCCGGGGAGTGAGCGATTGGCTCTCCCCGGTTTTTGGAATACATTTCAACACGTTAATCGTAGCCGCCTATCTAGTTTTTACAAATCCACTTACAAACCCGGCCATATTCTCGCTCTGGATGACTGCCGGCCTTGTCGGAGGCTTGATCGCTGGAGGCAGGACAGGAAGAGGATTCACTGTCGGCCTGACAGTGTTCCTCTCGACGCTCGGAGCGATGGGACTAGCCGCCCTGGCAATATTCAGAAGCTTCTATGTATCAATCAACTCCATCAACATCCCGCCAATACCGACAGGATTCTCGATCACTGCGTTGGCTAGCGGGCCTATTGCACAGGATCTGATTCCTGTCTTTCTCCGTCCAGGCGCGTCTCCATTCGATCCAAAGGTCATACAGAGTGCTCTGTTAATCCTCATCAGAAACGCCGGATTGATCTTTGCAATAGTTACGATCTCCGGACGGGCTGGCGCTCTGGCTTGGCAGGGCGGAGTATACCTGTCGAGGATTGTGCTGAAGATGCTGAAGGGAATTCCGCACTCTTCAAAACAGGAAGACGGCGCGAAAGTTGCTGAGCCACCTCTCATCAAGATAGGTCTAGTCCTTCTGATAATTGGCTTAGGACTTTGTATTCCAACAACGACACATGCTACCAGTCCCGTCCTCAGGGCAGGACCGGCGGGTCCATATCAGCAGTTCTTGACGGTTGGATTTGACCGATTCGGAGCTCCAAATGCCAGCCTCCGTCTAGCCTCGCTAGACCTCTCGGCAAACGGACTCGTCTTGGATTCCAATTATGACCAGAGCAACTTTACCATGCTTGTGATTAACAACAATTATCCTGAAGGATTCCCTCAAGGCGCTTCCAACTTTCCACTCCAGCTCTTCTCTCAGCCGTCGCTTGTGACGATGTACTCTACAGATGGACCAACCGCCATTGCGAGATCGAACACAGTCGCCTCCCAGTTCTCTCGTGCACTAGGAACAACATTCACCTATGCTCTCTCGTTGCCAATTGGAAATGGCTGGATAAGCCTTTACGCGGCGGACCAATCACTTTCGAACAGTGCTATGCTCAACAAAGCACTCTCGATACTTCCATCAGGCGGGTTCTCTGGACTTCTTAGTGCGGAAGGGATAAAGGATCAAAAATTTTCAGCGATGCTTGGATTAATACCGGGAAAGATAGGCAATGTCACACTCCCGAGATCCTTTGGTTTCATGCTCAACACCAAATGGTCCCGACAATACTTCAAGGAGGGACCACACCAGTTCAGCCTAGCCACCCTGCTGGGCACTAGTGCTAGTATAACCGGGACCGCGGCAGCAAATGCGTCGATCATTGCCGTAAACTTCGAGCAAGGAACACGTCTATTCAGCTACAGCCCTGTTTCATCCAATACTTACTATGTCCCTCCAACATGGACATTGTTCTTGAACGCTACATCAAACTTCTCCACACCTGATCTCACTGCCACATTCTCCTACCCCTTCGCACCAAACATAATATTCGGGAAAACCGTCAGCCCGGCGACAGGAACGGTCGGGGCCACGCATACCGTCACGATTTCGATTCAGAACATGGACAACGTTCCCGTCAGTATGGTCAATCTAACAGACCCACAAGTTCCATCTCCCTATCACAGTACACTAGCACTTGCGCCGGACGGGACACAAGTCGTCCGAGTTCCCTCCCTTGCAGCCAGTGCCGCTTCATCCAGCACGTATCAAGTCACAACGAAGAGTAGCGGTGCATACTCGTTATCTCCAGCTACAGGCGAGTTTTTGTGGACATTGTCCAATGGAACAATCATACGATACTCCGCAAGCACTGAGGAAACTACCCTAGTCTCGCAGAGTGGCCCGATGGTTCAGATCACTCGAGCATTCAACGACCTACAACCCTATTCGATGCTTCTCTTGGTTCCGTTCCTTGTTCCCCCTATCGTGGAAACAATCAACCTGTTCCAGAAAATGAGTAAGAAGAGACGAACGAAAAATAACCCGCCTATAAACCCAGGGGCCCAGAAATAGCCTGACAGCACGACCACAGCTAAACCGGAAGATTCCCTCAATAATCGGGCGGAATAGTTTCAACCAAGACACAGGTCCAAAAATTAGTCGTTTTCCGCTATGAAACGAGCATTTTACATTCAAAATCTGATCTTTCCCTCGTAAAAACTGAGCACGAGAGGGGGGAGGGTGTACTGGTAAGAAAGAATTTTCTGAGCGTGGAAAGCATAGAGTCGGGAGGATTAGTTTCGGAAAGCAGGGGAATACTTTCGAGCAAACGAGACGTCTCTCTCCCGACGTGTGTGGAGACCCACTGAGTTTGACTCAAACAACCATCAGCAATCTTGACCAGTCGCCAAAGGCGGGCAAGAAATTAAGAGTGAAGGTTCAACCCTATCCTTTCAGATAGGAGGTTCGCTCGAGATTGTCCCGTTCCTCAAAAGAACTGTATGTGAAGAAGATCAAGAACGGCACGGTCATCGATCATATCTCAGCCGGTCATGCCTTGGACGTGCTGAAAATTCTCGGGATCGACGGAAGAGAGGGCCACACAGTCAGCGTTGCAATGAACGTCCTATCCGAAAAACAGTCCAAGAAAGACATTGTCAAAGTCGAGAGCAGGGAACTAGCGCCGGGAGAGGTAGACAAAATCGCATTGATTGCCCCCGGTGCAACCATCAACATCATTCGGGACTACGAGGTAGCCGAGAAGACTAGGGTCAAATTGCCCGACGTGATCAAAGGAATCATCCGCTGCGCAAATCCATCATGTGTATCGAATGCGGGAGAACCTGTCGAGCCGCGATTCACGGTCGAAAGAACGGATCCACTAAAGATGAGATGCTATTATTGTGCGAGAATAATGGAGAAGCAAGATGTCCTCAAACAATTCTATGCTTAGTCTAGAACGAAAAGGCAGCAGTAGTGACCGGCAGAAAATGGTTGAAGAGCTCAAATCGCTTTACAACGAACGTCGTGGAGACATTCGTCAGCGGCTGGAAGAATTCAGGCACGTCCTAGACCTTGATGAAATCGAGGTTTTTGCAGAACTCTCGTTCTGCATCTTGACGCCTCAATCAGCGGCCCGAACTTGCTGGAACGCGGTTCTCAAACTCCAAGAAAAACATCTCCTGGCCAAAGCAAGCCCAGCCGAGATAGGAGAATATCTTCATGAGGTCAGATTCTACGAGAACAAGGCCAAATACATCGTCCAGGCCCGAAACCAATTCACAAAGGACGGCCTCCACTTGAAGGAGCATATCAGATCATTCTACAATCCGTTCGAGCTAAGAGAATGGTTCGTCGAGAACGTGAAAGGCCTCGGCTACAAGGAAGCAAGCCACTTTCTCCGGAACATCGGACACGGCGAGGAATTTGCGATACTAGATAGACACATCCTCCGAAACATCAAAAAACTCGGTCTTGTAGAAGAGATACCTGCGTCTCTTACCAAGAAGAAATACCTTGATATCGAAGAGAGGTTGAGACATTTCTCTAAAGAGATAGATATCCCCATGGCCGATCTAGATCTTTTGTTCTGGTCAAAAGAAACCGGCTGGATATTCAAGTAAAACAGGTGTACGAGCTCTGGGAAAGATCGGTATAATGGCCGACAACGAAACAGCAACATTCTTCAGACTAGGCGGAATAGAAAACAGCTGGATAGTCAGCTCCGCCGACGAGGCCGTCAAGACTTTTGAAGACATCAAGAACAAACACACTGTATCACTGGTGATAGTTACGGATCCCGTTTTCGACTGGATCAAAGACCACATGGGAAAAGGCAAGAAAGAGATCGAGCTTCCATTGGTTGTTTCCGTCCCAACAAGGAAAGGAGGCGGAGGACGCCCACAAGTTGATCTTCTCGCCGATCTGATCAAAAGAACGGTTGGCGTAGAAATAAGGGTCCAATAAGACCCTACCGGGAAGGTACGAGCGGTCTAAATAACCGGCATTCATCCACCTCTATCAAAAGGGGGCATGGTTCAATGTCCATGCGAGCCCTCGTTGTAGAATCCAAGATCCCAACTGTCCCTTCAAGGGCCGAAGAATGCCGCAGCATGGCGGAAAACATAGGGTACCAAGTGATCGATACCATTGTCCAGAAACGGAAGAGTATCCATCATTCCTACATTCTCGGCCCGGGAAAATTGGAAGATGTCAAACAGATAGTCAAAGAGAAGAATATCGCGTCCGTAATTTTCGCTAATACCCTATCTGGAGCTAGGATTTTTGAGGTAACGAGGTTCCTAGGTGGAACGGACATCAAAGTAATTGATCGCAATCTCCTGATCCTTGAGGTCTTCGAGAAAAGGGCCATGACGAAGGAAGCGAAGCTGCAGATACGTCTCGCAAAGATGCGATACACGTTTTCCTGGGGAAAGGAGTTCCTACGGATGAAAGGGTTCACAGGCGAACAAGTGGGCTGGTCGGGTCCCGGCCAATATCCGTATCACGAATACGAACGCGAAGCTCGAAAGCGGATCTCTCGCCTTGAACAGGAACTGAAAGACGTCTACGCGAAGAAACAAACCCTTCGCGAGCATCGAAGAGAACGTGGATTCCCAATAGTGGCATTGGCTGGATACACGCAGAGCGGCAAAACGACATTCTTCAACAGGCTCGTATCTGAAACCAAGGACACTGGGCTCGGCCCGTTCACGACCCTCTCAACATTCGCAAGAAAGGTACAGTATAACGGTGGAAAGGCAGGTCCCTTCGACTTCATACTTGTCGACAGCATAGGATTCATCGAGGACATGCACCCAGTAATCATGAAAGCATTCAACACTACATTGGGTGAAATTACCAACTCAGACCTCATCCTTCTCTTCGTCGACATCTCGGAGGACCTTGAAACGATATTCCGGAAACTAACCGCATCATATCAGACACTACGAAAGATTGCCGCGGACACCCCAGTGATCATTTGCGCGAATAAGATAGACCTCACAAATCCTATCCAATTGGATGAGGCGAGAAAACTTGTCGGACGGGTCTTCGGCGGGACCCCTATCGTGGACGCGAGCGCGCTGAAGGGAGAGAATGTCGACCAGGTTGTAGGCCTCGCCTTCCAGCACCTGAACGGCGGAACTGTTCCCAAAGTTGCTCCTCTAGAGCTAACAGACAATTCATAGTAGACTGCATAGAAACCCTAAATTCTCAGTTGAGTTAATCTAGAGTCGCAGAGTAAAAGATGGAGCTTAGGAAGCTACAACGTACACCTGACGGCACCTACCTGGTAACCATACCCAAAGCCTGGGCAAAAAGGGCAGGATTGGGAGCGGGGTCTGTAATCTCATACGAAGAGAGACAGGACGGGCGGCTATTATTGTCGCCAAAGATCGACGAGGAGAGGCAACCATTGGAGACCATGATCGAGGCATCCCCCCTAGTCAGACGAGAAATAATCGAGCGCTACCTCCTGGGTTACGACATTATCCGCATACAAGCGAAGGACACGATAACACCGGAGTTACGTGACGAGGCTAGGCGAACGACAAAGAGACTCGTCGGGCTCGAAGTGCTAGAAGAGGACTCGAGGAGAATGGTCATCCAATGCTTAATTGAACCGTCGCTACTAATACCCGAGAAGATTCTACGCAGGCTCGAAATGCTCTCGATGCCCATGCAACTAGATGCCACAAGAGCATTTGTAGACAGCGACCTAGAGCTTGCGAAGAATGTTACGGAAAGAGACGAAGAAGTCGACAGATGGTACTTCCTGATGGTTAGACTGGT